>JACKQG010004079.1_pt1 | contig 17199 bp, 15 predicted proteins | sample 8237621 | NCBI WGS metagenome assembly JACKQG01 (sample SAMN15677084, study PRJNA649215) | marine metagenome | biome: marine; feature: Black Sea; material: saline water; isolation source: suspended particulate matter (SPM) from the Black Sea western gyre | collected 2013-06-09/2013-06-10 | depth...
GCCATGATCCCGGCAATGGTAAAACAGTCGTGGCACTCAACAGTCCCTAACTGATCTTTGGTAATACCAGCAGACTCCATCGCTTTCTTGACAGCTTCACGGGTAGTGGCGAGTACTGTTGGGTCGTCGGGAGGCTGGGTGATATCATCTTCTGCCTGGCCAATACCCATGATCTCAATTGCTTCGCTCTTCGGAATCCCAATACGCTTCAATCCCTCTTCAGAGACGACTGCGATGGCTGAAGCACCATCGGAGACCTTGGAGCAGTCAAATACGTTCAAACTGCCCACAAAACCACGCGGATTTGGCTTCATCATTCCTAATGCCCACAAATCCTCTGTATTGTTGTGGTGTTCCTGGGCAGTTGGACACAAGCGGGCGTTCTCAATGGCGTTGACAAACCATTGTGCCATGGCTTCACGAGGTTTCTCATCCCCAAACTTTTCCTGGTAAGCTTTAGCCCGATCACTAAACTTGCCTGGGAAATAGTAAGCATGACCTTGTTTTCTGTCATTTGCCCAGCCTGCTAAAGCTAAAACATCAGCACCATAAATGGCTTTCACCGAATTCTGCACTTCAACACCCAATACCAGCACGACTTCAGCAGTCTCGGCAAGTACGGAACGGATCCCGGTAACCAGGGCCAACGCTCCGGACGCACATGCACCTTCAACACGTACGGCGGGCTTATATCGTAATCCTTTGTCGATAAAAGGCATGAAGGCTGCAATGTTTGCCTGTTTGTTAAAACGAGCACCAGCAAAATTACCAAAGACAGCTTCATCGACGTTTTTTGCTCCGCCAATCTGCTGAAGGACTCCTTGTCCTGCCTCTTTGATATAATCATCCAGTCCCGGGCGAGGCTTTTTCGGGTGAAACTCTTTCCGGCCTGTTCCAAGCGAAACAGTGTTGTAGCCAGCAACCATATATACTTTTTTACGTAATTTCATAGTTTGTCCTCCTTCGTTTAATCGAAATAATTATTTATCGGTCCGTAAGCATGAAAGAAACCGGTGAGCAAGACCGTGTTCACATCTTTCTCTGAAAAAGCTACATGGTCTGCTACCAGCTTAAGTCCGATCTCTTTTGAACGTTTTGCATACTTCCTGGCGAGTTCCGCACCGAGAGTATTCATCACTTTCTCCTCATCAAAGATCGCTTGCAACAGGTTCTCTTTTTTGGGAGAAAATGCCACACTTTTCCACGGCTGAAGAGAAGAAGGAAGCACGCCAAGCATGTCATCGCATGCAGCCTGGAAATCAGCAATCATGTCATACTGCTTCGTATCCGGATTAAATACACCAACAGGTCTTCCTTTATCATACTTCAGGATGCCGTCTTTCTGAGATCCATCCGAATTTTGTCCACCTTTAATGTCCAGCTCTATCATCCTGTCAAGTAGATCGCTATGTAGATCCTCATCTGGCAAGAAGGGATTCATTACACTCATGATATATTGACAAACATCAACTCCTACGTAGTCAATCAACTGGAAAATACCCATTGGTCGAACGAGATATTCCTGGCTGACTTTGTTAACCATATAGATGGCTTCAGGTAGTGAAACCTCTTTCGCCAGCATTGTTGCTTCCGAAATACCATGGATGGCATCGCGCATGAAATGGCCGTTGCCTACAAACCCGGCAAAGTCGGCCGACGGAACAATCACTTTCCTTAGTTTCTTGGCATATTGAAGAGCAAACTCTTCCACTTCGGGAAGGGTATGATCGCTTTTAATTAATTCTACGAGCTTCTGGACAGCCGGTGGATTGTAGAAGTGGAATCCGATGATGCGTCCGCCCAGCTTTGCTTTCTCATCTAATTGAGTAATCGGAATCGATGATGTGTTTGTGAAATACCAGGGCTTGTTAGGATTGTTCTGATCAATCTGAGAGAGGATCTTTACCTTCAACTCCGGATCCTCTTTGATCGCTTCAAAAACCAGGGTGGATCCATACGTTGGCTCGAGATGTATGGAGGGGCGGATGATCAACATAACATCTTCTACATACTGCTGAATGATGTCGCTGTTATCAATCAGATCGGGACGGTCAGCATATGCTGTGCGCAACTGAACCGTCTTCTTCTCTGCTGCTTTCACAGCCTGCACCCGGATGTATCTCATCAGTCCAACCAGGGCCTCGCTTGACACGTCAATAGCATTGATCACAAAAACCTTCCCCTTGTTTTCAGGTTTCAGGCTCAGATCAGCCATCTCCTGTGCTGTAAGGAGCAGGATTCCGCTTCCCATCTTCCCGGCAGCCCCCAGCACTGTGACATTGGATAATCTTTCCGTGTAGTTCATTGGTTATAGTTTAATTATTGATTAATACATGTTATTCGGTCATATATTTAAAAGGTCATTATGTCATTAGGTCATTAAGGGAATTAGATGTTGGATTTTAGCATTTGGATCTTGGATCTTGGATCTTCCGCGAGCGCTGTAGCTGCTCAGCGGAGGCGCTGAATCCCGAACCTCATCCCTCGACCCTGACCATCTACCAATCGGGTTTTCGTTTCTCCAAAAATGCCTTCATCCCCTCTTTCGATTCATCGTTACCGAACAGCGCAGCAAACTCTTCTGATTCCAGTCTGCAAGCATCTTCAAAATCCATCAGAATCCCCTTCCGTGTCACTTCTTTTGCCATTTTAACAGCAACAGCACCTTTTGTCACAATCCGTCCGGCTATCGCTTTAGCTTCCGGCAGGACCTCTTCCGGTTCCACAACTTTCTGTACCAGGCCCATCCGTAACGCGTCATCTGCAGTGATCATATCACCTGTCAGAACCATATACAAAGCATTTGAGATCCCGGCAATCCGGGATAAACGTTGGGTTCCGGCATAACCCGGGATCAAACCCAGGCTTACCTCTGGTTGACTGAACTTTGCTTTGACACTGGCAATCCGGAAATCACAGGCCATAGCCAACTCACAACCGCCGCCGAGAGCAAAACCATTCACAGCTGCGATTACAGGACACCGGAAATTCTCCAGCCGGTTAAAGGTATTATGTCCGGTACGGGAGAATCCTTTGGCTTTATCGTAATTCATATCCGACATCTCGGCAATGTCAGCTCCAGCCACAAATGCTTTGTCGACTCCGGTTAAAATCACTACCTTAATATCCAATGTAGCATCCAGCACATCAAGCACATGGTTTATCTCTACAAAAAAATGTGAGTTTAGCGCATTCATTGCTTGCGGACGATTTATTGTGATGGTCGCGATTCCATGGTCCACATCCAATATTAAAATCTCATAATTCATCGTTATCTGGGTTAAATCATTAATTCTGTGAAAAGATAAACAAAGATAAAAAAAAGTCCCGATCTATGTCTAAACTCAGGAAATATCCTTCATGGCATTGATTTTAACACACCTCTATGGGATCAAGGTTCAAGATTCAAGGCTCAAGACTCAAATACTAAAATCTAACATCCAAAAAATAACATCTAACATCTAATTCCCTTAATGACCTAATGACTGTATAACCGTCTAATCAATGTCGCTTAAGATTTGTATCTTTAGTGTGGTAAATCCCATTGGCTATGATTACAGTATATTTTAAGTATCTTCTCGTATCTCTGATTTTGGGATCGTTGATTCTCAGTCCGATAGAGAGTGAAGCGAAGAAAAAAAAGGATACTCTTCAGCGCCCGGTTCCCAGGTTCAAGAATGTCATCAAGTTTAATCCATCTAGGATGATCTTCTGGAGTACGAGAAATATTGCCCTTAGCTATGAACGGTTTATTCATAGAAATCAAACAGCAGCGATCTCCCTGGGAAACCTGGAATACGGGAGGTTATTCAAAGATGACCAGATCCTGGAGTTGGTAGAGATTACCAGCCGGAAAAACAGGGGCTTCTCCATTGCGTTGGAATACAGATTTTACCCATTCAAGCGAAATCCACGCCCTGTTCCTGACGGACTTTACATTGGCCCTTATGCAAGTTACTATGGATACTGGTTTGAGAATGACCTGGATATTAAATATGTTACAATAGATAAGAATGGCAAGTTCAAAGGAGAGTTCCAAATGGTCAATGTTGGATTCGAGTTGGGTTATCAGTTTGTGTTCTGGAAACGATTAACACTCGACCTTGTACTTATGGGTCCATCCATCTCATATTATCGTGGAAAGGGGTCCTCTCCGGAAATATCAACACGGAAGATGCAGAAAAACTGAATACAGAGTTCTTCAATACCCTGCGCGAGAAATATCCCTTCCTCGAGCATCTGGCAAAGAAAGTGAAATTTGATCAAAACGGGAAACTGGATCTTTTTTCTTTAGGGTTTCGATACCTTATCCAGATCGGGTTTCATTTCTGATCTCCATCCTTTTTCACACGAATGATGCGATAAGATTGAGAAGATAAATCTTACTCCTCATAGTTAGCTTTTTTATTTTTCCAACTCACCAGTTTCACCAATTCACCAGTTCATATCTTTACAATTTTAGTGTTTTCTTCAACGTCTTATACCCTGAAGTGCTTGCCTTTAGCTTTACTCCGTTCTTCATCAGTACCACATGACTTTCCTTATCGTAATATTCCAGTTTGTCCATGAAGTCGATGTTGATGATGGTTGAGCGATGGATCCGTACAAACATGGCAGAGTCGAGATGGGATTCAAAATACTTCATGGTTTTCTCTTTCAGGTACTTCTCCTCCCCGGTATGGATTGTGACGTAATCTCCATCTGCTTCCAGATATCGGATCTCCGCTACCGGAATTACATACACTTTGTGCCGGACTTTTACAGCTACACGGTTCAGGTATTCAGATTGCTTCTCAACGGCCTGTAATACATGATGAACAGCCTGCTGACCATTCCTCTCTGATGAAAGAACTGCAAGTGCTTTGTTCACAGCCTGATCGAATCGCTCTTTCGGATAGGGCTTAAGGAGGTAATCTGTCGCATTCAATTGAAATGCATTGATTGCATATTGATCATACGCTGTGCTGAAGATGATCACCGGCGGCTCGTCAAGGAGTTCGAGCATCTCAAAACCTGTTAACTTTGGCATCTGGATATCCAGGAAAATGAGGTCGGGCTTCATCTCCTGAATAGCTTTCAAACCGGAAAATCCATCGGCGAACTCCCCAACAATCTCAATGTCGGCATACCCTTGCAGAAAATCGCAAATAATCTCCCTGGCAGGAGGCTCATCATCAATAATCAAAGCTTTGTATTTCATGTCTTTCGTTTTCGTTCTTCGTCCTTCGTCCTTCATCCTTCGTCCTTCACTAATCATACCGGCACCTTCAACTGAACGTGATATTTATTCCCATCTACCCAGGTTTTCAGAAGATCATCCTGTTGATAAGTCAAACGCATCCTCTCCCTGATATTTTTCAATCCAAGTCCGGCTCCCTTTCGTGATACGGTTTCGGGATCAAAATCATTGACAAGGGAGATCTCTGTATACTCTTCATGTACTGTACACCCCGCATGAATTGTCACCTGCTCGGCGCTTTCATAAACTCCGTGTTTAATCGCATTTTCAAATAGTGGCTGCAGGATCATCACAGGGATGGGTCTTTTTAAACAACCTTCACCGATTGTGAAATCATATTGAAGCTTCTCGCCAAACCTCACTTTTTCAATTTCCAGGTATCGTATAATATTCTCCAGTTCAACATCCATCGTGGTTAATGTACCGGAACTTGTTGAGACTGAGTAACGCAGGAAATCGGATAGTTTGATAACCATCTCGCGCGCTTTGACAGCATCATTGGTTGTTAAGGAGCTGATGGAGTTCAGGCTATTAAACAAAAAATGGGGGTTGATCTGCGATTTTAACATGTTCAATTCAGACTCCTTTAGTAACGTATTCAAGCGCGCTTCCTGTTGTAGCTTTTCCTGAAGGTTATAGTTGTATATCAGGAGATAAAAGGTGAGCCCCAGAAGCAGGTATAGCAACAGCCCGCTGATGAGCCGGACGGGAATCGAAAGAACGAGGAAATCCCAATAAGCCGGAATATCCTGAAAAATAGCAAGCAGGATCGTATAACAAAGTCCAAACCAGATTACAACAATCAGTGCGAGGGTGGTAAGATGATTGAAGATGATATTGAAAATGCTTTTTTTTGCCGGCGAACTATAACGGACGACAAACCATAAAGGAAGTCCGACAAACGCAAAAAGCAGGTTAAAAACCAGGCTGTCAGTGACGGCAATCCATAAGGGAACATTATACTGAAACGTCAATATAGAAAACTGGATCACTGCAAGCAGGATCCAAATTCCCAGGTAAATAATGAATGTTTTAAGATTCTGAAATACAGGATGTTGCATGCCAGGGGTTGGTTAATAGCTTTTGATCTCTCCGCCACCAAATATCGCTTCGGCATGAATAACCAGCACTTTGCCTGGGTCTGGATTCTCATCGATATGTCTTCGTTTGTCTTCAAACCCACCCATGAAGGATGAATTCTTCACAATGATTTTCCAGTCAGCAGGAACCTCTATGGTTGCTCCACCAAAAATAGCACTGATCTCCAGGGTATGTTCTCCCGGTGCCAGGGCTGCCTTCGTAAGATCAACCTCAGCGCCCCCAAAAACACAGGAGATCTTTCCTCCCTTAAATTGCTGATGTGTTACCAGTGTTTTGGTTCCGCTAAAAATAGTCTCCTCATTGATATAGCCATCTTCAAGTGCAATATTTTTCTTCCTGAACCTAAAGGAGTGCTTGCCAAACCCTTTAAACAGAATAATGAAACCGAAAGCGATAAAAATAGCTGGCCAAAAGAGGTTATGAATACTAAATGGAAGGAGGCCAAATTTTGGAATGATAAAAATTCCACCGACCAGGATCAGGATGATGCCGGGGATGTAGCTATCCCTCCCGAACATACTAACCACCCCAATAGTAATCAGAAGCATTTGCCATGAGAAAATGATGGGTTTCCATGATATTGGTACAACACCGGTATTTAATCCGAGAAGGATCAATCCGACTAGTAGAATGACAGCTCCGAATGCGAATTTTTTCATACCTCTGGAGTTTATTTTTTTTTCCTGATGTAGTTTAATATGCTTTTCTTCAGAAGAATTCATGATTTCAGATTTTAAAATTAGACATTTTTTTATGACGCAAAAATATTTCAAGGAAATTAGAGGGCAAACTGGTTATCGACGGGTATCCGATTTTTCCCGATAAATGATGGAATTCGTATTTTTACCGCCTGCTCATATACTCCAATAATCCATCAACGTGTAATGAATATTACCTTTATCCTTGTAAATCCTTCTGTACCTGAAAATATTGGTGCATCGGCACGGGCTATCAAAACCATGGGTTTTACCTTGCTAAGACTGGTGAATCCGCAAAATTATCCGGATGAAAAAGCAGGACATGTAGCCCATGGTTCCCTGGATATCCTGGAAAACACTTCCCAACACCCCACACTGGAAGATGCGTTACAGGATATCGACTTTTCCATTGCTTCTTCGGCCAAAAAGCGGTCAGTACGTTACGATTACCACCATGCAGGGAACCTCTCAGCCATTCTTGAACAAAAGAAACGATCGATAAAAAATGTTGCAATTGTCTTTGGTGGTGAAGAGAGTGGTCTATCCAACGAAGAGATTGCTCAATGCGATATTATCTCCTTCATTCCGATGAAACGAAAGTACCCTTCCCTGAATCTCTCCCATTCCGTTATACTCTATGCATTTCTCCTCTCTTCCTTTTCTATTCCACATGTCAAAAAGATGAACAAAGCCCCGGAAGGGAAATACAGGAAAATGATCAACCTGGCTGAAACCTCCATGGATGAGATCCGCTTCAGGAAAGATTCAAATATCTATCCAAGGATCTTTGAGCGCTTAGCCCTTCTTTCCGATGATGACATAAACCTGGTTCTCTCTTTTCTGGATAAGCTTACAAAAAAAATAGAACAGTGATGATACGGATGTGAAAGATAACCACGGATTAACCTGTAAAAATCAGTATAGATTTGTATAATCTGTGTTCCAATAAAACGTTAGCTTTGCAACAATGAAACTCCGATTTCACAAATACCACGGTACAGGAAATGACTTTATCCTGATGGACAACAGGGAAGGAAATATCCAGTTATCAGAAGAAAAGATTGCCGGCCTTTGCAACCGGCATCTGGGGATTGGTGCAGATGGGTTGATCTGCCTGAACTCAGCGGATGGTTTCGACTTCGGGATGGTTTATTATAATGCCGACGGGAAAGAAAGCACCCTATGCGGAAACGGTGGCCGTTGCATCGTCGCTTTCGCCCATTCTCTTGGATTGATTGAGAACCGGGCAACATTCACCGCAATTGATGGCAAACACGAGGCAGAAATCCTGAGCCAATCAGGAACCGAGGTACAGATTAAAATAAAGATGTCTGATATCCCGAAATCTGGCATCCGGCATCTGGCATCCGGCATCCATATCGATACTGGCTCACCTCATCTCGTCATGTTCGTAGATGATATTTCAGCAGTTGATGTCGTAGCCAAAGGACGGAAGATCCACGATGATAAACAATTCGCACCGGATGGAACCAATGTCGATTTCGTGCAGATGAATGAGTACCACCTGTTTGTCAGAACATATGAGCGTGGTGTGGCGGATGAAACCCTCTCCTGCGGAACAGGAGTAACAGCAGCAGCACTGGCTTATGCCAGTTGGCAGCCAGCAGACCGCAGTCCGCAGTCACCATTCTCCAGTTACAATATACAAACATTAGGAGGAAATTTAACTGTCAGTTTCTACCAGCATGAGGGAACTTTTACAGATATCTGGCTGGAAGGACCGGCGGAGTTTGTATTTGCGGGAGAGATTGATAGATGAGGGTCGAGGGATGAGGAATGTGAGACGTTGGACGTAGGACGCAGGACGTGAGACGTGAGAGGTGAGAGGTTAGAGGTAACGATTGAATCATAAAGTAATATTGACTAATTTCGAAGTTCTTTTTCCCTTAATGACCTTATTGACCTAATTGACCTTATGACCTTATGACTTAATGACTTAATGACCTTATGACCTTATGACTAACAACCTGCTAACCGGTCCAAACCTCAAACTCAGAGCAGTCGAGCCAATGGATATTGAACTCCTTATGGAGTGGGAAAACGACACCTCCATCTGGAATGTCAGCAACACACTGACACCATACTCACGGTTTGAAATTGAAGAGTATGTGTTGAATGCCAAACGCGATATTTTCTCCGCCCGGCAACTCAGGCTGATGATCGACCTGCAAACTGAAGATGTAACAGCAATAACGATAGGGAGCATCGATCTCTTCGATGTTGACACCGTTAACCTTCGTGCCGGTGTTGGGATCATGATCCAAAAAGAGTTCCGGGAAAAGGGTTACGCCGGCGAAGCCCTGGAGATCCTGGTTCGCTATGCATTTGAAGTCTTCCATCTACACCAGCTATACTGCAATATTTCAAAGGATAACCAGGCAAGCATCCGGATCTTTGAAAAGCTCGGATTTGTCGGTTGTGGTGAAAAAAGAGAGTGGATTAATACGAGAGAAGGCTGGATGGATGAAATCATGTTTCAACTGATTCCGTAATCGCGATGCGCACCATTCTCCGAATTATATTCTTACGTTTTTTCCCTTTTTTGATCCTATTCATATTGGTCGTTGGAATCGAGCGAATCTACAATAAAATACACGCTGCCATCGTGTGCCTGGGTGATGCAGAATACGCCTTGCTCTACATCCCAACCAAAGCCCCCTTCAGCCAGGTAAAAGACAGCCTCTATCACTACGATATGATCTGCAGGAAGAAGGACTTTGAGCGGTACATCGGAATGAGACAATATGATAAAAATTTCAAGCCTGGTCGTTACCGGATCAAAAATCACATGTCAGCCAAGGATCTCGTAAATATCCTCACCAGAGGACTACAAACACCAGTCAGGGTCACATTCAGTCATATCCGAACCAAAGAGGATCTGGCTGGTAAGATCGCAAGACAAATCGAAGCTGATAGCCTCTCACTGATCAAAGCAATGCAACTGGAAAGAAATGTGTTCACCCTAACCATCCCGAATACCTATGAGATGTGGTGGAATTCAACAGCGACTGATTTCATGACACGCATGACGACTGAATCAAGAAAATTTTGGGAAGGTGAACGAACACGACAGGCTGATTCTATTGGGTTGACAATTCCGGAAGTTGTGGTGCTGGCATCCATCGTAGAAAAAGAGAGTGCCATGAATGACGAGAAGCAGTTGATTGCAGGCGTTTACATCAACAGACTGCACAGAAGATGGCCATTACAGGCGGATCCTACACTGATCTACGCCTGCAATGATTTTACGATTAAACGGGTGTTGAACCGGCACAAAAATATCGATTCTCCGTATAACACATATAAATATACCGGACTTCCTCCGGGCCCGATCTGTATCCCTTCAATCTCATCTATCGATGCCGTCCTGAATTATTCAAATCACGAATATATGTACTTTTGTGCCAAAGAGGACTTTTCAGGATACCATGTCTACGCAGTCTCTCTGCAGGAACATAATCGCAATGCACGACGGTACCAGAGGGCCTTCAGAAAACGGAATGCAAACTGATACAGGTTAACCTGTTACTGAATGTATAGAGGTTATTTTCTTCTGATATTGTTTTTTTTAGTTCAATTGGCCTGGGGTCAGAAGGACTCAACTAAAGCGAAACCTTTCTATCCCGATTCACTTAATAAAGGCAGACTCATTGGGGTACTGGCAACGCAGGGTTCAATCTATGCAGGTTCCATCACCGGACTCTATTTCCTCTGGTATAAAAACTACCCGCAAACATCGTTTCATTTTTATGACGACAACAATGAATGGCTACAGATGGATAAGATGGGCCATTTATTTTCTTCTTACTATTTCAGCCGGTTAATGTACACTTCTTACCGCTGGGCCGGAGTCAAAGAAAAGAGAGCCATCTTATACGGAAGCCTGCTCACTTATGCGTTTTTGCTCAATATTGAGATTCTGGATGGATTCTCCGCTGAATGGGGATTCAGCTGGGGAGATATTGCTGCAAACACGGCAGGGTGCTTGATCTTTGCGGGACAACAGCTTCTGTGGAAAGAACAACGATTTGTCATCAAATACTCCTACTATCCAAGCAAATACATTTGCTACAATCCCGAACTTCTTGGGACAAACCTTCTTCAGAATCTAGTAAAAGATTATAATGGAATGACGTTCTGGCTATCTGGAAACATCTCATCATTCATGCCAAAGCGATCTAAATTTCCGAAATGGATAAATATTGCCTTCGGCTATGGTGCTGAAGGGCTGGGTGTAAATAACGCAGATTTTCCCCGTTACAGACAGTTTTATCTCTCCCTGGATGTGGACTTCACCCGGATTCCAACAAGATCGAGAGCCCTGAAAGCAATTTTCAATATTTTAAATCTGATCAAAGTTCCTTTCCCTGCTCTTGAATACAATACTCAGGGCAAGTTCAAATTTCACTATCTCTTCTTCTGACTGCATTAAAAAAAAACCTACCTTTACTCTGCTTTTTCATCCCTTACATGTCTTTCTTATGGAAGATCAACAAGAGAATAAGTACGCGCATCCAGTCCAATATCATCTTCCTTATTCGAATGCCGTATTGGTTCTGGGAATCCTCTCTATTGTTTTGAGTGTTTGGTACGTTTCTATTCTTGGTGTGGTCCTGAGTGTAATTGCACTCGTTCTGGCAAAAAAAGATCTGGCATTGTATACCAGTAATCGTTCACAATTTACCTACAGTTCATATAAAAAACTGAAGGCGGGAAGAGTTTGTGCGATTATCGGATTGGTCATTGCCATCGTTTTCTTTTTCATCACACTTCTGTCTGTTCTCGGTATCCTTGCCACTATGCCCTTTTGGGGAATGATTGAATAACTATGAAGATTCTGCCTGTAGATAAGATCCGGGAAGCGGATGCATGGACAATTGAACATGAACCCATTGCAGATATTAACCTGATGGAGCGTGCCTCTTCAGCCTGTTTTAACTGGCTGTTCCAGCACATTCCAACCACAAAAACGATAACCGTCATTGCCGGAACCGGTAACAATGGTGGCGACGGTCTGGCTATCGCACGGATGCTGGCTGAAAAAGATTACCAGGTAGATGTCCTCCTTGCCGGTAATCCGGATGAACTCTCACCGAGTTGCAAGATAAACTACGATAGATTTATTAAGTCAACGAATGGTGAAAGCAGAATAACCATCCTGGGTACTAGTAAGAACTCGGGCAAAAAGCAAACTCCCCTCCCTTCCTGGGGAGAGCCTGTCACAAGAACTCAGGGGCCCGGGGAAGGGGTAGTATTGATCGATGCCCTCTTCGGCAGCGGGCTTACACGGCCGGTCACAGGTTTCTATGCTGATCTGATCAATCATATCAACCAATCCCAAAACACAGTTATCGCCATCGATGTTCCATCAGGTCTCTTCATCGATAAAACAGTAAAAGGATTAACCGGGCCGGCTATAGTAAAAGCAGACTACACGCTGACTTTCTCACCACCAAAGCAGGCTCTTTTTTATCCTGAAAACGATCCCTACATCGGCATATGGATATTACTGAATATTGGTCTCTCTGAGGAGTTCATAGAGATGACTGAAGTGAAGAATTTCATGGTGACCAAAGCTACTGTCAAGCCGTTTATGCGGAAGCGCAATAAATTTGCACACAAAGGGGTGTTTGGCCATGCCCTCTTAATATGTGGAGGGATTGGAAAGATGGGAGCTGCTGTTCTTGCCGCCGGAGCTTGTCTGCGATCGGGTCCCGGACTGGTAACTGCCCGGGTTCCCGGATCGGGTGTGGAGATCCTTCAAACAGCCGTACCGGAAGCCATGCTGGATATCGACACGGATGAAGAAGTTTTTTCTGAGCTGCCATTGCTGGAATCCTATTCAGCTGTTGGAGTCGGGCCGGGTATCGGTTTAGAGAAGCATACACAGAGTGCATTAAAGCTCCTGATCCAGGAAGGGATCCCGATGGTGATCGATGCCGATGCCATCAACATACTGGGAGAGAATAAAACCTGGCTTAGCTTCCTGCCTCCAGGCTGCATTTTAACACCTCATCCCAAAGAATTTGAACGGATTGCTGGCAAAAGTTCAGATGATTATGATCGGAATCGATTGCAGCGTGAACTCTCCTTTAAATATTCCTGCTACATCGTCCTGAAAGGAGCATATACAGCTATTACTGCACCCGATGGGAAATGTTTTTTTAACACCTCCGGCAATCCGGGAATGGCCACCGGGGGAAGCGGCGATGTGCTTACCGGGATCATCACAGGCCTGATGGCTCAGAATTACAACCCATTGGAAGCCTGTCTGCTTGGGGTCTACCTGCACGGACTGGCAGGTGATCTCGCGGCTGAAAAATTGGGTTACGAAGCGATGATTGCAGGTGACCTGGTCGACAATCTTGGAAACGCATTCCTTTCAATATATGGAGAACCATGAAGAGAAAGCCCTGGAACAGATGGTTCTGGCACCCTATGTTCAAAAGAGCACGGCACTTAGAGGAAAATACAGGTATGTAGGTGGAAACCAGTTTCGACATGCCTTCAGTACATTTGCTATTCTGCTTGACTATCATTACATCGATCCTGTGTTACTGAAAGCATCCATGATCCATGATGTGTTTGAAGATGTAGCATGTATTTCAAAAAAAGAGATCATCGACCTCGACGGTGATGGCGCGAAGGTATATAACCTGGTTATGGAGGTGACCCGTAGAAAACATGAGTCCAAAGATCATTACCTTAAACAGATCCTGACAAACGGATCGAAGAATGCCAGGATATTGAAGTGCGCCGACAGGATCTCCAACCTCACCGACCTTCATATGGATACGTTTGAAAAGGATTTTGTGAAGAAATACATTGAAGAGTCGAAAAAGTTTGTTCTTCCAATGGCTAAAGAGGTCAACCAGGACATGTTGTTTGAATTGTCTGATCTAATCAAAAGACGTGAATCCAGCATGAAGTTTGCTGCGCCGTTCTGGCCCATGCAACGAAAAAAACAGTGATTAGTTGAGTTGTGGGTTTTGCAGGATATCATTCTCAACCCGGAGATTATCAATGATAAATCCCTGACGCTCTGGCGTGTTCTTCCCCATATAGAAAGTCAACACCTCCTGAATCGATGCATCTTTGGAGAGCAGGACAGGATCCAGCCGGATGTTTGATCCGATGAAGTGGCTGAATTCATTCGGGGAGATCTCCCCCAATCCTTTAAAGCGGGTGATCTCGGGATTCCCTCCCAGGGTCTCAATCGCAGATCTCCTCTCCTCTTCCGAGTAACAATAAATAGTTTTTTTCTTATTTCTCACCCGAAACAGTGGTGTTTGAAGGATATAAAGATGTCCGTTTCTGACAAGATCAGGAAAAAACTGCAGGAAGAATGTAAGTAACAGCAACCGGATATGCATGCCATCAACATCTGCATCCGTAGCGATCACAACATGATTGTATCTCAGGTGTTCCAATCCCTCTTCGATATTCAGCGCCGCCTGGAGAAGGTTGAATTCATCATTCTCATAGACAACCCGCTTACTCAATCCAAAAACGTTTAACGGTTTCCCCTTTAGTGAAAATACCGCCTGAGTGTTCACATCTCGTGCTTTGGTAATCGATCCGCTGGCTGAATCTCCCTCAGTGATAAAAATCGTTGATTCAAACTTCCGGTCATTATGATTGTTATAATGAATTCTGCAATCACGTAATTTTTTGTTATGCAGGCTCACCTTTTTTACACTCTCCTTAGCGATCTTCTTGATGTTAGCCAGGTCCTTTCGCTCCTTCTCACTCTGCAAGATCTTCCTGTGCAGTGACTCTGCTGTATCTGTATTGATATGCAGGAAGTTATCAAGATTCCGTTTGACGATATCCATGATATAATTCCGGATCGTCTGCCCGTCAGGTTCTATCAGCTGAGATCCCAGTTTGGTCTTGGTCTGAGACTCAAATACCGGATCCTCTACTTTAATGCTGATAGAAGCAACCAGGGAAGCCTTGATATCACTGGTATCAAAATCTTTCTTATAGAAATCGCGGATGGTCTTCACCAGCGCTTCCCGGAAAGCCGCCTGATGAGTTCCTCCCTGTGTGGTATGTTGTCCGTTCACAAAAGAGTAATACTCTTCTCCATATTTTTCACAGTGAGTGAAAGCGAATTCAAAATCCCCTTCCTCTACATGGATGACAGGATAGTATACTGGTGAGTCAATGTAACTATTCAACAGATCGAGCAAACCGTTACTGGAGTGGTACTTTTCGCCGTTGAAGATGATAGAAAGCCCGTTGTTCAGGTAAGCATAATTCCAGAGCATCTTCTGTACATATTCCGGAATGAAGTGAAAATTCCCGAAGAGTTCATCATCAGGAACAATGGTTACAATCGTCCCATTGCGTAACTCGCAATCCTTCTCAGTCTCTTCGTTGGTTTTCACCCCTTTCTGAAACTCCACAATCTTCGTCTTCCCCTCGCGCACCGACTGTACTCTGAAATAATTCGACAGGGCATTGACGACTTTCGACCCTACTCCATTTAATCCGACTGCTTTCTTGAATACCTTCGAATCGTATTTAGCGCCAGTGTTGATTTTTGATACACACTCCACCAGCTTCCCAAGCGGCATCCCCCGTCCATAGTCACGCACACACACCTGCCGGTCATTGATCGTCACCTCAATTGTCTTTCCAAAACCCATCACAAACTCATCAATGGAGTTATCCAGGATCTCCTTGATCAGTACATAAATTCCATCATCAGGTGAAGCTCCGTCTCCCAGCTTCCCGATATACATCCCGGGGCGAATGCGAATATGTTGCTTCCAGTCAAGCGACCGAATACTCTCTTCTGTGTATTTATCAGGTTGAAACATCCTACTTCTTCGTTCTGCGGTGCAAATATAACGGAAAGCAATGCCCGCGAAGTATCAATGAGAAAGAGTTTTCAAAAAGAAATGAACATTGTTTGTGAACAGCGAGGGGATCTCCTAAGAGGAGAAGAATCTCGTAAATATGGTGCCAAATACTTTTCTAAATATATCCGAGAATATTTCTGTATATCTCTGTCATCTGGTTTCCCACAGCCTCTGGAGTATATTTATCCTGTATACCTTCTCTGATAGCATCTCTGTCAAACGAATCATACCGATCAAGCATCTCCCTCAATGCATCTCTTAACGCACCTTCATCTTCCGTAGGTACAATGATGCCATTGGAAGAATTAATTACCTCAGGAACGATACCCACCTCCGTAGCTACAACAGGTGTCCCGCAGGCCAGGCTTTCAATCACAATGGTCCCAAACGTTTCATACCGGCTGGAAAGAACACAAAAGTCAGATTGCTGATAAAGATCTGCCAGTTCCTTTCCCTCTATTAATCCGACAAAAAAAACGCAATCTTCAATCAATCCTAATTCCATAGCCAGATTCTGCATATCCTCCAGATCCGGCCCCTCTCCAACCATGATACAACGGAAATCACTTCGCTCAGCCCGGAGTTGTTTTACAGCAGCCAGGAATCCTGAGATATTTTTGGATCTATCCTCAAAACAGGAGACGTGGATGAACTGTTTCAATGATTTGTTTCCTGCCCCGGGAGAAGGTGAAAACAACATGGTGTCAATCACATTTGGCACAATGTGATCGTTCCGGTTTCGCAGCCGACATGTCTGCATGGCCTGCTGTAGCTTCTCGGAAACAGTAATGACAGCTGCAGCCCTCCGGACCACATACCGGGTTAAAAATTTCCGTACTCCACCTCTGTAAGTATTGTTTTCTGGAAAATACCTGGACCAGTGTTCAGAGATGACATGTGGAGTCTTCAGTCGCCGGGAAAGCCAGTGTCCCATGACACCGGTTCGGGTTAATATGTGTGAATGAATAATATCGGGAGAAAAATCACCAGCCATATCCAGCCCTCTCAGGTGAGCACGTACAAACCTGAACAGATGAACAAACGGGCTAAAGAATGAACCGGAGGGGGCAGGAACCTGATAATAAACCCGGATCACATTCACACCCTGTTCTTCCGCATAGTCGAGTTCAAATTCGCTAGGACACTCCGGATCAGGATGCACATACAACACCACTACCTGATTCGATTTCGCCAATGCCTCTGCCTGCCGTTGAATAAATAACCCGGGCATGGGATCATGTCGGTTGGGATACCAGCGAGGGAGAAACAG
>JACKQG010004080.1_pt1 | contig 17196 bp, 13 predicted proteins | sample 8237621 | NCBI WGS metagenome assembly JACKQG01 (sample SAMN15677084, study PRJNA649215) | marine metagenome | biome: marine; feature: Black Sea; material: saline water; isolation source: suspended particulate matter (SPM) from the Black Sea western gyre | collected 2013-06-09/2013-06-10 | depth...
ATATATGTTTCCGCTCCGGGAACACACCTGCTCTGATCCGTATCTTCAATACGGAGGATGAATTTGCCGTGCTGACTGCGGGCAAAAAGATAATTATAGAGAGCTGTTCGAATACCTCCCAGGTGAAGGGGGCCGGTCGGGCTAGGAGCAAATCTCACACGTATTTGCGATGCACTCATTTGAAGCGTGTTACTATTTTTGATATTGAATATGAGGGACAACAAATTTAATCATTGTAGCCAGGGTTTGATCAACGGAAAAAATAGAAGTTTCTAATACAAGGTCGGGATTTACAGGCTCTTCAAATGGGGAATCAATCCCGGTGAATTGTTTGATCAATCCCTGGCGGGCTTTCTTGTAAAAGCCCTTGACATCACGTTCTTCACAAAGTGAGAGTGGAGCTTTGACAAATACTTCAATGAAGCGATCGGCCCCAATAATCGCCCTTGCCATCTGACGAATAACGTTTGTAGGGCTGATGAAACAATTAATCGTGATAATCCCTGAATTGTTGTAGAGGGAATTGACTTCAGCAATACGCCGGATGTTCTCTTTCCTGTCCAATTCGCTGTAAGAGAGGTCTTTATTTAATCCTGATCGAACATCGTCGCCATCCAGAAGTTGAATGAAATATCCCAGATGGAAGAGTTCTTTTTCCAGGCCAAGTCCCAAAGTGGTTTTCCCCGCACAAGATAAACCGGTCATCCAGATTGATTTTGCCCGTTGATGTAATCGTAGCTCCTTTTCGAGTTGTGGTATCTTCGTTTTTAGGTTGGGATTGGACATTAATTGATGTTTAGAGAGTGTAAAAATAGGATAATTCCTAATTTTGCATAATCTGAAATAATCCAATTTGGAAGACGTTAGCGTTTTTAGTGAGATCGCCAAAGATGAAAACCAAAAATATACTCGTTCAAAAACTGGATCAATTTATCAGAAAGTATTACGCCAACAAGATGATTCGTGGCCTGCTTCTGTCTATTGGAATAATGGCGTTGTGTTACATTCTGTTCATCTTGCTGGAAAATATATTCCGGTTTGATTCCATCATCCGATCCATGCTCTTTTACCTCTATATTGGGATTGTTATTATGGCAGTCGGAGGATGGATATTGATCCCGCTTTCCAGCTATATGAAAATTGGCAAAACGATCTCCCACGAACAAGCAGCAAAAATTATTGGAGATTACTTTAGTGAAATAGAAGATAAATTGTTGAATGCGCTTCAATTGATAAGGCAACAGGAAAAGACAGAGATTGATTATGAGCTTTTGATCGCATCGATCGAGCAAAAAATGAAAAAATTACGCGTGTTCCAATTCAATCTTGTGATCAACTACAGAAAGAATGTTCACTACCTTAAATTTGTTGCTCCTCCCCTGCTGATCATTGTTCTTGCATTGCTGATAACACCCCGGTTGATTTCTGATCCCACAAGAAGAATTATTGAATATAGCACCTCTTTCAAAAAACCTCATCCGTTTAGTGTTCAGCTAGTGAACGAAAACCTGACCGTATTTCAGCAGGAGGATCTGGAGGTTCGGATCCGGGTAACAGGAGAAGAGATCCCGGTGGAATTTTACATCGAAACGAACGGGATTCAGAATCGGATGAAAAGGGAGCGATCGAGGGAGTTCTTATATCTTTTCAGGACGATGCAGAAGAATACTTATTTTTCACTAATTGCACATAATTTCGTGAGCGAGCCATACCTGATAGAAGTCTTGCCACGACCAACAATCCTGCAATTCGCTGTAGAGCTGACATACCCGGCTTATACCAGACGAACGAGTGAGACACTTGAGAACACCGGAGACCTTGTTGTACCAAAAGGAACTGAAATCACATGGTCATTTTATACAAAAGATGTTGACGAGATTCAATTTTCTATTGAAGACAGCGTGCTATCTTTAAAAAAATCAGAGTCAAACGTTTTTGTTATCAGCTATCGATGCTTCTATTCAGGCAGGTACTCGGTGAAGCCGGAAAATAGTTATGGGGAAAATACAGACTCTCTCTCCTACCGGATTATCTCCATTGAAGATGGATATCCATCCATCATTACCCAGGTATTGACTGACTCAATTCTACCGTCAAATCTATTTTTCAGTGGTTCGATCAAAGATGATTATGGATTTACCAAATTGGAATTAAAATTTGAGGTATACTCCCAGGATGACTCAACAGCGAATACAAAGGGATCGAAGGCTATTGAAATACAGAATAATAGCAGAGAGGAGTTGTTTTATTACACAATTGATGTGGAATCCTATTTATCTCAGCCTGGCGACCGGATGATTTACTACTTTGAAATATGGGATAATGATGCGGTTAACGGACCGAAATCCACAAAATCAGAAATCAGGGAGATCAATACCTGGAGCAGGGAGGAGATACGGGGTTTCGCACAAGAGAATGAGAGGGAAATACAAACTGAATTAGAGAAATCAATGAAGGAGACTGAGGAGATAAGGGAGGCAATTGAGGATTTGAACAAAAAGGTTGTCGATAAGAGGCAACTGACATGGCAGGAGAAACAACAGATTCAGGAGCTGATTAAGAGAAATGAACGAGTACTTGAAAATGTGGAGAAGATCAAAGAGAAGAACCTGAGGAATATACAGGCCGACGAGCAATTTCTGGAGACAAGCCAGAACATCCTTGAGAAACAGAAGCGCCTGAATGAGTTGATGGAGCAGCTGATGACGGATGAAATGAGAAAGACTATTCAGGAATTAAAGAAGCTAATGGAGCATGTTGATAAGAAGAACTTATCCAGGTTGATGGAGCAAATGAAGCTCTCTTCAAGAGATCTGGAAGAGCAACTGGACAGGAATTTAGAGTTATTCAAACAAATCGAATTTGACCGTAAACTGGAGGAGACTATCAGGAAGTTAAAAGAGGCCGCAATGGAGCAAAAAAAACTAGCGGAAAAAATAGATGAGGACAAGAAAATATCAGAGGAGGATAAAACGAAGCAAAATCAACTTAACACAAACTATGATTCTATTCAGAAGGCATTGTCAAGGTTGGAAAAGATGGAGAAGGAGTTGAATAATCAAATAGGTTTAAGGAAAACGAAGCAGAAGCAGGATAGCCTGGCGAAAGCCATGAAAGAAGCCAAAGAACAGGTAGATATGGAAAATGCAAAAGCTGCTCCGGAAAAGCAGATGGACGCAGCCGAGCAGATGCAGGAACTGGCCAACCAGCTTACAATGATGCAGACAGAGGCAGAGCAGGATCAGTATGCAGAAGATGCCAGGCAGATTAGACAAATACTTGAAAATTTGCTGAATATTTCATTTGAACAGGAAGAGTTGATGGATCAAACGAAATTGATTAATCGAAATGATCCAAAATTTCAGGATATCATCACGGACCAAAATGAACTAAATGATAAATTGCAGAGTGCGAAAGATTCATTGATCGCAATCGGGCGAAGGCAGTTTTTATTACAGCCAGTCATTTCGCGTGATATAAATAAGATAAATGACAATATTAATGAGACTGTCGAGTCATTGACAAGCAGGAACATGGCCCTGGCTATTTCAAAACAACAGTTTATTATGACATCGATCAACAACCTGGCTGTGTTATTGAATGAGTCGATGGAGCAGATGAAAATGAATATGAATATGAGTATGCAAGGCAAGCCTAGCAGGATGTGTCAGAATCCTTCGATGGGAAAAGGAGGCAAGAGCATGAAGGATCTTAAGAAAATGCAGCAGCAACTATCTAAGCGCTTGGATCAAATAAAAAAAGGATTACAGGAGCAGGCAAAAGATGCTGGAAAGAAAGGGCAAAAAGGAGAGAAAGGCATGAATGAACAAATAGCTCGTCTGGCAGCACAACAGGAAGCGATACGAAGTGAGATGCGTAAATATCAACAACAATTAAGAGAACGGGGAATCGGGGATCATGGAGAGAATGAAGCAATAATAGAAATGGAGAGGAATGAGCAGGACCTGATCAACAAACAAGTTACGCAAGAGACCCTATTTCGCCAGCAACGAATCCTGACCCGGTTATTGGAATCAGAAAAGGCTGAGCAGAAAAGAGAGCAAGAAGAACGAAGGGAGGCTGATGAAGCAAAAATTCGAAAATATAGTAACCCGGAAGGAAGTTTAGAGTATAATAAGTATGCTGGAGGGGAAACGGAAATTCTAAAACTATCCGCTTTACCTGTAAACCGGTTCTACAAAAGTAAGGCAAACAGGTATATGATTAAAATTGTTCAGTAAATGAAAAAAAACATCGGCGAGATTTACATTCATGAAACGAAGGATCTGAGTAAGTTGGAAAAATACATCGAGGAAGTGTTGGATTATCACAATATCCCGGACGAGTATTTCGGAAATATAATGCTGGCAATCAGTCAGTCATCTGAACTAATACTGAAGAAAAGGAAGGCTAATAAGCCACTCAAAATAAACATTCACCAAACGAAAAAGGACTTATCAGTTGAGATAAGGAATGAGGGCTCCGGGAAGGAGCACACAATGGATGAATTAGACCTTGCGATCGAACGCCAGAATATACTAAAGGAAGCATTTATCATTCGCTCACTTACTGATGCAACGGAATTGAAAGATGGAGGAGATACATTGGTATTACATTTTAGTGTAACCGGGATCAATTATGAGCGATCTCTCAAACGTATGGATCAACTAAAAAACTACCTGTCAACCAGGGAAAAGGTCATTGATACCAATGAAGCCTGAGTCCATACAATTTTTTACAGAAGATTTAAGCTATCGGATCAGGGAGAAAAGGAAGCTCAGAAGAGATCTGGAAAAGGTTATCACAGGTGAGAATTTTAAGAAAGGTCAGCTGAACATCATCCTATGCAGTGACCGGTTTCTCAGAGAGTACAATCGGAGATACCTGAAACGCGACTACTTTACCGATGTGATTGCGTTTGATCTCTCAGGTGAACAAAACCAGCTGAGAGGGGACATCTATATTTCCCTGGAACGAGTACGAGAAAATGCGAAGCAATACAACACATCCATAAAGGAAGAGTTACTGAGGGTAATGATACATGGGATCCTTCATTTAATGGGAATGGTGGATCAGCATGATGAAGAGAAAAGTAAGATGAGAGAAAAGGAGAATAGTTATCTAGCAAATTTAGTGAAATAGCTCATAATCAGTTATATACCTTGTATTGTGCCAGGTGAAACGGAAAATGGAAAATAAAGAAAAGTATGACATCATCGTTGTTGGAGCCGGGCATGCAGGGTGCGAAGCAGCCGCAGCTGCTGCAAGGCTTGGATCCCGGGTGTTGTTAATCACAATGAACATGAACAACATGGCTCAAATGTCATGCAATCCATCAATCGGAGGAATTGCTAAAGGGCAAATTGTCAGAGAGATTGACGCGATGGGTGGATTAACAGGTATCATATCTGATCGGACAATGATCCAGTTCAGGATGCTGAATTTGTCAAAAGGACCAGCTATGTGGAGTCCCCGGGCACAGAATGACCGCATGCTTTTTTCCAATGAGTGGAGGGAGCATTTGGAGGGGATACCAACGCTGGACTTCTGGCAGGATTCGGTAGATGAAATTATTGCGAGTAAAGGGAAGGTTACAGGAGTCAATACGGCGCTGGGAATGTCATTTCAGGCGAAAGCGGTAATTCTTGCAAACGGAACCTTTTTAAATGGAATTATTCATATTGGAGAAAAGCAGTTTCAAGGAGGGAGAATAGGTGAGAGATCCTCGAAATCCATTACAGAGAGTTTGCATGTTTTGGGATTGGAATCAAAGCGTATGAAAACCGGGACACCAGCACGAGTAGACGGAAGAACACTGAATTTTGATGAAATGACAGAGCAGAAAGGAGAGGATAATTCACAGAGGTTTTCGTTTACTGAGACACCGAAATTAACAAGGCAGCGCAGTTGTTATCTAACGTTTACCAGTCAGAAAGTTCACGATATACTGAGGGGCGGATTCGAAAGGTCTCCTCTTTTCAAAGGGCGAATAAAGGGAGTTGGGCCCCGATACTGCCCATCGATTGAAGATAAAATTGAGCGATTTGCTGATAAAGAGAAGCACCAACTCTTTATTGAACCGGAAGGATGGAATACGGTGGAGTATTATGTGAATGGATTTAGCTCATCACTGCCGGAGGAGGTACAGTTTGCTGCCCTTAGAAAGGTACCCGGGTTCAGGGATGCAAAGTTTTTTCGTCCCGGATATGCCATCGAATATGATTACTTTCCCCCACATCAGTTGACCTTTACGTTAGAGACAAAAGTCATTGAAAACCTTTTTTTAGCAGGTCAAATCAACGGAACAACAGGATATGAAGAGGCAGCCGCGCAGGGAATCATAGCAGGAATCAATGCACACCTCAAACTCAACAGGAAGCCTCCTTTTATTTTAAGGCGATCAGATGCCTATATTGGCGTGTTGATCGACGATCTGATAACAAAAGGAACAGATGAACCATACCGGATGTTTACTTCACGCGCAGAGTACCGAATATTACTGAGGCAGGATAATGCGGATTTCCGGTTAACAAGAAAATCAAATGAAATGGGGCTTGCATCTGAGGAACGGATGCGAAGGCTGGAGAAAAAATATCAGGCGATAGAGAAAATAATGAAGTTTCTCAACAAAACGAGTGTGACGCCAGGTGAAGTGGAAAGCATGATGAATAGACGGGGAACGCCAGGATTGACACAGAAAATGAAGCTGGATAGTATATTGTTAAGGCCTCAGATCTCGGTGGAAGATATGGTGGAATTTATTCCACGCGTAGCCGACTTTATGAGGAAATTAGGGAAAAATATTAATGAGGAAATAAAGGAAGCCGAACTACTTGTGAAATACAATGGATATATTCAGAAGGAGCAGGAGATTGCTGATAAAATGTCCAGGCTTGAGGATATTCCCTTGAAAAATGATATTGATTATCATAAATTAAAGTCATTATCGTCAGAGGCAAGGGAAAAACTGAGTAAAGTAAAACCCGCTACAATCGGGCAGGCAGGACGAATTAGCGGTGTTTCTCCTGCTGATATTTCTGTATTAATTGTCTACCTGGGCAGGTAAATGTTCCACGTGAAACACACATTCATGGTCGAAAACCTAACGCATTGTCCACTCTGCAATCATTCGGATTTCCTCATTTTTCTGGAAAGCAAAGATTGTTTTCTCTCACAGGAACTATTTATCATTCAGGAGTGTAAGGGATGCGGGTTCCGTTTCACCAATCCCAGGCCAACTGAATCGTCTATGGAAAGTTATTACCAGTCAGAAGATTATATTTCTCATGATTCAGATAAAGGCGGATTGATTCCGGCTCTCTATAAGCTGGCACGCCACTGTACAATTCGGGCAAAATACAGAATCGTCCGAAAGTACAGTAACAGCCAAACGATCCTGGACATTGGATGTGGAACAGGCGAGTTTCTGCACTATTGCCAACAAAGAGGAATGAACTGTCAGGGCGTTGAGACTGCAGAAAAAGCAAGAGCGATTGCCAGACATACCAAGACGCTAGCTGTAGATAGCGATTTCCTGACGAAAAAAGAGCAATCCGCGCACTATGATTGCATCACACTCTGGCACGCCCTGGAGCATATCCATCGATTGGATGAAACCATGAACAAGATCAAAAATGAGCTTCAACGAGATGGTGTATTAATTATAGCGTTACCAAACTGTAACTCATTTGATGCCCGGCACTATGGAAAATACTGGGCTGCCTATGATCTTCCCAGGCACATTTTTCATTTTACAAAAGATACCGTTGAATTTCTTGCAACGAAACATGAAATGACCTGTCAGAAAATTATCCCGATGAAATTAGATGCATTCTATATTTCACTCCTGAGTGAAAAATATAAATATGGTTCTCAAAATTGGATCCGTGCGCTGAGGTCCGGACTCAGGTCAAATTTGAAATCCGGAAAACCGGAATTTGGACATTCGAGCCAGATATATCTCCTGAAGAATAAAATTTCTTAATTTTAAGCCTTAGAACGAACGAATACCCTGAGTGGAATTATTCATCGTTTGATTCAGGAAAACAGCGTAGAGCACCCTCAAATTAAATCAGCTTGTAATCGCCTGATATACAAACACATAATGAAGAAATCCCAGACATCAAGGAAATTTTACTGCATCTCGTACCTTGTACTCGGGCTCCTTGCCCTGGGCATCCTCATGTTGATTCCACGAATCCGGAAAATCCAGGAAAAGCCGGATCACATTCTTTCCAGTTTTGAATTGGTACTTCAGGATCATGAGCAACATATTCGAGCAGACATCGAATTTGTATTCCAAAAATTTTTCCAGGATTCAACAGGCCGGATCACCGAAAGTCGGCTTTCTGATATCCGGGAGCCAGCCGATCCGGAATTAACCCTGTTAATCTATCAGAAAGATTCGTTGATCTATTGGTCTGACAACCGGGTACCATTTTATTTGTTACCGGAGCGGTTTACAACAGAAATCCCATCTGTTATCCATCTATCAAACGGATGGTACGAGATCCTGACAATGCAAGAGGGAGATTACATTTTTGTCGGTTTGTGTTTGATTAAGCAGGATTATCCATTCCAGAACCAATACCTCCAAAATATCTATACGGGTTCTCTTTCTTTGCCCGATGAGGTGGAAATCACGCTGCAGCAGGGGCCCTATAGTGCGTTCTCCAGAAAGGGTAACTTTTTATGCTCACTGATCATTCCTGACGAGATAGCCTCGCAAACCAATCATGGATGGTGGGTCATTTTTCTACTTCTTGCTTATCTCTTTTTCATCGCTCTCCTATTTCACTTTTCATTCCATGTGCAGGATATCATTCGGGGAGATCGCTTACTGGTTCTGTTATTGGTTGCCTGTATCATCATTTTGCGAGGGGTTCAGTTTTTTCTTTCTTGGCCCGAATCACTCTATCTGGCGAAGCTATTCGGTCCGGAATACTATTCCTCATCCTTTCTCTTTCCATCTCTGGGAGATGTTTTAATAAACAGCCTGCTTTTTCTGGCGATTTCATACATTTTTTACCTTCGATGGCCGTCCCAGGGTGCCGCAACACAATCCACAAAATGGATCCGAATCTGTGACTATTTCGTGCGCCTGTTGATCAGTTTTATGGTTCTTGTCTTGGTCATGGTGAGCATTCGCAGCCTGGTTATTCACTCTTCATTAGCCATGAATCTTGAAAATATATCACACCTCTCATGGGAAAGCGCCCCCGCATTTCTGAGTATCGGGTTTCTGATTATCGCCTGGATTCTGTTTACAATGCGTTTGGCCGGAAGGGATTTTTTAATCAATTTAAGACAGGAAAACAAGCAGCAGCGATCCTCTTTTACCTGGTTTTTCATAGCGATGGTGCTCTCGTCTGTTTGCGCAACTGTTGTATTGAACAGCTCAAATGCAGAGCGTGAAAAGGAGCAACGTGAGCAGGTAGCCATGCAACTGGCTCACAGGCAAAATCCGGTAACTGAACTTAAATTGAACCAGAATATAGGAGCAATGCGTGAAGACACCAACCTGAGGCGGATTGCTGACTATTCCAATGAACAAATTGATCAGCATGTGGTTGATGATTCGCTGACAAATTACATCCTGCACAGATACTTCAAGGATTACTGGAACAATTTTGATATCCAGATTACAATTTGCAGAGAATCAAAGACCTTGCGGATCCAGCCTCAGGGGTTTGTGGTTGGGTGTATGGATTATTTTCAGGATGTGATAACCGCATTTGGCAGGAAGACTACCAGTGATGAGATCTTTTTTTTGGACTATGGATACTGGAGTGAGAACTATGTGGCCCGGGTTGCAGAGGAGAATCAGGAGTTGGAGATATACATAGAGGTGAGCTCGAGAAACATTTCCAAGGATCTTGGATATCCTGAATTACTGGTCGACAGACGATCGTATGATGCTCCGGATATCGTTGACTATTCATATGCTTTTTATCAGGAGAACCAACTGGTATACAGAGCAGGGGAGTATGATTATGGATTTGATCTGGGAAAATTTGTTGATACGACCACCTGGGTTTTACATCCGGCACAGGAGGGAATGGATCATTTTCTCTACAGGATAGATGAGAAAGTTACATTGCTGGTAAGCAAACAACAATCAACCTGGCTGAACATTATTTCCCCCTTCTCATACTTGCTGATTTTTCTCTTCATTCTGTCGTTTTTGGGGATCGGTTTGTGGAATCTGAAAGAGATCCGGGCGTTAACCATTCGATCCCTGCGTAACCGCCTTCAACTAACCATGCTCGGGATGATCCTCTCCTCATTCATCATTATCGGCATACTGATGATGATGTATCTCACCAGGCTAAACAGTGAAAAGAATGAAGAAAACCTGTTGGAGCGAACCCTTTCCATTCTGATCGAGGTCGAGCATAAATTTGATCATCTGCATGATCTGCAGGAGATAGAAAGGGAGGATCTGGAGAGCGTGTTGATCAAATTCTCCAACGTCTTTTTTTCCGACATCAACCTGTACGATCCACAAGGTATTTTACTTGCCTCATCGCGCTCCCGGATCTTCCAGGAGGAATTAATATCCGACTGGATAAACAGGGAGGCGCTGAACCAGTTGAAGGAGAATAAAACCAGCATGTTTGTGCAAATAGAAAATATTGGATTGTTGCATTACCTATCTGCCTATGTTCCCTTCTACAATACACAGAATAAACTACTTGGATACCTCAACCTGCCTTATTTTTCACGCCAGGATGATTTGAAACGAGAGATCTCTACATTCCTGGTCGCTTTTATTAACATCTATGTCCTCTTTATTTTGCTTGGGGCGCTTGTCACCTATTTGATATCCAACTACATTACTTCACCTTTGAAACTTCTGGCCTTACGGATCGGGTCCATCCGGTTTGGTAAAACTGATGATAAGCTTGTCTGGCGATATGAAGATGAAATAGGGAACCTTGTTGGCGAGTACAACCGGACACTGGATGAACTGGCTGTCAGCGCTGAAAAACTGGCTGTTTCCGAGAGAGAATCTGCCTGGCGGGAGATGGCTCAGCAGGTTGCTCACGAGATCAAAAATCCGCTCACCCCAATGAAGTTAAGTATTCAATACCTGCAAAAAGCATGGGATGATAAGGCAGAAGACTGGGATCAGCGGCTGAACCGTTTCTCTGAGGCACTGATTGAACAAATTGACACGCTGAGTGCTATCGCGTCAGAGTTCTCCTATTTTGCAAAAATGCCTGAACCAGAAAACGAGATCATGGATCTGGATGAACTTGTAAAAACGTCTATGACAATATATAAGGATGTAACCTCCATCCGGTTTGAATCACATACTTCGCCTGGCCCGAAACATATCTATGCCGACCGCCGGCAACTTCTCCGGGTATTCAGCAACCTGATCAACAATGCCATTCAGGCTTACGAAGGGCAAAGTGGAGGATTGATCATCCTGAAAACAGAATCAGAAGGAGATTTCCACGTATTGACTATTTCAGATAATGGGAAAGGAATTCCAGCCGGAGAAGCAGATAAAATATTTCAACCAAATTTCACTACACGCAGCGGTGGAGCCGGTCTTGGTTTAGCCATAGTGAAAGGGATCGTTCTATCTATTGGCGGAGAGATCAGCTTCTCTTCAGATCCCGGAGTACAAACTGTTTTCACAGTTCGATTTCCGGCTGCCAAGGCTGATGACCCCAAAACAGACAGCACATGAAGAAAATTTTAACTCTTCTATTCATTGCGGTGATCCTTGCAACCATCGGATGCCAGGAAGATAACCCGAATGAGATTTACTATCCATTTAAAAACGAGATCTGGCAGAGATTTAATATCCTTAGTTTTGAGCTTTCTGTAGAGAAAGCAGATAAGCCCTATAAAATCGTGTTATTTGCCAGACACAATCGGGATTTTCCCTTTAAAGCACTCGATTTTAATATGGTGATGAACACCCCCTCCGGGGAGGAACGAATCAATGAGTATCACCTTAAGGTTAAAAATCGTGCTGGTGAGTTTCTGGGAAGCTGTGAAAATGAGATTTGTAAAGCTACGATTGTGCTGAAAAAAGAGATTTACATCACCAAGTCAGGACTCCTTCTCATCGAACTGGAGAACCTGACTCCCCGCCTGGAAACACCCGGTTTATTGGGAGTTGGAGTTCGCATTGAGAAACGATGAAAGAATCGTTCTGGTTTCCCGCTCATCCTGTTCCATTTGCCTGACAAGCTCGTCGAGCGAGTTGAATTTCAATTCATCTCTTGTCCGTTGCAGGAAGTGGATGGTAATATTTCTGCCATAAATATCTTTAGAGAAATCGAAGATATTGACCTCAATGGTAAATGAGGATTCTGAAAGAGTGGGGCGAAATCCGATATTGGCCATCCCATAATAGTGATCCGGTCCGATGTCGATACGGGCTGCATATACGCCGGTGTAAGGATGATAGAGTGATTCGTTTGCAGGCTTGATATTTGCTGTAGGATATCCCAGTTTGCGGCCCAATTGTTTGCCGCGAATGACAGGTCCGGATATTGAAAACAGCGTTGACGTCATATGCAGCAAAGCTACAAAGAAATATTCCTTAGCAGAGAAGAAGAATTGGTTAGTACTCGTTCTCTTTTGCGATACGTTTGATTGTTACCAACTCGATGATCGCATAGATATAGTGTCCCCATACTCCTGCAAGCAAAATAATCAGTGTAATGATCATCCATAATGGAGCTATGGGTGTCCAGAGTGTACGAGTAGGTTTTTCCTCAGCTAAAAAATATTTGGGAATGGCCCAGGACGACCATGCCTCTCCCTTGACAAAACCATACAGGTCGTGCTCATCGATTCTGGCTATGACCAGAATTTGACCGGTAGAATCGCCAATGATTGTGGGCGGAAAATCCACATACCCGGTCCCCTCTTCGTCCAGCCATATATCACCTATAGGCAGTGGCCGGAACAGACTGGGAACAAAAAGATAAATGGATTCTTCAGCAATGGGTTCCATCTCTCCTGAGGGATTAAATTGCATCCCTGTAACACGGATATACTTAATTGAATCCTCTTCGAAAAAGGAAACTTTCAGGGATGCCGGTTTCGACATGAAAACTTCCGAAGAAGAGTCGTATTTATCAGTTCCCTGAAAGTCGGCCTGGTAAGAAATCAATCCTTCATCATCGGCAGGCAGGGGAGGAGTTAACGGTACAGTAAGCCGTGCAAAACCTGTTGAGTCTGTTACAGCTTCACCCAGATCAAGCTGGTCTGTTCCGTTGGATACCGAAAAGGTTATAGGCGCATTCTGAAGCTCAATAAAGGTTCTGCCTCTGCGGATGGAGAGCTTAGCAGATAGCTCGACACTATCGTTAGATGAGTAGAGTGTTGAAAAATTGAGATATGTGCCAACCGAACTAACTTCCTCAGGTTCATTATCTTCCTGGGCTGACAGAGCCGGAACAAGAAGCATCAGGATTGTAACCATCCATAAGAAATAGGCTATTTTTATCTTTTTCATGTATCTGAACTATTCAGGTTTGACAATGATTCTTAAAGGATTTCTTCTTCAGGAACAGGTTTATCTCCCATTTCGCTGACGTTTATGATCGGTATGATCTTTGAGCCGATCGTCATCATCAGGGCAAAGAAAGCTACACCTGAAGCTGAGAGCGCCCATTCAATCCATGTCGCATTGTAGAACATCCACTCCGTTCTTGAATCCTGGATTGGCAGGTAAGGTGACTCCAGGGTAGGCACGACGATCAGGTAACGATTGATCCACAATGCCAGGATAACAACAACCGCTGAAATAGTGATGTTGCCTATTGTCCTGAGTTTGGGAATCCCAACTACGATCATGGGAAACAATACGCCTACGTAATTGGAGAGAATAAAGAGCCAGAAATATTCATCAAAGAGCAGTTGAATCAACAGTTCGTCATTTCTTTCCGATCCATACCATTTAGTCAGGTAATCGCTGAAGGTGAAGTATCCGAATAATGCTGCAAGAACCAGCTGAATGACGCCCACATTGACGAAATGTTTTCGTGTGATGTATTTTTCCAGGTGGTATATTTTCCTGAAAAGCCACATGACAACGATCAACACACCGCAACCGGAAAATACGGCTGCGATCACAAAATATGGACCGAATATCGTACTGTGCCAGCCGGGCTGGAGAGTCACACTGAAAATCCAGGCCAACACGGAATAAACGATTACAGCAATCGCTATGACCATCCCGGCCATGATGTCTGTTGCTTTGTGAAGCCGCTTTTTTTGCTCGGGCAATCCTTGATAACCAAGTGCCAGGATATGGTACATCTTCCGTTTCCAATTTGGGATTTTGGCGTCCTGGAAATCACGGATGGCAGAGAGATCCCTCAGAATTGCCAGGTAGAGGAAGATAAAACAGCCAACGATATCTGTTGCGATCGCGATGACGTCCCAGGTGATCGGAGACTGAATACGTCCGTATATTACAAGGTACTGAAGCCGGTCGAGCCTTCCGATGCATAAAAGAATGTAGATAGGGCCGATCAGCAGGGCAATGATGGTGATGAACTCAGCCATCCGGATAATCGGCTTGCGCCATTCCGCCCGGAAAAGATGTAGTGTACCTGAGATCAATGCACCGGCATAACTAACACCCATGAAGAAGATAAAATTCACGATGTAGATCCCCCAAACCACGTTGTCACGCATTCCAGTAACAGCATGACCTTCGGCGATCTGAAGATAGAGAGCATAAAACCCCAGCGCAATCACGGCAAGCAGGAAAAAGATCCATATTGCCTGGATGAAGCTGGTTCTCTCAATCTGCGGGATGAACTCTTCGAGTAAGCTTGATTGTTTATCGTTTGCCATAGTTATCTCTTCTTTTGTTTCTTAACATAAGGCGTATTGTCGTATCTGGATCTGACCTCCTCGTCGAGACCGTCAAAGCCGCGATCTACCGGAAACTGTCTTTCAACAGGCGGCAGGTAGTAAACACTTGGACGGGTGCCCAGTACTTCAAGGTAGCGATAGCCTCCACGATCACGGATCAACTCACTGAATTGATAGGTCTCGGACCCATTGGTCACTACATCTTCTTCGATGTCACCAAAATAGATGACACCCATCGGACAGGCTGCAACGCAATAGGGTAGTTTCCCAACACGGATCAGATCAGGGCAAAAATCGCACTTGGATACCGTACCTTCTAACCCGGGGCTACTAGACTCAGGAGAATAGGGTTGGGTATCTTCATCATACTCCGGGTAATCACTCCAGGCAAACACACGGGTAGAATAGGGACAACCAGTGATACAGAATTTACACCCGATGCACCTCTCAGAATCAATCAGCACAATACCGTCAGACCGTTTGTAGGTGGCACCCACCGGACAGACGCTTACGCAGAGGGGATTGTCGCATTGAAAACAGGGTTTAGGAAACCAGTATGGCGCAGTGTTTTCGGTATCCTGGAGAAGGTAAATCTTTATGAACTCCTGGCTTTTGGGAAGATGGTGTCCCTCCTGACATTTTTCCACACAAGCCCTGGCATTTTTGCATCTTGCAAGGTCGATAACCATGACGAACTTTTTACCGGGAATTCCCTCCCGCGACTCTTTCCTGGAGACTCGGGGGTATCGAATGTGAGCTTTGTCAACCTCAATGATCTCGCCATCGGTAGAAAGCACCTTCACCGTCTCTCCCGATTCAGCTGCACTGGTATCCAGGTAAGCAGAAACCAAGCCACCTGTCGCAGCTATCCCGGCACCGGTTGCCAGGCTTTTTTTCAGGAAATCCCTTCGTGTACTCTTTTTCGGGTTGTTCTCAGAATTTTTTTTCACAAGGATTTGATTTTTAGGATATCAAAAAAAAGGCGCTCACGAAAAGTCGACGTCAGCACCCTTATTTATTTCATAAATCGAAAATCAGTTATTTACCCATTTTGCGCATATAGGCTACAAGCGCCCAGCGGTCAGATTCACTGGTGACCTTCTTTTCGAAATTAGGCATTTCATCCCGACCGACAAATGACATGTAGTAGATTTCCCCGTCACTATATTTCTGGAATGCAGCTGTAGAGAAATCACCGGGAAAGGTTTTCAGCATGGCTGATTTCGGGCCGTCACCCAGTCCTTTGCTGCCGTGGCATGATTTGCAGTATTTTGACCACATCATCTTTCCGTCAGCAAGCGCTTCTTTATCACCAGCTTTCACCGTGGTTTTCATGGCTTTGTATTTGGCCGGAATATCCCATGGCTTTTTGTCCTGGGCCTGTGTATAATTGGCTGTCAGAAAGACTAGCACAAAGATGAATCCGCTGATGAGGGTTACTGTTTTAAGCATTGTTTTCATGATAATTTATTTTATGGTTAATAGTAATGGTTTGTTTCTTAGTTGATTAATTTCCCTAGAAATTCCACAGTCGGGTCATGTTAAACCCGATGATGATTTCTCCATTGAAGAAATCGTTCTGGTTATACATCACGATATCCTGAGGCAAAATACCCTGTCCGGCAGAGAGGAAAATATGGAAGGCATGGGTGGAGGTGGCGATCTCGACTCCTATTCCAACGTTGGGGATTGGAGAGTTCGGGCCGTAGTAAAGTCCTTTCTGTCCATATTTCAGGATGAATGGTGTATCGTAGCCAAGCATCAGAGGTTGTTCGTAGCTCAAGGTAATTGAGGTTTGCGGACTTACCCTGATCCTTCCGATGGCCGAAATGGAAAATGCATCGTTCTTAATGGTTGTATCCACCTTATTGTAATGCACAAAAGAGAAGCCGAGCTGCATCGATAAATTCCGTGTGAAACGTCGGGCAAACATCAGTTCATGATAATAGGAAAGGCGGTCAATAAACGCGTAATCATTTCCGAAATTTGATTTATTTGTAGCATTCAGGGCTACATTTCCATAATAACCGATCGTTAGCGGGAAACCACCGTCTTTGCGTTGCCGGAAGAAGGTGTATTTCAGGGAGAGATCTTGGTATCGCTTATTTTTCGTGGTCCCGAATCCGATTGCCAGGTTATCGGTAATGCTGTAGTTTAATCCCATCCGGATGTTGCTTGCACCCCAGATCCCGAAGAGGTCTTTGAATGCATTCTGGATGGTTCCGAACCGGTGTTGCAACACAAACTCAAGTGTGTTTGAGGGAAAGGTTTGCACAGTTTGATGGTCCATGAATAGCCCACTTTCGAAAGCATTTCGCTGAAGAGGTTTCTTCTCTTTTT
>JACKQG010004081.1_pt1 | contig 17194 bp, 19 predicted proteins | sample 8237621 | NCBI WGS metagenome assembly JACKQG01 (sample SAMN15677084, study PRJNA649215) | marine metagenome | biome: marine; feature: Black Sea; material: saline water; isolation source: suspended particulate matter (SPM) from the Black Sea western gyre | collected 2013-06-09/2013-06-10 | depth...
ACTCTGGCAAATAATGCAATGCATTCAGCTCCTAATGAAAACCCAGCAAGAGTTTCAAGTATTACCATTAAGTCAGCGCCCTTGCCACCATTAATAACAAGAAATAAAAATATTGAGGAAAGTCCAAATACAGCCAATCCTGCAACACCTAATCCCATTACTGTACCTCCTCTAAAAGCGACTTTCATAGCTTGAGGTAAACTCGTTTTTGCTGCCTCTGCTGTTCTAACGTTAGCTTTAGTAGCAATACGCATTCCTATATTTCCAGCTAGAGCAGAAAAAACTGCACCAGTTACAAATGCAGCTACAATATACATTCCTGCTGGTATATAATTCATAGCTGATAGTATCCCCAGTACTGAGCCGGCAATTACTACAAATACAGCTAACATTCTATATTCCGCTTTTAGAAAAGCCATGGCTCCAGTGGCAATATAACCAGATATTTTTTGCATCTTTTCACTTCCTGCAGATTGCTTTTTAACCCATGATGACAAGTAAAGCATATACGCTAAGCCTACTAATCCAAATACAGGCAATATATAAATCAATTTTTCAGACATAATTTGTTATTTTTAGTTATTCCTTTTTTAAAAACGGGCACAAAAATAGTATTTTAAAACAAATCAAGTGATGTCAAGCGATTTTTATGTATTTTAAATCGCTATTTATCTTATTAAAAAGGCCTGTATTTAGTCTATTTTATCTAAATTTGCAATCATTAATCTAAAAATACTTGTAGAATGAATATTGTAGTTTGCATAAGTAGTGTCCCTGATACAACTGCAAAAATTAACTTTACGGATAATGGAAGTAAATTTGATACTAGTGGAATACAATTTGTAATTAATCCTTATGATGAATTTGGGCTTACAAAAGCCATGATGCTCAAAGAGGCGATGGGAGGAAAAATAACCGTTATTACAGTAGGAGATGCAGCAGCAGAGCCGGTAATAAGAAAAGCGTTAGCAATTGGAGCTGATGATGCAGTTAGAATTAACATGAATGCTAAAGATAGTTATTCAACTGCTATTGAAATTGCAAATTATTTAAAAACCAATCCTGCTGACTTAATTATTACTGGAAGAGAGTCAATCGATTATAACGGAGGAGCGGTAGGTGGAATGCTCGCAGAAATGCTTGACTTACCATTTATTAATGGGTGTAATGGATTAGATATTTCAGGAAATACAGCAAAAATTACTAGAGAAATTGATGGTGGAAAAGAAAGCATCTCAGCAAACCTCCCTTTTGTAATTGGCGGACAAAAAGGGTTAGTGCAAGAATCTGAACTTAGAATTCCTAATATGAGAGGCATTATGCAAGCAAGAACAAAGCCTTTACAGGTAATTGAATCATCAAATAATGAAAATTTAACAGCGTCAATTAGTTTTATAAAACCTTCTGAAAAAGGAGCTTGCAAATTAGTGGCTTCTGATAATGTAGCAGAGTTGGTTTCCTTACTACACAATGAAGCAAAAGTTATATAATTAAAAGAATCTATAAAAATGTCAGTATTAGTATATACCGAAAGTTGGGAAGGAAATTTTAGAAAAAGTACTTATGAGGCTGTTTCTTACGCAAGTGAGACTGCCAAATTGTTAGGTACAGATGTTGTTGCACTTGCATTTGGAAATGAAAGTGATGATGAGCTGAAAAAATTAGGCAGCTATGGAGCCAATAAAGTATTAGCTACAAGTGGAATTGAGAAAGGAGATAGTAAAGCCGCAACTCAACTTTTTACATCTAATTCATCTGATGCAAACATCATTATTTTTGCAAGCACTTACACCTCAAAAATGATTGCTCCTAGATTAGCTGCAAAACTTAAAGCTGGAATGGTATCTAATGTAATTAGTGTGCCATCTAGCACTTCTCCAATAAAAATTAAACGAAAAGCATTTTCTAGCAAAGCTGTTGAGAATACCGAAATTACTACAGAAAAAGCAATTATTATTTTAGCTCCGAATGCTTTTGGATTAGTGGAGTGCGGTGGCAACTGCAAAGTAGAAAGAATTGAAGGAGGTAGTGATTCAAGTATTACTGTTAATGGGCAAGAAATAGCAAGTGGCAAAGTATCTTTAGCTGAAGCTGAAATTATCGTTTCGGCAGGAAGAGGATTAAAAAGCCCAGAAAATTGGAAAATGATTGAAGAGCTAGCTGATTTATTGGGAGCTGCAACAGCATGTTCTAAGCCTGTATCTGATATTGGCTGGAGACCTCATAGTGAACATGTTGGTCAAACTGGAAAAGCAGTTGCTCCTAACCTTTACATTGCAATAGGAATTTCAGGAGCTATACAACATTTAGCAGGTGTTAATTCATCAAAAGTAATGGTTGCCATTAATACTGATCCTGAAGCTCCATTTTTTAAAGCAGCAGATTATGGTATAGTTGGAGATGCATTTACAGTTGTTCCTAAATTAATAGAAGAAATAAAAAAAATAAGATAAGTTGGATTTTGTTCAATTAGATATAGCCGCAATAAAGCAAAGTCACTCGCAAAACAATGCCTATGTATTACTATTGAATGAAACTGTTGGAAAAAGACAATTGCCAATTGTAATTGGCTGGTGTGAGGCAAGATCAATTGCTATAGCAATTGACGGAACAGAAGAGCCAGATAGGCCTCTAACTCATGATTTATTTAAAACCATGGGAGATAAATTCAATATTACAGTTCAAAAAGTGATAATACACACCTTAATTGAAGGTATTTTTCATTCCTCATTTCATTGCAAACACAAGATTACTGGTGAAGAAGTAGCAATTGACGCTCGAACTTCTGATGCCATTGCAATTGCCATAAGATATAGTTGTCCTATTTTTACTTATGAAGATATCTTATCAAGAGCGGGCATTATTATTAACAGTGCTCGTGAAGATGATGAAGATACTGAAGATGATGAAGATACTGAAGATGATGAAGATTTGAACCTTGAAGAAGAAGATGATAAAGTGGCAGAGCCTCAATCAATGAATACTTTTAGTTTAGCAAAATTAAAAAAGCTTTTAACTAAAGCAATTGAAGATGAAGATTACGAGAAGGCATCTGAAATAAGAGACGAGTTAAAAAAACGAAAAGGAAAATAACAAATGAAAAAAATCTACTTACTCATTGTTTTTTTTGGGCTTGCTTTTTTTTCATTCTCTCAAAATATTAGTAGCAAAAAAGACACAACAAAAAATTATCAGATAAATGCTGATACAATATCTTTAGTTCTAAATGAAAACGGGATTAATCTTGCTCTTACAAAAGAAGAGATAATTCCGAAACCACTTGAAACATCAGGCATTACTATAAATTCTATTTTAAGAGGAATCTTAGGAATCTTTTCACTATTACTTATAGCATTTCTATTTAGCAGAAACCGAAAAGGAATTGATTGGGTATTAGTTGCAAAAGGATTAGGCATTCAAATACTATTTGCGCTTTTAATACTTAAAGTTGCTTTTATTTCAACAGGATTTGAATTTGTAGGCAAAATATTTGCAAAGATAATTTCCTTTACTCAGGATGGAACCATGTTTCTTTTCAAGTCATTTGCATCAGGAGTGATTGAATCTCCTCTTGCCAACTTTGCCATAATGATTTTACCAACTGTGATATTCTTTTCGGCTCTAACATCACTTTTTTATTACTGGGGAGTTTTGCCTAAAATTGTTTATGGATTTGCTTGGATAATGAAAAGAACCATGAAAATATCTGGGCCCGAAAGTGTAGCCGCAGCTGGAAATATATTTTTAGGACAAACAGAAGCTCCACTAATAGTAAAACCTTATTTAAATAAAATGACCATGTCGGAAATGCTGTGTTTGATGACTGGGGGAATGGCAACCATTGCTGGAGGAGTTTTAGCAGCATATATCGGATTTTTAGGTGGAGACGATCCAGTACAACAAATAATTTTCGCCAAACATTTATTGGCTGCATCAGTTATGTCGGCACCAGCTGCTATTGTAGCAGCAAAAATGTTATTGCCTGAAAAAGAAGCTTATGAAGAAAAATTAGAAGTAGCAAAAGCTGATATGGGAAGCAACGCATTGGAAGCAATATCTCAAGGGACAACAGATGGATTAAGACTTGCAATAAATGTAGGGGCTATGTTACTGGTATTTATTGCCTTAATATCTATGGGAAATTACATATTATTAAAAGTTGGAGATTGGACCTCTCTTAATCCTTGGATTGCAAGCAATACTAGATACACTGAACTTTCCTTTAACATGATTTTAGGCTATATTGGAGCCCCTATTGCTTGGCTTATGGGTGTTTGTAAGCAGGATATGTTTTTAGTGGGTCAGCTACTTGGCGAAAAAACAGTATTGAACGAATTTGTGGCTTATGTATCTCTTGGTGAAATGAAAATGGCAGGAGCTTTTGTGGAGCAAAAATCAATAATTATAGCCACTTATATATTGTGTGGCTTTGCTAATTTTGCATCTATTGGGATACAAATTGGAGGTATTGGTGCACTTGCCCCAAACAAAAGAGCTGATTTATCTAGATTAGGAATATTAGCTCTAATTGGAGGGACAATTGCTTCTTTATTTACAGCTGTAATTGTAGGAATGTTAATTTAAAAAATGCAGCAATACTTAGATTTAATGAAGCGCGTAATGATGGAAGGCACGCTAAAAGCAGACCGAACAGGAACAGGAACTAAAAGTGTTTTTGGGCATCAAATGCGTTTTGATTTATCAGAGGGGTTTCCTTGTGTTACCACCAAAAAATTACATTTAAAATCCATCATTCACGAACTACTTTGGTTTTTAAAGGGAGATACCAATATCAAATACCTTAGAGAAAATGGCGTACGAATTTGGGATGAATGGGCTGATGAAAATGGAGATTTAGGCCATGTTTACGGTTACCAATGGAGATCTTGGCCAGCCCCTGATGGCAAACATATCGATCAAATCACTCAAGTGGTGGATACACTTAAAAAAAATCCGGACAGCAGAAGAATTATTGTGAGTGCTTGGAATGTAGGAGAAATTGAACAGATGGCCTTGCCTCCTTGTCATGCCTTTTTTCAGTTTTATGTTGCGAACGGAAAGCTTTCTTGCCAGTTATATCAAAGAAGTGCGGACATCTTTTTGGGAGTTCCTTTCAACATTGCTTCTTATGCCTTACTTACCATGATGATGGCTCAAGTTTGTAATTTGGAAGCTGGAGATTTTATTCATACATTGGGTGATGCCCATATTTACACCAATCATTTTGAGCAAACAGAACTACAACTCAGCAGAGATTGTAAAAAATTACCCACTATGAAAATCAACCCAAATGTGAAAAGTATTTTTGATTTCACCATTGATGATTTTGAGTTAGTTGATTATGAATGTCACCCTCATATTAAAGGAAAAGTAGCAATCTAATGGCAAATATAATTGTATTAGGAGCAGGATTAGTTGGAGGGGTTATGGCAAAAGATTTAGCTAAAAATCATACAGTTACCTCTATTGATATTTCACAAAAGAATTTGGACAAGCTTAGTGGCATCAACACCATTTGTGCTGATGTTGCAAATACACACACTTTACAAAACCTTATAAAAGATTGTGATTTGGTGGTGGGTGCAGTTCCGGGGTTCATGGGTTATAAAATGATGAAAGATGTAATTGAGGCAGGAAAAAATATAGTTGACATTTCTTTCTATCCTGAAGATCCTTTTGGGCTAGATGAATTAGCAAAAGAAAAAGGAGTGGTTGCTGTAATGGATTGTGGTGTCGCTCCAGGTATGGGAAATATAATTTTTGGCCATCATAATTCCCAAATGAAAATTACCGATTATGAATGTCTGGTTGGAGGCCTGCCTGAAAAAAGAGAATGGCCTTACGAATATCAAGCCGTTTTTTCACCCATTGATGTGATTCAAGAATACATTCGCCCAGCGCGCTATGTTCAAAATTCTAGCTTAATTGTTAAAGAAGCATTATCAGATACCGAGCTTATTGAATTTGATGAAATAGGAACTTTAGAAAGTTGGAATTCTGATGGACTAAGAAGCTTGATTAAAACTATGGCACATGTTCCAAACATGATTGAAAAAACTTTGCGTTATCCTGGTTGTGTGGAATATTTAAAAGTATTGAGAGCAAGTGGATTCTTCTCTTATGAAAAAGTTGAAGTAAACGGAACTATGATTCGCCCGGTAGATATGACGGCCAAATTATTATTTCCAAAATGGGAAATGAAGCCAGGCGACAAAGACTTTACGGTAATGAGAATTATACTAAGAGGAACAGAAAATGGGAAAGAAGTAAGTTATCAATACAATCTATTAGATAGATATCAAGATGACACTATTTCTATGGCGCGTACTACAGGATTTACTTGTACAGCTGTGGCTAACTTAGTTATAAATGGAGCATATAGTAGAATAGGCATTTCTCCTCCAGAATACTTAGGTGGACATTTCGAATTTATAAAAACCTATTTAGAAAAAAGAGGGGTGAAATATAATGTAAAAAAGAGCTGATGAAAGTTTCTCTAATAGTAGCGATATCCGAAAATGGCGTTATTGGAAAAGATAATGACTTAATTTGGCATTTTCCAAAAGATATGAAGTTTTTTAAAGACACTACATTAGGCCATCATGTAATAATGGGGCGAAAAAACTTTGAGTCTATTCCACATAAATACAGTCCATTACCTGGCAGAATCAATGTAGTGATTACAAGAAAAGCCGACTATAAAGCAGAAGGATGTAAAGTTGTTAATACTCTAGAGCAAGCATTAGAAATTGCAATGCAAAATGGAGATAAAGAGTCTTTTATAATTGGAGGGGGGCAGATATATAAACTAGCACTTGAAGCAAACTTAGTAGATAAAATATATTTAACTAAAATTCATCATCACTTTGAAGGAGATACTTTTTTCCCTGAGCTAAATTCTGATTGGAAAGAGCGAACTAAATCAGAAAATAAAGCTGATGAAAAACATAAGTACAATTATGATTTTATCACTTTAGAAAGAAATTAGTAGTTTTACAAAAAAATCAACAAAATGAAAAAAACACTTTTAGTACTTAGTATACTAACCATTGTTCTTTACGCATGTAAAGATGAAGATGTTATAAATCCACCTGAACTAACTAGCACTCAAGCTAGTCAAGATCATTTAACTGCTGAAAGTATTTTTGATGAGGTGGGTAGAATTGTAGAAGACGGATTGCAAACTAATGGCCAAGGCAAAGTATGTCCTAATTATAATATACTAAATGACAATACATCTGATATTGACACCTTAATTATTGACTTTGGTAGCACAAATTGTTTGCATAATGGCAAGCTAAGAAAAGGGAATATAAATATTACCTATACAGGCAACTACCGTGACTCCTTATCGGTAATAACTACTACTTTTGATGATTATCATGTAAATGATAATTTAATTCAAGGAGAGCGAATTGTAACAAATCAAGGGGAAAATAACAGTGGCAATTTGTGGTTTACAATAATTGTAAATAATGCCAGTATAACCACTACTAACGGAACAATAAATTGGCAGTCAAATAGAATAAGAGAATGGGTAAATGGACAGAATACTTATAATATAGATGATGATAGATATCAAATCACAGGATCAGCAAGTGGTAATGGAGTAAATGGAAATCCTTTTGCAATGTCAATATTAGATCCTCTTACTCTTGATTTAGGATGCTTATCCTCTTCTTCTTGTATAATAAAAAGTGGAACCGCTAAAATCTCACCTTCTGGCTATCCTGATAGAATTATAAACTATGGAGACTCTTTATGTGATTGTAATGTAGATGTAATTATTAACGGAACTACTTACCCTCTAGTAATTGGCAACTAAGCTGCTTTTAGCTTAGTGAAAGAAAGCTTTGAAAGCTGAGCTTTTACATAAGAATCTGTAATATGTAACTCTTTCTTACTTTCGTCAGAAGGAAATTCGAACATAGCATCAAGCATAATAGCCTCACAAATTGATCGCAAGCCTCTTGCTCCTAATTTAAATTCCATAGCTTTATCTACAATAATATCAATTGCTTTTTTATCAAATGTTAGCCCAATTCCTTCCATATCAAACAACTTTTGATACTGTTTAACAAGAGCATTTTTAGGCTCTGTGAGTATTAGCTTTAAAGCCGTTCTATCTAAAGGATTTAAATACGAAACTACTGGCATTCTACCAATAAGTTCAGGAATGAGTCCAAAGGATTTTAAATCTTGAGGAGAAATATACTGCAATAAATTTTCTTTATCAATTACTCCCTCTTTCTCAGATCTAAATCCGATAGCTCGGGTATTCATTCTTTTGGAGATATGTTGTTCTATACCATCAAATGCTCCACCGCTTATGAATAAAATATCTTTAGTATCCAATGCAATCATTTTTTGATCAGGGTGTTTTCTGCCTCCTTGAGGAGGGACATTTACAATTGTTCCTTCCAATAATTTAAGCATGGCCTGCTGAACTCCCTCGCCACTTACATCACGAGTAATAGAAGGATTGTCGCTTTTGCGCGCAACTTTATCAATCTCATCAATAAAAACGATTCCTTTTTTTGCTTTTTCGACATCATAATCAGCAGCTTGTAAAAGACGGGTTAAGATACTCTCCACATCCTCTCCTACATAACCTGCCTCAGTAAGAACAGTCGCATCAGCAATACAAAAAGGCACTTTTAACAGCTTAGCAATAGTACGCGCAATTAAAGTTTTTCCAGTACCAGTACGCCCCACCATAATAATATTTGATTTCTCAATTTCAACATCATCCTCTCTAGTATCGGGTTGCAAAAGTCTTTTGTAATGATTATAAACCGCTACAGATATCACCTTTTTTACTTCATCCTGCCCAATAACAAAATCATCCAAATGCTCTTTAATTGCTTTTGGCTTTAGTAGTTTAAAGTCTTGAGAAAGTGAGTTTTGTGAAACCGCATCTTCTTTTACAATATCATGAGCTTGCTTTATACAAGCATCACAAATATGAGCAGAATTACCTGCAATTAAGATATTAGTATCTTGCTTATTTCTACCACAAAAAGAACAAGCAATTTTTCCAGATTCTGACATTATTTTTTTCTTTCCAGAACTTCATCAATCATACCATAAGCTTTAGCTTCATCTGCAGTCATCCAATAATCTCTATCTCCATCTGCCCAAACCTGCTTGTAAGTTTGACCGGAATGATTGGCAATAATTTCGTAAAGTTCTTTTTTCAATTTTTGAATTTCTTTTGCTGTAATTTCAATATCTGATGCTTGTCCACTTGCACCGCCCATTGGCTGATGAATCATAACTCTTGAGTGCTTAAGAGCAGTTCTTTTTCCATTAGCACCAGCACAAAGTAATACCGCCCCCATTGAAGCTGCCATTCCTGTACAAATAGTAGAAACATCAGGGTTGATATACTGTATAGTATCATAAATACCAAGCCCTGCATACACGCCACCACCAGGAGAATTTAAATAAATTAATATGTCTTTTTGAGCATCAACCGATTCCAAAAATAAAAGCTGAGCTTGAATAATATTGGCTACATAATCATTAATAGGGACTCCTAAAAAGATAATTCTATCCATCATCAAACGAGAAAAAACGTCCATACTTGCAACATTCATCTGTCTTTCTTCAATAATAGTTGGGGAAATATAATCTGCGTGAATTGAAGTAAATTCATTAAGGTGTAAACTGCTTATCCCCTTATGTTTTATTGCATATTTTTCAAATTCTTTTCCGTAATTCATAATGAGTATTTTTTGTTATTTTTCTGATGCTAATTTAACAAAATCATCATAAGAAATACTTTTTTCGTTTAATTTGAAATTTTCTTTATAAACAGCTAGAGTTCTTTCGTCAAAAATTCGATCATACAGCTTCTTTCTCTCCTCTTCATTCTTTAGAATATTAGTAGCAATCTCTGTCAATTGTTTATCATCACCCTCTGGCTGACCGTATTGTTTCATTTGCATTCCAATCAACTTTTTAGTATGTTCCAAAACATCATCTTGAGTTACTTTAACCTCATAATTTTCTAAAATTTTATTCTCAATAAGTTGCCATTGCAAGCTTTTAGCATACATATCGTACTCTTTTTCTAACATTTCCATAGTAATGGGCTTCTCAGAAGTTTGAACTAACCATTTTTTCAAAAAATCATTAGGCATATCCAATTTTAACTTATCAATAAAGTAAGTTACTACATCATTTTTTAGCATTCTATCGCTTTCACCGGAAAACTGAGCTTCCGCTTCTGCTTTTATTTTAGCTTTAAAATCCTTTTCATTCTCCACAGATCCAGGTCCATAAATCTTATCAAACAATTCAACATTTAACTCAGCAGGCTCTAATCTATTGACATTTTTTACTGTAAATTGAAATTCTTCTGAAGTTAAATTATGAATAGCTGCATGATCAACATTTAGCATTGCTCCTAAATCAGCATGATTGGAAAAAGCTTTCATTACATTTACACTAATACAATCGTCTTTTTTTAATCCTATAAATTGCTTTTTAACTTTTGAATCGCTAATATAATCCATTGCAACAGTAGCGTCATTTTTAATCCCATTAGTCATTACTTTTCCAGTAATATCTAACTGCTCAATAGTACAGAAAATTAAATCTCCCTCAACAGAAACTTCAGGATTGCTCATTTTACCATATCTTTTAGCAATATCATTACAATATCCATCCACAAGTTTAGCATCAGCCTGAATTTTGTAGTAGTTGAGTGTATCTTTAGATGTAATCTTTACATCAAATTCAGGAGCCAATCCTACTTCATATTCAAAAGAAAAATCTTCAGCAGTTTCCCATTCAATTGGCTTACTATCAAGTGGCATTGGAGAGCCCAAAACTCTTAATTTTGTTTCAGTAATATGTTTGTATAGTTCATCCTGAAGCAATTTATTTACTTCCTCCACAACGACTGATGTTCTGAATTTTTTATTAATAATTCCCATTGGTGTTTTCCCTTTTCGGAATCCAGGAATCTGTGCTGTTTTACGATAGTTCTGAAGCACCTTATCTACTTTCTCAGTATAATCTGCCGCTTTTACCTCAACGGAAATAGTTGCTATTAAATCTTTTGCTTTGGTTTGTGTAATGTTCATCTTTTATTTATTTTAAAAAGGGGTGCGAAAATACACTTATTTATCTGATTATAAAACAATGATAAAGCAAAAAACCTCCACTAAAGTGAAGGTTTTAAATTTGTGCGGGTGAAGGGACTCGAACCCCCACGCCTTACGGCACTAGATCCTAAGTCTAGCACGTCTACCAATTCCGCCACACCCGCAAAAAAGGAGGGCAAAGATATTATTTTTTAACATTTATATACAAAACGAACTTTAAACATTCTTGAGAAAAAAATTTATTTAAGTTTGTACACCTAAATTAAAATTTTAAAAGATGAGTTTATCAGTTAAAGGAAAGTTGAGTCGAAAATTAAGTGTTGAAAGCGGAACCTCAAAAGCAGGAAAAGAATGGAAAAAGCAATCTTTTATAGTTGATACTGGCGCTCAGTTCAACCCTGAGATTTGTTTTCAATTATTTGGAGAAGACAAAATTGAAATGTTAAATCACCATAATGAGGGAGATCAAGTACAAGTTTCATTTAATGTATCTTCAAAAGAATTTAATGGAAGATATTTTCATAATATTGACGCTTGGAGAATAGAGAATCTAGCGGGTGGAGGGGCAAATGAAATGGAGGATGCTCCAGAGTTTAATGCTCCTGCAAGCGAAGAAGATGACTTGCCATTTTAAACCTATCAATCGCTAAAAAAATTCTGATTTTTTAGGACTATTACTTTTTTAATGAAATAGGACTAGTCATATCGGTTGTAATGTAAGCTCTAGGATTTATTTCCTCAATCATTTTTAGAACCGATTTTAATTTTCTTCTAGAGATTACACACCAATACATTTTTACAGGACCATCTTTTCCTTGGCCATCAATAACAGTTACCCCATGGCCATTTTCTCTTAAAGCTTCCGCCATTGAAGGAGAATCTGCAGGGCAAAAAATACGAACAACAATATTTCCAATACCTACTAAACGCTCAATATAGGAACCAAGAATTGTTCCCGCAGAAAATCCTAGAGCATAAGCAGCAATTAAAACTGGGTTATCAATGCTACCGCCATCCAGTACTTGAGTGATTGCTATTATCCAAATAGCAGCTTCAGCCAATCCAATAAGTGCCGCATAAATGGGTTTGTTTTTATTTACCAAAAGAGAGCGCATAGTTCCTAAACTCTGATCTATTACCCTCAATAAAAAAATAACTACTGCTGAAATAAATAACTCCATTTTACTGTGTTTTTAAATTATTAAAAATTAATCTTTTACATCAAAAGCATCCCGCAAACCATTACCCAAAAGCATGAATGCTAATACCAAACTCATAATTGCCAAACCTGGAATAATTGCTAAATAGGCCTTATCCATTATTATATAAGCATAATGATCTTTTATCATTCCTCCCCAACTTGGCACAGGTGGTTGAGCCCCAATTCCTAGAAAAGAAAGTCCCGCTTCAATCAAAATAGCTGATGAGAAATTAGCTGCCGAAATTACAATAACTGGGCCAATTACATTGGGTAATATATGTTTAAAAATTATTCTAAATGGTTTATAGGCTAATGCCTTGCCTGCTTCCACATATTCTAATTCTCTGATAGCCAAAACTTGCCCTCTAACAATACGGGCAACTTCCACCCACATTGTAAGCCCAACCGCAACAAACACTTGCCAAAAACCTTTTCCTAATGCCAAGGTGATAGCAATAACCATAAGTAGTGTTGGGACACTCCAAATCACATTCACAAACCACATGATAACATCATCCGCTTTTCCTCTAAAATATCCAGCAATTAAACCAAGTGTAATTCCAATAATTAAGGAAATAAAAACAGCAATAAACCCAACAGATAAGGAAATACGAATTCCATAAAGGATTCGGCTGAGCAAATCTCTTCCATACATATCGGTTCCAAGCCAAAAAGTTTGTTCTGAAATTTTATACTCACCAATATATTTTTGTTCCATTTCAGAGCCATACGACAAGTATTTTACACCATTTTCTACTTCTTTAAAACTGTCAATCGGTATTCTTTTAACCTTTGAAGGACTGCCGATAAAAACAGATTGCAAAAAGGAAATTTCAATATTTTCATTTTTTGGGAGTTCCAAAAATAAAATCTTTGTTAAGGGTTTTTGAGTGGCTAACTCAATATGCATTTCATTAGCATTTGAAGAACTATCAGGGCTAATAACTACTGCAAAAACTCCAATCAATGTCGCTATTCCAATATAGCATAAAGCAAAAAAAGCCAGCTTATTAGACTTTAATTTTTGCCAAGCTAATCTATTTAAGGATACTGATTTCATTTATTTTTTATGTATTCTTCCTTTCCATTCAAACTTTTTAGTGAAAGATAGAATAACAATCAAAATTATGTAAAATGAATACAATAACTCAAAAGGGAAAATCCATTTTATTAAATCTGTTCGGTTAAAAAATTTAAGTACTGGCAAAAGCAAGAATGAATCTACCATAAACTTTATGATATAAAATCCTGCAAAAAGCGGAAAAAAGCAACTGTTGAAAAAGAGCAACACAAACAAAAAAATAAAAGATAAATTTGTGAAAAACACCAAATAAGAAGCGTAAATACTGGATATATCTTTATAGCCACTACTTTTGGCTGCCCACCTTTTTCTTTGATTGATAAAGTCAGAAAAAGTTTGCGCACTAGCAGTAGTGACTATAGCATTCTCATCATTTGCAAAAACAATGGAGGTAGGATATTTCGCTTTTACGCTATGCAATAGAAACACATCATCACCACTTGCGGCGCTATCCTTTTCAAAGTTATTTACTGCTAAAAAAACCTCTTTTCGATAAGCCATATTTGCTCCATTACAAAAAATTGGATTTTGAATTCCAATAGCTCCTGCACCACTCCCAATTAAAGAGGCAAATTCCAATGCTTGCAAACTTTGAAAAAGGCTCTGTTGCTTATTAAAAGATACCGGGCCAGACACTAATTTTATACCATCATTGGTAAAATAACTAACCATTGTCTGTACCCAATTTGGGTTAAAAATACAATCAGCATCTGAAACTAAAATAAGATCTCCACTTGCTTTAGAAACTGCCATACTAATTGCATGCTTCTTGCCAAATTTTCCTTCTGGCATATTTAGAATTTGAAGATTATCCAAATTCAATTTTTCTAATAACGCAAGTGTATTATCAGTAGAATGATCATTCACTAAAATAAACTCTAACTTATCCCTATGATAAATTTGAGATTGCAAACTTTTAAGTAATGGAGCAATCTGATTTTCTTCATTTCGAATTGCAATAACGATACTTACTTTTGGGAAAAACCCCTCTTGTGATATCTTTTTTATTTTATTCCAACCAAAAGTGTAGCTAATAATCAGTACTGCATAAAGCAGTAAGATTACTGAAATTATTAAAACTACGAACAACATTATTTTCTGAAAAATTTAAGGGTAAAAATAAATACTGTCCCAATCAAAGCAGGAAGTAATAAATTAATACCCCACATCACAAAAGTAGCTGATAAAATACCACTTGTATTAGTCGAGACTAAACCAAATAAAAAGAGAGCCACAGGTGCTCTAACCCCAATTTCGGTAATTGCAATAGTAGGAATAACAGAAATCACAAAGAACATAGCGGTGGATAAAATAAAAGTATCTATGTATGAAACATGAACCTCAAAAACCTGTAAAAGAATAAAAAACTGAGTAGTAAACACTAAATATCTGGCAATTGAATACAGCAAGACCTCCAATAATTCAGAGGAATTAAAAAAAGTGAAAACTTCATTATACTTAGCAAACTTTCTAAGAAATTTAAATTTTGACAATACCACTGAAAATACGGATGCGTTCAAAAACAGTGTTACTAAAAGCGTACTTAATAGTACTATAGTGAATACCATTATTGGGTAAGCAAAAATAATTTCTGATAAAAAAGCGTCAAATGCTGGCATTAAATTTGGTAATAACAAAATCCCAATTAAACCAAAAACAATGGTCGTAAGCAATTGTGCCATGGAACCAATTATAGTAATCAATACCCCTTGTATTCTATCTGCCTTTTCTAAACAAAAAACCCTCCCCGCATATTCCCCAACTCTATTTGGTGTGAATGCGGAAACAGTAATCCCAGAAAAAACAGCTCTAATTGAGCGTTTAATAGTTATCTTTTCAATCTTTGAAATTAAAAATCTCCACTTTAAAGATTCTAAAAACCAATTCAAGAACATCATGAGAATCACTACTCCAATTACAAAATAGTGTTGTTTTAATTGGGATAAAATATGACCAATGTCAAACCCCTTAACATTACTTTTAGAAGTAAGTTGTTGGTATAAAAAGAAAAGAGCAAAAGTTACAATTCCAATTTTTATTAGAAAGCCAATCGTTTTTTTGCTTAGCATTGCTTAGTTTTGTTGATACAAAGATAACAATTGCAAACTGATAAAATCATATTAGGAATTGATCCTGGAACAACTATAATGGGGTATGGAATCATCCATATTACAGGAAATAAAATGGAATTGATCCAAATGGGAGTTTTGCATTTATCAAAATTGCCATCACATGAGTTAAAATTGAAAAGAATTTTTGAAAGAACCTTGCAATTAGTAGATGAGTACAAGCCTGATGAGCTAGCTATAGAAGCCCCTTTCTTTGGAAAAAATGTACAATCAATGTTAAAGCTTGGAAGAGCCCAAGGCGTAGCAATGTCAGCAGCATTATACCGCAATGTCCCAATCTTTGAATATGCTCCAAAAAAGATCAAGTTAGCGATTACAGGAAAAGGTACTGCGAGTAAGGAACAAGTTGCGGCAATGCTTAAATCAATACTTAACATAAAAGAAATGCCACAGCACCTAGATGCTAGTGATGGTTTAGCTGCAGCCGTTTGTCATCATTTTCAAAGAAATCCGAGTAGTGGAGGAAAAAGCTATAAAGGATGGGGGGCTTTTCTTAAAGACAATCCTGATAAACTTAAATAGTTGCTCTAATTTTGTGAGCTATTTCCTGCATTTTCTCATCAGAGAATTTTAATTTAGGTCTTTCAAAATTAATATCTGATACATTATTTAAGGGTACTAAATGAATATGTGCATGAGGAACTTCCAATCCAATAACAGCAATCCCAATGCGCTTACACACAATAACTTTATCCATTGCTTTAGCTACTTGTTGTGCAAATCTAAAAAGCTCTAGATATTCATCAGAAGCAATATCAAAAATATAATCTGTTTCCTTTTTAGGAATTACTAAAACATGACCGTATGCCAATGGAAAAATATCTAAAATTGCCAAATGATTTTCATCTTCAGCTACTTTAAATGCAGGAACATCACCACTTATTATTTTAGAAAAAATACTAGCCATTACAAAGGCTGAATATCAATAATCTCAAAATGTATAATCCCATTTGGAGTATTAATTTCAGCAATTTCACCGATAGCCTTTCCTAAAAGCCCTTTACCAATTGGAGAGGTTACAGAAATCTTTTTAGCAGCCAAATCAGCCTCTGATTCCGATACAATTGCATAAGTCATTTCTAGGCCACTAATTGTATTTTTAATTGTAGCTTTTGTAAGCAAATGCACAGTTGATATATCCATTTCTGTTTTATCCAATACCCGAGCATTTGCAACATCATTTTCTAATTTTACAATTCTTGCCTCTAACAATCCTTGTGCTTCTTTTGCCGCATCATACTCTGCATTTTCTGATAAATCACCCTTTTCTCTTGCTTCCGCTATTTGGCTGATTACACTTGGCCGATCAACTGATTTTAAGTGCTGTAATTCAGCTTTTAACTTATCGTATCCCTCTTGTGATAGATATATTATGCTCATAATTGTATAGTTTATAAATGCACAAAAAGGAAGTTACCTCCCTTTTTAAACATTGTATGTTTTATTAAATTTTATAAATTAATTCTAGCGCCAATGGTATGCGAACCTTGGAACGGATCAGTATGTCTGTAAGAATAATCTAATCCAAATGTGGAGCCACTATCTCCCATTGGTAATTCAACAGTAAAACCAGCTGATGGTCCTCTTAATGCAGTTGTTCTCGTACTTGGAGTTCTGATGCCTTCCTCATAAGTATAACCCATACGAAACATAAACATTTCTCTATAAG
>JACKQG010000908.1_pt3 | contig 17191 bp, 15 predicted proteins | sample 8237621 | NCBI WGS metagenome assembly JACKQG01 (sample SAMN15677084, study PRJNA649215) | marine metagenome | biome: marine; feature: Black Sea; material: saline water; isolation source: suspended particulate matter (SPM) from the Black Sea western gyre | collected 2013-06-09/2013-06-10 | depth...
CGCCTAATGGATTTATTTGAAATATCGCCATGCCTTAAACCCATCACAAATAAATTAACTGTATCGCCATCTACTTCTACCCAGCCAGAGATATTTTTATTACCTAAAAAAGATAAGAACTTCAACAGATCTCTCTTGTAAGCTGAAACAGTATTTAGTGCATAATTTTTTTCAACGCTTAAATGAGCTACAAATTCTTCAATTTGTTTAATTAATATTTCATCTTGATACTTGTTTTTTTCCGGATTGGCCATATCTTTACATTTTACGTTAAACGATTAAGGATTTTCAATGAGTCAAAAACAAACACATGAATTTCAAACTGAAGTATCTCAGCTACTTGACCTAATGATTCACTCTCTTTATTCCAATAAAGAGATTTTTCTAAGAGAACTTGTCTCAAATGCATCAGATGCAATAGATAAGCTGAAATTCGAATCTTTATCAAATGACAAACTTATTGAGGCAAAAGATGAGCCAAGTATTCATATTGATATTGATAAAGATGCAGGGACTATTACTATTAAAGATAATGGAATAGGAATGACTCATGACGAGGTCATGGAAAATATTGGAACAATCGCTAACTCTGGAACCAAAAAATACTTAGAGGGTCTTGATAAAAATCAAACCCAAGATTCTAATTTAATTGGTCAATTTGGAGTTGGATTCTACTCCGCTTTTATTGTTTCTAATACAGTCACTCTTCTAAGTAGAAAGGCTGGAGATGATAAGGCAAATGGAACAAAATGGATTTCAAAAGGAAAGGGAGATTACTCCATAGAGAGTGTTGAGCTAGAGGACTATGGCACAACAATTATTCTTGATGTTAAAAAAGCTGAAAAAGAATTTATTGATGACTTTCGAATTCGAGGAGTCATATCAAAATACTCTGATCATATTACTGTCCCTATTATGATGCTCAAGCCCTCTGAAGAAGATAAGGATGTGATTGAATACGAAAAAATAAATGAAGCAACTGCATTCTGGATGAAAGATAAGAAAGAACTCTCTCAAGCTGATTATGATGAATTTTACAAAGCCTTAACGTATGACTTTGAAGGGCCATTGACTCAAATACATAATAGAGTTGAAGGAAAACTTGATTATTCATCGCTCTTGTATATTCCTAAAAAAGCTCCATTTGATATGTGGGAACCTAAAAGAAAAAGTGGTGTAAAGCTTTACGCTAAAAGAGTTTTTATAATGGAAGGAAATGAAGAGCTACTCCCTCAGTACCTTCGATTTATAAAAGGTGTAATAGATACTGCAGACCTTTCATTAAACGTCTCTAGAGAGATCCTTCAAGGCAGTAAAGTAGTTGATACAATTAAAAAAGCGTCGGTAAAAAGAATTTTGTCTGAGCTCGATAAAATGTCTAAAAATAAACCTGAAAACTACGCCACATTCTGGAAAGAGTTTGGAATGGTTATTAAAGAAGGCGTTGTAGAAGACTTTGCAAACAAAGATAAAATTTCAAATCTTTTAAGGTTTACCTCAACATCGGCTGGCAGTTCAGATCAAACAATTTCTCTTAAAGACTATATTGGCCGAATGAAAGAGGGACAAAAAAATATTTATTATGTCACTGCAGACACATATGAGGCAGCCAAAGGTTCTCCTCATCTAGAAATTTTTAAACAAAAAGATATTGAGGTTCTATTGCTATCAGATAGAGTTGATGAGTGGTTAGTCGCTAACTTTGGTGATTTTGAAGAGTACTCACTCAAATCAATTGCAAAAGGTGACCTTGAAGATCTTGATTCAAAAGAAGATAAGAAAAAGAAAGAAAAAACAGTGAAAGATTTTGAAAGTGTCATCACTAAAGCTCAAGAAATCCTCAGCAATCAAGTTAAAGAGGTTAAGGTTTCAAGTCGACTAAGTGAGTCTCCTTCATGCCTAGTTGCTGATGAAAATGAGCTGGGCGGAAACATGGAGCGAATCATGAAGTCTCTAGGTCAGGACATTCCTGATACCAAACCTATTCTTGAGATAAATCCTGATCATCCACTTGTCATTAAACTTAAAACAAAAGTTGATGAAGACCTCGTGAAAGTATTATTTGACCAAGCCGTTCTTAGTGAAGGCGGACAAATAAAGGAGCCTGCTGAGTTTGTAAAACGAATGAACAAACTAATGCTAGGTTGACAGAACAACCTAGGCCAAAAAAAAACCCGATTTTTCGGGTTTTTTTTTGCTCTAAATTAAGTCTTATAAGGATTAATTTTATTAAGAATGCCTCTTAATATTGCTATCTCTTCTTTTTCCAGGCTACTTCTACCAAAAAGCCTTCGAAGGCGCCTCATCAAAAGAATTTTAGGTTTTTTTGTATCAAAGTATTTGATGTGCTCAAGCGCCTGCTCCAGGTGATTATAAAAGCTATTTAATTCATCAAAGCTGACAATTTCACTACCTGAATTATCAAACTTACCTTCTACAGTGCTGACGTAGTTCTGGTATGCAAAAACTTGAATCGCGGATGCAACATTTAATGAAAAGTACTTGGGGTTCCCAGGAATTGTCATTAGAATCGAACATAAATCAAGCTCTTCATTTGTAAGGCCAGAATTTTCGGTGCCAAAAACCACTGCAACTTCTTGCTCATTTGAGGCAACTATTGATTGAATTTCACCACACGTTTCAATGACATTTAGCTGCCTCCATTTAATATTTCTTTGGCGCGCACTAGCGCCAATAACTAGATGCACTCCAATCAGAGCTTCTTCTAAAGTGCTGCATACTTTTGCATTTGAGAGAACGTCATCTGCTCCACTTGCTCTTGCAGTTGCAACAGCGGAGGGGTAATTAGAGGGTGTTACTAAATATAACTGAGTTAAAAGCATATTTTTCATAGCTCTAGCCGCCGCTCCAATATTACCTGGCTCAGTGGTATTCACCATAACAATCCTCACTTTATTAAAACTCGTCAAGGTATAATTCGATTCTTTATTTATTTGGCTCATTTACCATGCATCCTACCGTTAATATTGCAGTTAGAGCTGCCAGAGCAGCTGGTGATGTTATTTTAAGGTACCATAACCAGGTCGATTTACTAACTATAGAAAATAAGTCACTTAATGACTTCGTTTCTGAGGTTGATAAAACGGCTGAAAAAGCCATTATAAACGAGATTAAAAAAGCCTTCCCAAAACATTCTATTTTGGCTGAAGAGAGTGGGAAAACTCTTGGTGATGATAATTTTCTTTGGATAATAGATCCATTAGATGGAACGACTAACTTTTTACACGGCTTTCCGCAATATGCGGTGTCAATTGCCCTTTTAGAAAAAGGCGTTACAACGCATGCGGTCATTTATGATCCATTTAAAGAGGAGCTCTTTACTTCATCTAAAGGCGAAGGTGCTTATCTAAATGATGAGAGAATGCGGGTTACTATGTCTGTTGGGCTTAAAGATACTCTTATTGGAACTGGCTTTCCTTTTAAGCAGCCTCAACACCTTGACTGTTATCTTGAGACTTTTAAAGCAATTCATCCTCATGTTTCTGGAATTCGTAGAGCTGGAGCCGCTGCTCTAGATTTAGCTTATCTTGCAGCTGGAAGACTGGATGGTTTTTGGGAGATTGGTCTTAACTCATGGGATATAGCTGCGGGTGCGCTTATGGTTAAAGAGGCAGGCGGATTTATTGGGGATTTTTCTGGAAGAGACCAGTACATGGAAACTGGAAACATAGTTGCGGGTAATGCAGAAGTCTATAAAGAGCTTCTAAAAAAAATTCATCCCCACCTAAGCGAAGACTTGCAGCGATAACTCTAGTCGGCTATCGTCAATTGTTCGCCATTCATTTTTGGACTCAAGCTAGACAGTAAATAAACGATCGCAGCGCTCTTCTCCTCTGGTGTTGGAACGGTTGACGAGTCCTCTGCTGGGTAGGCCGTTCTTCTCATTTCAGTTCTTAGTTTTCCTGGGTTAACAGTGTTAACAGTAATGTTAGTTTTTTCAAGCTCCTCAGAGAGGGTCTTAGCAAAGCCTTCTATTCCAAACTTACTAACACTATAAGCACCCCAATAAGCCCTAGCTTCCCTTCCAACAGAAGAAGACAAGAAAAGAATCCTAGCATCCTCAGACTTGACTAGCGCAGGAATTAAAAATTGAGTGAGCATAAATGGAGCGCTCAGGTTAATCTGGAGCGTAGAGTACCAAAGCTTTATATCATACTGCTCAATTGGCATTTGCACTCCAAGTATTGCAGCGTTATGAATTAACCCATCAAGCTTATCAAACTTCTCTAAAACATTGTCTTGGAGCTCTTGATAATTCTCAGGTGTAGCGCCTTCAAGATCTAGCGGGTAAAGTATAGGCTCTTTGTATCCAGCATTCACAACTGCGTCATAAGCATACTCAAGGGAACCTAAGTCTCTACCAAGCATAATAACAGTAGCACCAGCTTTAGAGAGATCCATAGTAATCGCTAGGCCAAAGCCTCTATTAGCACCTGTAACTAAAATAACTTTATCTTTAAGCTCACCACCCTTAAAAATATGATCTCTAGATACAATCATTCATTAATTTCCTTGTTTGATTTAACCCCGAGTGCTTTTAACTTCTCAGCGCGGCCAATTAGATTGCCTGGGCCAGTTTGAAGTTTTTTACGAACGTCGGAAAAGCCTTCCTTGGTCTTATCTAATTGATTTTCAATCTTGTCCAAGTCATTAAAAAATCCAGCAAGCTTGTCGTACATTTTGCCGGCCTGCCTTGCAATCTCATCTGCGTTTTTATTTTGTTTGTCTGTCTGCCACATAAAGTTAACAGTCTTTAAACTCATACTAAGCATTGAAGGTGAGACAAGCATAATGTTTTTCTTTAATGCGTCATCAAACAAGTTAGGTCTGTACTGAAGAGCCAGCAATAAGGCACCTTCTATAGGAATAAAAACAAATATAAAATCAAGACTTTTGACTCCTTCAAGATTCTCATACTCTTTAATACTAATATTCTTAATTTGGTTCTCAATTGAAGCAATGTGTTTTTTTAAGGCAGCCTCATTAGTTTGATCTGCAATATAATCCGCATAGTCCTTGAGGGAAACTTTTGAATCGATAACGACATCCTTTCCTTCAGGCAAATGGAGAATCACATCAGGCTTAAACCTTTCACCCATTTCATTTTTATATTGTTTTTGAAGATCAAACTCAACACCCTCTCGAAATCCATAACTGACCAAGAGAGAGTTTAAAATTTCTTCGCCCCAGTCACCTTGCTGCTTATTGTCATAGGTCAATGCATTCGTTAAGTTTTGAGCGGATTGGCGCGTTTCAATATTTGCTTCGTGTAATGACTTAATTTGCTCTTTGAGAGATGTTCTTTCTTCAACCTGCTCTTTGGTTATAGTTTCAATTCTTTCTCTAAAGCTTTTCAGCTGAGTTTGAAGAGGATTTAGTAGATCGGAGTTATCAACCTTAAGCTTATCACGGTCTGTCTTTAGTATTTCAGATGCAATATTTTTAAATTCACTATTAACTTGGCTCTTAAGTTGATCAACAAGCTGTAATTTTTCTGAAAAATTTTTTTCTTTTTCATTAAGCGTTGTCTCGAGTTGAATATTTTTTTGATTTGAAGCGGTCAGCTTTTTATTAAGAATAAAATAGCTTATAAAAGCTCCAAACAATAAAGAAATTAATACGATCAAAATGTCCATAAATTCCTACTAAGATGAAAAAGAATTAAAAGTTTTTTTTACTTTCAGAAAAACATAAACTTAATGTTTGTAATGTTAGTAAAATTTTATATAGAATTATAACGCTAAGACCTACTATATCCTATGTTACTTTTAAGATCACTATTGTACTTTGTTGGCTCAATTATTAGTTTAATTTTGATCACTTTATGTGGATTATTTTTGGTTTTTGCAAACTACTCTACACGACACAAATTTCTCTCACAGTGGGCTATTTTTTGCATCTGGTGGCTTAAAATAACTCTAAATATCACAACGAATATTATTGGCCAAGAGAATGTAAATAAATCACCTTGCGTAATTATCTCTAACCACCAATCAACATGGGAAACCCTGGCTTTTCAGACCATCTTTCCAGCTCACACATGGGTCTTAAAGAAGGAGCTTTTATGGCTTCCAATATTTGGCTGGAGCCTTGCTCTTCTTAAACCAATTATTATTAATCGAGGTGACAAACTTAAAGCAATTAAAAAAGTTATCAAGCAAGGCACTGATAGATTAAATAAAGGAATCTCCATTGTTATTTTTCCGGAAGGAACTCGTCAACCTTATAAACAAATAGGAGAGTATCAAAATGGCGGCTCTGCTATTGCAAAAAAATCTGGATTTAAAATAGTTCCCGTCTTTCATAATGCTGGACATCTTTGGCCTAAAGGAGGCTTTGTCAAGAAGCCTGGTGTAATTACTGTCGTTATTGGAGAGCCCATTTCAGATTTAAACTTATCTGCTTCTGAGATAACCGAAAAAATTAGAAATTGGACTTTAGAGCAAGAAAATCTTTTTAATAACTAGCCCCTTGATAATATGAGTGAAAATACCTATAAAATTTTTCATGAAAGAACTGCAGAAAACATTAAATTTGAAATACAGAGACTTTATGACTTACTGCTCTTTGATAACAATAAAAATCTAGATAAAGTTGATGCAAATGATAAAAAATCAGTCGAGGAGATTCTTTCAGACAATATTTTAGACTTCAAAGCGCCAAATGTTTCTGATAAGCAGATTAAAACTAGATCTGAATGGCACAGTTTTTTAACAGAAAAAAATCATTTAAACTTTAATGAATGCCTATTAATTCTTCTTGGAATTAATCCAACCCTTGCTAGCTCCATAGAACCTAACTTATATAAAACTGAATTAAATGAAGTTGGAGGGCTTAAGGAAAACTATTTGAGTTTAATATTTTTTCAAAGAGTAGAAAATCACCTTCTAAGAGAAAGATTTAGAGGCAACAAAATTAATACGGGTGAGTTTATTAAATGGGCAATGGATTATAAATACTTGAGAGAAATCAAAGCTTAAAGCAAGGGTTGAGAATTGAAAATTTTACAAAATAGCTCTGAGGTCTTTTTAGTATCATAAAGCGCTGAATGCGCTTGCTCGTTATCCCATTCGATTCCAGACTTCACAGCTGCTTTTGCAAGAACAGTTTCACCGCAGTAAAGAGCGGACAAACTAACAGTGTCAAGGGTTGAAAATTGATGAAACGGGCTCTTAAGCTTAGAGCGTTTTGTAGCAGCCTTCACAAACCCAAGATCAAAAAATGCATTGTGACCTACTAATATTGCCCGGGTGCAATCCTCTATAACTAACTCATCACTAACGCACTTAAAAATTTCACTAAGGGCTTGCTTTTCAGGCACTGCAAGTCTAAATGGATTATCGATATCAATACCATTAAACTTCAAAGCTGAAGGCTCAATATTAGCTCCCTTGAATGGTTCTACATGAAAATGTAGTGTCTTTTTGGGAAAGAAGTTACCAACATCATCAAAGCCTAGAATTATTGCACAGATTTCCAATAAAGCGTCTGTATTTTCGTTAAAGCCAGCAGTTTCAACGTCTACTACAACTGGCAGGTATCCACGAATTCTATCTTTAAGTGTCATTAATTATTTGTTGCTCAAAAAAAAGTAAGTAGTCAAAGCTTATAAATTTCTCAGGTAGATAATTGAATTTCGTTGATAATCATAACTCTTTTGCCTAATCAAAGGGAGTGAACTGATATCACTCTCAACAAAGTCATATCTAAAAAAGAACCTGCCTCCAAATTTTGAAAGCGCAAAAATAGCAGATAAATTATGGCTCAAGGCTTTTTGGATGAGCAAGTCCATTAAATTAGATGAGGTCTCAGTATTGTGATAATCTTTATTCACTACTAATCCATAAATTTCACCCATATTTTCTTTTTCATAAAGTTTTAGGCCTGCACAAGCAATAATTTCACCATTACTTTCAATAGATATAAAGTTTTCTATTTCATTATTAATGCTTTCATAACTTCTTTCTAACAATCTACCCTCATCAACGAAAGGCTGCATTAATTCAATAATTTGTTTAGCTTTACTCAACTTCTAACCTTAAATTGCCCAGAGAACCGCACTATTTTAGTCTAAAATTTGTATTTTTTGCTAATTTAAAATAGATGTCAAACTCAAGAAAATACTCCTCAGCTGTAGTCGATGGTTATGAACGCGCCGCATCAAGAGCGATGCTTTATCCAGTAGGCTTTAAAAAAGAAGATTTCAAAAAACCTCAAGTAGGAATTGCATCAACCTGGTCTATGGTTACTCCCTGCAATATGCATATCAATGATTTAGCTGATGAGGCTGAGATTGGTGTCAATTCTGCGGGTGGAAAAGCTGTAATATTTAATACAATTACAATTTCGGATGGCATTTCAATGGGCTCAGAAGGAATGAAGTATTCCCTAGTCTCTAGAGAGGTCATTGCTGATTCGATTGAAACTGTAGTTGCTTGCCAAGGATTTGATGGAGTTGTTGCCATTGGAGGTTGTGATAAAAATATGCCTGGATGCCTTATGGGATTGGCTAGACTTAATCGGCCTTCGGTCTTTGTTTACGGAGGGACCATTCAGCCTGGTAAAAATCATACCGATGTTGTTAGTGTTTTTGAAGCTGTCGGCAAGAGAGCAAATAATGATATTACTGATATTGAGCTTGAGCAAATTGAATCAACTGCGATTCCAGGACCTGGTTCTTGTGGCGGAATGTATACCGCCAACACGATGGCATCAGCAATTGAAGCTCTAGGAATGAGCCTTCCTAATTCTTCATCTCAAGATGCAATATCTGCTGATAAAAATAGCGACTCATCAAGAGCTGGTGAAGCTGTATTAAATCTATTAGATAAAGATATAAAACCAAGTGATATTATGACTAAAGAAGCATTTGAAAATGCAATTACTTTAATCATCACTCTTGGTGGCTCAACCAACGCAGTACTGCATTTAATTGCAATGGCTGATGCCATTAATGTTGACCTAACAATTGATGATTTCACTCGAATTGGCACAAACGTGCCTGTTCTTGCTGATCTTAAGCCTTCAGGCAAATATATGATGAGTGAGCTTGTTCAGATAGGAGGCACTCTACCCTTAATGAAAATGCTATTAGATGCAGGAATGCTTCATGGTGATTGCATAACAGTAACTGGCAAGACCTTAGCTGAGAACTTGAAAGATGTTAAGCCCTATACTGATGGTCAAGAAATCATTATGTCATTAGAGAATCCAATCAAAAAAGACTCCCACTTAAGAATTCTAAGAGGTAATCTTGCTCTTGACGGTGCAGTTGCTAAAATCACTGGCAAAGAAGGTCTGAAGTTTCAAGGAAGCGCCAAAACTTTTGCTTGTGAAGAAGACGCGCTTCAGGCAGTTTTAAAAGATAAGGTTGTAGAAGGTGATGTTATTGTCATTCGTTATGAAGGCCCAAAAGGTGGCCCGGGAATGCGTGAAATGTTAGCGCCTACCTCAGCTGTTATGGGTAAAGGGTTGGGCGGAAAAGTTGCTCTAATAACTGACGGAAGGTTTTCAGGTGGAACTCATGGTTTTGTAGTGGGTCATATAACCCCTGAGGCTTTTGTTGGTGGAGCTCTTGCAATTATTGAAGATGGCGATGAAATATTGATTGATGCTGAAAATAATCGCCTCGAACTTCTTGTTGACGACTCAGTCATTGAAGATAGACTCTCTAAGTGGGTAAAGCCAGCTCCAAAATACACTAAAGGCGTATTAGCGAAGTATGCGAAACTTGCGCAGTCGGCCTCAAGAGGCGCAATAACTGAATAGTTAAGGTTTAATTGACTGGAATAAAGTCAATTTTTCTATCGTCCAGGTTTACTGAAGCAATCTTCACTTTAATCATGTCGCCTAAACGATAAATTTTTCCATTCCTTTCGCCCTTTAATTGGTGATGAATATCATCAAAAATAAAGTAGTCGTCCCTTAAGTCACGAACTGAAATTAAGCCTTCTACAAATACGTCAGAAAGTTCTACAAAAAGGCCAAAACCTGCAACGCCAGAAATAACACCATTAAAGTTATCGCCCACCTTGTCACTCATATATTCACATTTGAGCCACTGCTCAACATCTCTTGATGCATCATCAGCCCTCCTTTCGGTCATTGATAGGTGAGCCCCTAGCTCTAACATTCTAGCTGATGGATCCCTAACTTTGCCTGATAAAGCGCGCTTGATAGCGCGATGAACTAGTAGATCTGGATAACGGCGAATTGGAGAGGTAAAGTGGGTGTAATCCTCAAAAGCTAAGCCAAAGTGGCCCTCATTATTCGGAGTATAGGTAGCCTGCTTCATTGTTCGAAGCACCACAGTTTTGATAATGTTCTCATCGTCCCTACCATGAGCATTTTTTAATACCTTGGCAAAATCTTTGGATTCTGGTTGATGACCGCCTTCTAAAGTCAAACCAACCGCAGATAAAAACTTTTTAGTGACCTCAATTTTTTCAGCTGTAGGCTTAGGATGAACTCTGAATAAGAAGTCTTCATTTTTTTTCTGTAGGAATTTCGCAGTCGCCTGATTTGCCATCAACATGCATTCTTCAATTAACCTATGCGCATCATTTCTTTTTCTAGCTACAATGTCTTTAATCTTGCCTTTGCCATCAAATAATATTTGACTTTCAATTCGATCAAAATCCATTACGCCTCTTTTCTGCCTAGAAATTCGAAGCGTTTTGTAAAGACTATAAAGGTAGTCTACATTTTCAACTACATTGCTATACTCTTTTCTTAAAGGACTCTTTTTATTCTCAAGCATTTCATTGACCTGCCCATATGTAAGGCGAGCATGAGATAGCATAACAGCTGGATAAAATTTATAGTCTATGAACTCCCCCAATGAATCAATTTCCATCTCACACACCATACAAAGCCTTTCAACTTTAGGATTAAGCGAGCAAAGGCCATTTGATATAGCTTCAGGAAGCATTGGCACAACTCTATGCGGGAAATAAACTGAATTCCCACGATCTAAAGACTCAACATCTAACTCAGACTCTTCCTTTACGTAGTGAGAGACATCAGCAATTGCAACAATTAGTTTCCAGCCATTTTTGGACGGTTTGGCATATACAGCATCATCAAAATCCCTAGAGTCGTCTCCATCAATTGTTATAAGCTCTAAATTTGTTATATCTACCCTGTCTTTTTTATCTTGTGGGAGGACTTTAGTTGGTAATTTAGATGCCTCTTCAAGGGCTATTTCTCCAAAGACAGAGGGTATTTGGTGGCGGTAAATCGCAGAATCTACTTCTACGCCTTCGTCTAAGTAATTTCCAAGGATTGAGGTAATTTTTCCAGTAGCATTGCTATCTAGGGTTGGAGAAGATAGTATTTCAACCACTACTACTTGATTGTCAGAGCAACCTTCTATCAGCTCTACAATATCAATGTTATGCTTAATTCGTCTATCATCGACAACAACATAATAATCACCATCATCAAGATGAAGCCTTCCAACAAGATTTTTTGCTGTTTCGATGACTTCAACAACTTCAGCATCTAGTCTCCGATTGAGAAGCCGAACTTTAATCTTGTCGCCATGAAAAACTAACTTCATTTGTTGATTCGAAAGCCTAAGATCTTTCCCGCCCTTATCTAAAACAACGAAGCCAAACCCTTTAGGGTTAGCAATGACAGTTCCTGTGATGAGGCCTCTATTAGAGTATGGTCGATACACCCCATTCTTATTACAGCTGAGTTGCTTATCCCGTACCATTGCCCTTAAACGCCTTTCAAAGGCTTTTTTTTGTTCATCTTCTAATGAAAGAAGCTCAAAAAGCTGGCTCTTAGTTTTGGGTTTTTGCTGAATAAAACTTAAAATATGTTCGCGAGATGGGATCGGGCTCTCATATTTTTCCGCTTCACGATGATAGTGAGGGTCTGACATAATGTGCTTAGTATAAAGTAAGCTTAGAAACGATTAGAACTAATCAAAAGGATTCTTTAGAATTAGAGTTTCATCCCTATCAGGACCTGTTGACAAGATATCAACTTGAATCTGGCTTAGTTCTTCTATCTTTCGTATATAGTTTTTTGCCTCTTGAGGCAAGTCATCAAACGAATGAGTTCCAATTGTCGAGCACTTCCATCCTGGCATCTCTATATATACAGGGGTTGCCGCACTATAGCCTTCAGCTGAAAATGGAGGAATAGAGGTTGTTTGGCCATCTACCTCATAAGCAATACATATTTTTATTAAATCTAATTCATCCATAACGTCTAACTTTGTCAGGCATATTCCGCTTACAGCATTTAATTTAAAGGATCGATTTAAGATAACTAAATCAAGCCAGCCACATCGCCTTTGACGACCGGTAGTGGCGCCAAATTCATGTCCTCTAGAACAAAGCTCTCTTCCAATTGGGTCGCCCTCATCGGTGTTCACATCATAATCAAGCTCGGTTGGGAATGGACCACCCCCAACTCTAGTGGTGTAGGCTTTTACAATGCCTAAAACATAATCAATATCACGAACGCCAACACCAGAACCAGTTACCGCGCCTCCAGAAGTAGTATTTGAAGAGGTAACGAATGGATAGGTTCCTTGATCAATATCTAGAAGCGCTCCTTGAGCACCCTCAAATAGGATATTTTCATCATTAGCCATTTGTTTATGTAATTCATCAGCAACATCAATAATCATCGACTTAACAATCTTAGCTTGGCTTAATGCCTGCTCTAAGGTTTTTTTATAATCTACTGCAGGCTGCTTGTAATAATTTTGTAAACTAAAGTTATGATAGTCAACCACTTCTTTGAGTTTTACTGCAAAAAGCTCCTCATCTAACAGATCACCAACCCTAAGGCCTCTTCTGGCTACCTTGTCTTCATAAGCCGGACCAATCCCATTTCCAGTCGTTCCAATTGCCGCTTTTCCTCTGTGAGCCTCACGCGCATTATCAAGCTCAATATGGTATGGTAGAATTAAAGGACATCCTGGGCTTATTTTTAGTCGAGATTTGACCTCAACTCCTGACTCCTCGAGTTCATTCATCTCTTTTAGAAGAGCGGTCATTGATAACACAACGCCATGGCCAATATAACAGTTCACACTGCTTCTTAAGATGCCAGATGGAATGAGGTGTAGTACTGTTTTCTTGCCATCTATCACCAAGGTATGTCCCGCGTTATGTCCGCCCTGAAAGCGAACCACTGAGCTTACTTTGTCAGTAATCAAATCAACAATCTTTCCCTTGCCTTCATCACCCCACTGAGTACCAATGATTACTACATTTTTTCCCATACTATTTCTTTAATCTCCATTTTCCATTTTCATGAATAAAATCAACCTTAGTTGAACCATTTAAATCTGTTTTTATAATGTGGCCTTTGGCTCTAAGATCATTTATAAATTCAATAAAGTCTGGATTATCAATATTTGGCGCATTTAGTACTTTACTTTGATTAATTGAATTTTCTTGCTGCTGAATTAAAAACTTAAGATCAAAAGAAAAGCCTGTAGCCTCTCTATTAGAATCAAATGATTTACTTAGTGCATCATATCTACCACCTTGAGAGATCGCCTTAGAAAACTTATCACTATATGCAGCAAATACTACTCCATCATGATATTCATATGCTTTCACTTCACCCAAATCAAACATTAAATCAATGTTTTTATCTTTAAAGAAATCATTGAGTTTATCTAAATCATTAATTGCATCAATAATTGCTGGAATACTTTTAAATATACCATTAGCCTTTTCAAGTACTTTTTCATTACCATCAAGTGAGATAAGTGATGTAAATTTATCGGCCTCTTTAATCTTGGTGTTGTAAAGAAAACTTTCAAGATCTGGAAGTGACTTTCTTCTAAAAATATCTCTTAGCTCTGCAATTTCTTTACTTTCAAGATTTGCAGAGGCACAAAGTGCATTAAAAATTGCTGTATTGCCAAGACTTAATGTTATATTTTTTATGTTTAACAGCTCTAAAGAGGAGAGCATTAAGACAATAACCTCTATATCTGCATCAATACCTTTATACCCATAAAGCTCTGCACCAGCTTGAATGGGAGACCTGGATGCATAGAAGTCATCAGCCTTGGTTTGTAATATTGCATTTATATAGCAATAACGCTCTACACGCTCAGACTTAACACGCTTAGAGTCTATTCTTGCTATTTGAGGAGTTATATCAGAGTGAACACCAAGCATTTTTCCAGAAACCGAATCAAGAAACTTAAACGTCTTTTCATCAATCGATGTTGAGTTTAATACTAGCGTTTCTGAAAACTCTATCATCGGAGGTACTACAACTTCGTACCCCCAGCTTTGATAAAGATCTAATAAATCTCTTCTTCTTTGTTCAAAAGTGATTGCCTGATCACCAGTGAGCTCATCTATGCCCTCAGGTAATTGCCAATTACTCATAACCCTTTTTTAGTTTGAAGGGTTAAAGTAGCGGAAAAACTCTGAATCAGGATTTAGTATTAGGATGTCGCCTTGCTGATTAAAAGACTTTTTATATGACTCCAAAGAGCGATAAAAAGAATAAAAATCAACATCTTGATTGTAAGCTTCAGCATAATTACTTGCTGAGATTGCATCTCCATTTCCTCGAATCTTTTCAGAATCCCTGTAAGCATTTGCCAGGATAATTGTTCTCTCTTTGTCTGCAAAAGCCTGGATTTTTTCAGCTTCCTCTGCGCCTTCTGAGCGGAATTTATTGGCAATACTTTTTCTTTCTGTCTCCATTCGACTATAGACTGAATTTCTAACTTCCTGAGCAAGCTCAATTCGTTTAATACGAACGTCTATAACCTCAATACCAAACTCATCTTCAGCAATTTCCTTAAGCTTACTTTTCACACTTGCCATAATTGCATCACGCTGAGAGGATACAACTTCAATAATAGTACGCTTAGAAAATTCACTTCTAAGAGCATCCTGATTATTTTGAGCTAGCCTTAAGTTTGCCGATGCCATCGAACCGCCCGTTGATATATAAAACTTTTCTGTATCAACAATTCGCCACTTAACATAAGAGTCAACCGTTAAATTTTTCTTTTCAACAGTCAAAAATGATTCTGCTTGAGCATCCAATGTCTGAATACGCTGATCAAATGTAACAACGTTATTCACAAAAGGAGTTTTAAACTTAAGACCTGGTTTATTTTCAACTGAAACAATTTCTCCGAGCCTTAGTTTAATTGCTACTTGCGTTTCATTAACAGTATACAAACTTGAGCTTATTAAGATTGCTAACAATACAGCTACTACTATAATAATTCTATTCATTATCTGTTCTCCCTTGAGCGTAATACACTTTCACCACTTTGACCCGATGGAGTTTGATTATAAGTACTTGTATTTGAACCAGTTCTTGAAACCTTATTAGAGTTAATTAACTGATCAATTGGCAGATACATAAGAGAATTAGAGTTTGAATCTACAATAACTTTGTTCGTATTACTTAGAACATCCTCTAAAGTCTCTCTATATAGCCTCTCCTTAGTAACACCAGGAGCCTTTGTATACTCAGTTAAGATCTGAGTAAAACGATAAGCCTCACCCTCTGACTTAGAAACCACTTCTGATTTATAGGCTTCAGCTTCTGCGAGAAGCCTCTGACTTGCACCACGAGCCTTAGGAACAATATCATTTGCATAAGCCCGGGCTTCATTAATATATCTCTGCTCATCTTCCCTCGCCTTTACAACATCATCAAAGGCAGGTTTAAGTTGAACTGGTGGCTGAGCGTCCTGCATAGTTACAGCTGTAATCTGTATACCAAGTCCATAATCATTAATGAGTGACTGAGAGGCCATTTTAACATCTTGCGCAACTTGATCACGGCCAGTAGTTAAAACGAAGTCCATTGTGTTATCGCCTACAACCTGCCTAATAATACTTTGAACGACATGACTTAAAGTCAGCTCTGGATTCGAAACATTAAATAAGTAATCTTGAGCGTTTGCAATTTTATATTGAACTGCAAGCTTAACATCAACCATGTTCTCATCACGAGTAAGCATTAATGACTCTGAACTTACTCCGCCAGAATATGAATTTTGAGCGTTTCTAAAACCAATTTCTGCAGAGCGAACTTGCTCCACATTAACTTTGTAGACTGACTCAATTGGGTAAGGGATATGCCAGTGAGGCCCCTGAGTTGTAGATGTTTGAAAAGCGCCAAAACGCAAAACAACGCCTCTTTCAGCTGGATCAATAATATAAATACCAGTTGCCATCCATACAATAAAGGCCAGTATAAATATGTATTTAAAACTACCTTTTGCAGCCTTACCAGCAGAGGAGCTTCCCGATGATTTGCCACCAAATGTAGAGTTAAATTTATTTTTAAAATCTTTAATAACCTCATCAAGCTCAGGGGGAGTTTGATTGTTATTATCATTCCAAGCCATTGAGGCTCCATTTTGATTTTTGCTCACGTAATTTCCTTAAAGATACAAGTCAGAATTAAGATATGGTCAAAGTACAAAAAAACAAGTACTTTGTAATTTTTTTCGATAAAGAAAAAATATAATTTTTTCGAAATCAAAGCTTATTTTACCCAATAAATTTTAACTAAGGTTAAATTTGAATTTGTTAAAGTTTGAAAATCTGGCTGAGTTTATAATCGCATATAATGATAAAATGTTATTTTTTAATTAACTGCTTTACTTCATGAAAAAATACTTAATTTTTCTTGTTTTAATCTTAAGCCATTTTTCAGTTTATGCAGAGGGTGTTAAGCTCAGCTGTTCCCCTAATGAGCCGGTTTGTGTTAATTGCCCAGATTATCAAACTCTTTTTCCTTTAGAAGAATTTTCAACTAATACAGATAGCATCGATATTGAGGCAGATCAAAGTGAAATGCTGGAAGGAAAATATCTCCTAAATGGAAATGTTGAAGTTAACTCTGAAAAGTTGTACCTTGCTGCTGATAATGTTGAAGTGTCATCTATCGATAATTCTTTATTAGCGACTGGAAATGTAAGATTTCAAGATGAAGCCTATTTAATTACTGGTGACCTGTTGTCTGCAACCAGAGACGAAGACGAAAACTTAATAGCAACGGCTACAAATGCTAACTACCAAGATTTTGGAGCAGGCCTGGGTGGTGCAAATGGCTACACAGAATCTATTTCAAAAACATCTACAAGCGTTCTTCTTAAAAACTCAACCTATAGCCTGTGTCCTGTTAATAAAAATGACTGGCTAAT
>JACKQG010003513.1_pt1 | contig 17191 bp, 12 predicted proteins | sample 8237621 | NCBI WGS metagenome assembly JACKQG01 (sample SAMN15677084, study PRJNA649215) | marine metagenome | biome: marine; feature: Black Sea; material: saline water; isolation source: suspended particulate matter (SPM) from the Black Sea western gyre | collected 2013-06-09/2013-06-10 | depth...
CCGGCTCCGGCATCAACTTGATCATGCCATCAGGACGACCCTGAAGTAATATGTTGTGACCACCTCGAAACTTCATATTATTGTTCTGTTACTTACAGTATCGACTAAAGATATTTAATGCATCCATATATATCACAATAAACTCAGTTGTTCAATCAAATGTTAAGCCCTAAGGACGCTTAAACCGTTAGAAAAGAAGCGTTTTCCCAGATGTGAGAATTTTTTTGATGTTAGCCGCTTTACTAAAAGCTGCAGGCAATCATCTCATTTTAAGACAACTTTTATCAATGCTAAAAAAATGCAATTGTTAATATTAATGTGTTACCTTGAATCGGGCATTGAGCTTAAATAGATGCTTCATAGGTAAATTAAGAATTTGTGAAGGCTCAAGTGATAAAGAAGTGCGTATCTGCTCAAGAATACATTCGATCCTTTCTTCGTCAATCGCTATTAAGGTAAACCAAATATTGAAATTATCATTACGAAGATAGCTATGGGTTACTTCAGGAAATTGTCCTATTATTTTGGCGGCTTGCTCGATAACATCCGCCGGGCAATTGACTGCAGCTAAAGTGCTGCAAAAACCTAATTTGCGGGAATCAAGACTTGCTCCAATTCGGCGAACTACCCCTTCGCTTATCAATTTCTGGGTCCTGTCCCAAAGCTCGTCACTGGAGATTTGTAACCTCTGTGCTATGATTTCATAAGGCCTTTCGCTTAAAGGAAAATTATTTTGAAGTGCATCCAGAATCCTGCAATCCTGTTCATCCATAGAATATCCTTCGCAGTATAACAACCATAAACAATTTAATGGTTTATTTATTTACTTCACTGTTTTTATAACGTAATCGGACGTGATTTATATATTGCAACGAAGTACATAACAATCACATCTTTGCACTTGACCCTCGTTGATCCGATTGCTATATATTATATATATGAAGACTGTTGTAATGTAAAGCCAAAGGTTGTGAAAAACCGTCAATTGCCGGCATGTTTATACCTCATACCCTGCCGGAATTCTCAATATTGAGAATGTAAAAATATTTTTGTTTTTTTTATTTTTTCTGAAGGAAGTCAATGTTATACGGAAAAATATACCTTGTTGGTACAGGTCCCGGCGATGTGGAACTAATCACAGTTAAGGGCTACAAGCTAATATGCCAAGCCGATGTCATTTTGCATGACCATTTAATACCGTCTGAGCTATTGAGGCTTGCTAAGCCAGGTGCTGAAATAATATCTGTTGGTAAATTTGCCGGCCGACACACGATGCCACAGGAGCAGATAAATAAACTCTTGATTGAAAAAGCCAGGGACAACAAAGTTGTTGTCAGGCTCAAAGGTGGTGATCCGTTACTTTTTGGCAGAGGCGGCGAAGAGGCCGAAGAATGTGTTCAGGCAGGAGTGGATTTCGAATTTGTACCAGGTGTAACAAGTGCCCTGGCGGCACCCTGCTATGGGGGCATACCACCTACACACAGAGATTGTACATCTAATGTTGCCATTGTTACGGGGCATCGAAAGGATGAAAAGGAAATAGAAATACCCAAAGCCGGAACTATTATCTTTCTAATGGGTGTCGCAAATATTGAAAAAATCATCAAGTCACTTCTTGAAGCAGGCTGGCCGGGCCAGACAAAAATTGCAGCAGTCGAAAAAGGCACCTGCTATGACCAAAGAGTTATTCAGGGAACTTTGGATGATTTTCTTGAAGTAACTCAAAAGGCACAAATGCGGACGCCGGCTGTTTTTATTGTAGGTAAAGTGGTTGAGCTTAAAGCGAAACTGGACTGGTTTGGAAAAAAGCTGAGAATACTTCTACCGGGTACCCATCCGGACAAATACAGACATCTTGGAATTATCATTCACAGACCTCTGATTAGATCGGTGCCTCTCGATGATTATACGCAAGCCGATAAGGTGCTAAAACAGCTCAATACCTTTGATTGGATAGTATTTACCAGCACCAATGGCGTAGAATTCTTCTTTCAACGCTTAAATGCTATTGGTCTCGATACCCGGTCCATTGGCACTGTGAAAGTTGCTGCCATCGGCAAAACAACCGCTGAAAAACTCAAAACGTTTGGAGTTCTGGTGGATATGCAGCCGAACCTGGAATCAAGTACCGGTCTGCTGGACGAGTTTAAAAAAGTTTCAGTCAAAGGCAAACGGATTCTTCTTGTAAGACCGAAGGTTGGGTCGAATATGCTGTTGGATGGTTTGGCTGATGCTGATGCTGCTATCGAGGCGGTGGTGGTGTATAGAAATGTTGATATAGAGCCTGAAGAAACTGATTTTAATTTCATCGACCAGATATTATTCACAAGCGGTTCAACGATTCGAGCTTTTTTGAAGCTATATGGCTCTGTACCTGAGGGCGTTAAAGTCTATTGTCTGGGACAGCCTACATTAAACGAGGCTAAAAAACATAATATACCTGCAGAGCTTCTGCCTTGATGCCTGTAATTCATCCTTACTTGGCAGATGGATGTTAAAGCTTGTATTGTAATGTTCTGAAAGAAATGGTTTACAGGGCTGATACCTTCGGTTCGGACTTTTTTCTGTTTGGTCTTTTCTTCTTAATGCCCAGTGATTCCGGCAGGCTGTGAAAACGATGTTCCGGGTGATTCCAGGCAACGGTTGCCAGAGAGGTTTCTTCAAAGAGAGCATTAATTTCCCTTGTGGCGCTAATCCACTGGGCATAAATATGGCAGTTCTGCGGGGTTCCAGCACATTGACAATGTCTTATTGGACAATCGTCAAAGAGCGATTCACCTTCGATACTGTTAATTATCTCGAGCAGGCTGATTTCCTCTGGTGGTCTGGCAAAAATGTGTCCCTTTTTGCGACCTTTTATGCCATTGACTATATGTGCTTTTGACAGCCGTTGGAATATCTTGGCCAGGTATTCGGGCGGAATTCCTTCTCCTTTTGCTATAGTGTTGGTTGTAATGGGCAACTGTGTAGCGTGTCTGACCATATACATTAAAGCATGCAAAGCATATGCGGTAGCCTTCTTAACTTTCATTGGAAAATCCTATCTGATAAATATATCAAAAAAACAAATACGATACTTTCAAATTCACCCTGCTTTCCCTTTTTTTGTAGCTCTGCCAACATTGACTCCCAGTTCATCAATCTTCCTGTATAGACTTGACAAGCCCACCTTCAAAGCTTTTGCTGCTTCAACTTTATTCCAATTATACTTGTTCAGCACTCTACATATATGTTCTCTCTCGTATATTTTGACGGCCGCTTGCAGGTTCTCGTTTGATTCATTTGGCAACATTGCGGTCGAGCCCAAGGATCCAATATCAGATATCTTTATAACATCGTCTTCAGCAAATATTACAGCCCTTTCTATTATATTCTGAAGTTCCCTTATGTTGCCTTTCCACTCATAATTCATAAGGAACTGCATGACATGGTCACTTACTCCCACACACTGCTTGCCCATATCGGTATTATATTTTTTAATGAAATGTTCGACCAGCAACGGAATATCTTCTTTTCTTTCACTTAATGAAGGAATATGGATGCCGACGACATTCATCCTGTAATATAAATCCTCTCTGAACCGTCCCATTTTTATCTCTTCAAACAGGTCTTTGTTTGTAGCTGCGATCAGCCGTAAATCAATATCGACAGGTTCAGTAGAGCCTACAGGTGTTATTTGTCTATTTTCCACCGCCCGGAGTAACTTTACCTGGCAGTTCAACGGCATATAACCAATCTCGTCTAAAAATAAAGTCCCGCCTTGAGCACTTTCAAAAAGCCCCTTCTTGTCTTTTACGGCAGAGGTAAAACTTCCTTTTTTATGACCGAATAATTCACTCTCAAGCAAACCTTCAGGTATTGCACTACAATTAACTGCGATAAAACGCCTGCCATTCTTCGAACCCAGTGAGTGTATAGCGTGGGCAACTAATTCCTTGCCGGTTCCGCTTTTTCCTGTTATCAACACGTTACTTTTGGTCCGCGCCACTTTCCGAATAATTTCAAAAACCTGATTCATTGCCGGGGACTGGCCGATAATCTGAGTAATGTCGAACTTGCTGTTAAGCTCTTGCTTTAATTCCCGGTTTTCCTCCTGCAAATGCAGATATTGCAAATGCTGCTGAATTTTTGTCAGTATGTCTTCGAAAATTACAGGTTTCATCACGTAATCACAAGCGCCGAGCTTGATAGCTTCCACGGCCATTTCGATCGTTCCATAGGCCGTTATCATTATCACACGCGTCTCGGGCCTTACTTTCATTATTTCCTGCAAAACCTTTATGCCGTCTGAGCCGGGCATTTGGATGTCCAGTATCGCAACGGCATATGGCTGCATCATAATGGCTTTTATTGCATCAGTTCCATTGTCCACTGCTGTAACTTTCATTCCTTCTTCCCGAAGAACCTTTGCAAATGTTTCTCTGAAGGTTACTTCGTCATCTGCTAATAGTATTTCATTCATTTTCATTTTCTTTGTCTCTCATTCCAATTATTTTCTTTTTGTTTGGTGGAAAACATCAAAGCTAAACATTGTTTTCCTTGATAGATTCCACTTTGTTAGTAAAATCTTCCTCGTCATTCTTGCCGCTGAATATGTCTTTTTTGGGCCTTATCGGTATTCGGATTGTTACCGTGGTTCCTTTGCCTGGTTCGGATTCCATTGAAAGAGTGCCGTCAACTTCGGTCACAAGGTTGTAGCTTATGAAAAGTCCAAGGCCGGTGCCTTTGCCGATTTCCTTTGTTGTAAAGAAAGACTCAAAAGCACGCTTACATACTTCCGGGCTCATTCCAATGCCGGTGTCGCTAACGTGAATTTCAACTGTCTCGTCCCTGGATTGTCTTGTTATCTCAAGAGTATGTTCCTTTTTGTCGGGCATGGCATTCATTGCATCCAGAGCGTTTATAAAGATATTGAGGAGTACCTGCTCAAGAAGCTGAGGATTCAGCCACACCATTGGCAGGTCGTTGGCGCCGACATTCTTAATAGTAATCAACTGCATACGTTTATCGAACTTAACGAGTGACAGCGTGTTGTCTATCAGCTCATTGATATCGACCCATTTATACACAGATGTCACCGGCCGGGACAAGCTCAGCATGCGTTTCAGGATATTAGAAATACGACTGACTTGATGCCTGATAACCAAAAGATGCTCTTTTTCTTCATGTGTATTAAGTTTTCTGCCAAGATACTGTGCCACCGAAGAAAGACTTGCCAGAGGATTACCTATCTCATGAGCAATACCGGTAGCCATCTGTCCTATCGCGACCATTTTTTCGCGATGGGCCATTTCAACACGTGACATCTTTAACATCTCGTTAATTGCGGTTACTTCCTCAGTACGGTCTAATAAATCTTCCTCCAGCTTTTTATGAATGGTTAAATCCTGGCCCACAATAACATGTCCAAGCTTTTGTTCGTCAATACCGATAACTGGCGAACTCTGAGCCTCGATATATCGCTGTTCCGATCCGTCCGTTTTGAACTTAATTATCTTGCCGCCCCCTGTCTCCGTTGTTATGTTATTGCAGGTTGAAAGGCCTCTGAGATGCTCTGCAAGGGTCGGCGGAAAATCATCCGGCAAATCACCGCTCTTGTCTAAGTTGCAGTTTTGTGATGTGTTTTTGTTTTTCCACAACTTCGCAGCAGGATTGCACATCGCTATCTTGCCGTCAGGGGTAATGAATATTAGCCCTTCAGTCATTGCCCCAATAATCGCACGAAGAAGATCATTGTTTCGTGCTGCTTCTCTCTCTTTAGTAGTCATCCGGGCGATGATAATTCTTGTCAAATATTGTGACAGAACCACCGTACAAACAAATGCCACAAAAGCGGCAAGAACATATACCGGATTTGTCCAAAGCCCTTCTACTGCATTTTTGATTTGCAGGGGATAATACCCCAGCCATGTTCCTTCATTTAATTCATTTATAGCCAGTAGGCCGAATAGCAATATTGACGTTAATCCAACAGTAAATGAAAGATTTTTTGGCAGTATTATCGTTGCTATGATGACATGAAATATATAAAACAGGAAAAAAGGATTAGCGACTCCTCCTGAAAAAAGAAGCACTGCCGTGAGAATGACTAAATCTACCTCCACTTGGATCAGGGCCAGTACGGTACCTTTTGCCATAAAATAAGATGTTTTCTTTGTAGCTACATAGAAATATAAATAGTTGCAAAGTACAAGTATCCCTGCGCAGATGTAAATTGGTGTTGGGCTTGGTAGTAATGGATAAGGAAAGACATAGCTGCCCACCAAAACGGCAGCCACAATCCCCCCAGCGGCAATCCACCTGAGGCGCATTAGCCAAAGAATCTGTTCGGCAAGAGTCTCTCGCGAGCATCGATTCGGTTTATCTAATACCCTATCCCTCATCCAAACCTCTGAAGTCTTGCTCTATTTATAGTTCTACTCAATTATGATCCACTCCAGGCTGTAGTTATCCGACTTGTTCATTATAAGACATTAATTCCTTTGGGATCTTATCATAATGGTTATTAATCACATTTTATCGCCTCTGCAACAAAAATACAAGAAAAAAATCCCATATTTGAGAATATATTGTTGCGAAGCGGCTTAATGAAGTCCGATGCTTCCCGTGGGCGGGAATTTATGCCGAAGAACGGTGATATCAATGGAGAAAACTACCTTTAACACTGATTCTGTTATAAATAAGATGTTCAAAAACGCACACGGTTTTTTTTTAATCAGGAAGCTGAAAAAGCTCTCCAATACGCTTTAATTCTTCCTGTTTGTTGGCATCTAAGCCGATTTCTTCATCTGTCAAGTAGCATCCCGGATCAGGCGCCCAGGGATCATCGAAATACAAATCCGCCCGCACCCGAAGACTACCACCGCATACATTAAAGAATTTGCAAAGTCTGCACCGGCCTTTAACACAATCTCTGCGGTTCCTCAAACCCTTAAGTAAAGGATCGCTTGTATCGAGCCAAATCTCACTGAAACGTCTTTCGTGGATATCTCCTAAATCGTAATGCCCCCAAAACTGATTTGGATGAACCTTGCCATTATAATCAATACATCCTATTCCAACTCCGCTGCTGTACATCCCCCCGCCGTTCCATAAAAGCAGTTTCCAGACATTTTCTGACCGAGCAGAGTCTTCCTTAAGCAATTTCAGATACAGGTACACGCCGTCAACATGGTTGTCAACAGTCAAAATATCTGTTTTTCTGCCGGCTTCTTTGTATTGTTTTGTTTTAGCTAAAATTGTCTCAATCGCTTCCCTGCTTTGAGCATGGCTGAGATCGTCATCTCCCATGCTCCTTCCCCTGCCACTTGGTACGAAGTGGTAAAAGCAGGCCCTCTCGATATTCTCTGCTTCGAAAAAGTCAAACAGGGCCTCCAGGTCCTGAACATTCCTTTTCGTCAGAGTCAGTCTGAGACCTGTTCGCACTTCGACATCCTGACAGTTTCTTATGCCCTGCACAGCCTTGTTAAATGCGCCGGATACGCCCCTGAATTTGTCATTTACTTCACCAATCCCGTCAAGACTTATGCCGACATAAGAAACTCCCTTTTGTTTAATTTTCCTGGCTATATCAGCGGTTATAAGTGTCCCGTTAGTCGAAATAACAGCCCGCATACCCTGCTGACCTGCATATTCTATCAATTCAAACAAGTCAGGCCGAGTCAATGGTTCCCCCCCGGAGAACAGTACCGACGGCACTTTGAACTGACCCAAGTCATCCAGAACGGCTTTTGCCTGGCTTGTTGTGACCTCGTTACTGGCCTTGCCGATACCGCTGTCATTATAACAATGAACGCACTTCAGATTGCATGTTCTGGTGATATTCCAGACAACAATAGGCCGTCTTTCAGATGCTTTTTTCGGAATTATTTCACCCTCTCGTTCGCCTGAGCCTTTTTTACCGTAGCGAAGCCAATCGCCGGGTGTAACCTCATCACAATATAATTTACTGATATTTATCATTGTTTACACTCAACCTCATATTCTAACTATAATTAATGTGTTGCTTCTGGTGGAATATATGCACAAAAAGGTTCTTCGGCCATATAATTTCCCGTCGCGGCGTATGCTCTGCCACGACAGCCACCACATACTTCTCTATAACCACAAATACCACACTTACCTTCGAGACTGCTGCTTGTACGCATTCGCCCAAGGTCTTTGTTGCCCTGCCATATCTCTGAAAGTGTTTGCCTGAGCACATTACCACATTTTACGGGCAAATACCCACAGGGAAATACGTCTCCCTGGTGGCCGACGAAAAGCACACCAAGCCCGGCAAGACAGCCTCGAGTTGGTCCCCCATGTCCGGTTCTGCCCGGTACAGAGCCGCTGATATGCGATGGCTTTTTACGCTCCTGATACAGGCCCTGTTGTCTGATTATACGTTCATAATGAGGCCCGCAGGTTACTTTCATTTGTAACTCGCCGCGTCTGTCCAGCCGGCATACCTCAAGCATTTTTTGTTCATATTGCTCAGGTGAAAGCATGTCCGTTTCGGCAAGGACCTGCCCGCATCCGACCGGAACCAGCATGAATATATGTACAGCTACTGCCCCCAACGATTTGGCAAGTTCGTAAACTTCCTCTAATTGTTCGGCGTTGTGCTTGGTCAATGTGATATTTATCTGAACAGATAAATCTTTCTCGCGAAGGTGCTTGATACCTACAAGTGCCCTTTCAAACGACCCTTCCAACTGACGCAGTTTGTTGTGAACTTCGGCAGTCGCGCCATCCAGACTCACCGCTATCCTCACGATTCCGCTGTCCTTTATTTGTTGGGCCACTGCTGCATCTATCAATGTTCCATTAGTCGCAAGCGCTGGTGTAATCCCGGCTTCACGCGCCTGGCCGACCAGCTCAAATAAGTCATCGCGACAGAGTGGCTCGCCCCCTGAAAATACCAAAACCGGCATCATAGGCTGCCCACTGCCTAATTCAGCTAACTGCTCTATCAAGTTCTTCGCCTGATCAGTTGATAAGTCCTTAAAAGCTGCTTCATCGGATTCCAGACGCCGACAATGTGCACAGGTCAAATTGCATTTTATCGTAGTTTCCCAAAACAAGAGTCTAAGAATCTGATTTGGCCTTAGAGCTTTATTCACGGCTGCTCATCCTCCTTCTTGTTTAGTTCCGATGATATCTGCTCTGCATGCTGGACGATACTTCCAACATACCGTGCTGCCTCATTGGCACCATTTTCTTTAGCTATTTTGTTGACGTTCTTAATTACGCAATGAAGCAGCTTGTTGACAACACGGTTCACCATTATCTCCAGAGTTTCTTTGCATGAAGCCTCCTGCCTTGTTCCGACGAAGAACTGTTCAAGCTCATTTTGACTAATCCGGACAAATTGTTCCTTCATATGACCTATTAACGGCCCGATGTCCATGGCTCCAACCCAATCCATAAAATCGGTAACGTTTTTATAAACGATATCCATGCCCGCGGCGATGTCCAGCTCACGAGTTTTGCGGTTACGTTCCACTACCTCGGAAAGGTCATCGACACTATAAAGGTACACGCCATCCATTTCATTTATCGATGGTTCGAAGTTTCGCGGCACCGCGATATCGATAATCAGTAGCGTTCTTCCCCACCGCTTGTTCATTATTTCCTTGAATGGACCCTTTCTGAACAGATAATCCTGTACTGCCGCCGAGGCTATCGCTATATTAGCCCCAATCAACTGGTTCTCAATTTCATCCCACTTTTCGACAGCAATGCCGTAACGCTCGGCCATATCCTTACCACGCTCGTATGACCTGTTAACAACTGTTATGTTTTTACATCCGACATGAATAAGATGCTGTACAAGCAGCTCACCCATCTCACCAGCCCCGATCACAACAACTTTTGCCGATGAAATGTCAGCAAACAGTTGCATAGCTAATTCGACCGCCACACCTGCAACGCTGACTCTGCCGGTTGATATTGAAGTGGTTGTGTATATCTTTTTACTGGTCGCAAAGGCGCAGTGAAACAGGCGGTTCAGAATCTTTCCCGCGCTCTTTGCTGTACAGGCAAGCTGATAACTTTCCTTCACCTGCGCTATTATTTGTGCTTCGCCCACCACCATACTGTCTAAGCTTGAAGCGACCGTCAGTAAATGTCTTACGGAATCTTCATTTTCATATGCGTAAAGTGATTCTTGAAATTTCTCTATTGGAATGTTGTGGAAATCCGATAAAAACTCAGCCAGGTACTCCGCGGTCACCTCTTCCGATTCCGAGATTGTGCTGGCACAATACAGCTCGACACGGTTGCACGTTGAAAGCAATACAAATTCCGCTTCGTGAAATCTGTTTTTGAGTTCTTTAAGTGCCCTGAGAGTCTGCGTCGTATCAAATGCCAGTTTCTCACGAATTTCTATCGGAGAACTCTTATGGTTAAGACCTAAAACTACTATCTTCATATTCTGTTCTTATTTATTTTGTTCTATAGCTTCGACGTTGCTGCCACCAAAGTCATGGCTTGAACCGCAAAATACTGAGGTTCCCACCACTGCAAATAGAATCAGGGCAAATGTGACCAGCGTAATGTAAGCTATAATCTTTTCCCGTAATTTGACTGTGTACCACAGCATCATAATAAATCCAAGAAGCAGCCATACTAAAGCGATAAGGACGATTTTAGGATCTGTAAGCCAGTCAGAAGCCGTCATATTGAGCGAGGACGACGTGGCTGCCAGGCCAATCCCGCTCGCAAAACCGAACGTCATCAGGACGAAGCACGCCTTTAAACCGAAAATATTCATTCGCTCGAGTTTTTCGAGGTTGGGCACCTTTCCGAGGACTTGAAGTACCTTCTTTTGTTTGAGTTTATGCCTGCCGAGCAAATAAAGCACGGCACTTGCGGTTGCCAGCATTGACGCTGCCCCGCTGAGAATCATTGAAAGACCGTGAACAATCGCCCAGGGAGTAGAAGCCGCTATATGGGCCTCGGAGGCGGGTTCTGCAACAATCGCAGCCAGAATTATCAGTCCAAGAATTACCCAGACCATCACAGAAGCAAACCATACCTGCTGGATTGCAATGCTGACGAACAGGTATATGAGGCCGAATACAATAGTAAGGACAATCATCGACTCAAAAATTACTGTCAGTGGCACCGCCTTTATCGCTACAGCCCTGAATATTAGCAATACAGCTTCCAGAGTTACCGCCAGACATACCAGAGGCAAAAGAAAACGTTTATATTTCTCACCACCGTCCCCAAGTTGAAGAATTCCAAATACCGATGCCGCCAGATATAATGCGAACACAAATGAAAATATGATTAACTCAGGTATTGGCAGACTTAACATCGTTTTCCTTTTTATTCAGTACTTTTAGCATCAATTTGTGTAATATAGGTTGGCGGCACTTTTTTGAGTTCCTTTTCGGTAACCAGTATTCGGTAATTTGAAACTCCGCACGTCTGGCTCATTCGCTGAACTATTTGCTGAACATCGTCTTCAGTTTTTCCATGGACCATGGTATAAAGACTATATGGCCAGTTTTCATAAGTACGTCGTTCATAGGCGTGGCTAACCTCTTCAAATCCGGCCAGTATCTTGCCTACCTCCTCGGTTCGTGTGGGCTCCACCTGCCAGACCACCATTGCTCCACCACCCAGACCTACTTTGAAATGATTCACTATGGCCCCGATCCGACGAATCTTGCCCTGCTTTTTCCAGTCCTTCAAAACTGCCAGTAATTTTCCTGTATCTATCCCTATCTTTTCGGCCATGTCCTTAAACGGACTTTGGCTTTCCGGCAATCCATGTTGAAGAACTGCCAGAATCTTTTGCTCAATATCGGATATTTCTTTTTTCATTTTTTAGCAGATATTATTTATCGGATATATTGTGTCATAAATTATTCTAACTCTTCCCGAAATCGATAAAACCATAGGCTTTTAGGCATTATAATCAGTTCAGCGTACAAGTGCAAGTTAGTTTATTACAGTTCTTGTAGCTCTTTGGATTGTCTTTTGTTCATACCTAAGTTCCGGAATTTCTTGAATTAGCCACGTTTTTAGTGTATTAACTCAAAAAATATAAAATTATGAATTGTGGAAGGTTAAAGAATGAGATCGCTTAAAATAGCAAGCCGCGCTAGTAAGCTGGCTTTGGTGCAATCGAACTATATCTGCAACTTGTTGAAAAATCTCAGCAGCAACATTGAAATTTCCATAGTAGAAATCTCAACAAAAGGCGACCGTGACAAATCAGACTTCCTTTATAAAACCGTTTCAATGGGTTTTTTCACTTCTGAAGTTGAAAATGCCCTTCTTGACGGCCGGGCTGACCTTGCCGTTCATAGTCTTAAAGACCTCCCCACTGCCTGTACAGAAGGACTCGTAGTTGCCGCAATACCGAAAAGGGAATCCGTTGCCGATGCCTTGATAGCCTCATCTCAGGCGGCCTCTATCGCGGCCCTGCCGGCCGGGGCAACCGTCGGAACTTCAAGCCTCCGGCGTATCGCCCAGTTGCACAGGCTCAGAGATGATATAAAATGTGTTCCCTTACGTGGAAATGTCGAAACAAGGGTTTCAAAGGTGGCCACCGGGAAGGTTGACGCTGCTGTTATTGCCTGTGCGGGTTTGAACCGGCTTGGCCTGGCTGATAAAATTTCTGCGATTCTGCCGCCTCAGGAGTTTCTGCCCGCCCCGGCACAGGGCGCATTGGCCGTACAGATTCGCACCGATGATAATGAGCTTGCAAAGCTTGTTTCAAAACTTGATGATAAACAATCACGGATTGCCGTCGAGGCCGAAAGAGCCATACTTTCTTCTATGCATGGCGGATGCAGCATTCCTCTGGGCGTATATTCACAAATTGCCGGTGATAATATAACAATTAATGCGGTCATCTCTGACGTGGAAGGTGATAAATATATCAAAAGTTCAAAAACCGCTAACATCAATGAGGCAAAATCTTGTGCTGAGGAGCTTGCACAGGAACTGTTACAAGCCGGCGGGCGGGAAATTCTTGACCAAATCAGAAACAGCCGAAATGGTTAAATCAGAGATAGTAGGATTATGCTATTATTTGACAGATTATTGCCATTTGATGTTTCGCACTTATTGCTTTTCTTGACGTAGGAAAACTATATAACAGTATTATGTGGGGTGATTCTTTTGAGTGACATATTTTGTAGTTGTAATAGCTGTGACAACAATTTATAATCCGCTCTTTTCAATCAAATGTTTTTAGTGAAGCTTATATGATACAAGTCAACAAAATCGGTTCGGTAATGGTTATTGGCGGAGGTATAGCCGGTATTCAGGCAGCGCTGGATTTGGCTGATGCAGGTTTTAAGGTCTATCTTGTTGAATCTGGAACCGCCATAGGCGGGCACATGGCACAACTGGACAAAACCTTCCCCACGAACGATTGTTCTATGTGTACCATATCTCCTCGCCTCGTTGCCGCCGGTACACACAGGAACATCGAGATAATTACAAATGCCGAACTTGCGGAGCTATCGGGTCAGGCCGGTAATTTCGATGCAAAACTTGCTATAAAACCACACTTCGTTGACCTTGAAAAATGCACCGGATGCGGTGTTTGCGCAGAGAACTGCCCTGTCGCCGTCAAGGATGAATACAACCAGCTTCTTAATGATAGAAAGGCGATTTTCAAAGAATACCCGCAGGCCGTACCCAACAAATTCGCAATGACCAGACTCGGTGTGGCCCCCTGTCACGATAGCTGCCCCATACACGGTAATCCTTGTGGATATATAGCACTGACCGCTGCCGGAAAATATCAGGAAGCTTATGAGTCTGCTACTCAAACAAATCCTTTCCCTGCGATATGCGGAAGGATATGTGAGCATCCCTGTGAACAAAGTTGCAACAGGAACAATCTCGATAGTCCGGTTTCAATCGCCTATGTAAAGAGGTTCCTGGCAGACTGGTACCACGAACACGGAGAAAAGTTGACTCCTGAAGAGAAACAGGCATCAATCGAAGATAACGGCAAAAAGGTTGCAATAGTCGGCTCCGGGCCGGCGGGATTGTCAGCGGCGCTGGATCTGAGGAAGATGGGTTATTCGGTTACCATTTTCGAAAAACACGGAGTACTCGGTGGAATGATGAGAATAGGCATCCCCGAATACAGGCTGCCTACAGAAATTATAGATCGAGACATTCAGAATATTCTCGATTACGGCATCGAGGTTAAATTGCACAGTCATATTCAGGGCCAAAGTGACATCGATGAGATGTTCGATAAAGATTGCAAGGCTGTTTTCCTGTCTGTCGGTTCGCACAAAAGCATGAGAATGGGTATGGACGGAGAGGATGCTGAGAACGTCTCAAGCGGCATCGATTTTCTCCGCAATGTCAGGCTCGATAAAAAGACCTCCGTTAAAGAAAATGTCATAGTAATAGGCGGCGGCAACGTTGCGATGGACTGTGCCCGAACGGCGATGCGGCTTGGCGGCAAAAAAGTCTCCCTCGTATGTCTCGAAAGCCGGGATAAAATGCCGGCCTATCCCTGGGAAATCGAATGGGCCCAAGAGGAAGGTGTTGCTGTCAGAGCTGCCAAGGCTACAAAGAAAATTATCGTAAAAGACGGCAAATTCACCGCCCTGGAATTAATGGATGTAAAAAGGATGGCTTTTGTCGAGGGTAAGCTGGAGCTTGAAACAGTTTCAGGCACTGAAGAAATCCTCACCGCAGATGAGCTAATAGTGGCTATCGGCCAGAAGCCGGACCTCGGTCTTTTAGGCGAGTGCGGAAAGATAAAGCTTACGAAACGCGGCATAGTAGAAGTTGATGAAAAGACAGGTATGACTTCATGGGAAGGCGTCTTCGTCGGTGGTGATGTAATTCGTGGCGCCGCCAGCGTAGTTCAGGCCACTGCAGATGGCCAGTTTGCTGCTAAGGCTATAGATGCCTATATAAAAGGTGAAAAATTCGAGCCGGAAGAATGCGATCAGCCGGTCGTGGAGATTACCGCCGAGGAGCTGAAAGAGCGAAAAGAAAAACTTGTCCAAAGGCAGCAGATGCCAACCATCGGACTTGATAGACGGCGCTCATTTGAAGAGGTTGATTTGGGATTTACCGAAGAGATGGCCCGGGCTGAAGCCGATAGGTGTTTATTTTGTTCTGTTTGTTCCTGGTGTGGATTATGTGAAAAAGTATGCGAAGCCGAAGCAATTCTTTATAACGATACACCTAAGGAAAAGTCACTCGGTGTCGGCGCAATTATCCTCGCACCCGGCTTTGACCTGTACGATGCAGAGAAAAAGGCCGAGTACGGATACAGGCGTTTTCCCAATGTTGTCAGCGGAATGGATTACGAAAGAATATTGAGTGCATCAGGACCTTACAGCGGGCACATACAGAGGCCTTCCGATGGCGTTGAACCCAAAAAAATCGCCTTTATACAATGTGTCGGCTCACGAGACCAGGACAATCCCTACTGCTCTACGGTTTGCTGTATGTATGCGACAAAGCAGGCGATTGTAACTAAAGAGCATATACTTGATGTCGATTGTAAAGTATTTGTTATGGATGTCAGGGCTTTCGGCAAAGGGTTCGATGAGTACTACGAAAGGGCTAAGGATAAATACGGTGTTCAATATATCTACACCAGACCCTCAACAATCAGGCAGAATTTCAAAACAAATAACCTTTCTCTCGAATTCACGGAGGACGGCGACAAGTGGGTCGAAGAGGAATTTGACATGATTATTTTGTCCAGCGGTCTCTGCGCAAAGGCCGAATCGACAAAACTGGCCGAAGTCTGCCAAATAGAGCTGAATCAATATAACTTTGCTCAATCGGCCATGTTCACCCCGACCGCCTCATCGAGGGAAGGGATTTTTCTTGCCGGCTCTTTTGAAAGCCCCAAAGACATCCCCGAGAGCGTAACGCAGGCCAGTGGTGCTGCTGCTCTGGCTATGGAGCTTCTGGCGGATGTCAGGGGAACACAAATCAAGCAGGAAGAATATCCACCCGAAAAAGACATCTCAAAAGCAGAAGCGAGGGTAGGTGTTTTTGTTTGTCACTGCGGTTCGAATATAGGCGGCGTTATAAACTGCGAAGAAGTCGCCAACTACGCAAGGAATCTAAAGGACGTCAAATTCTCAACCAATTTAATGTATACATGCTCTCCGGATGGACTTCAAAAAATAAAGGAAGGGATTGAAGAGTATGATTTAAACAGAATAGTTGTTGCCTCCTGCACCCCGAGGACTCACGAACCCCTTTTCCAGAAAACTATCAGAGAAGGAGGGCTGAATCCCTATTTGTTTGAGATGGCAAATATTCGTGACCAGTGCACCTGGGTCCACACACGCCTCGGCGAAGTCACAGAAAAGAAAGCAATAGACCTTGTAAGGATGGCGGTCGGAAGAGCAAGAACTATCGAGCCGCTTGCCACCTCTACCTATGTTCCGAAAAGAAGCGCGCTTGTCGTCGGCGGCGGTGTTGCCGGCATGACAACAGCGCTTTCAATAGCGAATCAGGGTTTTAGTGTGCATCTGGTTGAAAAGTCCGACGCTCTCGGCGGCAATTTATCCAAAATCAAAACAACAGTCGAGGGATTCAAGCCCCCGGAACTACTTAAGCAATTGGAGTCGCAGGTTACAAGCAACGATAAAATAACTGTTTACAAAAAATCCACGGTTAAGCATTGCAAAGGTTTCGCAGGCAATTTCAAAAGCCTGGTAAACAAAAACGGCACCGACGTGGAAATAGAGCACGGAGCGGCCATAATAGCTATTGGCGCACATGAATCAAAACAGGATGAATACCTCTATGGTAAAAACAAGAAAGTCCACACCCAGTTAGAGCTTGAAGAGTTGATTGAAAAAGACCCGGACTTTGCCAAATCTCTCAATGAAGTCGTCATGATTCAGTGTGTCGGCTCCAGAGAGCCGGATAATATAATGTGCAGCAGAGTTTGCTGTACCGAAGCGATTAAAAACGCAATAGCCATAAAAAAAGTCAATCCTAAAGCCAGCATTGCGATTCTATACAGGGACGTTCGAACATACGGCTTCAAGGAACAATACTACAATCAAGCTCGTGAACTCGGCGTGTTATTCTTTAGATATGACCTGGACGGCAAAGCCGTTGTCTCTCAGAATAGTTCAGGCGACCTTGATGTTCGCATCCAGGACCTGAATTCCGGATTGAATTTGAGCTTCAGTCCCGACGTTCTTGCATTAAGCGTGGCGATAGCGCCTGCGAC
>JACKQG010004082.1_pt1 | contig 17188 bp, 16 predicted proteins | sample 8237621 | NCBI WGS metagenome assembly JACKQG01 (sample SAMN15677084, study PRJNA649215) | marine metagenome | biome: marine; feature: Black Sea; material: saline water; isolation source: suspended particulate matter (SPM) from the Black Sea western gyre | collected 2013-06-09/2013-06-10 | depth...
ACCTGAAGGTCACACGTAACCTGAAGGTCACACGTAACCTGAAGGTCACACGTAAGATTACTTTCGCTGACCGCCATGAACTCGCTCATTCTTCGCTCAAACACCATGGCGGTTTAACCGCTACAGTAATCAAGAGCTTGTACGCCATGATCCATAATGCTCCCGTAAGGCAATCACCCTTCCACTGGAAGGTATAGCAGGTTCGTAAATGCTTTTTGCAAAATAATCTTCATTGACTGTATTTTAACCCCTTGTTATATATTCATTTGTACGGCCCAGGCTCAGGTTGATTTTGAATTTATAAAGGATAGTTTTATGATCAATGAGACGGAAAAAAGACTGCTCAGCTTTATTAATAAGGACGAACTGGTTCGTTTGACCCAGGATTTGATCAGGATTGATTCAGTGATTCGTCCAACAACAGGGAATACAGAAGCCGGGGTCGTCCGGTTTATTGTTGACTGGATTCGAAAAGAACTGGGTGTGGAACCGCTGGTTGAAGAGGTGGTTCCCAAAAGAGAGAACATCATTGTCACTATTGATTCAGGCAAACCAGGACCCTGTCTTATGTTTGAAGGTCACACTGATGTGGTTTCCGAGGGCAATCCAGATCTTTGGCAGCATGATCCTTTTGAAGGGAAGATAGACGACGGTAAAATTTACGGTAGAGGATCATGTGATATGAAGGCTGGTCTGGCCGTTAATTTGCTGACGGTCAAGGCAATGCTCAAATCCGGGGTTGAATATAAAGGCAGGATGAGGCTGGGTCTTGTGTGCGATGAAGAGGACATGATGCTGGGAATTCAGGATTATATCAAAAAAGGACACGCTGATGATGTGGATGCCTGTCTGGTGCCGGAACCCGAGGAGAATCAGCTCTGCTTAAGTATGAAAGGGGCTTTGCGTGCCATAGTCAAAGTTAAAGGCAAGATGGCGCACGGGGCTATGCCGCTTACCGGGATTAATACCAGCATTCGCATGGCACGGATTATTCTGGCTTTTGAGGCCTTTGAAAAAGCGGAAATGGAGCGTTGCGGCAAGGACGAATTTTTAGGATGGCCATCCGTGACATTTACTGTGGTGCAGTCGCCTCCGCCGGGCGAGCCGATGCAGCTGAATGTCATGCCGGCAGAATCGATGGCATATGTGGATATCCGGACCATTCCCAGTCAGAATCATGAACAGATCAAGAGGCAGCTGCAGGAGATCCTGAACAGGTTGACTGCAGATGATCCTGATTTTAATGCGCAAATTGAGTTTATCGCTGATAAGCCCGTGGTCAGTATGGAAAAAGACGAACCCATTGTCATGATTGCAGCAGATGCGTACACAGATATCACTGGCAGGGAACCTGTTTATAATGGTGTTCCCGGAGCCACTGATGGGACTTTTTTAAGGTATTTAAAGGGTATCCCCTGCCTGGTAAATGGCCCTGGCCCCAGGCATGTGCCACACCAGACGGATGAATACGTGGAGATCGAAGAAATGTTTGAATCTCTGCAGATTTATCTGTTGTCAACTCTTCGTTTTCTAAACCGTTCAAATACTACTCAGCATTGAAGCAGGCCACAAGTTGCCCCTCATTCTCAAGCAGCTCTGGTGCATTATTAACACAGATCCTGGTTGCCTTATTACATCTGTCAAGAAAGGAACAACTCTCAAGAGTTTTTTCAAACAATGGAATGACAGGCATATTTTTTAGTTTTTTATTCAGCGGATTCACATCCGGAACAGCTCGTAGAAGTGTCTGGGTGTAAGGATGAAGGGGACGTTGAAATAATGCTTTTGTAGTTCCCTGTTCCACAATTTGTCCCATGTATATTACGGCTACCTGGTCTGTTACATATTCAACTACACTCAAATCGTGACTGATAAACATATAGGTGAGGTTATATTTTTCCTGGAGGTCCATCATTAAATTCAATACCTGGGCCTGAACGGATACATCCAGGGCTGAGACGGACTCGTCCGCCACAATCAATGAGGGACGGGTAATCAATGCCCTGGCAATGGCAATCCGCTGACGTTGCCCCCCGGAAAATTCATGGGGGAATTTGTCAGTATCCGTGGCATTCAGGCCAACCTCAGACAATATCTGGGCGACATACTCTTTTTTCTGGGCATATGAAAGCTTTTCTTTTAAAGTATCCAGCGGTTCTGCAACGATTCCCATGACATTTTTTCTGGGGTTCAGTGAACCGTAAGGATCCTGGAAAACCATTTGAAAATTCCGCCTCAAGTGTTTCAGCTCGGCAGCAGGCATGTTAAATAAATCCTGGCCGTCAAAGAAAACAGTCCCTGAAGTGGGTTCATCAAGAGCCATGACGATTCTGGCCAGGGTTGATTTTCCGCAACCGGATTCTCCCACAATGCCAAAACTGGTTCCCTGATGCAGTTCCAGGTTAATACCATGCAGGGCGCGAAAAACCGGGGCCTTTTGGAACAGGTATTTTTTGGGAAGCTGATAGTCTTTGTACACGTCCTCGATTTTAACCAATGGCTTTTTCATTTTTTATCTTCGCAGCTTAACGGGTGATAACACCACACCTGGTGCTGATCTGACACCCTTGTGGCCATGGGTTCCTTTGCTTTGCACATTTTGGAAGCTCTTGAGCAACGGTCGGCAAAATTACATCCTCTGGGTCTTAAGTGCAGTTCCGGTACCTGCCCTGGAATACTGCTAAGCCTTTTTCTACCAGGGAGTGCTGACGAGCCGACATGGGGAATGGCGGAAAAAAGACCGTAGGTATAAGGATGCGACATATTTTGGAATACATCCATAGTGCTTCCCATTTCAACAATATTACCCGTATACATGACCATTACATTCTGGGTTGTCTGGGCGATAACGCCCAGATCATGGCTGATCATTATCAGGGCCATGCCCGATGAATCAGCCAGTTCCCTTATTAAATCCAGAATTTGTTCCTGAACTGTTACATCCAGTGCCGTTGTCGGCTCATCAGCAATGAGTATGTCTGGATTGCAGGCAATTGCCATGGCGATCATTACTCTCTGGCGCTGTCCGCCGGAAAGCTGGTGGGGATATAGGTTCAGTCCAAATCTGCTCACGGGAAGCCCGACCTTATCCATCAGCTCGGTCACCCGTTCAAGGGTCTGTTTCCGGGTAAGTTTCAGGTGCAGATAGATGCTTTCGGAAACCTGGGCGCCGATCTGTTTTACCGGGTTTAAGGCTGTCATGGGTTCCTGAAATATCATCCCGATCCGGTTCCCCCGGATGCTGCATATTTTCCTGGAATTCAATTTTAAAATATCCTGGCCTTCCAGGATAATTTTTCCTTTGGTTTGGGAATCCAGCGGTAAAAGTGACATCAGCGCCAGGGCCGTAATAGATTTTCCGCAACCGGATTCACCAACGCTTCCCAGCTTTTCTCCGGCATCCATGGAAAAATTAATATGGCTGATAACTTCCTGGGGGCCATGGGCTGTATTTAAGGTTACACAAAGGTCTTGAACCTGTAATAAAGTCACTTTCTTACCTTCTTCTTCTTAATTTAGGGTCAAGAACATCCCGTAAGCCATCTCCAAACAGATTCAGTCCCATAACTGTTAATGCAATGGCTACCCCCGGATAAATAGCCAATTGGGGTGCAAAATGCATAAAGGTCTGGGCTTCATTGAGCATTTTCCCCCAGCTTGGCATGGGCGGCTGGGTACCTAAGCCCAGGTAACTTAAGCCGGCCTCTGCCAGGATGCCCAGGGCAAACTGAATGGTGGCCTGGACAATCAGCATGCTTGCAATATTCGGCAGGATATGCTCAATTGATATCTTGAACAGACCTTTTCCAGCACTCCTGGCTGCCAGAATAAATTCCCGTTTCCAGATACTCAATGCAGCTCCACGCGCCACCCTGGCAAAAACCGGCACGTTAAATATGCCAATAGCAATAATGGAGTTGACGGATCCAGGACCTAAGATTGCAGTAATCATAATGGCAGAAATGAGCGATGGAAAAGCAAAGGTTAAATCGTTGAATCGCATGATCAGCTCATCAAGCCACCCCTTTTTAGCTGCAGCCATCAAGCCCAGGGGAACGCCGCATCCAATACCGATTCCAATGGCAACAAAAGCGACAATCACGGAATTTCTGGCCCCCTGGATTAACATTGATAAAATGTCCCGGCCAAAATGATCCGTCCCCAGCAGATATTTGGCACTGGGTTTCAATAATTTTTCTGCAATATTAATATCTTCAACAGGATAGGGTGTCCAGAAATAGGAGAGAAAAGCGATTAGAAAAAAGAGCAATGAAATCGTCCCGCCAATTACAAAACTCCGGTTTTTCAAACCATGCCGGAACACTTCAGCCAGTGTTCTAAACATCTCCCCCCCCTTTCAAACGGGGATCAATAAATGCATAAAGCAAATCCACCATAAAATTGATCATGATAACAGCCGCTGACAATAAAATGACCAGATTTTTTACCACAATCAGATCTCTTTGGGAGATGGCCTGAAAAATCAGCCGCCCGATCCCGGGCAGATAAAACACGTTTTCAATGATAATGGTCCCGGCCAGCAAAAAAGAGAATTGAAGTCCCATGATGGTCACAACGGGTATCAAGGCATTACGCAACGCATGCTTCCATAAAATCCCCTGGTTCGTAACCCCTTTGGCCCTGGCAGTGCGGATGAAATCCTCCTGCAAAACCTCAAGTAATGCCGAACGTGTTACCCTGGCGAGGATGGCTGCCTGGGGCAGGGCCAATGCTATTGTCGGTAACAGAAAAGACTTGAGCACGGGTACTATTCCTGCATCCCAACCTGCAAACCCGCCTGCAGGCAGCAACCTTAAGGTAACGGAAAACAGAAGCGTCAGTAGCATGGCAAACCAGAAATTGGGAATGGCAATTCCTATCTGGGAAAAACTCATCACCAGAAAATCCATTGGTTTATTATGGTTGGAAGCAGCCATGACTCCTAAAGGGATGGCAATGAGTGTGGATAGAGTCATGGCCAATAAGGCCAGGGGAAAACTGACGGTAATACGATCGAGAATCAGCTCTGATACGGGCACATCATAGGTATAAGATATTCCCAGGTTTCCAGTAATCAAATCCCCCACCCAATGAGTATAGCGGACCCAAACCGGTCGGTTAAGGCCAAGTTCCTCCCTGAGTGCGTTCAGCGTATCTGTTTCTGCATTGATTCCCAACATAACCGCTGCCGGATCACCGGGCAGAATTTCAAGAACGACAAACACCACCAGGGTGGCCACCAACAGGGTCAGTACCAGAGTAAATACTCTTTTTGCCAGAAAAATTCTCATTTGCGTATTTTTGACCAAATGTTATCGGTCAGCTATCCGCCCAATCATATATCAACGGGGACAGCTGACCGATAATAGTTAATTAAATGAACAATATAGTGCCTAATCGACCCAATATACTTCCGTGAGGTCATTGGCCTGAACCGGACTGTTTTCCCATAATCCTCGGATATTTTTATTCCACACACCATGTTTGGCAAGCTGGAACATGAATCCGTTGACACATTCTGCTGAAATCAATCTCTGGGCATCACCCAGAATTTTATACCGGGCATCAGTTTCAACCGTTGCATCCAGTTTCTCCATCAACGCTTGAAATTTTGGACTGTCATAGGCAAAATAATAATCTTTTCTGGCATATATACCGATATCCATAGGTTCTGTGTGTGAAACTATGGTTAAATCATAATCCCGTTTTTTAAACACCTGATCCAGCCATTGGGCCCATTCCACTGGAATGATTTCCAGATCAATACCGATCTTTCTCAGTTGGGAAGCCACAATTTCACCGCCACGTCGTGCATAACTGGGAGGCGGAAGTTTGATAACCCCTTTGAATCCATCTGGATATCCTGCTTCAGCCAGAAGTTGTTTTGCCTTTTCAAGATCATAGGGATGGGTTGCGATCAGGTCAACATAGGCAGGGTGATGGGGTGCAAAATGGGTTCCAATGGGTGTTCCATAACCAAACATGGCCCCGTCAATAATGGCCTTGCGATCCAGGGCATGGGCGATGGCCTGCCGTACTTTCAAATTTTTGAAGGGCCCGCGTTGATTATTGGTTGAAAGAATGGTCTCTCCCTCCGTACTGCCGATGACAACTGTAAACCGGGGATCGCTTTTAAATTGTGCAAGACTTTCCGGGGCGGGGAAATTGGCAAAACCGTCTATATCGCCTGCCATCATTGCTGAAACAGCTGCTGCCGGGTCAGGGATGATTTTGATGGTGGCGGTTTTCAACTTAGCTGGGGTTCCCCAGTAGGCATCGTTTCTGACCATTACAATCCGATCGCCTTTTACCCATTTGGAAAATTTAAAAGGTCCCGTACCAATGGGATTGCTTTTGTTTTTGTCTGCACTGGCTTGATCCACTATGATGGCATCACCCCAGCCCATGTTGAATAAAAAACTGCCTGTGGGTTGAGTCAATGTTACCACCACAGTATTAGAATCTTTGCTGGTAACTGATTCAATCGGTTTAAACAGCGCCTTTTGCGCATTCACGCTGTCTTCAGCCCTTGCTCTGTTCAGGGAAAAAACCACATCATCTGCCTCAAATGAAGCTCCGTCATGGAAGGATACGCCTTTTTGCAAATTAAAGGTGTAGGTTTTTTTGTCTTCTGAAACAGTCCAGCTGCTGGCCAAGCCTGGTTTTACAGCCCCATTTTTGTCGATACGGGTCAGCCCTTCAAAAATATTGGCATAAACCACTTCATCGATGGAAGCAGCTGCCCCTGCGGTCGGATCAAGATGGGTTGGTTCCAATACCATTCCCAGATTCAAGCTATCTTTTGCAGCCATAACTGATGACGCATTTATGGCTATCCCCAGTGATAGAACAATTAATGTAACAATAATTTTTATTTTACTCATGACGTCTCCTTTATTAATAATATTTTATCTGCCGTAGCGGTCACTGTAGCTTACTATATCACCCAGACTTTCTGCCTGGTAAACCCCCCTGGCAATTGCCCGGGCCACACAATCCGCAGCCAGCATACCCAATCTGGATACACCAACCACAGGATCTAAAAGTTCACGTTTACCCGTTGATAAAACAAAAACACTGTCCCCGTCAAAAGGCGAATGAACCGGCCTGATTGCCCTTGCCAAACCATCCTGGGCCATAATGGCAACCCGTCTGGCCTGGGGTTTGGTCAACACTGCATCCGTTGCAACCGTCACCAGGGTTGTATTTTTACCCAGGGGTAACTCAAAGGTAAAATCCAGGTTCATTTCACCATTTTTTTCAGGCATGGACTGGTTGCCCAGTTCATCATTCTGCTCATAGGGAAAAGCCCACATGGTTGGACTGCCGGGCATTGTAACAGATCCCATGGAGTTCACTGCTGCAATTGCGCCAACACTTATCTCTGACTCGCCATCAAAAAAAACAAAAGAGGCACTCCCCAGCCCCCCTTTTAACCCTCCGGCAATTGCACCATAGCCTGCACCAACATTTCCCAGATCAAACGCTTTGCCAATGGTTTGAACAGCCCTGAAACCCAGATCAAAATAGGGGGATTTGACTCCCCAGTCTTTATCTCCACCGTTTAACAGGTCAAACAAAATAGCAGAAGGAACAATGGGAATAATGGCATCACCCAGATTAAAACCGATTTTTTGCATCCTTAAGTTTGCCATTACACCGCCGGCAGCATCCAAACCATAGGCCGAACCCCCACTCAAGACAATCCCATGAACAACATCCACCAGACAATCCGAGTTCAAAGCTTCGGTCTCGCGGGTTCCGGGTCCCCCTCCTCGAATATCTGCCGAGGCAATGGCAGGTTCATCAGGTATAATCACAGTCACACCAGTTCTGACCACTTCATCGCAAGAGTTTCCGACTTTTATTCCCGGAACATCTGTTATTAAATTTTGCTTTCCAACTTTAATCATCTTTTGTCCTTTGATTTCAATTGGGCCGGTACACATTTTTCAAAGCCCTGCACATCTCTTTCAGGTCTTAAGGATGGGAAATGTATTGGCACCTTGCGGCATAATCGTAATTTTTGGGGAATTTGTGCCACACTTCTCATATGCTATTGCCAGGGCTTCCTCCATAGTGGCGACTCCTTGAACACCTGCAGATTGGGCTAATTCGATGTTCTTTTCCTGGGTAACCAGGATAATATGGCCTAAATTGGCATACTCTAATTGCCGAACCGCGACCCATCCTGAGATGAGAAAATTTTCCCGTACAGCTTTTTCCATATCAAACGCAGTTGGATAATGGAACCAGTCAAAAAATTCATTGGGTTCCTTAATATCCGGACACTCGGCCAGGATGATGGCAATACCGCCGGGTTTCATGGCATAGACTGCATTGTCGATTGTCTTTTGGGACTGGTAGAGGTTGATGTCTTTTGGGTAGCCGCCGGCAGATGCTATGACGATGTCAGCCTGCTCTTGAATCGTTACCCCGAATATCTCGGCAACCAGTTTTGTAGCCTGCTGCCATGCCGAGATCCAATTGCCCGTAAAGATACCCGTAATGTCACCATCCAGATTGGGAACTACATTGATGATAAAGTCGGGTTTGAGAAATGCTGCCACTTCCATCATATCTTCATGGGCTGGGTTTCCGGCAGTCTTCATATTAGCGGCCAATGGGTTTGAACCATGTCCGAGACTCTTTCCCATGGCCCACATGTGGCTTTGCTGGATGGTCTTAAGGGATGATACACCCGGCATAATACTTTTTCGCCCGCCACCATAGCCCACCATGTAATGGTAGATGACTCCTCCCGTCAAAATGACCCGGTCAGCCTCAGCCACTATGCGATTGAAAGACACTTCAGTTTCCCGGCTGGTTTTACCGTAATAAACCATGTTGTCTGTGTCCCAGGCATTGTGATTGATCACCCTCACACGTTTGCAGATTGCTTTGGTGCATAACTCTGCCAGCTCTTCAGCCGTGTTCTGACGATGGGCTCCGACGGCAATGATCACCGTTATATCCTTATCAGCAATACCTGCTTCATTCAGGTAGTCGATAAGGATTGGCAATGTCAATTCATTATGCTGCCAGACCCGGGTGATGTCACTGACTGTAATGGCAATAGTTTCACCTGGATTAACAATTTCACTCAAAGGAGGGCTGTCAATGGGATGAGCCAGAGCGTGTCTATAGGCCTTGGCCAAATCTTCAGTTGGTGTGCGGTTTTTTCCCACGAGCTCGTAGAGAAGATGTTCCCGTGGGATGGAAAAGCTGGCTGTCCCTTTTCCGATTTTCAGTTCAAAATGTCTGTCCGTCATGATGATCTTCCTTTATTATCACGCTTTAAGTTGGATCACTTAACTGAGAGTTTGGCTGCTTCACCATCTATCATGCGGTAGACGTGCTCTTCTCCGGGGAACCCTCCATTTCTTACGTCATCGATATAAGCTGTAAAAATTCTGCGATACTCATCGGCAATGTTGCCATAGCGTTTGACAAACTTTGGTGTGAACGCCTGGAAAAGGCCGAGGATGTCAGAACAGATCATAACCTGGCCATCGCAATCTCCAGCACCAATGCCATAAACAGGAATGGGCAGGGTTTCACAAATTAACCGGGTTACCTCTGGGGGCACTCCCTCCACGAGAAGAGCAAATGCGCCGGATTCATATACGGCCCTGGCATCATCTATAATAACTTTGGCACTGTCTGCCGTTCGTCCCTGGGCACGAAACCCGCCCTGAGCACCTGCGCTCTGGGGTGTGAGTCCCACATGTCCCATCACCAGCATGCCACCATCGCTGATGGCTTGAATGACCTGTGCTACGCGGATTCCACCCTCCAACTTAATGCAGTCCACACCAGCCTCTTTATGAAATCGGACAGCGTTTTTACACGCATCTGATACACCCGTCTGATAAGAACCAAATGGCATGTCACCGATGATAAAAGTATTGGGTGCAGCGCGGCGCACGGCTTCCGTGTGGTATATACACTGATCCATGGTGACGGGAACAGTGCCTGAATAGCCGTAGACTGCCATCCCGAGACTGTCTCCAACCAGGAGCATGTCCATGCCCGTCTCTTCAGCCAGTTGGGCGGTGACGTAATCGTAGGCAGTGATCCATACGGCTTTTTGACCATCGTCTTTCATTTTTTGCAGATCAAAACGCGTGAGTTTCTTTTTCAAAGTATACCTCCTATATTTATAGTTTAATTTAGGATAGGAAGTCGCTTTTTGTCAAGAAAAGTATTAAAAATCTGGATATTTGCCATAAGAAATTGTGTATAACCCGTTCCAGGCTGATCGCCTTACGTACGCTGGATGGACATTGCTACAAGCTCTATGATTACTTTCGCTGACCGCCATGGACTCGCTCATTCTTCGCTCAAACACCATGGCGGTTTAACCGCTACTATAATCAAGAGCTTGTAGGCAAAGATCCATAATGCTCCAGTAAGGCAATCCTCCTTCCACTGGACGGTATAGCAAGTTCGCAAATGCTTTTTGTAAAATAAAATTGTTTTATATGAAAGAACTTTGAAAGGTTTTAATTTCAAAGTGTTATAAAATGGAGGTATCTCTAAGATATTTGTTTTCCGGTATCAATAACAGGGAGAGCAGTGCGCCGCAGGCAAAAAGAATACCCACTGTCATGTAAATCCACCAAAAAGTATCAGTAATGCCTTTGCTCCATCCTCCTAAAAAATTGCCCAGCAAAGCCCCGGATGACATGATCATGGTGCCCATGGTAAACACTTTGGCAGCAGACCCGGCAGACAGTATTTTTGAAATATATGCCGGCCCCATGCCATACACTGCCGCCTGGGAGATACCGAACAAAAATCCCATCACAAGCAGGGATGAGAAAGATGCAGAAAGGAAGAGAAAACCCGTTGCCCCAAGGCCGGATACAAAAATCAGGGATTGTGATATCCGAACTCCCAGGCGGTCAGTAAGCAAACCAAACAACACCCCACCTATGGCACCGCTGATTCCCATGGTCGACCACATCAACCCCGTGGCACCCAGCCCCACACCCAGTTCATCTCTTAAATAGGGGGCCAGATAGACCTGGAAAGTCACAAAAGATAAGCCAGTGATAAAGAAAATCAGATTCAGGATAATACCATTGCTGCTTCTCAACCATACCTTGAGTTCCTTACCAGACGGTTTTTCTTTTTTGAGTCGGGCGAGGCCTGTTCTCTGCCAAACGCCCACATACTTTAGCCCCATTCGTGAAAAGATGCTGCTGAAAAGGCAAATAAGCGCAACAGTCAACCAAAGTGTTCTCCAGTGCAGGTGTTCAAGGAAAAAGGATGCGAGCAGACCGTCAACCAAAACCAAAAAGCACCCGGAGCTTGAGGCCAGTGTGAGCATAGTGGCCCGCCATTTGATCGGGATATGGTCGATGGCAACGGAAATCAAGGGGATCCATGTCATGATCGGCCATGCCCGGATGAAAAAATTCAGGAGGAGCAAGCTTTTAAAACCATTCACCGCATATAGCCCGGCTAACAGAACGGCCCCAATGAACTGGATTCCGACAATCAGTTTCAATCCACCTATCCGGGTGGTCAAAAAACCAGCCAGAGGAATGGATAAAAAAACAGAGGCCTGACCGATTCCAGTAATAGTGCCGATCTGGGTGTAGTCTAAGTGAAGGTCTTTAGCCATTTCAGGAATAATCATGGGGAATAAATACATACCAAACCCATAGGATATACCGGTAATCAGAACACAGATGAAACCGACAACCCATGGCTTCAGGTCAAACTTTGATGATTTTGATTGAGAATACATTCTTTAAACCAAAACATACCATTTCAGGCAAAGTTAGGATATGATTTTTTCTTGCATTAATAAAAAAAGGATAGTATCTGGGGTTTTAAATTTTATTGCAAAATATACAAAAACTTGATGAAAACTAAAAAAAACATAATATTGATAGGAATGCCTGCCGCTGGTAAGAGTACTATTGGAAATCTATTAGCTCAAAAAATAGGTTTTGATTTTCTTGATTCAGATGATTTGATTCAATCAAAAGAACAAAAAACACTCGCCCAGATTATTATTGAAAAGGGCCTTGACCAGTTTTTACAAATTGAAGAAAGCCATATTGTCAGCATCAGGTGTAAAAATCATGTAATCGCCACAGGCGGCAGCGTTGTGTACAGCCAAAAGGCCATGGAACATCTTTCTAAAATTTCTACCATTATCTATCTTTCCATTCCTCTGGATATACTTTTAAAAAGATTTTCTGATATGACATCCCGGGGAGTTGCCGTCAAGTCCGGACAGACAATAGAGGACCTTTACAAAGAAAGAACACCCTTATATGATAACTATTGTGACATAAAAATTGATTGTGGCTCAATGACGGCAGAACAAGTTGCAAAAAGAGCTATGAAATATTTATCTTGAGATAAAGGGAGGCATTTAATGAGTGAACTGCTTTCAACTAAAGAAGTTGCAAAATTTTTAAATGTAAATGAAAAAATGATATATTCACTTATTTCGGAAAAAGGTCTGCCAGCCTCTAAAGTTACAGGGAAATGGCTTTTCCCAATAGATCTGGTTCGCCAGTGGATAGAGGTTGGCACAGAGAACTACCCTCAACTTGCCAAACTTCCTCCCTACCATGGGCTTGTCCTCATTGCCGGCAGTAATGACTTATTATTGGACAAAATTATTTCAACCTTTAATCTCAAGCACGAAAAACACATGGCCATGTTTGGCATGACAGGCTCCATGGGAGGTTTAAAAGCCTTAAAGCAGAATCTTTGCCACATCGCCGCAAGTCACCTTATTGCAGACAACGAAGAATATAATTTCCCTTTTTTAAAAAATGAAATAAACCCTATGCCGGCCGTGATGAATTTTTGTTTAAGGGAACAGGGCATTATGGTCCAAAAAAAGAATCCAAAAAATATTTTATCAGTAAAGGATCTTGGCAGGCAGGGTATTAGAATCGTCAACCGTCAATTGGGTACGGGCACCCGCCAGCTTTTTGATAAAGAGCTGAAAAAATCAGGGATAAGAGGTGAAACCATAGATGGATATGAGAATAATTTAACCAGACACATGGATGTTGGTTTGCAAATTCTGACAAAAAAAGCAGATGCAGGGCCTGGAATCAGACCAGTTGCAAGTATTCTGGGACTTGATTTTGTTCCCATCTGCTGGGAGCGATTTGATTTGCTGATTAATAAAGACAGATTCTTTGATAAGGGCATTCAGCTTTTCTTATCTCTTTTAAAGGGAAAAGTGATTCAGGCCACGGCTGAAGAATTCGGTGGTTATGATTTATCCTATACCGGTAAAATGATTTACCCGGAACCTGAATCTGAATAAATTCCTTTTTGGCAGGTTATGGTCTTTAACGAACAAGGGATATGGCAACATATTTATCAATTGTTTTTTGAAGCTCAAGCATTTCTTTATCAGAAAAAAAATTTTTGTCTGTTGTTATAAAATCAGGCTTAAGAACGCTTACATCCCTTGAGCACTTTTGAAGAACATATTTTGATGCACCCATTATCATTTTTCCAATGTCATCCATGATTTTATTGCTGACAAAGGGCCTGACGCAAGTGGTTCTGAATTCATAGGCAGGTGCCTGGTCCATTAAAAGGTGAATACTCTCTAAAATTTTTGAGGTATCAAATTTTCCCGGTAACACAAGGTGATAGTTTTCAAGGCTGGTTTTTATATCCATTGAGATAAAATCAACAAGCCTGTCTTTAAAAAGTTTTGCCAAGACCTCAGGCCGGGTCCCGTTACTGTCCAGTTTTAACTTATATCCCATGTTCTTTATTTTATGGCAAAAGAATAAAAGATCTTTTTGTAAGGTGGGTTCGCCACCCGTAATCACAACCCCTTCTATAAATCCTTGTCTTTTTTCCAAAAATTCAAAGATTTTGTTTTCATCATAAAGATTGCCAGCCCTTTTTTGAGGGCTGGCAACCAGATCAGGATTATGGCAATAGGGGCAGATGAAATTACACCCCTGTGTAAAAAGGATGCATGCTATGGTTTCAGGAAAGTCAATCAAGGAATTTTTTTGAAATCCACGGATATACACTTTGTTTTCCTTGATCAGGCCACCTTAGAGATATTAAATGTTTTACGCATGCAAAATTCTGTCTGTTTTCCCTTATTCCATTGTCCAACAGGTCTTAAGTACCCAACGACTCTTGAGTACACTTCCGTCACTGCATTACAGGTTTTGCATGTTTTATGTTCACCTGAAATATATCCATGGGACGGACAGACACTGAATGTGGGGGTCAGTGTAAAATACGGCAGTTTAAATGCATTGGACACTTTTTTTATTACATTTTTCACCACCTCTATGTCCGTAACTTCTTCGCCCAGGAAAAGATGCTGGACAGTTCCGCCAGTATATTTGACCTGTAGTCTGTCCTGAAGTTCCAGAGCTTCAAAGATGTCATCAGTATAGTTTACCGGCAGATGGGTGGAATTGGTATAGAAAGGATCTTTTCCCTGTTTATATTCTTCTTCATTGGCACAGATGATATTTTCAAATTTGTCCTTGTCCTTACTGGCAAATCTATATGTGGTGCCTTCGGCCGGAGTTGCCTCAAGGTTGAAGATTTCATCGGTTTTTTCCTGTAATTTTTCAATCTTTGTTCTGATATGATCCATTATCTTCTCGGCAAAATCCTGACCTTTTTCTGTGGCAATATTTTCGCCCATAAAGTTGATACAAGCCTCATTCATGCCCAGGATACCAATGGTGGAAAAATGGTTGCGCCAGTAAATACCCGTACTCTCTTTGATTTTCCGTAAATAGAATTTTGAATAGGGGTAAAGATCACCCTCTGTAAATTTTTCAAGGATCTTTCGTTTGATGCTCAATGAGTCTGCTGCAATTTGGACCAGGGTGTCCAGCCGGTCAAAAAAATCAGCCTCATCCTTTGCCAGATAACCTATTCTAGGCAGGTTCAGAGTGACAACACCGATGGAACCGGTCAAAGGATTGGCACCGAACAGGCCTCCGCCCCTTTTTCTCAGTTCCCTGTTGTCCAGTCTTAATCGGCAACACATGGACCGGGCATCTTCAGGATCCATGTCTGAATTGATAAAATTTGAAAAATAGGGAATACCGTATTTCCCCGTCATTTTCCAGATATTATTCAGTTTTGGATTGGTCCAGTCAAAATCCTTGGTAATATTATACGTAGGAATGGGGAAGGTAAACACCCGGCCTTTTGCATCCCCTTCCATCATGACTTCGGCAAAGGCCGCATTCAGAGTATCCATTTCTTCCTGATATTCTGAATAGGTTTCTTTTTTATATTCCCCACTGATGAGGACGGGAGAATCCTTTAAAGTGGCCGGCACAATCAGGTCCATGGTTATATTGGTAAATGGTGTCTGGAATCCGACCCTTGTGGGAATATTGATATTAAATACAAACTCCTGAAGTGCCTGCTTAACTTCTTTGTAATTTAACCCGTCCTCCCTGATAAACGGCGCTAAAAGTGTGTCAAAATTAGACATGGCCTGGGCACCGGCAGCCTCTCCCTGAAGTGTATAGAAAAAATTAACAACCTGACCCAAAGCACTTCTGAAATGTTTTGGGGGAGAAGATTCAACTTTTCCAGCCACCCCTTTAAATCCTTCGGCCAAAAGATCCTGTAAATCCCAACCCACGCAATATACGGATAAAAGACTTAAGTCATGAATATGGAGATCTCCTTTGTAGTGAGCATCTCTGACGTGTGGCGGATAAATTTTGTTGAGCCAGTATTCTGCTGTAATGTCTGAAGATATGTAATTGTTCAATCCCTGTAGAGAATAACTCATATTGCTGTTTTCTTTGACTTTCCAGTCCATTTGTCGAATATAGGATTCCATGAGTCCCACATTTTCCTTAATGGCAATTTTCCTGATCTGGTTGTGCTGCTCCCGGTAAATAATGTAGGCTTTGGCAGTTTTATAAAACGGGGAATCCAAAAGGACTCTTTCCACGATATCCTGGATCTCCTCTATTTCAGGAATCGCTCCAAGACGCATGTCTCTTGCCAGGGAGATAACTTTCATTGTCATTTTTCTGGCTTCTCTTTCATTGAATTCACCTGTTGCCTTGCCTGCTTTTTTAATGGCATGGGTGATTTTTGAAGAATCAAAGTCTGCTATTCTTCCATCCCGTTTTTTAATTTGGTCAAACATGTATCCACCTCTTGAAATCTGATTGAAATTAACATATCTTTTGTCAGCGCTATTAGTGATAATAAAATAAGGTTAACTGACACACTGGAATATAGATTTAATCAACATATTGTTGTTTGTCAAGTAAAAAATCTATATATTGTGGTTTTAATATTTATTTAATAGAAATACAAATGCAACTGGACCAAAACCCATTTTTTAGAAAAACAATAACATCCTGGTATGATTCAAACTTTGTCTGCCGGACGATTATTATCATTATGATCTTTATTTTTGCCTTTGCCATTGCAGGTATTATCGTTGGTTCCGGTAATCCCCATTTCCGGGAACATTTATGGTTTCCAGCCTTTCTGGCATTTTTAAGTTTAATTCTGGTGATTAAAATATTTTTAAGAGTTAAACAGCGGTCAAAAAACAACTAATTGTCCTTTAACAGCATCTCAATAAGATGGTATAAAATTTTTGCCGTCACCCCCCAGATCAAAACATCTTCATAAGGATATGTCAGGAGCATTACATTGGGTGCTTGTCCATGGAATCCTTTTTCTTTGTGCAGATCAATCAAATATTTTAACGGAATCTGAAACACTCTGGATATTTCAGACCTGTCATAATTAATGGCCTCTTTTTGATTCCATATACCGATCCAGGCTTCAATATCTTTGTCATTGATGGTTTGAAAGTGTCCAAGAGAACCCATAACCTCTACATTCTCCCGGTTTATCCCCATTTCTTCGGCAAGCTCCCTTAAGGCAGTATCTTTTGTTGAAAAATCCTTCTTGTCTTTATGCCCGCCTGGAAAAGCCATCTGGTTTGCCCAGGGATATCCCTTTACATCTGCTTTCTGGATAAACACCAGCTCAATTTCCTCATTAAAAACAAACAGGGCAATCACACTGGTGGACTGAAACATGTCAGCCTCTGGAGGCCCGGGATGAGATCCTTTTTGGACTGCTGACCGAATAATATTGATATATTTTTCTTTATTCATTGTTGCATTAAATCACAGATGTTTATTCTTTTGAAGGGCCTGTT
>JACKQG010004083.1_pt1 | contig 17184 bp, 15 predicted proteins | sample 8237621 | NCBI WGS metagenome assembly JACKQG01 (sample SAMN15677084, study PRJNA649215) | marine metagenome | biome: marine; feature: Black Sea; material: saline water; isolation source: suspended particulate matter (SPM) from the Black Sea western gyre | collected 2013-06-09/2013-06-10 | depth...
AACTGTTATATTTCTTTTTGAGATTGAATGGAGGATCTGCGAAAGTCATATCGATTGAGTTATCAGGGATGTTTTTGAATAATTCTAAACAATCACCTTGTAATATTTTGTTAATATAATTCTCAATCATTTTTTTAAAACTTCCTTCACTAATTCTTTGAATCGTTGCAATTCATCATGATTAAAAGTAAATACATCCTCATAAGCACCTACCATTCTCTTTAAATCTTTTTTGCGAACATACCAACCGATTCCATCTACGAAACCAATAAACTTGGCTTTTGGATAATGTTTTTTCAGAAGTGTGTCGATCGAAATCTCTGTTTTTGATTTGTCTCCCTGACCTGAAGAAGTTGTTGTTAAAAATGAACTTTCAATGATAATTAATGGATTCTTTTTGTTTGGAATTATAAAGTCCATTGTTCTTTTAGTGTCTGATTCATATTCTATAAGTTCACGTAAATCACCTTTTTCAAAAGAAACATTTAATGAGTTGAGAAGTTTTTCAATTAAAATTTCGGGATTGTTTTTTCCTTTTGCAGCTCTCGAACCTTTTTCTTTGTATCTTGCTAAAGTATCAATTAATGCATCAATATTGAATTGTAATTTCCCCAGACTTAATTTCTGTAGTTCAAAAGCAGGCAATGTTTGTTGAAAAAAACCGTGAGTAGAACCTTCAAAGAAAATATTTATTACTCCTTTCCTGAAAGATTCATTTGAAATTATTAGTTTTTCAATTTTTCCTGAACTCCATTCTGAAATTTCATTTTCATTTGAAACATCATCCCAGTTTTTTCTGAAAACCAGATTATTAACTTCGTCATCATTTACAATGCGAATAACGGTTATTAATCTTTTCAAACTTTCATTAGAAAAGCCGGTTATTGCTAAAAGAGCTTTTAAACCTATTTCTTTTTTTGTTAAAAGGAAATTAGTAAAAACTTCTTTTTTGCAACCATTGTTTGTAACTTCATTTTTCAGATAAAGAATTGCTTCTTTTACACTATAGATGTGTTTTTCATAAATTTCTTCAAATTCATCATCGAAATAATAGAAGGTATTATTATTAATTACATTGGCATATTTTTCACCGAGTGTTTTCACTTTGTCCCCTTCTCAAAAAATAAAATATATTCTTCTTTCATAGTGTTTCTCATACCCTTGATTGGCTTTAAAATACTTTTAACGAGATTCAATTTATATTTTGTACATGACTCAATTATTTTCTGTTCCAACCTGATCCCACCTGTTTGATTTGTATTTGAACCAATGATAATTACAAAATATTTATTGGGTTTCAGAACCCGGGAAACTTCTGAGCATACAACATCCATATCTTTGAAATAGTTTTCAAGCTTTTCATCCTTATTCTTTCCAACAAGACCAACCATTCCTTTTTTTAATTCTTCAATATCATACCCTAAATACTTTAGTTGAGATTCATCATTTTTTACATAATCTATCGCAAAGGAATATGGTGGAGAAGTGATAACTCCGTCAACAGATTTATTCTCTAAAGGAATTTTTTTTGCAGATGTATTTGTTAACACATCAACAATTCCAAAATGATCAATATATTTGGAACTAATCTTTTTAAAATTATTAACTGTTTCAATATACCGTTTCAAAACTTTATCGAATAATTGTCGATGAGTGGATTTAACGACTCTTTTTGAATAACCAAGAGCATCTAAATATGCGAGCAAAGTTAATTCATAGATTTTTAATTTTTCCAGATCATCTATTTTTTTTAACTTCTCTGAAATATTACCTGATGAAAAAAAAACGAAAAATTTATCGACCTTATTTAGTATTTCTTTTAGTAACTCAGTATCAATTTTCAAGCTATTGTACTTTACTTTTGTCATGAATTGACAAAATGGACTTAGATCAATAGCAATTGAATTAATTCCCAATAAAGATGCTTCGATATTTGTCGTTCCACTTCCGCACATCGGGTCTAAAATCGTTTCACCTTCTTTAATGCCAATAATGTTAATTAATGCTTTTATTAATTGAGGATGGAATTTACCTCGATAAGGAAATAAACCGTGGGTTGAATATCCGGTAGAAAATTTACCATTTTCAAAATAGTTCTTTGTTGCTGCCGATCTGTCTTCAGTTAACGCATCTGAAAAACTATTATACATTAGATAATGCTTTGAATATTGATTTTTTAGTGATTTAAAGTAAGCAGTTCGATTTAAGAAATTATTTTCATTTATGCTATAATATTCAAGATATGCTAATTCTAATTCGAATAATTCAGTAACTGATGGTAGCAATTCTACTTCACTCTTAAACAAATTTTGCAAGAGCGAAGGTACGTTGTAAAATTTTTTATTATTAGCCATTTTTTCCTTAAATCAATATCTTATAAAAATAATTTACTTCATTCGTTGTCAATAAAATAAGGAGTTAGATATTTGTGAATTAGCAAACTGGCAAATTAGTGAATTGACGAATTGCGAACTGGTGAATCCTATAAATTTTTCAAGCTATCAATCTCATGAACTATTCAATTATTTTAACCAGTAGCTTTAGTAGCCGGCTTATACAAATACTCCAATAATTAACCTTTAAAACGGTTTCTCAATTATCCATTATTCTCAAATCGATTTAATTGCTTTATTTGCCCTTTAACCCATTCAATATATTTTGCTTCTTTAAACTCAAACCATTTTTCCCTATAATCTCCGGAATTATCAATAATCCGCTTAAAGTTTCTGAATGGTTTTGATCTATTCAATGAATCTATCAATCTATCACGTAATTGTACATCCTCAACGCTTTCAGTAAAATTCGCCATGATTTTAAAAGATTCTCTGGATGATATATCCTCGAATTCAATATAATTAATCCGGTTTTCATCCAATTCTGTGAGGTCTTCTTCCCAAGGTTCCTGGTCGGCACCAAACCAACTATCAAAGTCAGGAATTGTTTTTACTTCTCCAGTCTGTTTATTATAAAAACATCTCATTCCAGCGTCAAGTTCCGAAGCAATCTCATTTATTTGTTGTTCTGTTAATTTTATCATAAATGTTTCCTTGTCGGTCTTAATCAAAACCTTGTTTTCATTGGCTTTGCTTAGTGTTAGACGATATTATCATAATGCCTTCATTTCAAAATTTTCACAGTGTTGATCATTTTTTTCAACATTTCTTTTTCCTGTAAATTTTTTTCTCTATTATCAATAAGTTCAAAGAGTAAAACCCGATATGATTCATCCAGCTGGGAGATGGAAACTGCATAAATTGGACCCTTAATACTTTTTTCTATTTTTGACTCTTCACTATCTTCAAAATAAGTCTCGTTTATTATGGTTAAATAAAATTCTACCACATCGAGGTTATTTGGATTCACGAATAGTTTTTTTTCTTCAACATCGGTAGCATATTGAGAACTATTGCAGCCATCGGCACAACACATTAATTTGGCTCTGTGAATGGCAAACTCTTCAAAGGATATCTTGGCGGTATCATACAAATCTCCCGGATAATCTGCTATCTCTTCAATTGAAATTCTGATTATCCATCCTGTATTTTTTCTTTTTAATAAAAGATCATAATTTTCTTTCAGTAAATAATTATCAGGATACTGAAACTCATAACACCTCATGATATCTTGATAAGTTACCCAATTAGGTAAGTTACCTGACTCCTCTGACTTAAACTTTACCGGTTTGCCGGTCATCACATCAAATAAAATCTTTTCACTTTCAACGGTTTCAACAACATAGTAGCCAGCCGCATTGAGTCCTAAATATTCAACCCAATAGTACCCGGAATCGGTTCTTTGGAGTTTTGAGAAATCGGTTATTAACTGATCGAGCCCTACCTTATTTATCAGTTCACCACACTTAAAGAAAGATAACATCACTTGATCTTTTTTGTAATCTATGGGAAGAATACTTGTTCCATGGTAGCCCACAACAAGATGTTTTCCATCATTTGAAAGTCCCAGCATTTCAAAACAACCATCCATAGCCCAGAAATTTTTCCTTCTGCCGATATTCCCTTGCAGGATCACCTCATATATAGTAGTAATTCTCTTATTGATGTCCGCGACTGCATAAAATTTCTTATTTGGTGAGTATATTTCTTCAGCGATGATTTTCCCATCTGAACTCGTAATTGTAGTTTTCCTGTTGGAATTCATAGGAGTAGAATAAGATCCATTTGAGGAGCGTGTTTGCTCAATTGCAGCTTGTGATGCTTCATCAGCAAATACCTGTCCAATTAACAAAAATAATCCGGTTATTAATAAAAACTGAAATCCTGCTTTCTTCATCTACACATTCCTTTTTTAGGTTTTCACAATTTCATATAACTGTATCGCGTGCTGCGGGAATCGTTCAGAGAACGATTCAGTTCGCACGAAACAGAACAAAACTTAACATTTAAACATATTTTTATCAATGTGACTATAAACACAGACGCTGAGTTATAGCACATTTTACTCATCAAATCCAAAAACTTCCTCTGGTTCTGGCAACTCCAAAGCTTTAACTGTTTGAATTGAAGTACCTGCAATTCCTTTGATTGAACCGTAAAAATCTATAGTATTTGAAATTACTTTTTCAATTTGCTTTTCCCTTGTTTTCCAAATTTTTTGCATTGCTCTTTTTTCTTTATCTAAATCAATTTTGAGTCCAGAGAATCCTTCAACAATTTCTTCTACTCTTTGCCTGAATTCTTCGCTAATGAGATATTTATATAGCAGTTCTTTTTTATCACCTTTATTCTCTTCTGCTGATTTAACAGAATGCGTTTTTAATATCATTTCTCTTAAAACAAATGCAACTCCTTTTGCTTCTTGAAATGAACAAATCCAAACACCATTCTTTCTACCAAACCTTTCTAAATCTTTTGGCATTGTTTCGGTTATTATTATTGAAAGGTCAGCTTGTTGATTAAGTTGATCTTCTTTTAGTTTATCAATCCATTCGTAAGAAAAAGATTTTGTACGTTTGCTTTCATAAATTATTTTTCCGCAAACTTGTTGTAATGAATTAATTACTGTTTGAATAACATCAGCACCTCTAACACCTTTAGGAACTTCCTCAATAATATCAAATGGGAAATGTGCGTTTAGCATATCTTCAAGTGCTAATTCTTGAATCTCTCCTTGCATTTGCATTGAGCCTTGTTCAGCTTTTCTTTTCATTTCTTCACTAAGTTTAATTTGGTCATCAAGTTTCTTTTGGAGAACTCTAAATTTCAACTCATTTTTTTCTTCTTCTTTTTTTCGGATTTCTTCTGCAATCTCTTCTCGTTTTTCAAATATTTGTTTTTCTATTTCTAATTGCATATTTTCTTTTTCTTCTTTTATCTCTTGTTCTCTTTTAAGAAGATAGAGTTCTTTCTTTTTTAATGTAGTGTTTTCTTCTTTTCTTTTTGTATTTTCTTCCTCGAGTAATTTGATTCTTTCATCAAATTCATCTTTAGTTTCTTCTTGGACTCTTTCTTTAATTTTCTTTTCAAGAATTATCTTTTCAGTTTTTAGTTTTTCCTTAACACCAAATTCAATTTTTTCATTGATTTCTTTTTTTACTTTTTCCAATTGTTTTTTTTCTTCTTGTAAATTAGTAAACCTCGTTTCATATTCTTGCTTTACATCAGCTAATTGTGCAGTATATTTCTTTTTAAAATCATCTTCTAATTGATGATATAAAATTTCATTTACATCAATCTCATTCCCACATTTTGGGCATATAATCTTTGTCTCTTTTTGCATATTCTACTCCTTTTCTAAATGTACCATAATATTCCTAAAATGGCTTTATTATTTTCATATCAAATTCTTCACTTTATCCTTTAATGAATTTATCTTATCTTCGAGAATTTTGCTTTTAAAATAATGCCACATAACATTAAGTGGTTTTTTGTCTCTTCGAGATGGAGTGTTAATTCCAAGAAAAGTTTCAATATCCTTTTCAAAGAAATCAATTGATTTAGTAAGTTCATTTTTCTGCTCTTCAATAAATTGGTTAATAAATTCGTGAACAATTTTGTTCTCGTCTTTGTCTGCTAAAACTGAGTGATAAATTCCTAATTCCTTAAACAGATTCATATATCTGTGAATGTTAAACTTTCCCATTGCATCTAAAATATAAATTCTCTTCTCTCTTAGATCACTCCATTCATTTTTTATGAGATAATCAATAAATGTTTTTTCTGTAGCACCTTCACATATAAGCACAATATCTGCAAAGAATGAGGAGCAACGCTCTGAGTTTAGCCATAAAAGATAACGAATTGCTTCTTCTTCCATTCTTGTGTCATCATCTGTATCACCTAGTATTTCTTTAATTCTGTCTTTTATTAATTTACTTACTGATGAATCATTCAATTTACTTTGAAGCAATTGTGCTAGTTCATTATTTTGCTCAATAATTATCTTTCGTGTGCTCTCTGACACTTGAAACACCTGCGTGATACCATTATCCCTTTTTAATTTTATTAAAGCAGTAATATCCTCAATATTTTTACTTACAAAAATTGGTGAATGAGTAGATATAATAATCTGTTGGTCTTCTTCAGAAGATAATGACTTTAAACTGATGTTAAGAAATTCTTGTTTACCCGGATGTAAAAAGGCCTCAGGTTCTTCAAATAATATCAGAGTAAGCTCTGGCGAAAATTCTTTCTTTTCGTATGTCTTCTTTTCAGTATATTGTGAGGAAAGTTTTAGAAGAGTGTAAATCAAGTGTCTTTGGAGTCCTTGCCCGAGGTATTTGACATCTATTTCTTTATCTAAGTTCTTATCTATTGCATAGTGTGAAATCAAGTTTTTTATTATGTCTTCAGGTTTTACAGGGTTTATATTTAGGTTAAATTCTACTTCCCACTCTTTTAAACTATCGTTTATTTCTTTTCTTAATTTGCTTAATGAAAAACCATCTTTGGATGCTTCTTCCTTAAATTTACTGTTAAATTCCTCAAAAGCTTTATTTAAACCTCCAAAAGATTCACTGGTCTTAACAACTTTCTGCATAACAAAGGATATTATATTTCTTAAAGGCGATGGCCCTGATAATTTTAAAGTTTCATCAGTTTTCGTTACTTCAGGAATGTAAATAACAAATCCCAATTTAGCTTGCGAAATGTTCTTTGCGCCATAAAATAGGTTTTCTGAAAGAATGTCATTCTCATAACCATATATATTGCTCTGGTTGGCTTTCACTCTGGTTTTGTCTTCTGATTTAAGATATTTCCTTACTTTTAGGATATTACTTGGATTCTTATATTCATCTTTCAGATTGCTAAATTCTTCGTCACTTAGTAAATATTCTATTTCAATCCAACTTTCATTATCTTCTGTTTGAAACTTTGGAAAATCAGAATTGTCACTAAATTTAATTCCATCTTCATAGAAAATCCTTAGCGCTGTTAAAACATTTGATTTTCCAGCATTATTAGCTCCAACAAGCACAGTATAGTCGTAAGGATTAAATTTTGCCTCTTTTATTGACCTAAAATTATGAGTTGTTATTGATTTTATCTTCATTTCTACTCCTGATTTAAGTATTTGCTACTCTCGACTAACGAATATATCCCCGAACAAGTTCATGGATCAGCCTTAGGGACGGACAAGTATCTCCAAATTCGGTAGGATTCACGCAATATTGTGCGTATTTCATATATAGATATTTTTTATCCTTCAGTCAATGGCTCTATAAATAATTTACTTCATCCGATGTCAATAAAAAGAACTGTCCGATCGAATAATTTTCAAATTAACATTTTTCATTTTTCATTTTACATTTTCCATTTATATTTACCAAACGTGCCCAGCAATCCGAAAATTACAAAATAGGGCGCATACAGCACTTCCACAAATGGAAAGACAAGCAGTGAAATATATTCCCTGAATATCATCGCTCCTCGAAGCAATATGAGAAGATCGAAAAAGCTTTTTGCGAGAAATACTATAAGAAAAAAATTCCATGTCACAACTCCGGTTAATGCAAAAATGAAAGTTATCAATATCAATAAGAGAAAGATGAAAGCCACGAGGGAAACGCATTTTATGAGTGCAGGATAATATCGCCACTTGGAGCCGCGCCGCTTTTCCTGCTGAAATGTCTGTGAATGAGATTTTTCTTCGATCGAAGGGACATAACTTTCGAGATGAGTTGCAAAACCTATTTTAAAGGAATGACTTTTACTGATCTTTTGAAGAAAGAGGTCGTCATCGCCGGATGGGATATGTCCAATTCCATCAAATCCATTGATAGACTCGAACACCTTCTTTTTGTAGGCAAAATTCCTGCCTGTTGCAGTAATTCCCCAATTCCAACCAATACTGCCTGCAGAAAACGTGAACATCGCAAGCCGTTCGAGTCTCTTAAGAATGGAAATAATCCTTCTACCAAAACTTTTGTTCTTACATTTGAGGGGAGAGTAGCCGACAACTACATCAAATCCACGTGAAAACACCTCATTCATAGCACTCAGCCATAATTTTCCGGGTCTGCAATCTGCATCTGTGAACAGAAGCACCTCGCCTTGTGCATGATTTATCCCTTCTGTAAGAGCACGCTTCTTTCCTATCAGTTCAGGTAATTCGTCAGTAATGTTGATGTATTTTATCTGAGGATATTTTTGGGAAAAATTATTAAGAATGTAATCGGTTTTATCTGTCGAGCGATCATTCACAATTATGATTTCAGATTTGTCTTGAGGATATTCTTGCTGAAGCAGATCGTTCAGTAATGCAGACAAATGCTTATCCTCATTCCGTGCAGCGACAACGACTGAAATAAAATGATTTTTTCTCTCTGAAGAAATGGTTCGATTAATTCTAAAGGTCCCTATAATGAGAAATAAGAGAAACAAACAGTACAGCCCAGCCAACGCATATAGAATATAGAAAAATATCATAGCAGTTTCATGCCCTTAACTGACGAGGCATTCAGCTCGAGTGATGCGAATTTTTTATTTTTATATTTGAATTGAGCTGCTGCGCCGATCATCGCAGCATTATCTGTGCAGTACTTTTCTGAGGGGTAAAAAAGCTTGATGTTATGTTTTATGCAATACTCAGTAAAAGTTCTTCTCAGTTCGGTATTTGCAGCAACGCCACCGGCAAGCAAGAGTGTTTTCAAGGAGTGTTCTTTCAGTGCTTTGATCGTTTTCCGGAATAGCACTTCTACGATCGCATGCTGGAAGCTTGCAGCAAAATCATGAGTTGCAGCTTCGTCGAGTTTGCCCTTTTCTTTGAGATAGAGCATGCCTGAGGTTTTCAATCCGCTGAAACTGAAATCAAAATTATCATGCTTAAGCATGGGTAGTGGAAATTCAATAGCAAGCTTGTTTCCATCTACAGCAAGGGAATCAATATGAGGTCCGCCCGGGTAAGGCAGACCAAGCAGCTTGCCGATCTTATCAAATGCCTCACCTGCAGCGTCATCAACTGTTTTCCCAAGAATAGTATATTCCACAGGCGAAGAAAAAATTACAAGTTCGGTGTGCCCGCCGGAAACAATGAGAGATAAAAAAGGAAATTCTATATTTTTATGCTCTAAAAAATTTGCAAAAACATGACCGAAAATATGATTAACAGCTATTAGTGGTTTCTTCAAACTGAATGCCAATCCCTTTGCAAAAGACACGCCGACAAGCAAAGAACCGATCAATCCCGGATTTGCAGAAACTGCGATTGCATCGATATTCTTCAAGCCCATTTCTGCTTTTTCAAGAGCCATTTCCATGATTGGGATCAGTGTACGAATATGCTCACGGGATGCAAGCTCCGGCACAATTCCTCCATACTTCAGATGAACCTCTTCCTGAGAAGAGATTACATTGGAGAGCACATCACAATTTCCATCTATAAGTGCTGCGGAGGTATCGTCACAGGAGGTTTCTATCGCAAGAATGAGAGGTTTCTTCATGAATTATTTTGGAATTGATTTTATTCGTACTTTTGTAGGAGTTTGACCAAGAAGATCGACTCCGGCAGGTACTTCCACTGAAATAGATATTTCATCATCAACTTTGAAGGAATCGGGAAATTCTACTTTTGTAAAAATATCCTTCTCTTCCAGAATACTTACAATTTCCTGCTCGCCTGATACTTTTATACTCACAGAGGATGGGAAAATCTCAATTCCATCAGGTGTATCGATTGGAATAAGCGAGATGGTTTTTTGAATGATCTTCGGCTCCATCTTCGTAATATCAAGTGTATAAGTATCATATGATACCATCGGGTCTTGTGGCTGGATAACACTCAAGTGCGGATCGTCAATATGGATGTCCTTGTTATATGGTATTGTAATGATTTCTTCTATCTGAGTGATCATGGATTGAGGACCGGTTATCTGAATCTCTTCGGGTTTGACATCAAGTTCATTTTCTTCAAAATATTGCTTGCTCTCATCGTCTGCAAAGGCAAGTTCCACCGGCACGATCATTGTATTCATGTTATCCATGACTATGAGCACGTCTTTCATCGGGGGTTTGTACACAACATTGAGGTTGAATTCCTCAAGCCCATCAAGATTTTCATAAGCAATTGGCAGGTAATTCCTTCCGTAATGCACGTCCTTAAGATCAATATGATAAACGAATTTCTTCAGATTGTACCCCATGATATCCTGTCCTTTACCTTCTAAGGTAATATCGATCGTTTCCGGCTCGATAGTGATGGGCACAAGTGCAGAAGGGGCGCTTGAAATGGTTATCGGTATCTGTATATCGACCTTCTGAATTTTCATGATATTGATCTCAAACCATATAAAAGCGGAAAGCAAAAGTGCAAAAATAAAAATCCATATCTTTTTGTTCATTATTTTCTCTCATCCTTATTAAAAATTCTTCTTAATCTTTCTGACGCAAGTGTAATATAAATATTTAGCGGATCGATCTTATGTGCGATGCTGAGATATTTCTTGGCGTTGTTAAAATCCCTCTCCGCAATGTATATCTTGCTCAGATCGATATAGGATTTGATGTAAAATATATTTTTTTGAATACTTGCTTTATAGTTTTCAACTGCTTTTTCTATGTCCCCCATATTGTAGCAGCAATTTGCAAAAGCGTTGAAAAATTCCGCACTGTCACAACCCAATCGAGCCGCCTTATCGAAATAAACAAATGCCTGTATCCAGTTCTTTTTATTATCGTAGCATTTGCCGATCAGGAGAGCCACTTCTTTGCTTGTTGGGAATTTCTTCTCTGCACTTTTCAATACAGAGATCGCATTATCCCATTCATTGAGCGCGATGTATTGCTCTGCAAGAAAGGTATAGGTCGAAACAAGATTATTGAAGTATGGCATGATCTCTTTAAAAAAGATGGTAGCTTCTTTTCTTCGGTTTAAATATACAAGGGCAACGGATTTATTAAAAAGCATTTCAGGAGTTTCAACACGGATCTTTGAGTACCATTCCAACGCCTTGTGGGCTTTCCCTTTTTGAGTAAGATACACATTTCCCATAAGAAAATATAGCTGGTTGCTGTCTGGAAAAACATTGAGAGCTTTTGCAATGATCTTCTCAGCTTTTTTAAAAAGTGCATACTTCATATAGATGAGATATAGCATCTCATACGCCTTGAATGTGACCGGATATTCAGCAATAATCCCTTGCAGGATCTCTTCTGCAAGAAGCCAGTTTTTACTGATGTGATGCTCTGCTTCGAGGAGCTTTGCCTTAACACGATTATCCATTGATTACACTCTGTTCAAATGAATTAATCACGTCAATAATCTCGTTTTTTGTTATGAGATGATTTATCTTATCGCGCAGATGCGATGAGCCGTACAAACCTTTTGTGTAGAATGGAACGAACTTTCTGAATAATTTGATCGCAGTTGTTTCTCCATAAAAATCCAAACTTGCAAGCAGGTGTTCTTTCATCACTTTAATTCGCTCTCTCGTTGTGACCTGCAAACTTTCTTTATTTTTCATTTTATCTTTGATCTGCGAGAACAGCCAGGGATTCCCAAGCGCACCTCTTCCGATCATAATGGAATCACAGCCGGTTTCCCGGAACATCCTCACGCCATCTTCACAAGTAAGGATATCGCCATTCCCGATTATGGGAATTTTTACAATTTCTTTTGCTTTCTTAATATAGTTCCACTCGCTTTTTCCTGAAAATAACTGGCTGCGCGTGCGGGGATGGATGATGATTGCTGATGCACCCTCACTTTCAATAATTTTGATAATTTTCTCAAAATGTTCATCTGAATCCCATCCGATCCTGATCTTTACTGTGAAGAGATCATCTTTTAGTAATTCCCTTGTTTGACGAACGATAGCAGCTATTTCTAAAGGGTTTTTCAGAAGTGCTGCGCCAGCACAGTTTTTTACCACTTTCTTGATAGGACAACCCATATTTATATCAAAGAAATCGGGCTTGAATTTTTGAAGAATTTGAATTCCTTTTACGATCTTATCGGCGGTATTACTGAAAACCTGCAACCCGATCGGTCTGTCTGAATCATCAAATTCTGCCAGCAGATCGGTTTTTTTATTTCTATGTATAAGTGCATCAGCGCTGATCATTTCGGAGAGCAAAACATCTACACCAAACTGCTTGCAAATCTTCCGATATACATAATCTGTATAGCCCGCAAGGGGAGCAAGCCAGAGTTTTTTAGTGAAGAGTTCTTTTGATTTCATATTATAGTAATAAGGTAATGACCTGAACGGGTGTGGCAACTATTTTAGAATTTCTAAATCCTAATTTTTAATGTCAAATGAAATGTCAAAATTATAAGAATCAGACTTGCTTCGTCCCGATGCATCGGGATGAAGCGAGGATGATTTAATTACGCAATTCTCAAATAATCTTTTTTATGAAGGTGAATTATTCAGATTCCATTTCTTCAAATTGGATTTCTACTTTTGCTTTTCGAAGTAAGGGATAATGTTTTTGGATGTAATCACAGATTACCGATTCAACTTCAGATTCCTTTTCCAAAAATATTTTAGAACATTTTTTTAGGGTGAGTGATATTTTGATAACCTGCGGGAAAGTTACAACAATATTCCAGAAATAAGCAGGTTTTTCACCGAAAATATTTTCGATATATTTTGGAGCCGTTTTTGTAAGTTCTTTTTCTGCCTTCGCTACCTTATAAATCCAATAGCACCAATATAACAAGCCGGAAATTCCGGCAAGCCAAAGAGTGAACTTGATACTTTTTTTCATAACATTTCTCCATTTCTAAGAGTTTATAAATTTCACATCAAAAACCACATTGCGAAAAAATGTAATGCTGTTTACCTGTCAATTTTTTTCACACACCCGCCCCTCATTCCCAAAGCTTTAGGACGTTAAATGCGAAGCATGAAGCGAGGATGATTTAATTACGCAATTCTCGATTCACGCTCTCTTCTTGACCTGTGAAACCTTTTTTGTTTCACCGGGGCGTTCACTGCGAATCAAGTCTTGCTTGTAGGAATTTCCCTGTTCATTAAAAATAATCATCCATTAGGTTTATTTCATAAAAAACATCAAATCCTTTTCGTGACATTTCGTGTTAATTCGTGTTAATTCGTGGTTAAAATTCTCTTCGTAGATAAATATCTTGTCAATCTTGGGAGCATCAGGACACTTGGTACATCATGAAAAAAGAAAAAGCAATCGTACTCCTCAGCGGGGGTTTGGATAGCTGTGTAGTTATGGCAATTGCGCAAAAGGATTATCAGGTTTGTCTGCTGCATGTGAATTACGGACAGAGAACTGTAACGCGCGAAGAACAGGCATTCAAAGATATTGCTGAATATTATAAGATCAAAGATATTCTGAATGTTGACATCGGATATCTACAAAAGATTGGGGGTTCGAGTTTGACCGATAGAGATATGTCTATTCCTGAAAATAAAACTGATGCTTCGATCCCTTCAACTTACGTTCCTTTCCGTAATGCAAACCTGCTCTCCATCGCAACAGCATGGGCAGAAGTAATTGGCGCATCCAAAATTTTTATCGGTGCGATGGAAGAGGATAGCAGCGGCTACCCGGATTGCAGAGAGCAATTTTTCAATAGTTTTAATAAAACCATAAAAGAAGGTACAAAGCCGGACACACACATTGAAATCGAAACTCCCATTTTGCATAAGACAAAAGCCGAAGTTGTTAAATTAGGAATAGAATTAAAAGCCCCGCTCCATCTCACATGGTCATGCTATCAAAATGAAGAGAAAGCGTGTGGTGTGTGCGAAAGCTGTAAACTTCGGATAACTGCCTTTCAACAAGCCGGTTACCCTGACCCAATCCCCTATTTAATTCCAATATCATGGAAAAGTTAATTCAGAAATATAGAGAATACCTCGTTTCTCAAAATTATTCTAAACACACTCTTCGTGCATATCTTGGAGATATTGAGCAATTTTTTGAGTTCATTAAGAAGTTTTTTCCTGATGAGAACATTGATGTTGAAGTGATAAATAAATCCATGTTTCGGGATTTCCTTCAGCATCTCAGCGAGCAAAAGGACGGCAACAGAACCCTTGCCAGAAAGGTAATCTCTATCAAAGCATTTTTTTCGTATTTGATACAGAATGATCTTACAAAACATAATCCTATCATAGAAATAAAAATCCCAAAATTTGAAAAATATGCTGCAACTTTTCTCACGGAAAAAGATATGCGTTTCGTACTGCAAATTCCTGACAAAGAAGATACGCTTGGGATTCGGAATATCGCCATTCTTGAGCTGCTTTACAGCACTGGAATTCGTATTGGAGAGCTTGCAGGATTGATGATCAAGGACGTGGATTTCAAACAGAGCCAGATAAAAGTGCTTGGCAAACGCTCTAAAATGAGGATCATTCCAATGGGAAGTTATGCAATTGCTGCTTTGCAAAAATATCTGAAAATTCGTGGATCTTTTATTAAAGTAATCGATGTTCCTCAAGTTTTTGTGTCTAAAAATGGAAACCCTCTTTCTGCTGACGAACTCAGATATATTGTGAATAAATATCTAAAAGTTATAGAGAAGTCAAAAAATTACAGTCCTCATACTCTGCGTCACACATTTGCGACCCACCTGCTCAATCATGGCGCCGACCTGCGTTCTGTGCAGGAACTTCTCGGTCATAGCAGCTTGACATCAACAGAAATATATACCCATACTTCCATGCAAAAATTAAAAGAAGTCTATAAAACAGCGCACCCACATGGCGACAGAAAATAATCTGAAAATTGACAAAATAAAATAACAAAAAGCTAACTTGAAAGTACTATGAACAAAAATATTATTATAGGAATCGCAGGCGGTACGGGCTCGGGAAAAACGACTCTCGCAGAGAGGATCATTGAAGAACTCAATGAACCGAATATATTCATTATCAAACAAGATGCTTATTATAAATCTTATTCAGCACTTAGTTTTGATGAGCGCAAAAACATCAACTTTGACCACCCCAATGCCTTTGACACAGTTCTTCTTATGAAGCACCTGAAAAATCTAAAAAATGATGTCCCCATCGATTTACCTCAGTATGACTTCACAACACACTTGAGAAAAAAAGAAACTATTCCCATCTCACCCCACAAAGTTATCATGCTTGAAGGAATTCTCATTTTTGAAAACAAAGAACTACGTGATCTGCTGGATATTAAAATTTTCGTTGATACCGATGCTGATGTCCGCATTCTTAGAAGGATCAAACGTGATATTCAAGAACGCGACCGCACCTTTGAATCCGTGTATAATCAATATATGAAGACTGTACGTCCTATGCATTTGGAATTCGTGGAACCATCAAAAAAATATGCTGATATTATCGTGCCCGAAGGCGGTATGAACATTATCGCGATCGACATGATCGTTTCAAAAATAAAACAAATTTTACAAGAAAGCGAGGAATAATGAAAAAAATTATCCTAACCTTAATTGGGTTTTTATTGGTAAGCACACTCGTATTTGCAGCAACAGATATGACAGTGTACAACCAGAACTTTGCCACTGTGCGAAGTGAACTTTCAATTGTGTTGCAGAAGGGATTGAACCTGTATAGCTATGATGATATTCCGGCAGCGATACAGCCCACTTCGGTTCATCTTGAGCCGCTGAAATCTTCTGATAAAGTGGTCATCATACTTCAAAATTTCGAGTATGATCTGGCAAACACGGAAAAAATCCTTGAAAAATATCTCGATAAGAGCATCGATGTTGTCGTGAAAAGCGGCGAACTTTTCTCTGGTATTCTCAAATCTTTCGATTATAAAACCATTGTTATACAAAAAGCAGATAATGGTATTAACATGATCAGCACCGCAGAATTGCAGAATATTGCACTTGAGAAAATGCCCGAGAATTTCTTCACAAAACCTACATTGAATTGGGAATTATTTTCCAATAAATCCGGCGATACTCCATGCAAATTGAGCTACATTACCAACAATATTTCCTGGGATGCGCAGTATGTCGGCATTCTTGATAATAAAGACGAGAAATTGAACCTTTCATCTTGGATTTCTCTGAAGAATAATTCCGGAAAAGCATTCAAAGATGTAACACTTAAGCTCATGGCTGGTGATGTGCATTTGGCTCCGGATTATCCGACTATGACTAGAGAAATGGCTTACAAGGCAGATGCTCTTGGTGGATATGCAGCACCTCAGATCACAGAAAAGGAATTTTTTGAATATCATCTTTATACACTGGAAAATAAAACTGTGGATATTAATAATAACCAGCAGAAGCAGCTATCACTATTTGATCCGGCTGATGTAAATATCACTAAGATATATCGTTACAATACTAATTATGGAAATGATATTTCAGTGCTCATCAGCTTCAAGAATGATGAGAAATCCGGTCTTGGAATTCCGCTGCCGATGGGAAAGATACGCATCTTCAAAATTCAGGATAAAGATGCAGCAGAGTTTGTAGGCGAGGATCGGATCGAACACACTCCGAGAAATGAAGAAGTTGAGATAAAGATCGGCACTGCGTTTGATATTAAAGGTGAATGTATTCTTGCTGAGAGCAACCGCCCAAGCCAGAAATCACGTGAAGAAAAATACGAGTGTGAGATCCGCAATCAAAAGAAAGAACCGGTAACCATTGAAGTGACTCGCAGTCTCGGCACCAATTGGACGATCACGAAATCGGACATTGCCTATACAAAGAAAGATGCCTATACAATAGAATTTCTGGTAAAAATTCCTGCGGAGGATAAAGTAAATTTCAATTTTACGGTGTTGTATAAGTACT
>JACKQG010004085.1_pt1 | contig 17175 bp, 16 predicted proteins | sample 8237621 | NCBI WGS metagenome assembly JACKQG01 (sample SAMN15677084, study PRJNA649215) | marine metagenome | biome: marine; feature: Black Sea; material: saline water; isolation source: suspended particulate matter (SPM) from the Black Sea western gyre | collected 2013-06-09/2013-06-10 | depth...
TTGATGTTACTGTTTGGGATATGTTTCCTTTAACTACTGTAAAGGTTTCTATGTCTTTCTCTGAAGATCCTTCACGTGATCCTCCTAACATCTGGCAGGCAGTAAAGCTGATTAGAGAAAGTAAAATAGCCAATGCTGCAATAATTAATAAAATATTTTTTCTTTTACTGCTTTTTTTCATTTCTTGTCCTTTGCTTTTTATATTTTTTTGGGATAATACAGCAACAAAATGAAGAAAAAATGGAGAATATTTCATTGAGTATTTTAAAGATTTCTTGAGTAATTCAACAATTGCCTAATTTAATTGATGTAGTAAATTTACTGTGTAGAAATTTCTTAAATAAGTAAATGCATTGTTTATTACAAATTAGATTTCTAAATATAGACAATTTTATATTATTTTGCTATATTCATTGAGTGCATTTTACGGGTTGATTGGATTATTTAAGTAAGATATATATTTCTGGTTTTTAAGCATTATTATTTTTAGTGATTGTGGGGGTGTAGCTCAGTTGGGAGAGCGCCTGCCTTGCAAGCAGGAAGTCAGCGGTTCGACTCCGCTCATCTCCACCAAATAATAATAAAATATATCGGCACTACTTAAAGAGTTTTTATCTTAACTTCTTTTACCAGTCTTTTTACTTCATCTAAACTAATGAGTCCTGGGGTGTCATTTAACAGGTTTGCACTTCCACAGGAAATAGAAAATTTTAAGATATCTTCGGCACTGTACCCATTCGATATTGAATATATAAGCCCAGCATCCACTGCATCTCCAGAGCCTGTACTGCTCAGGTGGTCTTTTATATATGGAGGTTTTGCTATAAAGTAGTTATTTTTGTCATAGTATACTGCTTCTTTTGGACCATCTGTTATAATTATTGTTTTTATTCCTTCTGCTATATAATTTTTAAGTACTTTTACAATCTCCTTGTTGTTTTTTTTAGTATCAGAGATTTTACATATCTCTTTTAATTCTCTTAAGTTAATCTTTAAAATTTCTGGTGTAGACATGAGACCCTTAGAAAGAGAGGGACCTGAAGAATCAAAAAGTACAGTTACCCTTTTTTTCTTAAGAGTATCAATTATTTTTTTGTAAATATTTGCATTAATATTTCTAGGTAGACTGCCACCAATTATAAAAAAGTCTCCTGGTTTAAGTAAAGTTTTAATTTTATTTATCAGCAGTTTTGTTTCATTCATATAGATGAAAGGTCCGATCTCATTTAATTCAATAAGGTTTTTTTCTTTGTTTTCGATTATTTTTATATTAATTCTGCTATCATCTTTTATTTTTATAAAATTTGTTTTTATATTCTCACCCTCGAGTGTCCTGTTTATAAAGTCATAGAATCTTCCACCATAAAAACCAAGAGCCAAACTTTTAACATCCAGGCAATTTAGTGCTCTTGAGACATTTATTCCTTTTCCTCCTACAGAGATAGTTTTAAGCTTTGTCTTGTTTATATTATTCTTTGTCAGATAATTGGTTTCATAAGTGAGATCGAGAGCTAGATTTAATGTTAGTGTATATATCATATTAAATATTCAAAAACTCTGAAGGTGATATGACTGTGATATTCTGAAATGTCTTCAGATTCAGTAAATGTTTATCACCAGAAATAATGTATTGAGCCCGAGCTGCGACAGTACATTCTATAAATTTATCATCATCGGGATCATCTTTAATTAAATTAAATTTAGGAGTAGAGGCTATATATATGATGTTATTTTTCTTCTTAAATAATCCTAGTAATTCCTCTAGCTCAGGTTCATTAGAAAATCCCAACCCTGCAAGCACTTTCACATATTCCTTTAAAATTTCTTCTGTTATGCAAATAGTTATTTTTCCATTCTTCCATAAATCAATAACTCTTTTGGGATTACCATTAGGATAAAAAAATGAAGATATAAAGATATTTGTATCGATTACTACCCTCACTTTCTAGTCCTTACTTCTTTAATAGCAGTATCGATATCTTCTTTATTAAACCCTTTCATCTTAATCTTTTTTGAAATTTTACTCCATAATTCATCAACAACTGAGGATAAATCATTCTCTGCAATATAAGTATTAACTAATTCACGAACTTTCTCACTAGAAGTTTTACCTTCTATTCTAGCAATTCTACTAAATTTATCCTTGGTTTCCTTATCAATCCTAATTATCATTTGTTTTTTCATAGCATTATCCCTGTATATCTTGTATATACAAATTATACATGCATTTAATTACAAAATCAATCTTATTTTAGAGAGATTTTTAGGTTTAACAGTTATTAAAGTTTTTATTTTACTTGCATTAATATTAATGATAGTAATACCTACTACCTTACCTTTCTCGTACCTTGTAATTATATCATCCTCTGTGATTATGCTATCATCTGCATGGCTTGGTTTTTTAAAGTTTAAATACAAAATATCTGCTTCTTCATCATAACTATACCACATACGCTTATATGGAATATCTAATAATTGTGGAATTATATTAATAACTTTCTTAAGTTCTGCTGCGGCTATAGTTTTATTCTCCTTTCAAACTGTTTCTTCTTTCTTGTTAAAAAGGCCGTAATAATAAATCCATCTTTTTTATCGATTTCTTTGTCAGAGTGTTCTTCTGTTATGTGCAACCATCTTTCTTCAGTTAGCCTTATGGAAACATTGTTTTTTGATTGAATTACTTCCATAGAATTAGCTGATAATTTAAATCAAAATTACTTTATAAAATAAATTTAATTTGTCATATCATTTTATGTTATTTTTTCAATTTTTTATCCTTCAAGATGTTGTTATTCAGTTATGTTGATACTAATAAATTCAAAAAATTTGTAAGGTTTTCTTGACATTAGATATTAAAATGCTAATGTAAAGACAAATATATTAAAGCGCTTTAATAATCTGATAATTAATTAATTTATAAATAAGGATATTGATGGTTAAGTTAAAAGATGTAGCAAAAAAAGCAAATGTTTCACTTGCTACAGCTTCACTTGCTTTAAATGATAGCAAACTTATAAAAGAAGAGACAAAGAAGGAAGTGTTGTATTGGGCTGAAAAGATTAATTACATTCCAAATATTTATGCACGGAAGTTGGCTAAAGGAAAAAGTTACAATATATGTATTATGATTAATTCTAAGAATTTTTTTGAATCTCCAAATATATATTACCTGAAAATAATTGGAGGTGTTATTAAAGAATCAGAAGATACTGAATATACAGTAAGTTTCTCTTTTTATAGAGACAAGGAAGAACTCAAGCTATTAAGTAAAAAAAGAAATAAGCATAATATGGATGGGATAATGATATTAGATGTAATAGAGAAAAATATGCTGGACAACTTAATAAAGGATTTAAAAATTCCTATTGTATTGATTGACAATCATAAGAAATTTAAAAATATTTACGGAGTAGATAATGACGACTTTGGTGGGTCATATAAAGCTACTAAATATTTAATAGACTTGGGGCATAAAAGAATAGGATATATTGGCTATCCAGACAAACACCCACTGGGTAAAGAATGCTGGGGAGGATTTAAAAAAGCGTTATCTGACAATAATCTGAGAGAATATTGTGTATATAAAAAATGTAGATCATTTAAATCAGTAATAAAGAGCGGGAGGAATGCTATGGCTGAGCTGTTAGAAAAGAAATTAATTCCTTCTGCATTTTTTTGTGCAAGTGATTATTTAGCTATTGGAGCAATAGAAGTACTAAGAAATAAGGGGTATAAAATTCCTGCTGACGTATCTTTTATTGGGATGGATGATATGGAGTTATCTTCTGAAATAGAGCCTCATCTAACAACTGTTAGAATTAATATGGAGGAACTTGGAAGAGTAGGAATAAAGAAACTTATATCTATTATCAATAATAATTATAGTGGTGAAGTAAAGACTATAATTAGTAATGAAATAGTAGAGAGGAGATCCTGCAGTCGTATTAATTAGATTAAAGGCTGCAAGTCATCAGATTTATGTTTTTTATTTTTCATTGACTTTATGGAAAGATTTTTTTATAATTTATTGCAGCTAATTAAAGCGCTTTAATTAATTTAATTGGAATCGAAAATAATTGAATCCCAGATTTATAGATATTTATAAGTTGACTTTTAATATTGATTAGAGGAGAGATTAAGGTGAATGAACCTGTAAATATTAGTAATTTAAAGTATCAAATCGAACTTTTAAATATTACTAAAAGATTTGAAGAAGTTATCGCAGTAGATAATGTAAATATAAATATTGGAAAAGGAGAGTTTTTTTCTTTATTAGGTCCTTCAGGATGCGGCAAAACAACAACTCTTAGAATTATAGCAGGTCTAGAGAATCCAACATCAGGTAGTGTTATTTTAGATGGTAAAGATGTTACAGGTATCCCTGCATACAGGCGGAATGTAAATACAGTTTTTCAGGATTATGCTATTTTTCCACATATGAGTGTTTATGAAAATATATATTTTCCTTTAAAAATGCGAAAAATTCCTAAAAAAGAAGCTCATCCAAAAATAGAGAAGGTATTAAAAATTGTGAATATGAATGATTTTGGACACAGATATTCACATCAGCTTTCAGGCGGACAAAGACAGAGAATAGCGTTAGCACGTGCATTGGTTAATGAGCCACAAGCACTGCTATTAGATGAGCCGCTTGGAGCTTTAGATTTTAAACTAAGGGTTGCTATGCAGACAGCTTTAAAAGATATTCAAAAAGATCTTGGCATAACATTTATTTATGTAACTCATGATCAAACTGAAGCTATTACAATGAGTGACAGGATTGCTGTTATGCGAGATGGAATAGCTCACCAAATAGGGACTCCGGATGAAATCTATAACAAGCCAGCCACACCATTTGTTGCTTCATTTATTGGTGAAATGAATTTTCTTGAGGGAGAAGCAATTAAAGTTTCTTCAGAAGAAATTGAGGTAAAAATATCAAGATTTGTAATACATTGTAAGAATAATGAATATAAAATCTCGACAGGTGATAATGTATTGTTAAGTGTGCGTCCAGAAAAAGTATATATTAACCCCTCTAAAAAAATTCCTAATGAAATAGAATCCAAACTAACAAGGGTGGTATTTAGAGGAGATAATTATGAAATAACAACAGCTTTTGACAATTATGAGTTATATTCAATAGTTGATTATAAAAGCTGGGATAAGTCTCATATATTGGGTGATATTATCAAAATTGGGTGGGAGTTAGAAGATTCCAAAGTTTTTCCTATTGAGATGAAGAAGGACATAATTAAGTATGGATAATATTATTTATAGCAATGTATATTGATGTGTATTTTAATGAATTATGCAAATAAATTAAAAATAGAACGGTTATTTAAGAGTATATCATGAAGAGTGTATCATTAACAAAATGATAAAAGGAAAAGTTAAAAAATCATCTAAAGTACATAGAGAGAAAAAACCAAGATCGTATATTATGGGTTTGCCTGTCAGCTTCTGGCTTTTTATTATTGTAATAACACCTGTTATATTGATGTTTATTATGAGTTTTAAATTGAAATCAGGCTATGATATAGTAAACACTTTTACCTTTGGTAATTATTTAGAATTCTTTAGAAATCCAACTTACTGGAAGATACTTCTGAAAAGTTTCAGGATGGCATTTACTGTTTCTTTTACTGCTATAGTGGCAAGTTACCCATTAGCATATTTTATTTCCAGAAGATTAAGGAAATTTAGAAATTTATTCTATATGATGATAATAACTCCTCTATGGGTAAGTTATCTGATAAGGATAATTGCATGGAGAACAATACTTGGAAACAAGGGATTGTTAAATTCGTTACTGATGAATATTGGTATTACAAAAGAACCATTAGAATTTCTTTTGTATAATCAGGTATCTGTAGTTATAGCTTTAACCTATATTGCTATTCCATTTGTATTTATACCACTGTATACATCACTTGAAAAAATACCAAACAACTTGATTGATGCAGCAAGAGATTTAGGTGCAAATGAATTTAATACTTTTATAAGTGTAATACTTCCTCTTTCAGCTCCAGGACTGTTTACTGGCTTTATGTTATCATTTATTGTTGCACTGGGTGACTATATTATACCACAGCAGTTGGGGGGAACAGGCGGAATAATGTTTGGTAATATTATATGGTCACAATTTGGTACTGCATCCAACTGGCCCCAGGGTTCTGCTCTTGGTTTTATACTTTTCTTTATAGCAGCAGTAGTATTAGCTATCACACAGAAATTTGGTTCAAGAGAGGGAATATTAGCTGAGTAATTGAAAAAAAATTTAAAAAAAAATAAAATGAAGGAAAAAAATAATAAAGTCTTAACTAAAGCTGGCAGCATAGATTTAAAAGAAAAGAAAAGATTTAAATTCTCCTTTCTTGGAGTTTATGCGATTACAATATATCTGTTTTTATATATACCACTTTGTGTTGTGGTAATGTTTTCTTTTAGTTCAACAAAATCAACAGTTGCTTTTAGTAGTTTTACTCTACAGTGGTATGCTCAGCTATTTAAAGATACAGGTTTAATGCAGGCGTTATTGCATTCATTGCAGGTTAGTCTTATTGCGGTATTGGTTGCTATTATTATCGGAACATCAGGAGCTTTTTTTATTGTAAGAGGAAAATTTCCTGGTAAAAGATTATTTATGACACTATCTCAGCTACCACTTATTTTACCTGGTATTATTGTTGGTATAGCACTTTTAATATTTTTTATAAATTTGAAGGTATCACTATCAATGTTTACAATTCTTATTGGGCATGTTGCTTTTACAACTCCAGTTATAATGTTTCAGGTAGTAAGTAGATTGCAGAGGCTGGGCACGACATATGAGGACGCTGCTAAGGATTTGGGAGCAAATCCATTTAAAGCTTTCTTTTTGGTTACTCTTCCAATGATAAAGACAGCTATAATTGGTGGAGGTCTCTTAGCATTTGCTATATCTTTTGATGAGATAATTATAACTTATTTCTTAACAGGTACTTGGACAACTCTTCCAGTTTACATATATGGCATGATGCGTTTTGGTCTGTCTCCACAGGTTTATGCTATTTCAACAGTCATATTGGTTCTATCGTTTGTTGTTATATTTTTTATGGCTAAATTTACTGGAACAAGGGCAGAGGAAACAAAAAAGTGAGTATAATCTATTGAATCTTTTGTAAAGTAAGAAAATATAAAATTATAGTTATGAAGGAGGTGATATAAAAAATTACAGTATATCTGTTATTAAGTAAGGAGGTGATGGAATTAGAGCAAAAAGATAAAAAATGAGATTTGTTTAGATATATTTAGCGGTTATTATCATACGCTATCCTAAACAAATCTCAAAGGCAATTTTATTAGAAACTGCCTGAAAAGTAAATTAAAAGGAAGGGGAAACAAAAAATGAAAAGATCATTATTATTAGTATTAGTATTGGTGATTAGTATCTCAATTGTATTATCTTTTTCACTTGCTGGCTGCAAGACAGCTGCTGTAGAGGAAGCTCCAGCTGAAGAAGTAAGTGAGGAGGTAGGCGGAACTCTAAGTATTTTGTGTTTTCAAGGATATGCAGAGGATGATTGGGTAAAGCCATTTGAAGAAAAATACAACTGCAAGGTTGAGATAACATATGCAGGAACAGTAGAGGAGCACTTTACAAAGACAAAGGCAGCGCCTGATCAATATAATATAATTTCTAATGACTCTGGTAGAGTTCAGATGTATTATGATGCAGGACTAATACAGGCAATAGATGTATCTAAGCTTGAGAATTATAGTAAAGTTGGTGAATATTTTAGAAAACATCCTTACGCAGAAATGGAAGAGGGTAAAAAATTCCATGTTCCTATTACTTGGGGAGACCAGGATTTTATTGTGAATACTGATGCTGTAGGTGATAAGTTAGAAGCTTATCTAACGGATGTAGGAGATGGAAAGCAGACATTATCATATGAAGTAATGAAAGCTCCTGAGTTTGAAGGTTTAGTTACAATGTTTGATGAAGCTACAAATGTAACTAATATGTCTGCAATATCTGCTGGTTATACACCGCCTTTTACTCTTGATGAAGATGGATATGCTGCAATGATTGAGGAATTAACAGCCTGGGCAGAAAATTGTAGAACATTTACTGCTGGATTTGATTCAGAAAAATCTATTCTTACAGGTGAAGATGCTTATATTTCCATAACCGGTAATAATGCTATTGAAGCTATGGCTTTAGTTGAAGAAGGAATGGGTGATAAATTCACTCACTTTTTACCAACAGAAGGTACAATCTGCTGGATTGATGGTTGGGTAATAACAAAACCAACTGAAGGTGCTTCACTGGATTTGGCTCTGAAATATATAGATTATATGATTGGTGATGAAGGACAAACTAAACTTGCTGAGTTAGTTGGTTTTGGAATTGTTAACGCTGCTGGTAGCGGAGGATACACAGATGTAGGCAAGGAAAGAGTGTGGTGGTATTCGGGTTCTATCGATGATTTTCCTGTTCCTCTCTATGTAATGGTAACAGAAGAAGATCCTGAAAGAAGAGTAGATACCTGGAATGAGATAAAAGCAGGTCTTGGATTCTAGTGAGATTTAAGTTAGAAAGTATATACTGTTATTGAAGATTTCTACCCCCGTTTTCTTAAATGGGGGTAGAAATCTTATATTTATCAAAATTAAATCTATATTTTCAATAGTCACTTATAAAAATTTATACAAGCGTTAACTTCTTAGTTGAAAATTATTATTTTAAAGAAATAGAAAGTAATGAAGAGTAATATAGATAATAAAAAGAACTATCCCAAAATAGGTTTTTGCGTAATACAGCATCCTCTAGAGGAAGGAGCAAAAAAATCCGCTCGAATATTAGAAGAAGTCATAAAGGAATTTTCTAATTATGATGTTGATATTATCTCATTTAATGAAATTGTGGATAGTGATGAGAGGACAGCAAAAGCAGGTAATTATTTTTATGAAAATAAAGTAGATGTTCTTCTTGCTGTAGAATCTACCTGGAGCAATGATTATCATATGGTGGATATTTTAGAATATATTGATGTCCCTGTTGCACTTTGGGCTGTTCCAGGTATGGAAAATGGCTCACTTTGTAGTGTGCATCAACTGGGAGTAGTGCTTTATGAACTTAGCAGGAAATATGAAATCTTTTATGGGGATATTGGTGATAAAAAAATTCATAGCAAAATTTTATCTTACAGTAAAGCTGTATCTCTAAAAAAGTACTTGAGGAAAAAGAAGATAGGGCTTATTGGATATAGGGTTCCTGGTATGACTGAAGTTACATTTGATGAACTGGAGCTTAAAAGAAAGTTTGGTCCAAGAGTTATTCATTTTGGTATAAATTATATCCAGAAAATGGTAAATAGGGTGGACGAGGCTGAAGCAACGAAAGTTTGGGGCAGTATGAAGAATAGTGGAGTAAAAATAGAGGTTAGTGATAAAGAGGGTATAGCCTCATGTAAAAATTATTTGGTGCTGGATAAGATTGCAAAGGAGAATAAAATTTCAGGATTTGCAGTAGAATGCTATCCTGATCTGATGGGACAGGTCTGTTTAGCTGCTTCTCTTCTTGCAAGAGATGATATAGTTGTATCCTGTGAAGGTGATGTGAACTCAGCTCTTGCTATGATGATACTTAGTTATTTAACTGGGGAACCTGTACATAATACAGATTTACTTAATCCTGATACAAAAAATTCAGTAGTATTTTCACACTGCGGATCAGGAGATTTTTCGATTGCTAAAGACAAAAGTGGCATAAGACTTTGTCCGGTTAGACTTCAAAATTGTGGAGTATGTGTTGTCTTTTTACCTAAGTTAGGTGATATAACACTTGTAAATATTGTAGGCAGGAAGGATACTTATAGAATTTCTGCAATAGAAGCATATTCCCAGGAAACTAAAATGGTGTTTCCAGGGGATCCAGTAAGTGCAAGATTTGATATTTCAGTAGAAAAATTTTTAGGCGTTATTGCTAAGAATGCAATTGGACATCATTGGATGATTGGATATGGAAAAGTTCTGGATGAAATAAAGTATTTTAGCGATGTTGTTGGGGTAAAGTTTGTAGATTTCTCATAAATGATTTAAAAATATAAATTGGATAAAATTTCTAAATAGTTTTATTTATATAGAAATAGGTTTTTTAAAATATTGTAGTTGTTTGTATGTTCTAAATTGTTTTAAAATTAAATTGAAATTTAGAAGTTATATGTTATATACCATATATATTAGGGGGAAGTGAGAGTAAAATGAGACTTTCAAGAGCTGAAGTTCTTTCAAGCAATGAAATAGAAAAAATAGATTCTGCCTCGAAAGAAATTTTGGAAGAAACAGGTGTTAAGGTATTAAGTGAAGAGGTGCTTGATATATATAAAAAAGGAGGAGCAAAGGTAGATTATGATAATAAAATAGTAAAAATCCCTGAGAAGATTGTGGATAAATATATAAAATCAGCCCCCTCGGAATATAAATTATATGGAAGGGATGGGGATAATTTTTTAAATTTTGGTAAAAATTTAGGATATAGTGCTAGCGGCCATAATGCTATTTATATTTTAGATACAAAAAATATGGAGAGAAGGCCTTCTACCAAAGAAGAAGTTGGAAATTTTGCTAAGATTTCAGATGCGCTGTCTAACATACATGTAGTAGGAGTTCAGGCTATGCCACAGGATGTATTTTCCAAATCATCAATACTTCATGCTGTAGATATTGTTTTAAATAACACTTCTAAACATATATTTTTTTCTCCTGAAAATGTTAGTGAAACAAAAGCTTTGATTAAGATGTTAAAAGTAATAAGCGGAGAAGAAGATCTAGCAAAATCACCAGTTGCTACTTGCCAGCTTTCACCTATCAGTCCTCTTACATGGTCTAAAGGAACTGCAGAGGCTGTAGTGGAGGTAGCAAGGTCAGGAATACCTCTTTGTATTCTTCCTCAGCCGTATTGTGGAGTAACCTCACCTATAACACTTGCAGGGACACTAACTTCTAATAATGTTGAAGAGATTTCTGCTTTAGTTTTGGCACAAATTGTTAATGAAGGAAGCCCCTTTATATATGGTGGGGCATGGACTACTTTTGAAATGAATAAAGGAACTGTTTTAATTGGTACACCAGAAAGAAATTTACTCTCAGTAGCAGGAGCACAAATTGCTAGATACTACAGTTTGCCATCACACTGTATAGCTTTTGATACTGATGCTAATATTTATGATGAGCAAAATGGATTTGAGAAGATTTTTACTGTAATAGCGACTCTTCAATCAGGTATAAACTTAATAGTAAATGCAGGAATGTTTTCTACCGGCATGACTGTTAGTTACGAACAGCTTGTAGTAGATCATGAAATTGCAACCTTTGTTTACCGGTATTTAGAAGGAATAACTGTAAATAGAGATACAATAGCAAAAGAAGTTATAGAAAAAGTTGGGCAGCATAAAGATTATATGATGCAGCCTCATACATTAAAATACATTCATTCAGGTGAGCACGCTTCTTACAAAGTATCGAATAGGGATGTTTATGATATATGGAAGAGTAGTGGTAAACCTTCTATTATTGATAATGCAAGAAGGGTTGCTGAAGAAATAATTAAGGAATATGAACCAAAACCTCTACCCAAGGATAAAAAAGATAAATTAAAAGATATTATTGCAAGTTATGAATATGGCTTTGGAAAGTAGTTCGTTTGTTTTTTATTTTTAATTAGAGTAAAGATACCAGAAGGAATATATAGTTATAGCAGCAGTAATAATAAATCTTAAAATTATTAATAGTAAAATATTATATTAGGAGTAAGCATATGTATTTAAATGAGAACCTAAAACCTAAAATTGGACTTATAACTCTTACTGACACCCCAAGAGCTCTGGCAATGGTTGATGAAAGAGAGAAGGTTATTACTAAAAAACATAATAATTTTAAGAAGTATCTAAAAGAAAATGAAATAGAGGTAATAGATGCTTCTGATTATATTAAAAGGGAAAAAGGATGGGTAGGTTTTTACAGTTCTGAAGATATAGAGAAAGCAGTAGATATTTTCTTACAAAATCATATTGAGGCAATAGTCATTGGATGCTGGCACTGGGCAGAACCTATGCTTGTAGTAGAACTTGCACGCTCACTAGGAAAACCAATTTTACTGTATGCGGAAGATGATCCTGCCTGGGCTGCAACGTGCCTGCTTTCTGCAGCAGGCGCATCACTCTGGGAGACTTCTCCCAATAGAGCTGCGCAGGTGCATGAAAGAATATATGGAGATAAGGAAGCAGCTTTGAGCTGGATAAAGGGGGTTTGTGCTTTAGAAAAAATGAAGAAAGGGACAATTGTTCTCTGGGGTGGTTCGTACGCTTTAAGGATGGAATATCTTCAGGATGATTTCCCAAAGCTTAAATCCTTTTTGATCGGAGATATAATTGTAGAAGATCAGTACATTCTAATAAGGAATGCAGAAAAAATCTCTGAAGACAGGATAGGTAAATTTATAGATTGGCTAAAGGCAGGCGGTACTAAATTAAATTTTGATGATAAGGTTTTTACTCCTGATGTACTAAAAAAACAGGCAGCACTATATCTTAGTGCAAAAGATAGGATTAATGAAATAGGAAAAAATATAATTGGTACCTCTGTAAAATGCTTTGATGAACTTTCAGATATTTATGGAGTAGATCCATGTTTTTTGCCTGCATTTATACCATACATAGAGGATAGTGAGGGTGAAAAAATATCCATATCCACAGTATGTGAGGGTGATATAAAAGGACTTCTATCTTCTATTATACTTTCAAATGTTTCTGGTGGGATACCAGCTCTTTTTGGTGATGTAACATATGTAGGAAAAGATTATTTTATAATATCAAATTGCGGAGGTTCTTCTGTTTATTATTCATGTAAGTCCTGTTCTGCCTGTGATATGTTAAAAAGTATTACAATTGAAAAAAATTGTGAAGGTGTAACTGGCGGAGCTGTTGGATACAAATGTCCTCCAGGTAAAATGACGGTAATAAGACTAACCAGGTCTAAGGGAAAGTATTTTATGCATTTGGGTTTAGCAAATGCTATAGAAATCACAAAAGAAATTGAATCTAAATTTCATTATGGTAATACCTGGCCTCATACAGCACTAAATATGGAAGTAGATCAGCAGCTTCTAGTTAAAGCACTTGGTGCAAATCACTTGATTGCTGTCCCAGGTGATTATATAAGAGAAATTTACCATTTAAGTACTCTGGCAGGTATTGAAGTATTCAGGATAGATTCAAATGAGGGGATTGAGAAATGGTTAAATAGAGTTCATTATCTAAATTAATATAAAATTAAAAAGATTATAATAATGAAAGAGGGATAAATATATCATGCCACTTGTAAATCTAAAACCATTTTTAGAAGATGCTAAGAAAAATAAATACTGCCTTGGGTGTTTTAATGCTTTTAATATAGAGACACTTGAAGGAATAATTGAAGCTGCTGTAAATTTAAAAACTCCAGTTGTCTGTGCAGTGTATGAACCTCAACTTAAGTATAGCGATTTGGAGACTTTTTCAAATCTCGTAAAAGATATCTCAAATAAAGTAAATGTACCTGTAATTCTTCATTTAGATCATGCAGAAGAGATATCATTAATAATAAATGCAATAAAATGTGGATTTACTTCACTTATGTTTGATGGACCACCATCTATAAGTTTTGAGGAAAAAATTAGGCAAACCAAGAAAGTAGTTGAGATAGTCCATAGTGTTGGCTTAACCTTAGAATCAGAACTTGGATATATTACAAGAGTAGGTGAAGATGAGAAAGCTGTAAAAGAGAACATAGCAGATCCTAGCCGGGCAGAGGAATTTGTTGAAAAAACAGGCGTAGATATTTTAGCTCCTGCTATAGGGTCAATACATGGTCTTGGTGAGCAAAAGGCTGCCATAGATTTAGAACTGCTAAAAGAAATTAAGTCTAAAACTGACTGCTACCTTTCTCTACACGGAGGCTCAGGCGTAGGCGACAGTATAATAAGAGAGTCTATTGATATAGGAATAAACAAGGCATCTGTTTATACAAGAATATCAAATCTTGCAATAGAGAAAATGAAGGCGTTACTTGGGAAGGATTCGCCGGACCTGTCATTAATAATGAACGAGGCAAGAGAGGGTTTTAGAGAGATGGTCGAAAATAGGCTGAATGTCTTTAGAAGTAAGAATATATGTTCGTTTGAAGCTAATGTTTGCAATATTTCTACATCCCCTAAATACAGTACTAACAGGGAAGGTGGAAAGATAAATAGGGGTTTAGATGCTAGAGATGATAATAGCTATGAAGAACTTGTTAAAAAACTAACATCTGCAGTGATTAAGAATATTAAGAATAAGTAGTTATAGTAATTTGGGGGAAATAATATTATGTTTGTTCCAATAAAAATTATGTATGATTATGCTAGAGATAATAATTTCTGTGTTTCAAGATTTCTGGTAACTAATTTAGAGAGTGTAGAAGCAGTATCCAGAGCTGCTGAAGCTGCTAACTCGCCTGTACTATTTGATGTATATTTTCCACTGATGGAGGACTCTTGCCTGGGTTGTCTTGAAGATATAGCAAAAAGATTTATCAATACCTCAAGTATTCCTGCAGGATTATGGTGTGATCATATAGAATCTGTGGATGAATGTATTAAAGCAATAGATAGGGGATATAATGGAGTTATGATAGATCTTTCAAGGATTTCCTTTGAAGAGAATGTGAAGGGCTCTAAAATAGTAGTTGATTATGCTCACAAGAAAGGAGTATTTGTAGAGGGAGAAGTAGGCATAATAACAAAGGCTTCAGAAGATGCTAGCTCAGTAAGTGGTAGGGTAGCGGAAACTGACCCCAGAGAAGCAGAGGAGTATGTAAAAAGAACAGGTGTAGATGCTCTAGCTTTATCTATTGGAGTACAATCAGGTTTTTATAAGGGGGAGCCAGATATAAACTATAAATTGATAAAGGAACTAAGTAAACTAGATACTCATTTATGTCTTCATGGTGCATCAGGATTGTCAAAGGAAATAGTAAGAAAGTGTATTGATAACGGGATGCACAGTACAGGTTATGGAACGGATCCATTATTTGTATTCTTTAAAACCATAGATGAGATAAGGAGAAAAGAAGGCGAAAAATTTATAGATACTTCAAAAATACTTATTCCAGCAAGAGATTCGCAACAAAAGGAAATTGAGGAAAAGATTAATTATATTAAATCTAATAATAGAGGAAGAGAAATAATAAACATATATAAAAGCACTGTGGATTATAAAGGTTATAAAAGTGATGTTTCATATACCAATACAACTTCCAGTATAAATAATGCCAAGTGTAATATAAATAATAAGAACAATGATTTAGATAAGGTGGTAAAAGCTGTAACTAATGAGGTTCTTAGGCAGATAGGCTATAAAAAATGAGTTACATAGGTCTGGATATAGGAATAACAGGAACAAAAGCTGTTATATTTTCAATTGATGGAAAAATACTGGCAAAATCTTACTGTGACTACGGGGATGAATATAAGAAGAACTTAAGGCTAAGAGGAGAGCAGGATCCAATACATATTCTAGGTGGAGTTAAAAAAGTTATAAAAGAATGTAATACTTCAAAGCTAAAGGATAAACCAAAAACAATAGCAGTTTCTGTATCAGGAGATGACCTGTTTCCTGCAGACAGAAACGGAACGCCGCTTTTTAATGTTATAGCAGGATTTGACAGTAGAGGATTTGAATATAGAGAATTTATTGCTGAGAAGATGGGTGGGGTTGAGAATTTATTTAATATTTCAGGACAGAGGGTGGATACAGATATAGCTGCACTTATAAGAATATTATGGATGAAAGATAATATACCAGATGTATTTAAAAAGACATGGAAATTCTTATGCTGGGAGTCTTATATAAACCATTATCTTACAGGAAATGCAGTAACTGATTATTCAAATGCGGCAAGGTATCTAACATTTGATATAAACAGCAGGAGCTGGTCAGAGAAAATACTTTCAACATTTGATATTCCACCAGATACTATGCCAGACGTCGTACTTTCTGGTACTACAATAGGTAAGATAAAAAAGGATGTGGCACAGGAATTAAATTTACCAAAAGATCTGATAGTAGTTGCAGGTGGATTTGACCAGGCTACTGCTGCACTTGGTGCAGGAATAGTAAGTGAAGATATATTTTCTTTAGGCCTAGGAACAGTTCTATGTTCTCACTGGATGATTAAAGATTTTAGGAGAATAAATATTATTGATTATGTATACTGTAATTATCTTATAGAAGATAGTTTTTTTGGACTGCTTGTAAGTCTTAATGGCTGTAGTGTTATAAACTGGTTTCTTGACAGTATTGCTAATAAGGAAAAAGATATTTATAAGGGTAATATATATGAATATTTTAATTCCAACCTTGACTCAAACCCATCAAAGCTTTTTTTCATGCCTCATTTTATAGGTGGGCCAAATCCATATAATGACCCAAAATCTAAAGGGGTGATACTGGGATTAAATCTTAAAACAGAGAAAAAAGAAATTTTAAAAAGCATATATGAGGGATTAGCTTTTGATCTTAAGCTAAATTTTAATAACCTTCTTAAAAAAACAGGCTTTAAAATAAATGAGATAAGAGCTGTAGGCGGAGGATCAAGATCTAGAGTCTGGATTAAAATTTTAGCAAATATATTAAATATTAAATTTTCATTGCTAGAAATAGATGAAGGTGGTTGTTTAGCATGTGCGATGCTTGGAGCAGTTGCAATAGGAGATTTTAAGGACACTTACGAAGCTGTGGGTAATTTTATAAAAATTAAAGAAAGTATTAATCCAGAAAGTAAAAAGGTGGAGTTATTTAGAGAAAAGTTTGATTATTATAAAGGAATATATTCTAAAGTAAAAGAGTTTAATGATTATTTAGAATAATTTTATAAGCAATTTTGGGTAATATTAATCTTTTTATAATTAAAAAGACAGAAAATGAAAAGATTTAAAGATAAAATTTTATTGTATAAATAAGTTTAAATAAGATTTTACAAAATATTAAGTTGAAAAAAATAAGGATTGCTAATAAGTTAAATTTTAAGTATTTAAAATAAATTTTTTATTATACTAAAAGGAAATAAAATGACTGAAACTGGAAAGACAATAAGGCTAAAGCGAATATT
>JACKQG010004086.1_pt1 | contig 17174 bp, 13 predicted proteins | sample 8237621 | NCBI WGS metagenome assembly JACKQG01 (sample SAMN15677084, study PRJNA649215) | marine metagenome | biome: marine; feature: Black Sea; material: saline water; isolation source: suspended particulate matter (SPM) from the Black Sea western gyre | collected 2013-06-09/2013-06-10 | depth...
CTGTAACCTGGGCAGCTGGCTCCATCCGGGCTACTCTCCTTCTTCCTTAAAGAAGAGGTAGAGGGCCAAGAGAAAGAAGGATAATAGCAAATGGCAGGAGAAAGAGGCCGAAGATTTCAGCTATATTCATAAATATTGATAAAATATTAAGGGAAGATTTTTCTCCGTATATATGAGAATACCGGTGCTACTCTTCTTCTTTTTTTTCCTTGTAGAAGTAGTCGATTTCCCACTCTGCGGTCTCAGGGCCGTCAGAGCCGTGTACAGAATTTTGCTCCACCGAGGAGCCGAACATCTGGCGCAGGGTACCGGATTCAGCCATGGCAGGGTCTGTAGCTCCCATCACTTTGCGCCAGTGGGATATGGCGTCTTCCCCTTCCAGAACCAAAATGACGATTTCTCCCGAAGACATGAAGTCTGTCAGGGGGTCGTAAAAATGCTTGTCCTTGTGGACTATATAAAAACCCTGTGCTTCTTCCTTGGTTAGGTGAAGCATCTTCAGACCGGATATTAAGAACTCTTCCTCCTCAATTCGCTGTAAAATTTTGCCCATAACTTTCTTTTTTATGGCGTCAGGTTTAATTATGGCTAAAGTTTTTTCAACCATTACGGCTCCTTATTTATATTATGGCTACTAATTTATTTAGTCAGTCATTTGTATATCTTAATCTTATCCTTGAGTCAACTTTAACGGATATGATGTTAGGGCGACGCAATAAATTTCTGCGTACAGCCGGCTGGCAGGATATGAGGATGTCAATGATTCTCAGCGTTTATCAGTTGATCCTGTCGTGAGGGCAGTTACCGGAAAGAAGAAGAATGCGGCCAGTATCAATACAACATTTATTTTTTCTTTGTATAAATAAGCGGATGATATAAAGGATTAAAATATCACTGGACGAAAGGAGTTGGATATGGATTAATATGCTAAAAAATAAATTAAACCAGCTTTTTCAGCAACCTTTACACTTTTTAGTCCGTCTTTATGATTAAAGAGAAAGGAAGGAATCGTTATGAAGAAAATTATTGGGATTGTGGCTCTGGCTGTTTTGGCGGTTTTAGTCGGTGTTGTTTTTGTGGTCGGTCGGGGACCCAAACCCCAGTATCCCTACATTCACTCAGGCCCAGAGAAGTCTGACCCAAAATCCTTGATCGAAAAACAGAACCTAATTAAGGATATTGACTATTATGTGGCGCTGATCGACAGCGCACACGGCGATCCTTACAGGCAGGTTCCAAAGGAGAGCTTTATCGAAAAAGCCGAAGAATTGAAGGATCTAATTCGACTTCTTCAGGATGATAAAATTTCGCTAATCCGTTGTTATTACTACCTGCAAGAACTTGCTGCATTTCTGCAAGACGAACATACCTCGATCATATTCAGTGATAACTGGCGCAAAACTGTCGGCAAACGATTTCCTTTGATCATCCGCATCTTCAAAGAAAAGGTTTATGTCCTGGAAGATCTCAGCCAAGCGGCCATTCCTCAATATGCCGAACTCATAAGCATTGATGACAAGCCATTAAAGGAAATTATGTCCGAAACTCGGAAGTTTGTGAACGTTACCCTCCCGCACTACAAATGGCAGATTGCCGAGAGGAATTTTGACAAATGGCTTCAAACCTATTTCAATCTCAGACCTCCGTGGAATGTCACTTATAGGATCGATAACAAAGAAAAAACCGTTGAAGTTGCCGGGATCAGTTCCGAGGAATTTCCTGAAAAAACAAAAAAAGATGAGCTTTATTCAGAGTCGTTATTCAGAGTTGGGGTGGAGACTATTCCTCTTCTTGAAATCCCTAAATTCTTTTATCCTGACAGATCCGCTTATAATAAATTCATGGATGATTTTTTTCAGAAACATAAAGATAAGAGTTACATGGTGATAGATCTGCGGCACAATCCTGGTGGAGACGGCCGCTGGGGACGTTTTGTCCTGGACTATTTTATGGAATCACCCTATTTGACGACCAAGCGGTTTGATTTCAAGATCAGCAAAGAGTTTTCCGATATTGTTTGGTACTACCAGCACTTGACGTATTACAATAAGAAAATTCCGAGGCTTTTGTGGTGGCTTCCATGGCTGAAATCTATCGAAGATGACTATTGGCTGGATAAGGTGTTGCAGGCCAAAATCGGTGAATACGCCGAAGAGCATTCCACTTACCATGATCCAGACCCGAATAAAGTAAAATTCAAGGGGAAAACGTATCTCCTCGTGTCCCATTACACAAATTCGGCGGCCGTGGTTTTTTCCGCTATTTTCAAGCACCAAAAGCTCGGCACCATCGTCGGACAAGAAACAGGGGGAAGAGAGACTTTCACGAGCGATCCAATCACTATTCAAATGCCGAATTCACCGTTACGGGCTGTCATTCCGGTAGCCATCTTGGCCTTGCCAGGCAAGAATCCAGATAGAGGGGTACTTCCGGATATAGAAGTCGAATACACCTTTGAAGACTACATCAGCAACAGGGATCTCGACCTTGAAAAAGTCAAAACGTTGATTCACAAGGATATTTCTGAAGACTCGAATTGAGCGTTATCCCTCGAGCTTGCTATATTGTTGGCTCCGCTTCTTGCGTTGACAGGGCTGATTGCTGCCTGTAAAATGGATTTTCATGGCAGAAGAAAAGCAAAATTACCGGAAGATCAAAGAATTCGCCCTGGACGGGGGGCTTTCTCTATTCGGAGTGGCTGATATAACGGAAATCAGGGAGGAGATTTGCCTCGAAAAAAACCTGAAGAAGAAATTTGACAGGGGAATCTCGCTCGGGAAAAGGCTCATCGATGCTGTTCTTGAAGACATAAAGGACAGTCCCACTCCGCTTTACTTCCAGCATTACCGCCAGCTCAATTTTTTCCTTGACAGGGCAGCCTTTCTGCTGTCTTCCCGCATACAGGAACTCGGCTTCCAGGCTCTTCCCATTCCTGCCTCCCAGATTTTAGACTGGGAGAAACAGAGCGCGCATCTTTCCCATAAAAAAATCGGTTATCTGGCGGGGCTGGGATACATAGGCCGGAACAATCTTCTTGTCAACCCGGAACTGGGCGCAAGATTCAGGCTGGTCACAGTGCTGACAGACATGCCTATTGAAATCGATAAACCTCTGGAGGGAGACTGCGGGGAGTGCAGGGCATGCCTGGAACCGTGTCCTGCCCAGGCAATCAATGAACGGAAAGAAGATTTTGACCACATGGCGTGTTTTGAAAAACTGAAGGAATTCCGGAAACAGGGGATTGTCGGACAGCACATCTGTGGTGTGTGCGTCAAGGCCTGCCCGGGAATGAGCCGTCAATAGCACAGTTCAGGCCCTGTATTAAAGATTAACTGGCTGGTTAGGTCGTGATAGATAGCAGAAGGTTAAAAGGTATAAGGGGAAAAAACCAAGAGTTTTTTATCTGAGCATCCGGCTGAGCTCTATAGATTCTTCAGAGATGACGACCTTGTTTCTTCCCGTGTTTTTCGCCTTAAACAGCGCTTTGTCTGCAAGAATTGTCAGCTCTGTGGCAACTTTTTCATAATTCGTAGGGCTTCCCTTGATTTGAGGCTCTGTTGTGAGCTTGGTTTCCGTGTAATAACAGTGTGCCACTCCAAGGCTTAATGTTTTGTGGACTATTGTTGATTTTGGTCTGAACTTTATTGACTGTACGATTCTTCTGATCCTGTCTGCGACAACTGCGGCTTCCTTGGCATTGATACCGGGAAGAATTACGGCAAATTCATCTCCACCGAACCTTGAAGCCCAGTCCATCTCTTTGCGGATGACATGGGATATGACCCCGGCGGCCTCTTTTAGTACTACATCTCCTTCCAGGTGAAGGAAGGAGTCATTGTACTCCTTAAAGTCATCAATATCGATCATGATGAAGGCTATAGCGCTTCTCCATCTTTCGGCTGTTCTGATTTCATCGGGTAAATTCTGATTCAAATATCTTCTGTTGAATAATCCTGTCAGCTCATCTGTGATGGAAAGGCGGAGGACTTCTTCTTCTAATTTTTTCCTTTCCGTGATGTCTTCGATCACTGTATCGTAATATGCTATTTCTCTTGAGCTGTTCCAGACTGCGGCTGATGTGATTGATGCCCAGAAGGTCTTTCTGTCCTTTCTTCGCAGGGTGACTTCTTTATTTTTGACAATGCCTGTTTCGTCGAGTTCCTTCATGAATTCTTGATTGTCAGCCGGGTTTTCATACAGGTCAGCCTTATTGACTTTAAGAAATGATGCCGCATCTTTGTAACCGAACATTTCCACGCAGGAAGGATTGGCTTCAAGGATCTTCCCGCGGGGTGTTGCTCTGAAGATCCCGATTTTAATATTGTTAACCAGTTCCCGGTACTTTTCTTCGGATTCATGAATTTTTTTGGCAAGTTTATATCTCTGGATTATTTCGGAGATCAAATTGGCAAAGATTTCCAGGGGCCTGACCGTTTCTTTGGTGGGAACAATGCCACTTTTGGAGTCATCAACAGAGATCATTCCTATTATTTTTCCCTTGGAGTCCTTCATGGCTACAAGGAGGTTGTCTTCTCTGCGCCAGTGGCCTTTTTGTGTCGGGAATGTTTTTTCTCCGGGAATGAGTGCGTTTTTCTCCAGCATTCCCTTCATCGTGTGAGGGATGTAGCAGGATTGGTTTCCGACTTTTTTGCCTTTTTCAAAGTATTTCAAATATTTTTCTCTCGGCATCTTGACTTTTTTTACTCTGATAAGGTCAGCTCTTTTCACCCCTCTGTGCCCTATGATCTCCCGGAAAGGAGGTTTGTCCGTGAAGAAGGATATGAGCACTCTTTCAAAATCTGAGATGTCGACAACAGCCTGAGAGATGCGGTTGAAAAGTTCTTCTTCATCTTCGGTGGATAAAATATCCGCGGATATCTCTGAGAATCTCTCGAGCTGGCGGAATATTTCATTTATTTTTTCCTTTGTGCTCTTGCTTTCTGTTATGTCTATATTCATTGCTATGGCAATATATTGCTGTTCAGCGAGAGCCGCGGGAAAGATGTGGCATATGACATGCTTTACCTCTCCCGTTTTTGAAATTATCCCCAATTCTTTTTTTGGCGAGGATTTGCGGTTAACAATGGCGTTTTTTATATGTTTTATAAACTCTTTTTCATCGGATTCTGAAAGAAAAAAACCCTTGAGGGCTTTCCCTTTAACCTCTTGTTCGGCGAACCCATATAGTTTTGTTGAATGCCGGTTCCAGTAGACAACTTCCCCGTTTTCGTTGTATCCCTGGATGGCTATGCCCGCCATTTTATCAAGGATAGACTTGAGCTTTATATTTGCATCTTCAATCTTGCTGGAAAGCAGGTGTATCTTTTTGAATGCCTTCTTTCGGTCGCTGATGTCTCTCATAACACCCTGCACAGCGACTATTTCGCCGTTTTCTTTCACCGGGGAAGCGCTGATCTCTATAGGGATAATATTTCCTTTACTGTCCAGTTGGTTTATCTCAAAATTCTTGACCATATTTCCCGAGAGAACGCTTTTTAGTGATTTGAGAGCCTTAGGTACTTCACTTGCGGGGGTAGTTTTCTTGAAGTGTTTTCCAATGAGCTCTTCAGGCGTATAGCCATAAAGATTTTTTACATTGGGGCTCACATACCTAATAATTCCTGATGGGGAAAGCTGGAAAACCACATCGTTAAGGTTATCAATTATGGCTTTGAGTTTTTCATCAGCTTCTTTGGAAGTCTTTTCCTTGTTGTCAGTTTCCATGGTTATAGCAGTTTGTTAAATTTTGTGAATAAAATATTCCTTGTGAACCCTCCCAAAGTTGTTTTGTTATGTAATTAAAAAGTCGCTTCTTCTACAAGAAAGAATAATACAAATTGATAAATTTGTAAATAGCCTTTTGAGGTGATATTTGAAAGAGTAGAATTTCGTTTTTTTGTTTCTCTCAAGTAACCCTGGCTCCTCCCTGGTGACTCTGGCTCTTCCCCTGTGATTAATCCCTTCTAACATGGGAAAACGTATTTTGAGCGCGTAGAAAATTTCTTTTTGCTCTATTTTTTCCGGCAGGGAACCCAGATTTCTGCCTTCATGTCTTCAGGCTTGGTTTCCGGGGAGGGCATGGTCAGGTATCTCTCGAGTACAGGTCCCGCCAGTTCGAGCCCATTCTCCTGCATCCATTCATATATCCTGGAGTAAGTATCTTCTGTTTTCTCAAAGGGTCCCTTGTGAAGGGTTGAGACGACATGAGTGAATTCCCATATTTTTTTCTTGAGCGGCGGCTGAACATTAACCTGGGGAGTGATAGGAAATCCCATTTCCCACTCTAAATCTTCAGGTTTAACCTCTGCCGGGCTGTTATAAAATATTCCTATCGGAGCTCCTGCTGGATAGATATTTTGACTTCGAAGGGCTTGCATCAGCTGGATCATAACTTTTTCTATCTCAGTGAAAGGGCCTTTATGCGGGATGCAGCAGTAGGCAAAAGAGTTGGCTTCTATAACGGAGATGATTTGCTCTTCAGAAGCCTTCTCTTGAGTTACAACGGCAAGTGAAGCGGTGATTGTAAAGAAAAATAAGAGAAGCGCAAGCACAAAAATTGTCTTTTTCATGTTTTCCCCTCCTTATAAAATAAAATGGCCTTACGGCAAGGCTGTATATCTGTAAAAAGGAGCAGCTATACAATATCCCTGTGGTACCTTGTGTATAGGGAGATTACTGGGTTGTGCCCTGTAAAGCGGTCCTTGACGATTAATGTGGTGACCGGAGCCTTGGAATGTTTTGTGAAGAGCATATCATGACCAACGCAGAGGCCTATGATGACATTGATTGCTGTTTTTGCCTGATTCAGAAGTTCAGCCTGGAGAAGCGGATTGCAGGCGGCTTCAAATTTTTCCGCATCCCTTATCTTGTAGTCCGGAGGGATTCCCACTTCGGTCTTATCAACAGCTCCACAGCTGCATATGGCAGAGAAGATCTCGAACCCGTGTTTTTTCAGTATGGATGATGCCCTTGCCGCTTCATCGGCAAGACCGCTGCAGAAGGCTATTCCGATTCTTTTGGCACCGATTTTTTTTGAGAACTCGGCAATTTCCTTTATCCTCGGTCTAACAGGAACTATTCTTCCTTCTTCCCTTGCAGCTTTTTCGTCATAAGCCTCTTTCTCTGTCAGGGCGGCTTGTTTAAAGAAATTCTGGATATCCTGGGCTTGGTACCTTGTTTTTACTTCTTCGATTAAGCTTTTGAAATTTTTAATAGGGCAGAAAGGAGGAAGGATGGATTCGTCTTTTATTTCTTGAGTACAGTGTTTAGGCTTGCATTCAGCACATTTCAGCTCGTTCATTTTGTTCTGAAATCATATCCTAAAAAAAATCAAAACTCAAATCTTTTAAAGGAAAAGTGGAATGTTCCCTAAAGTAAAAAAGAAGACAGTAGAATGTGTAGAATGGGGACATTTCCTAAAAAAGGGGACGCTTCTAAAAAAGGGGACGGTTCTATTTTTCTCAATTGAAATGATGGGTTTGATAAATCAAACCCCTACAGAATAATCAAGCCCGCATCTATGAAATAGAGTAAATTCCAATAGTATTATCAAATGATGGATTTAATAAATCAAATCTCTACAGAATAATCAAGTTCCAAATTGATTGGGACAGTTCATTTTTTTCTAATGCTGATTCTTTGTCTGTTTTTTAACTTGAATTTAATTAATGGGGCCTGTCCCTTTTTTTACTTTTTTGTTTATAGATTGGGGTAGAGAGTGACCCACCACTCACCCTGACTTTTAAGCCATTTGTCGAACCAGGCCAGGATTGTTTTAGTCCAGGTTATCCTTTTGTTGTAAGTCATAATGTGGTGGTTCTGGTCTAAGATCTGTATATATTCCACATCCCTGCCAAGGAGTTTTAAGGCTGTAAAAAGCTGTGTGCTTTCTCCGGGTGGTACATTTGTATCCACAGAGCCGTGTAGAAGCAGCAGGGGAGTTGAGATTTTATCCGCATGGAAGAGAGCACTCTGGCTTACGTAGATGTCTTTCCGGTTCCAGGGGAAGCTGTTGGCAGTGGCAATGGCACTGTAAGAGTATCCCCAGTATCCTTCGCCCCAGTAGCTGGAAATCGAGCTTATACCGGCATGGGCGATTGCTGCGCAAAAGATGTTGGTGCGGGTAAGGAGGAGCATGGTCATGAAGCCCCCGTAGGAAGCGCCCATGCAGCCTACTCGCTTGTGGTCAACAAAAGGATGGGCATTCAGAAACTTTTTTACTCCGTTTATAATTTCGTCTGCGACAATAAGGCCCCAGTCGTTGACATGGAGGGCGGAGAACTCTTGTCCGAATCCTATAGCTCCGCTCGGTTGGAGCACATAAACCACATAGCCCTGTGCCGTATAGAGGTTAAATGGATAGCGTCCGCCAAAATCTCGGGTGACAGGAGATGTTCCTCCGTAATAATAAACAATGCATGGGTATTTTTTAGCCGGGTTAAAATCCGGAGGAAAATAGATCCTGCCTTCGATTTGGCGGCCTCTCTCGTTCTTGAATGTCCAGCGCTTGATCTCCCCGAACTTGACTTCTGCATAATCCTCTTTTCCAGGGTCATGGAGAACCTCCCATGTCCTTTTTTGAATATTTAAAACGTAGGCTTTAGGAGGTGATGCTGCGCTTGAACCAATATAAACAGCTAAGGGTTTTTTATCGGCTATGTCTATTTGCCCGATAACCTCAGCGCCACAATCTATGCGGGAAAATATTTTTTTCTTCATGTCATAAATGAAGAAGTGGTTGTAAGTGCGGTTTGTGGCAGTAAAGTAAATATTGTCTTTGAGCTGGCTCCAGTAAGCCTGATCTATAGTTGGATTAAAGGATTTGGAAATGGGATCGACCTTTTTGCTGGCCAGATCGAACAGAAAAGCCTGGGTGTCGTATTCGTTGGGGATGGTACCGTTTGTTACATTAACTCCGGCGTCTCCAAATGTGGAAGGGCCTCCCAGGACAAGAAGCTTTTTCCCTTTTGGTCCCCACGATGCGTTTCTAAACCATTTTCCTTTCCACAGCCTCTCAGCTTTTAGTGTTGTGAGGTCAAGAAAGTAAAGCTCGGTTATTGAATAGGGGCGCTCGGAATAATCTTCGATCAAGCGGGTGAACAGAAGCTTTTTCCCGTCTGGGCTGATACTGTTGAGGTATGTTGAGAGTTTTCCCGTTGTTAGCCTCTGCCGGACTCCATCGGGCACGGTTATTTTATATAGATAACTGCGGTCTCGCCAGCCGGGCTGACGGTCAGCCATGTTCTGGAATCTTTTTACTCCTTTTCTATCAGGTTCCCCTTTCTCTGTGATCGAGTATATGATAAAACTTCCGTCAGGAGCCCAGGTGTGACCTCCTAAGTCCTGAACGTTTTTGAGGAGAGGGAAAGAAGTACCTGCTTCCAGGTCAACTATCCAGATTGTTCCCCTGGATTCACTGTAGGCTGTATAGGAGAATCTTTTCCCCTCAGGTGCCCAGTTAACCCTTGATATAGCCATGTCTCCCCGGAAAGTCTGAATCAAACGGCCGCCTTCAACCTCGTACAGTTCCACCCAAGCTTCCGAATTATTGCTGGGAGGAAGAGTCTGCCTTTTGGTTAGGGCAGCGAGTATCCCGTCAGGAGAAATGGAAGCGCCTGTTACCTTCGGGCCGTCAAGGAGATGTTTGATTGTCATCTTTTGTTCAGAGGAAAGGGTGAGCGCTGGAACAGGGGATGCGAATTTTTCATCCCGTGCAATCTTTGCCTGGATTGTCCAGTCAGATGAAGATTCCGGGTCGTATAAAGTTTTAACAAGGAGCAGGTGTTTACCTGTTTCTAAAATTATATCAGTGGATTTTTTTGTTCCTTCGGTTGGAGTCTTTCCTTCTTGAGTTTTATCAGATTTATCTTTGGTGGCGAAAACTTTGCCGTCAAGGTAGGCTTTAAATAACTGTGGGCTTGTGAGAGTAACTTCTGCTTTTGTCCACCTTGAGACATCAAGATAAACTCCGAGGTAAGCAGTGGCGGGGCCGGAGGGTATTTCAGTGAACTTGATCCCCCTTTTTCCTGCTTCGACTGTTTTCCATTTGGCTGAAGTCCCATCATGCAGCTTGAAGGGTTTGTTTGCTTTTGGCAAAAGACGGGAGATGTCAAACTCTTCAAATTCGAGCAGGTCTTTAATAGAAAACCCGTTTTTATTATCTTTATGGAAAGTTGGCAGGGGAGTGGCAAAAGACTCGAGCACGAGCCATGAAGTTATGGATAACTCGTTAACTATTTTCTCGGCTTCCTGAGTTATCGTTGAAGCTGGGAAAGCGAAAAAGATCAGCAGCAGAGTTATGAAAAAAAAGGCATGAATTTTTTTATTTTTCATTTTTACTCCTTCTCAGCCAATTGTATTACCACATTAGCTTATTTCTTTTTAATAAGTCTATGCGGAAATTCTCCTTCTTTGACAGGTTTTATGCTGTATTTTCTGGTTTGTTTTTATATTTTAACACTCCAGAAGTGCAACTTTATAATTTTAAGCGGAATAGAGAGGATATTTCAATAGCCAATACAAAGTAATCAGGATAGAGCTAAATTAATCTGATAGTGGAGGGATAAAAACTTCCTTTTCGGCTGTGCCCTCGGGAGTCTTATCACGTTTTTTCAACTCTAATACAACCTTTCTTAGGGCATACAAATAATAAAATGGTTGAAGGATTATAAAAACAACAACTATCATTAAAACAAAATATAGTGAGAGACGCCCTATTATAAATAGATATACTGTCGAAGCTCCAGCCAATACATTACAAAAAGTAAATAACCAAAAATTGAGTTTGATTCCAGCCGCTCTTTGTGCCCACCCGATTGGGTCCTTCCATAAGATTGGTTCTGGAAATATTTTCATGTTCTATCCTCCTTTTCTGAAAATTTCCCTTATCCCTAACCGTTGATTCATAACGAGGTTTTACTTACGTCCTCTGTTTATATAGTGTCCTTTTCAATTTCGGGAAGCCAGGACTTTAGGGGATTTGTCTTTCATTTGGCTCAATATATAATAAGCTTTATCTCAATCATATTTCTATAGTATTTTAGCTGAAATTTCGATAGCATATAAAAAAACTCGTAAATCAGTAAAGATATGAAATTGAATCACAGGAGGTGATTTTATGGTTTGTCCGCATTGTAATAAAAACAGCATACCGTTTTTTAAAGTCTGGTTATTAGGAGGTCTTAGGACTTTTACATGTCCTGAATGCAACAAAAAATCGAAGGAGAAACTTGCTAAAATTATAATTTTATTTTTTGTCTGCCTTGGCTTTGTAGCAGGCATTATTTTCAAAACCACCTGGGGAATTTTAATTTTAGCCTTAGTTGTAGCTTTAATTATCGCAACAGTAATAGAATACATATTCGGTAAACTTGTGCCTGTTGATTAGATAATATTCATGATTCAATGCTGCCTTTTTCAGAATCGCGAAGCCAGGGCTTAAGGGGGATTTGGTTCTTCAACCCACCCACCCTCTTCTTCGCATCCTCTACCTCAGCAATCCCAGGGTCAGCGTCCTTCCAGAGTTCGAGGAATTTCTCGTAGTGCTCTATGGCTTTGGCTCCATAATTCAGTGCGGGGGGGGTTACTTACTCATCTCAAATAAAGAATTTTCCAGACCTGTGTTGAATTTTACATTCGTAACGGTGACTTTTGCAGCTTCCCCACCATCTTCAAAACTCGTAATGGAGTGAGGAAACATTACCCCATCAACCTTTTTGTAATCAGACCTGAACTCTTCCTCTTCAACTTCAACACCCGAGTCGTTCAAAGTAATATCTTTGATTTTAAAGGTAAGATAAGTTTTAGAATCAATATATAGAGTTTTTTTATGGCCGTCAGAAAAGATCTGCTCTAAAACGAAATAGTCCTTGCCCTCAATTTTCTCCTTACCCTTATAGGCATAAGTAATGCTGTATTTTTCAGGGTAAAGAAGGGCAGAATATCCAAAGTCATAAACATCCCTTTTCATATCTTCTGCATCTTTTCCAGACATTTCTTCAGTACTGCCTGTCTGAGGGTTAATCATCCACGCTGTTTCTCCATCAAAAGCTACTGTTATTACCATCCCCATCATCTCCATATCCATGCGCACTTTGTTGGGTTCTTTATGGTAAATAGTCACCGAGCCACTCGCACCCACCGCAATCATTTCCAAGGATCCGGAGATGGTCGTGTCTTTGATACTTCCCAAGACTTTCTTCCCACCTTGAGCGTCGATCATTTTGTCCAGGATGTCAGAGGCTTTCTGGCTGTATCCTGGAGAGGTCAATAAACTTAATAGAAAAAAGCTCAAAAGACAAAACGATAGGATTTTTTTCACAATTTCCTCCTCTTTACTTTATTTTTTTTCCCACTCTGCTAGTTTATCTCTGGCTTTTTTTGCGGGTTTATACTCCGGATCTGCTTCTTCCCAGACGTCCAGGGCTTTTTTCAAATGCTCCAGAGCTTTTTCCTTTTTACCCATATCCCAATAAACCAATGCGATTTCGTAATGGGATAATGGTTCAAAAGGTAAAATCTTGATAGTCTTCTGCAGATATTCTTCTGCTTTCTCAAACTCACCTAGTTCCCTGTAGTTCTCACCTAACGCTATATGAATAACTAGCTTATACTCTGGCGGTGAAAGCTCGTATGCTTTCAGGTAGCTTTCAATTGCCTGAGAAAATTCCTTTTTTAATTGATGTATACTACCCTGAGCCATGAATGATAAGTATTGATATCTCTCCGCTGTGAATGGTTTAATAAATCCATCAAGTGCTCTCTGAGCCCGGTCGGCTTTATCAGGATCTTCGTCCCATAACACCCGGTAGACCATAAAGTAGTCAAAGGATATTATTTTGTAATAAGGATGATTAAGCTGCTCCCCACTTCCGTAGGTAGCTATGGATATAAATTTTTCACTTCCAATGTTGGCGGGAGACAAAAACTTTCGCATTTCAGCCAGGCTCAAATTAAAATATTCAAGAGCTTTTCCAATTTGTCCCCTACATCTATAGAAATTCGATTGCCATGAATACACAATCCTCCGGTCTTGTGGCGTCTCAGCGATTTTAAGCATATCCTGGTATAACTCCAAAGCTTGCTCGAAATTCCCAAAGGCGATTTCAATATTTGCTAATGCTGTAAGGATAGAGATTTTTTCCGGTTCAATAAGGCGTGCTTTTTTGTAATAGGTTTTTGCCTGTTCAAAATCCCCCATGGTTCTGTATAATCCACCCAAGGCTGTAAATGATGTGTAATCGTTAGGAAAGAGGTTCGCATACTGATTGTAGTATTTCAGGGCCTCTTCAAATTCACCTTTTTGTCTATAAAGAAAGCCGATAGTTTGAAGATAATTATATTTCTCTGGGTCAAGTTCAAGCATGCGCTTATACTCTGAAATAGCCTCATCAGGCTTATTTCTTAATGTGTAGATGTTTGCAAGTATTTGGTGTCCCTCTAATGCCTCCGGGTATATCTGAACCCAGTTCTTGGCATTTTCGAATGCCTCTACAAAGTGTATATCCGTTTTAAATACTCCTTTCCCACGAATTAGGAAAATGTTCTTAAGCTGGAATTGTAATTTTTCCGGAAGTTTATCTCTATATTTCATCGCAGCACGCAACGCTCTCTGAGACTTACTAAATTGTGTGAGCGCTGAGTAGACAGCCCATAAATAAAGGTGTGCGTATGCAAAAGTCGGATCTTCCTTGATAGCATTTTCAAGATGTTTCAATGCGGCTTTGTAATCGTTATTGTGCCAAATCTCATAATCAGCAATAAAAAGGTTCCTGACGGCAGACATTGATTTTGTTAGCCTCTCAGACACAGGCAGATCCTCTGTCTCTTCTATATGGTATTTGGGTATTTTTAAATCGTGCTTTAATTTATCAGACATTGAGTCGACCAATTCAAAGATATCCGTTCCGGAAAATGAATTTTCTGTGATGGGTTTAGTATTTTTCGTTTTATAAAGTATCGTTTTTATCGTCATCACATCGTTTTGCTTTAGAAAAGACCCTGTGACGAAATAATTGAGGTGCCAATCATCTGCAATTTTTTTCTTTAGTGTCAAAGGTGCTCCGATTCCTTCCTGATATCCTGCTCTCTTTAGCTTATCCTCGAATCCCTCATAGGTAGCAAAATAAAGATCCTGAGATAGATCATAGTTCAACATATTCGGGATTGCATACTGTAACCAGTTTAACGTGGAATCGTCCGTTTCATTCTCAAAGAAAAAGATTACAATATTTTTACGGAACTCGTTTTTGGGTATTACACGTTCAATCATTTGGCCTTCTTCATCCGTATAGGATACGGTTTTTGTAGTCGCTCCCAGGTCTTTGCCCTGAAATAGGACGAAAAGAAGTACAGCGGAGACCAAAAGATTTACCGGTATGCCTATTTTTTCAGCCCTCCCCCATTGATAATGGCCACTTTTTCCATGGAAGTATGCCAGAAGTAGAATAGTGGGAATTATTGAAAATAACGCTACTAAACAAAATCCTGGCAGATATGGTGACACTGGATAGCGGTGTACCAACCACTCCATAAATATTATTATTCCCAGATGTCCTGCAAAATAGATCCCCAGAATTTGAGGAACGCGTCTTTGGAGTAAATCCTTAAAAAAAGAGACTCCTGTCTCCTGTCTTGCTGCTTTTGCTAACCTTGCTTTGGATGTTTCAGCTTCGAGTCCCTTTGCAACCGATCGTAAATCAATCATCATTTCCTCAACATGCTGGTAGCGTTCTTCAGCGTTTTTAACCATAGCTTTGTTCACAATCCGTTCCAATTCCATCGGCACTCCGGTTCGTAAGCCGGTCATTGGCTCTTGTTCTTCATTCAAAATGGAATACACCACCCCCTGCTCATGATCTCCTTTAAAGGGAAGCTGCCCGGTGACCATCTCATACAGCATCACGCCAAAGGACCATATGTCTGTGTGGTGGTCCACGGTTTCACCCTGGGCCTGTTCTGGCGACATGTAGGCTATCGTACCCATAGATGTTCCTTCTTTAGTAATCGTGGGTTTTCCTGCAACCTTGGCTATACCAAAATCCATAATTTTCACCTGAGCTTTATCGGTCACCATGATGTTGGCGCTCTTGATGTCCCTGTGAATAACTCTTTTCTTATGCGCTTCTTCCAAACCCGCAGCAACCTGTATTGCAATCTCCAGCGCTTCATCCAGTTTCAGCGGGCCTTTCTCGATTTTTTCCTTTAAACTCTCACCTTTAACGTAAGCCATCGAAATAAATGTTTTCTCCTCAGCTTCATCAACTTCATAGATAGTACATATGTTGGGATGATCCAATGCTGCAGCAGCCTGTGCCTCCCGTATAAATCGCTCTTTTATCTCTGGGATGTGAGTTATCTCAGATTGCAGAAACTTGAGTGCAACGGTGCGTTTGAGCTTAGTATCCTCGGCTTTGTAGACAATACCCATGCCTCCTCTTCCGACCTCTTCTAGTATCCGGTATTTACCGGCAAAGGGTTTCTCTGAGGTTAATTTTTCCTTGGGTGTTTGTATGGTTTTTGTACGGGAAACACTGATATCTTCTGGAGGGAATATTTGGGTTCCACATTCACCACAAAATTGCTGGGTATCAGGATTGTCGGATTGGCATTTAGGACATTTAATAGTCACTATTTTCCCTCTTCCCTAGATTGGTAAAAGAATAACAAGGAATGAGAAAAGAGTCAAATTTAAATGACTGTAGACTTATCCCCATGTGCCAAATATATGCTAAAAATGACACAGATTCCCCCCTCAATTATGGAACAAACAATGGAACAAACAATGGAACAAACAATTTCCGTCATCTAGAAATACTCGCTTCTCTGCTCAGCTGCTGCATATAGGAGTTGTTCACGAGTGTTTTGACATGTTCCCAACCATATAGTTGTTTTAAACTAGCTTGAAAATAATAACTTGGAGGACATTTTTGATCAAGTAACAACAGTTCCCTGAGGAAGCACCCAATTTTCAACTGCTGACATCCTGGGAAAACGCTGATCCCGGTATTGCCGAGGTGGAGGATGCGAGAAAGAGGCTGGCTGGATTGAAAAAATTGCCTTGATATTTTAATAACAAAATATATATAGTTCACATATGTTGATTGAGGAATCCTGGGAAGCTTGATTAACTAAGCAATTTTCAATCCCCAAGGAGGGAAGAAAATGAGAAACAGAATTATTATCCCTTTTTTCTTCATTGTTTTTCTGGGCGTTCACTTTTTATCAATAGCCCAGTTCACTCAGGAAGAGCTGGCAGAAAGATCCAAATGGGAGGAGTTCCTCAAGGATGCGAAAGTTGTGAGTTTCTACCAGCAGAAGAGTCGAGAAGCCGTCACTGAACCGTGGACATTGACCCTGGAAAAAGACGGTATCAAAAGAAATGCATTGTGGAAAGATGTTGAAGGCAGGAGTAAGGGATCTCTTGAAAACTGGAAATGGGAAATCGCTGCTTACAGATTAGACAAATATTTGGGCCTGAACATGGTTTCTCCCACTGTGGAAAGGAGATTTCAAGGGAATCGTGGTTCCTGCCAGCTCTACGCAGAGTATTGGATGAAAGCTACGGAGAAAAATGAAAAAAAAATCAAAGTTCCTTCTTACAAAATTGACTTATATAATAAGGCCACATACTTACGGTGGGCTTTTGATAATTTAATTGCCAATGAAGACCGGCATTCGGGTAATATTTTTATAACAAAGGACTGGCGGATAATCCTTCCCGACCATTCCCGCTCTTTTCGGACATCTAGAAAATTCACAGAAAAACTTATTTACACCGAAAAAAATAAAGAAAGACCAAAAATCATGAAAGAGCTTCCCCGGGCATTTGTCGAAAAACTGAAATCCTTAAATTTTGAACTTATTAGTGATATTGTCGGAGAATATCTGACAGAGAAGGAAATCAATGCTGTCATTCTCCGGAGAGGCTTAATTCTTAAAGTCATTGACGAACGTATAAAAGAGCTCGGTGAAGACAAAGTCTTATACTGAATACAAGCCAAATTAAGCAAAGGGGGTCAAATCTTTCTTTTTGGCAAACCGTTTAATGTTTAACTCTAACAGATGGTTCGCTAATCTTGTCAATAATAAAGATTTGACCCCCTTTTAACTTTATAAACGTAAAACTTTTTCATATTTCTAGATTCCCGCTTCCGCGGGAATGACAAAAAGGAGTG
>JACKQG010004087.1_pt1 | contig 17171 bp, 18 predicted proteins | sample 8237621 | NCBI WGS metagenome assembly JACKQG01 (sample SAMN15677084, study PRJNA649215) | marine metagenome | biome: marine; feature: Black Sea; material: saline water; isolation source: suspended particulate matter (SPM) from the Black Sea western gyre | collected 2013-06-09/2013-06-10 | depth...
TCAGCATCAAACCGCCCGCCCATAATGTTTCATCGTCAGGGTGTGCTACAATTACGGCTGCATTTTCAAAAGCCCTTTTTTGTGTTATTTTGTCTTTCATTGTTTTTGTAAGGCTATTTCTTCAGATACTGACTGTATTATGAAAATTAACATCATCTGCTCTATTTTCCTTTTCGGAACGGTCTGAAAAACTTCAAAAAATCAAAATATCGCCCACTTTCTCTCAAAGGAAATACCCCCTTTTCCACGAAGCCTATTTCTTCTATCGAGTAAAATGCCTGCGCATTAAACTTTTTTATCAGTTCAACGACGCTGTACACCTCTCGGCGAGGCACAATTGTGAACAATACTTTAACTTGCCCGCTCGTGCCGTGTCCGTCAACACATGTGACGCCATAGTTCTCGGCCTTAAGATGCTCTACTAACGGCAGAGCATCTTTTGCGGTTATAACTCTTATCAGAACAATTCCTAAGGATAATTTCTCTACTATCGAAATACCGACAAAATTACCCATAGCGAACCCGCCTGCATAGGCAATATAACACGCAGGGTTGGAAAGATTCTTCATAATCTGCCCTATAGCCAGAAGCCAGATCAGGATTTCTAAGAAACCAACTACGGGCGCGAGATATTTGAACCCTCTGGAGACGAATATAACCCGTACTGTACCCATACTAACATCAATAATCCTCGCGAGAAAGATTAGAGCCGGAAGAACAAACCATGTATAAACTCCTGAGCTGACAAGCAGCAGATTATCCATATTAATCACTCCTGAAGTTATCTCTCACACATCAGACAAACGGTTAATTTTTTTCAAACAATAATCAGGGATTCATTGAAATCCTGTTTTTGATATTCTCTAATTTGCCGAAGCATATAAGCTCATCGCTGAGCATAATTTTCATATTAGCCGTTGGATTGGGTATTGTTTCACCGCCCCTTACGGTTGCCAGGAGCAATTCCTCAAAGGATACCTTGTGAAAGATTTCTTTTTTGATAATCTTTTTTCTGAGAATATTCGTCATTTTCCTGACAAATTTTTCGTATGTGAAAACCCGATAGATGCCGTATACCACAGCTACAATAATGGCCAGATTTATCCATAACAACTAAAAAAGCTGGAATCCTAAACGGCAGGAATGATTCTGAAAACTTGGCGATTATCGTTTCTTTATTAGGTATAAGAGAATCTGCCAATGTTGCAATCATAATAAGCTATACAATCCGATAAGAGCATCGCCACTCGAGTTCCGGCATATGTTTGATATTCATTCCGTAAATTCCCACCGCTAAAGTAAGGGGATTAGCTTCATTTATATCAGTGACAAAACATCTGATTCACCCAATAGTCTTACTTGTCCCTCATGGGTTAGATCTTCAAACATTATTTTCGTCAATAATCTTCCTTCAAGGCTGTTCATCTGGCTCTTCATGCATTTCTACAGTTATCTGACCGGAAGCTTGTTCGATTTGCTCCTGAAGTTTTTCAATAGTTGTGAGCAGTTCTTCGTTCAATTCTTCCAAAGCTTTAACTTCTTCGGTCTTTTCCTTTAGCTGCCCGGCCAGATCATTGGCTAATTCCTGGGTATCCCTTGCCCTGGTGACAGCTTCGTCCCGCTGAGCTGTAAGCCCATCTATCTCGTTTTGTAAAGAATCCTTGATCCTTGTTGCCAAAGACAGCTCCGATTTGATTTTCTCGAATTCTTCAAGAGTTTCAGATAATCCTTCATTCAATTCATTACTTTCACTTTGGGTTTTCTCAAGGGCAATCTTTACCTTTGCCAATTCGGTTTTGTTTTTTTCGGCTTCGGCAGCGGTTTTTTCTTTTTCTTGGGTAGATTGTTTACAGCTACCCATGAACAATATGCACATAAGTAGAAATAACAACTTTATGGTCAGTTTTTCACTCATTTCTTTGGTCCTTTAAAATTTTTCGAGAGAAGGTTACTTGAAAATCTTGGTTAACTTTCTTTGGTATCTGTCTTCCCAGCTTCGCCTGTGGTAAACATAGCTGATTATCAGTGGCAGAACGGAGGTGGCTTCTGCATAAATCATCTGTTCGTAAAGAGTATTGACCTTGCCCCATGAGTGGGCCTCTTTAAGTGTTGAGCTTGAACAGGCATCTTTCATGGCTTCGATAATTTTGGTCGAAACAAAAGATTTTATGTCGATATGTTTTACAGAATCATTTAGAAAATCGCTCTTTTCCATTTTCATTTTCTGAACTTGTAGCTCAGCAGTTTATAGATGAGCTTTGCTGCCATAAAATCCGGGGCCGTATTTCTGCTGTTAGGGCACAATTCCACAACATCAAAGCCGACGAGGTTTTTCTTGTCGGAAACGGTTTTAAGCAGCTCTAAAACATCATACCACAGCAATCCTCCAGGTTCGGGGGTTCCCGTGGAAGGCATTATGGACGGGTCAAAAACATCCAGGTCAATTGTAATGTAAACATTTTCCGAAAGTTTGGAGATGACATTTTTAATCCAGTCCGTTTTATTATAGATGTCTTTTGCAAAAAAAACGCTGGCTTTATCCATGGCTTCTTTTTCGGAGGAATCCATACTCCTGATACCCACCTGTACAATGGGACAAAGCTCTTTCGTTCTGGCCATAACACAGGCATGGTTATTTCTTGAGCCGTTATATTCTTCTCTTAAATCCGTGTGGGCGTCCAGTTGTAAAACAGTAAGATTCTCAAAGTGTCTTGCATGGGCTTTGATAGAGCCGATGCTGACCGAGTGTTCTCCGCCTATAACCACAACGAATTTGTTGTTTTCGAGATAGTATCGTGCGATACCGTGAACAGCATCAATCATCTCGTTGGTGGTGATATCTCCACCTGTTGTCTCTTCTGTAAATATGCCTTTCTTATAAACCTCTGAATCGGTCTCTATATCATATAATTCCATGTTTACTGATGCTTCGATCATTGCCGCCGGCCCTTTGTCGGCGCCTTTGATCCACGTGCTCGTTCCATCGTAAGCTACAGGAACAATAACAATTTCTGCATTTTCCGGATCAGAATATTCCTCAGGCAGATATCCAAAGTGAATTCTTTCTTTCATAACAGATATATCCCATTAAAAAAAATCAATCAAACAAAAACATTGCTATCGCTACGGTTGTTGTCCAGAGATTTTCCTGCCCCTTGGCTGTTTGTGTGATATTGGTGGTTTTAATAAAAAGGCCGCTGGATTTATACGCCTGCTCTTTTTCCGACCAGGCCGTGTCGGGATCCAATTCCATCCCCAGCGTTGTTCCTAACATGCCGGCTGCCAGGTCTTCGGCCATGTCGCTGGCCTTTTGGCTGTTCATGCCGTGACCGTGTACCTCGCTGAGATATCCCCATTTGCTGCTGTCTTTAGGAACAGCAACTCCTATCGAAGAAGCTACCAGTCGCCCATGTTCGTCTGTATCCGCCCTTGCCAAAACGCAGAAGCTTATAGATCCCGGAACCAGAGAATTGATTCCTTTTTCCCGGCTGATCATTTTGCATTTGGAAGGTAATATCGACGAAACCTGAACAAGGTTTTGCTGGGCTACACCTGCCACCCGCAGAGCTTCTTCGAAAGATTTAAGCCGATATTTATGCCGGCCTACTCCTTTGGTCAAAAAGACTTTCGTTGGTAGTAGATCAATCATTTGACGCTCCTGTGTATTAAGTTCATCTATTCAGTAACAAAACCTGGCAAGCAGCGTTTGCAGTTTTAAGTTTCGTTTACCATCAGCACTCACCATGTGTATTTTCATAACTGCACGTATACTCTATACAATCTTTAGCTTTTCAAACCTTACAGGTTTCTCCCGTCTCGGGATAATTTTCCCGGCGGTATTTAACGGGACAATTACCTCTTATAATATACAGACCGGTGTTCTGGGCATTTAATTTTCTAATTATACTCATTCGCCCAATTATTTACTTCTGAAATAAGAATTAAAAGAGCTAAATAAAAATAATAATATTTTTGTAAAAGTCAAATTTTTTAATTGACCATTTGGTCAGTTTTGACTAAATAGTCGCCTTCATGAAGACTAAGCCTGCGAAAGCCACGAAAAACAGGTCTCAAAAAAGAGCTTCTCAAACCCGAAAGAAGCTCAAAGAAGCAGCTCTGGATGCATTTAGTGAAAAGAGTGTTGAGGCGGGTTTTTGTGGAAAGTTTAGTAACGTTTCTTGGGCGGTAATATTTGGACTGAAAGTCGTTGTGAAGATTACAATTTTAAAGATTATTAGACCGGCAAGTTGTGGATTATAAGATTAATATGGGAAAAAAGGATACAAACAGAGACAGATTATCACCGGCTGAGATAAAAAAATTCAAAGCCATGTTACGGGCAAAGCGAAATGAGATACTTGGTAATGTTTCGACTATGGAATGCGAGGCTTTGCGAAGAGACAGAAGTGATTTGTCAATCATGCCTACACACTTGGCCGACATGGGAACGGATAACTATGAAATCGATAATATTCTGGGTCTGATGGATAGCGAAAGGAAAATTCTTATAGAAATCGATACCGCACTGAGTAATATCGATAATGGTACATATGGAATTTGTGAGATGAATGGCGAGACGATCCCGAAAGCACGACTGGAGGCGATTCCATGGGCTCGATATTGCATCGCCTGTGCCGGCTTGGTTGAGAAAGGTTTATTTGTGAAAAAAAATTCTTTTGATATGGAGGAAGAATTTTTCGACAGATCAAATTTTGGCGATGATGATAGTGAAGATAACTGAAACTCAGCAAACAAGCTTAATAAAATCGAATCTTTAAAAAGGGGAACCATAAAGACGGATATGGTGGGTTTTAACCCACCTGCTAACAACCATTTATTTATTTTCATGGAGGCTTAAAAAAATGGCAAAAAAGAAAGTAGCAAAGAAAAAAGCAACGAAGAAAAAGAAAACATCCAAGAAGAAAAAATAGACAACCGATAATATAAAATTATCAGAAAGCCATCATTGCTGATGCACTGGTGGCTTTTTTTGTAAGTAGTACGGCATTTCAGAAATAAAGTGATAATAGAACGCCCTTTTTAAGCCGCTATTAGGAAATGTGTACTTACTATGGTTAAACTTGTAACTGACCTATGCGTAAAGCCAACCTTGCTCCAGCCAGGCATACTCCCGGTCTCCGATAAAGGTGGCTGCAAGTTTCTTGAGCCGTTGTCGCCGGACTTCTGAGAGTTTCGTCCAGGAAGCGCTTAGGTTTTCTCGAACCTGCTCTATAGTGTGAACTCCGCATGTACAGATATCAACCAGCTTGTTCTCCAGAACGAAGGCAATCAAGTCGCGGGGCAGGCCGGCCTCGGTACCTTTGAGATCGCGGTCCTTCAAAAGAGCACCCCGGACGAAGGGCTTGATGGTAATCACACCTAATCCCTTTTTCTTCGCAGCCGGAAGCAACTTTTCCGCTGCGCGGTGCCGTACATTGTAGGGTATAGAACAAATATCAAAATAGTCACCGAATTTGTCAAATGCCTCCAGGAACAGTTCGGGCCTAAAGTGGCAGCCGAATCCTGTGAATCGAATTTTCCCCTGTTGTTTTAGTTTGTCGAGCGCTTCGATTGAGTAGGACATGTCCCAATACCCGGACTGAGGCGTGTCGTTCTCGGTATTGCAAAGCAGGCACATATCGACGTAGTCGGTTTGCCACAGTTTCAATCTGTCTTCGGTCCACTTGTATATCTCCTGCTTGTCGGCTTTGACGCCTTTCATTTTGTGAGATACGCGTATGGAAACAATGACTTTGTCCCGCGCTTTGAGTCTCTTAAGCGCCTCGCCGGGTACACTGGATTCTTCCAGCGCCGTGCATGAATCGAGAAAATTAACTCCCATATCCATACTTGCAGCAATCATTCGAACTGCCTCATTGACCGTTGGCCTGCGAAATCCTTCCTGTCCGTCCGGAACCTGCTTGTACGCCCAACTGTGTCCTCCAATTCCGATTTCGGAAACGCGCAGACCGGTTTTACCGAGCACGCGATATTTCACTCTACGGCCGGTCGCTTTCTGTTCCGGCGCCGAGTAAGCATTATCGAGCAGCGGCGTTGCCATACCTGCCGCTGCCGCCCCAAACCCGAATTGTTTGAGAAATTCCCTGCGTGTCGAGATGATTTCGCTTTCCTGTTTAGAAATGTGCTTTACCATTTTATGTGCCCTCAAAGAATTATGATTGTATTGTACTAAATTTCAATCTAATCTGAAAGAAAAAGCAATAAAACCGCTTAATTGTGTGTTATATTTATCAGTAGAATAACAATTTGAAGGCTCTTATATATGGCTGTAGCTGTTAAAAAGAATTCTACAAGAAAGGACACAGGATGATGGAAAATGATAGATTTTTAGTGAGCAGGAAATTTTCGGTTTCTTTTTTATGCTTAATACTTACAGTTTGCGCCACGATTTGTGCGGTTGCGTATCCGGCTGCGGTGAATAGTTCGGCCGGTGGTGGAAAAACTGTTTTCAGAGCTATAGAGATATTTCCTCTTGTTAAGCAGCACGTACACGGCTCGACAGTAGTTGAGTTGCCGAATGGAGATATTCTCGCGGCCTGGTTCCAGGGTTCCGGCGAACGATGGGCGGATGACGTAGCGATTATGGGAGCACGGCTCAAAGCCGGTAAGCAAAAATGGAGCGGGCCTTTCGTGATGGCGGATGTACCAGAGTTCCCGGATATTAATCCCATTCTTTTTCTCGACCCTCGTGGCCGTCTTTGGTTGATGTGGTACACCGTCATAGCAAATCAGTGGGAGACTTCACTGCCCAAGTACCGGATCAGTGAAGACTACTTGAACCACGATGGTGCGCCAAAATGGTCATGGCAGGAGGTTCTGCACGTCAAACCCGGGGATTCATCGGAACGGGGAATTCAGCCGGGCGACCGTTTTGTAAAATCTATTGAAAGACAAATCGAAGAATATGGAAAATATCTTTCCCAAAGCTCAAATCTTTCAGAGCAGGCTGCTCAAAGATTGTTGGAAAGAAGGAAGACGTGGTCAGAGAATATGCTCGCCAAGGCGCGGGGCGAGAATATGATGCGGTCAGGTCAGCTTCGCGATGCTTCAGGCGGATATACAAATCAACAGCTTGGATATGCCTATTTCAGGCGCATGGGCTGGCAGACAAAGAACAAGGCTGTTATCGTTAATAAAAATCGAATGATAATTCCGTTTTATTCGGATGGATTCAGCTTTTCGTTAATGGCCATAACGGATGATTGCGGTCAGAGCTGGCAGTTTAGTGAGCCGCTCGTGGGGGCCGGAAACATCCAGCCCAGTATCGCAATAAAAGCCGATGGTTCATTAGTCACCTACATGCGCGACAATGGCCCGCCGCCTAAGCGTCTTCACATGAGCACTTCAAAAGACGGCGGTTTGACGTGGAGCACGGTAACGGATTCTGAATTGCCTAATCCCGGTTCCGGAGCCGATATTGTTACCTTGCGAAACGGCCACTGGGCTTTGGCGTACAATGATACAGAAAACGGAAGGCATAGTCTGGCCGTTTCGATTTCAACTAATGAAGGAAAAAGCTGGGACTATACCCGGCATATTGAACGCGACATGCGTGAAAGAAACATAGCCACCAGCAGCGGCTATCCCTCGATTACACAGGGCCTTGACGATACCTTACATGTAGTTTACAGTTACCATCATAGAGACCGAGGAGATGCCCCGAGGAATACAATCAAATACGTACAATTTAACGAGGAGTGGATCAGGCAGGAGTAAATCAATGAAACGGCGGGAATTCATCAAAAATGCAGCGGTTGGACTGGCAGCATTAACTGCGGGCCGGCCGCACGATGCCAATGCAAAGGGCCCCGGTTATCGGGTAGCGGTAATCGGCAGGACTGGCAAGGGTAACTATGGTCATGGGCTGGACGTGGTGTGGAATGATATAGACCAGGCCCGGGTCGTGGCCGTTGCAGATGAAGATTCAAAAGGCCGGGCCGAAGCCGCAAAGCGTCTAAACGCACCGAAAGCCTACGCCGATTATCGCCAAATGCTGGAAAAAGAACGCCCGCAAATCGTAAGCGTGGCCCCGCGCTGGCTGGACTGCCATCGTGATATGGTGCTGGCCTGTGCAGAGTTCGGCTGCCACGTCTTTCTTGAAAAAGCTATGTGCCAGGACCTTGAGCAGGCCGACGAAATGATCGCTGCCCTTGAAAAGCGAAATTTGAAACTGGCTATCGCTCACCAGACCCGATACAGCCCTTCGCTGAAACACGTCAGACAAATTATCTCAGACGGAAAGCTGGGGGACATACTTGAACTGCGCGGCCGGGGCAAAGAAGACCGCCGGGGCGGCGGCGAGGACCTGATGGTGCTCGGTACACATATCATGGACCTGATGCGTTTCTTTGCAGGCGATGCGAAAGAGTGTTTCGCAAACGTCAGAGATGGACAAAAGCCTGTTACCGCGAATGAACTGCGCGATGGAGCCGAAGGCATTGGTCCGCTTGTCGGAGATGAGATTCATGCAATGTACCGTTTTGGCAAAACGACAACGGGCTATTTCTCGACCCAGCGTGTCAGGCATGGAGCATCGAATCGCTTTGGACTCCAGCTTTATGGAACCAAAGGAATACTCACGATGACGACCGGCGCTCTGCCGGAAATCTGGTTTGTAGAAGATCCCTCATGGCAGCCCGGCCGCAGTAAGGCACGCTGGAAGAAGATTACAAGTGCCGGGATTGATAAGCCCGAAACGCTTAGTGATGCTAACCAGCGTTTTGGTAATAGCCTTATTACCCAAGATTTAATCCGGGCCATCGAGACGAACACACAACCAAAAGGCAGCATGTACGACGGCCGAGCGGCTTTGGAGATGATATTAGCTGTATATGAATCACACCGCCTTAACACGCCGGTTGAATTACCCCTGAAAAACCGCAGGCACCCGCTGAGCCTGTTGTAACTATGTTTGTTGAATTATGTATATAGGAGGATTTATAGCTTATGAGAATTAATTTTCGAAACCGATTTTTCTGCATATTGTTTTCGGCCGCGTTCGCGATTATATCATTTAACTCAGCTATGGCGGAAAATTGGCCATGCTTTCGGGGACCAACTCGACAGGGCATTTCAAATGAAAAGGATGTCCCAATCGAATGGAGTCAAACGTCAAACATTGTCTGGAAGACACCGGTTCCGGGCGAGAGCTGGTCATCGCCCATCGTGTTCGATAACAGGGTGTTTGTAACGACCGCAACTGACGCAGGTGCCTCATTTCGCCTGCTATGCCTCGATAGGCTGACTGGAACCGTACTTTGGAACAAACAAATACACCGGCAAAATCCGGGACACAAGCAAAGGTTTAATTCGTATGCCACGTCCACACCTGTAACCGACGGTCAGAATATTTATGTAATGGCCTTTGACGGAACTCTGGCGGCAGTCTCCAACGAAGGTAATATAATCTGGACACATCAGGAATTTGAATATTACAGTGAGCACGGCCTGGCGGTTTCGCCAATATTGTACAGGGATTTGCTGATTGTTCCTTTTGACGGAAGCAGCACCGGACCGGATAAAAAACTTGGATGGCAAAAACCATGGGATAAGGGCCTGATTCTTGCTGTAAACAAAAATACAGGAAAGGTACAGTGGAGAGGCCGGCGAGGCTCTTCCCGTATCGCACATGTTACCCCGCAGATTCTTAGTGAAAACGGCCGGAACCAGCTCATTAGCTCGGCAGGAGATGTCATCCAGGGTTTTGACCTTGATACCGGCCGCAGGATTTGGACAGTCGCAAATTCGGGCGAAGGTGTCGTGCCTTCTATCGTTATTGGCGACGGTCTGATTTTCACTACGTCAGGATTTGGTGACTCGGCGATCCGCGCCATTCGCACGGGCGGCAAAGGTGACGTTACAGAAACACACATCGCATGGGAATCAGCCGAAGATGTTTCGAAAATCCCCTCAATGCTTTACCTCAACCCCTTCCTTTTCTTGGTTACTGAAACTGGTGTTGCCAAATGCCTCAGAGCGTCAACCGGTGAAGAAATATGGAGAGAGCGTCTGGGGGAAAAACACTCGGCCTCGCCAATCTGGGCGGACGGCAAAATATATTTTCTCTCCGAGAAAGGCAAGACCACAGTTATCCGGGCTGGAGGTGAATTTGAGATTCTCGCTGAAAATGAACTTGATGAAAAGTGCATCGCAAGCCCCGCCGTCTCACAGAAGCAAATTTTCATACGGTCGGAAAATAATATCTACTGTATAGGCCACAGCCAGTAGGCAATAGGAAACTTCACTTATTGAATCTAAAAAAAGCTATTTAAAACGTTAACTCGTCTTTAGGGGTATCGTACTTACAATCCTCATTTTTTGTGAATTTCTCAATATCCGCGCGAACACTGCAAACTTCATCTCTGAGCAACTCAACCTGGTGTTCCAGGTCTTCTTCACGTGTCCTTTCTTTTCCATCAACAGCTTTATTAAGATGATATTCCTGGGGCTCTTCGACTTCTTTTACAATATCATTATCTTTGTCTTGGCGGATGACGCCAAAGATTTTACCCTGCCAACATAGCTTCACCCATCGAATGAATCTATGAACACCTGTACCGCAAAACCAGACAAACCAAACAGCCAGGTATCCGCCAATTGCACTGCCTAAGCCTGCCAATACGAACAACATGATTACTTGATTTTTGGGGAGTGTCACCCAGAAATTACCTTGAGCTTCCTCTAAGTTTTTCAGGCAGCTGCTAACGGCCTCTGCATTGGACTTAAAATAATTAGGCTCAGTTTGACGGCATGCTTCCCAACCTTGGGATTCCTTGCTGTAAATGTCCAGTTTGTGTCGTGCCGTGTAATACTCACCGGCCATTAACAGAACGCAAAAGCAGGCAGAGAAAACACTTACGCATATCGACAGAAAAAGCGTTATGCTGCGCAGTCCATATTTTCGCTTCATAATATTATCCTCCCACATATAAACTATAACTTATCCCTCTCCAGTAGCAAAATGAGCAGATAATTACTGTTTAATAAAAAAAATACCCGGATTTGTGCTGTTTTGGCTGCAAAATAACGGAAAAAACGTCATAACCGGAAAAACCGTTACATTTCATATTACTGGTGGCACATAATTATAGTATTTACCATTTTCATATCCCAATGAAAGATGCAGTACAGTGTATTGAATATACACCGTAATTAAAGCCCCTGCTTAATTAGCCCGCCTCCTCCTAAAGCAGGGGTTTTTTTTTCAAAATCCCCTTTTTCTGCCTCTTAGAGCTGTAAAGTTGACAAACTCCGATATTTTTTGCCCCCGGCGGATGCGTTTCGTATATTTTAAAGGGAATCCCAGGGACAGTCCCCTCTGCATGCGTGTAAGTTGCTGGTTGACAAAAAGTTAAGCTGAAATTGAGGAGAAATATTATGGGAGTGGTAAAAGGATTTTGGCAGCATACCAACGGAAAAATTTACGCTGTCCAAAGCGACACTTTAGGAAAGATCATAGGGGGAGTAGGACCTTTAGATCCTGATGACCTGCACGAGCTCGACCAATACGACTACCAGCCTGCAATTAAAGGATGGCTCGAAGAGGCGGTAGCCTGTCATAAATTGCATCGAATCAATCCCCTCTTATGTAAGTAACAATTCGCCGTGCTTGGTTCTTCATGCTGTTATTTCTTGTTCACTCTTAATTATAAGAGCTTATTTGATTTCAATCTGTCAGGCCCATAGCCTGAGCGATTTTCCTTGACGACAGCGACTAACTAAAGTCTAATATTAAATAGAAAAAAGTTAATTGCCGGCAAATCTGAAAACGGGTTTCCCTGTAAAATATTCTGTAATTCCCGAGTGTGAGTTTTAAAAATTATTTGTGAAAAAAAATGGAGGCAGGAATGCAATCCTTCAGAAGAATATTTATGGTCGTTAAAATAATACTCTGCGTACAAATTATCCTGTTGGCCTTCGGAGCCGCTAATGCACATGCTAATGAAACTCCCGCATATTCATTTGTGTATCTTGGTGACATACATTTCGACAAAAAAAGCCATCATGATTTTGACTGGGTCCGCGCCAATAAGCCGAACGATATCAGGCAGATAGAGGACTATGTCAGGATTACGGAAAACCATACCCCCGGCCTTCTACGGCGAATCCAGAACTCCATAGATTCCAGTCACCTTCGGATAAACATGGTTGTCCAGGGCGGAGATTTTACGGAAGGGCTGTGCGGCAGCCGCCGGCTCCAGGAGACTCAGTTCAAGGACGCCTTAAAGTGCGTCCGTAAATATATACCCCGAACCACATTCGTTACTGCCAAGGGCAATCACGATATCACAGGCCCAGGGGCGAAGGAGGCATTTGACAGTGTTATGCTGCCGTGGTTATCGAAAGAATGTAAAAAGAAAATTGATTCCGCTTCTTTCTTTTTTTTCAAAGGGCCGGATTTGTTCGTTTTCTTCGACGCATATCATAACAAGGATCTCGATTGGCTTGAAAAAACTTTAAGCCAAAACAAGCATCGCCACGCGTTTGTTGTAATTCATCCCCCGGTGGTTCCTTATAATGCAAGGTCCACATGGCATCTTTTTTCAAGAGACAAAGAAAAAGATGTCCGCGAAAGATTCTTAAATATACTGGGTGCAAATAAAGTCGTAGTGCTGACCGCTCACCTCCATAAATACGTTGTTCTGGCAAGGAAAACTTCCCAGGGCACTTTTGTCCAGTTCAGTATGAACAGCGTTATAAGCTCGCCTGAAATATCCGTTAAAGACCATCTCAAAGGCCTCAACAATTACAGCCCCGCTCTTGTTGACCTTGAGCCTGAATTTTCGCCAGATACGAAACAGCAGCGCCAAAAAATCCTCGAAGATGAAAAACCGTATATATCTTATTTTGAATTTGCGAATTTCCCCGGATATGCCGTCATTAATGTCTCTGGTAACGGAATCGACATAGATATTTACAAAGGCGATTCCGACACAATATGGAAGAATGTACCTCTCGGACCGGTGTTCGATAATTGAAGAAATGGCATCCGAACAGCAGAAATCTGCTTGTGCCTTTGACGATAATCTGTTTTTATAGAGCCTATCCTTTGGATTGAGAGGGTAATTATTAAATATATTTTTATGAGGAGAGTATTATGTTGCGAAAGATATTAGCAGCCATTCTTATTACTTGTATAGTTTTTTCTGCAAACCACTCGGCATTTGCACAGGACAGTAAAGATGGGTGGATTTCCCTGTTTGACGGCAAAACACTATCCGGCTGGAAAGCCAGCGAGAACAAAGACACCTTCAGTGTGCAGGATGGGATAATCATAGTCAAGGGCCCCCGGAGCCATCTGTACTACACAGGCACCGTCGAGAATGCGAACTTCACAGATTTCGAGTTCAAGGCCGACATAATGACAAAACCCCGGGCGAATTCCGGAATGTACTTCCATACCGAATACCGGGATACCGACTGGCCGAATAAAGGTTTCGAGGTCCAGGTGAACAATTCACACACTGACTGGCGAAGAACAGGCTCTCTTTACGGCATTAACGATGTCCGCGATTCCGCCGCAAAAGATAATGAGTGGTTTACCCAGCACATTATTGTCGATGGAAGACAAATAACCGTTATGGTCAACGGCAAGGTTGTCATGGAATACGCCGTGCCGGAAGGGACCGGCAGAATAAGCCGAAAACTCTCTAACGGCACGTTTGCATTGCAGGGTCATGACCCGGGCAGTACGATTTATTACAAGAACATAATGGTCCGGCCCCTGCCCAGACCCGATTTCCCCCTCGTTGACTACCACGTGCATCTAAAAGGCGGACTCACGCTGGATGAAGCTATTGAGAACGCAAAGCAGCGCAACATGAAGTTCGGTATCGCCGAGAACTGCGGCCTCGGCTTTAAAGTTACCGACGACGAAAAACTTAAGCCGTTTCTAAGGCAACTGGAAGGCAAGCCTGTTTACAAGGCAATGCAGGCCGAAGGCCGCGAATGGCTCAACATGTTCTCACCGGATATGATTGCTAAATTCGACTACGCCTTCACCGACGCTATGACCTTTACCGATCAACGCGGCAGGCGTATAAGGCTGTGGATTCCGAGTGAAGTTCAGATTGACGACGAGCAGGAATTTATGGATATGTACGTTGACAAGATTGTCTCTGTCCTCAGCGAGCCGATTAATATCTACGTCAATCCCACTTTTCTGCCTGCCGTTATTGCTGACCGGTATGACAAATTATGGACGCCGCAGCGTATGGACCGAGTGATAAAAGCCGCCGTCAAAAATAATGTAGCTATAGAAATCAACGCACGATATATGATTCCAAACAAGGCCTTTATACAAAGGGCCAAGAAAGCCGGCGTCAAATTTGCGTTCGGAACAAACAATGGCGGCCGCGATCTCGGACATCTCGAATATTGCCGAAGAATGGCAAAAGAATGCGCCCTGACCGAAAAAGACATGTTCTCACCAAAACCGGATGGCAAAAAATCCATCCAACGCCGAAAATAATAAATTAAATGGAGTTATTCTGAAAACGGTCTTGTAGGAAAAATTGGTTAATATTACTATTTTAATCGATTATGAATATTAATTGTCCTAAATATGCTTGACAAAACCATTAATTTTTATTATATTTACAAAAGATTCGTAACTTTCTGTGTCGATAGGATAAATGCCCTTTTATTATAATAGTTAAGGACCATAGTATATGGAACATATCTTATCTGCACTCCCGGATTATGATAATCCACCTGTCAATGAAGTTGTATTTGGAATTCAATTCAAGAAACTCCAAAATTTTAAAGCACCCCATATCGGTTTTTTTTGGGAAAAACTTGGCAAGAAGGAATATCCGGAATGCAAGGAAATGCCGCCTTTAGGCCACACTATAGAATCTTTTGAAGGAATTCCCCTTCAACAACCACCTTTGACAATCGAAAGATTCGATCATCCACCTCTACCTCGCTTATTTTTCATAAGCGCAATGAAAAATCAATTAATCCAAACTCAGGAAGATCGTCTACATCAAAATTGGCGAAGAATTAAACCTGATGATGAATATCCAAGATATGCTACATTGTATCCAAAATTCAAAAGTTCTTGGAGCATTTTTACCTCCTTTGTCGATGAAATGGAATTAGGCAATGTCGAACCAGATCAGTATGAATTAACATACGTTAACCAAATACCACGGGGCGAAGGATGGGAAAACTTATTTGATATAAACAATTTATTTAGGGACTCTCGATCCGAACCAGATAACCGTTTTCTTCCCGAACCGGAGAATATGTCATGGCGTAAAACATACAGGTTACCAAATGATACTGGAAGGTTACATATTTCGACAAGACTTGCTATCAGTCGAGAGTTAAAGGATCGTATCTTGATAATAGACCTGACTGCAAGAGGCTTTATTGCTGACAAGATAGATACTTGGTTTGATATGGCGCACGAGTGGATTGTTAAAGGCTTTACTGATCTTACTAGCGAATCCATTCAAAAAGCAGTCTGGAAGAGAAAGCAATGAATCAGGCTTCAACAAATTTAAATAATACAAATCTCACAAACGATTATATAAGCCCAGCAACTGACTTCTGGGATCCTGATTTCAACTATTTTCAATCCGACTCTGATATGAATTGGGGATCGAGTGATTTTAGGGAATGGCCTGTTCTCCCAGCAGAAAATGTTACCTCCTTTGAAAATGCCGATTTATTAGAGCCGGATATCCTTGGTGAGAGGAATATCAGAGGGCTGAAAACAATTTTTGTAACTTTATCTTTACCTGAAAAAACTGCGCGTTCATTTGCATATAATACTCTATTAGCCCCCACACCATTTTATGCTTCAGTAGAAGAACGTTTTGGATCGGCACTTCATCAAACTTTATTTTCTCCGGACTTCTTCAATATCAAAAAATATTCAACTTGTATCATAGGCCAAACTCCAGTTTCTATTCTAGAAGAATGGGTAAATGCCTTTGAAGTAACACGAAACATTCCTATTATAATTCACCCTGAAGTTATTCAGGAGGCTAAAGAAGAAGCCGTAACAGACGATTTAGACACTAGCATTAAAATCGCTGAAGATAGTTATTCCACCCTAATAAAAATCGAAGTAAGTATAGAACACGACCCAGAAATTCTCGACAGAAAAACAATTCGTTTCGGTTTAACGGTTTCAGGCGAACCTGAGACAATTTTACAAAACGAAGCTCTATTCAAACAGCGCCTTCGTTCGAGCATTAACCGCCGTACTCGTGAACTAATTACCGTTACTTACGTCTGGGAAGAATAATTAAGTATGGAACCAAAGTCTTTCTTGGAATTGGCAGAGCAACTTTCAAAAAATACGACAAGTGAGGCTTCGCTTAGAAGTTGTGTAAGTCGCAGCTATTATGCGCTTTTTAATTTAATGGCTCAATTTATAAACGAAAATGTTGAACGGCTGTCCCAAACTGCCAAAGACCATGAAATGGTGTACTATTATTTTAATAACTGTGAAGTTGAGGATGTAGAGACAATCGCCAGTGGTCTAAATGACCTACGAGACGAAAGAAATGATTCAGATTACAAGCTTCATTTAGATAAGTTTAAGGAACATTTCACAGTAGCTTTGCTTTTCAAAAAGGCAAGCATTTCTTTCAAATCCTTTGAAAATATTATACAAAGTAGTAAACACCGCAAACATATAGTAAGAGGAATACAAAAATATAAAAAAACAACTAATTCATAACCTATTTTTTCAAAATAATTAAGTCCGTTTATATTCTAGCAATATATCAATTCCCCAGACAAAACAACATTCTTTTTGTTCCAATCTGACAAGCATAGCATCTACAGATTTGACTCATGATAAATGATTACACCACGAACGGATATATGATATTTGTTATCAGAACTCTTAGCGTTCAGCTTTTTAGCATAAAAAAGCGCATGGTCATTTGACTATCCGCATCCACTCGTCAACTCATTCACATCTCGAAAAATCGAGATATTTTTGACAAAAAACGCTAAAAATCGCCCACTTTTCAGTCAAAAACGCTCACTCTTAAAAACAAAAATATAAATATTCAAAATTTTTTATCTCCTTTTTCCATATCGAGTTACGAGATTCCAGCCTCAAAATATAGCCAAATTTTCGACTCAAAACTGCACACTCGTCTAATTATAGAGGCAGTGCCTTGCCC
>JACKQG010004090.1_pt1 | contig 17168 bp, 18 predicted proteins | sample 8237621 | NCBI WGS metagenome assembly JACKQG01 (sample SAMN15677084, study PRJNA649215) | marine metagenome | biome: marine; feature: Black Sea; material: saline water; isolation source: suspended particulate matter (SPM) from the Black Sea western gyre | collected 2013-06-09/2013-06-10 | depth...
AAATATAAATCAAACCTGTCTCTGGAAAAAAGAGCTAAAGCAGTTGTGAAGTTCTTAAAAAACGCAAGGATTGACAGCTTGCAGATGCTGAATGCAGTGCCTCTGCCTGGCTCAGAACTCAGAGCAAAGCTTGATGCAGAAGGAAGATTGTTACCTTTAGAAACAGTTGGCTGGGACAAATATGATGGGCAGTTCTTATGCTATGATCCAACATCGGAAGGATTGAATCCATATGAACTCCAAAACTTACCAAGAGCGCTGATGAAGAAAAGATATCAGGGCAGTTTCATATCCAGGAAAATAAATTATGGCAACTGGATGAACTGGACCTACAATGCAACGATAGGCTTCCCTATACAATTTGGAATATTCTATATGAAGAGATTTGTCCATAACCTGATTGAAAAAAGAAGAGAGCAGAGCATAACAAAAAGAAGAAGGTTTCTGCCTACAAGAAATATATTTCATGAGTCGTTAGTAAACGCTTGGAGCGATATAAGAAGGAAATGGCGAAACCTCGCTATGAAAACATATGGTGCAAACATAGTGCGAAGATGGATGAAAGCCTATAAAGAAAGTGATTATTCAAAAAGATTAAAACAATTATATGTGAAAAAACGAATATCCTGAACTTTTTATATAAAGTTTATTCTGTTCCAGAAGACCAGTTTGATGCCGCATACATGAAAGCTGAAAAATTGGTCAGTGGTTATCAGGGAAAGCCAGAGGGATTGCATCAGAGGAGACGATGATCCGCCAACAACAACATGGAGCGGAGGAGATGCAGTTGACTTGTCGCTTTCAGATCTGACTTACAATGATCCAAGACAGATAAATCCATACGTGAATGCAGGAGGAGAATTAAGAAGCACTCACGGAGCAAATATAGCATTACCAAGTATTAGCGTGCCTTGTGAATAGTTGGAGCACTGGACTTTCTTTCATAACATTTATATACGCTTATCTCTTCTCTTTTTCTTATGGGTGTGAGAAGGAACTGGAAGGGTACTATAATCATTATTATTATATGGTTTATCATCTTATTCTTATTCAGGATTTTCGGCTTGTTTACTGATTACTGGTGGTTCAAGAATTTAAATTTTGAAAAGATATTCCTGATAAGCTTACAGACAAAGATTATCCTGTTCATATTATCCTTTGCAATATTTCTCGCATTTGCATTATTCAACCTCTGGTTGTCGTCCAGACTCCAGAAATCGATTGTTACTTTCAAATTAAAGTTACTGATAACATTGGTGTTGTCTTATTTCATAGGTATGACAACCTATCACAAGTGGTTTACAGTGTTACAGTATCTCAAACAGACACCTTTTAACATCGCAGATCCAATCTTCATGAAAGACGTGTCATTCTACATATTCTCGTTGCCGTTCATCCTGGCTGTCTGGAGTTTCATAATGACGACAGTCTTGATAACTTTAATCCTAGTGGCATTAGACTACTTACAGGCATACATAGCATCCATGTTCAGGCAGAGAACTCCTGAGCAGGTCATTGATTTTAAATCACAGACCCTAGAACTGAATAGAGGGGTGCTGGCGCACCTAGCTATTCTAGGATCATTCGTGTTCATACTTCTGGCAATCAGACACTACCTTTCAAGGTTCTCGATAATGTACTCTGAGAAGGGGATAGTGGTGGGAGCAGGATACACAGACGTGGTAGCATTCTTGCCAATCATGAAATTCCTGATGATATTAGCAGTTATCATAGCGGTTCTCTTCTACATATGGATATTCTTCATATCAGGTAGCAAGAAACTAAAGAAAAGACACATCCTGCTATACGCAGTAATCCTATACATAATAGTACTCTTCATAGGACCAACAGTCATACCTGCAGTGATGCAATCTTTGAAAGTTTCACCAAACGAGATCAACCTAGAGAAGCCTTACATAGAGAACAACATAGAATTCACAAAATTGGCTTACGGGCTTTCAGATGTGGAGGAGAAGGACTTCAATGTAGAGCAGACAATAACACCTGAAACCCTGGAAGAAGCCTCAGAGACGATTGATAATGTAAGGATACTGGACTGGAGGCCTTTAACGCAGACATACAAGCAGACACAGGAAATCAGATTATACTATGACCTATCAGGGATAGATATAGACAGGTATGATATAAATGATAAATACACACAGGTGATGTTAGCGCCAAGAGAGATGAATCAGAGACAGATTGTAGATAACGCAAAGACCTGGGTGAACCTCCACATGGTGTACACTCATGGTTTTGGAGTGGTGATGAGCCCTGTGAACAGCGTGACCAAGGAAGGATTGCCAGACTATTTTATACAGGACATACCGCCAGTAGCAAACGTTGATGAAGAAAACCTGATAATAGAGAATCCAAGGATCTACTACGGAGAGAAAGACAACACATTCGTGCTGGTAAACACCAACACAAAAGAATTTGACTTCCCAAAGGGGAACACGAACGAGTACATACAATACGACGGCAAAGGAGGTGTGCAGCTGGACTCCTTCACAAAGAAACTCTTGCTGGCATTAAAATTCCTGGATATAAAGATACTCTTGTCATCAGACATAACAAAGGACAGCAGGATAATGTTCAGCAGAAACATCCAAGACAGGATATCAAAGATAACACCTTTCATGATGCTTGACGAAGACCCGTACCTTGTGATAAGTGAAGGCAGGTTATACTGGATACAAGATGCATACACTATCTCTAACAATTTTCCATATTCTGAGAAGTTTGGAAGAATAAATTACATAAGGAATTCTGTTAAAGTAGTTGTGGACGCTTATGAAGGGGCTGTGACGTATTATGTGGTTGATCCAGAGGATCCTCTGATACAGACCTATGCAAAGATATTCCCTAAGCAGTTCAAATCTTTTGACTTAATGTCTGAAGACCTGAAAAAGCACATACGATACCCTGTCGATCTTTTCAAGGTACAATCAGCCATTTACAACACATACCACATGGAGGATTCAACGGTTTTCTATAACAAAGAGGATGCGTGGCAGATACCTTCTGAGATATACGGTACAGGTCAGCAGATGAAAGTCGAACCTTACTACATTATAATCAAACTACCTGAAGAGGAGAAAGAAGAGTTTGTTTTAATGACTTCCTTCACCCCGATAAGAAAGGACAATATGATTGCGTGGATGGCAGCCCGTTCTGACGGGGAAAACTATGGAAAACTGCTTCTGTACAAGTTTCCGAAAGAAAAACTGATATACGGACCATTGCAGACAGAGGCAAAGTTCGATCAGGACTCAGAGATATCGCAGCAATTAACCCTGTGGTCACAGCAAGGCTCGAGAGTGACTAGAGGGAACCTGTTAGTGATACCTATAAAGGACAGTCTTTTATACATTGAGCCGTTGTACATACAGGCAGAGCAGGGACAGCTGCCACAGTTGAAGAGGGTGCTGGTCTCTGACGGCGAAAGGGTTGTGATGGAAGAGACCTTGGAGATCGCATTGAATGTGTTGTTCGGAAAGGCTAAAACTATTATAAAGGTTGGTGAAGAGGAAAAAACTTCTGAAGAGCTGATTGCAGACGCTCAGAGTTATTATGATGCTATTCTTGAATCCATGGGCAAGGACTGGGTTGCGTTTGGCGAGAACTTCGACAAGCTTGGTGAAGTGTTGAGAGAGTTGAGCTAATTTCTAAACCTTTTTATAATGCTAATATTTACTTTCTTGTATGTTTGGGAATTCAAAGCAAATTGTTCAAAGAATTCTTTCCAAAGCAGATGTTCGAATAAACGGTGACAGGCCCTGGGATATACAAGTTTTCGACGAGAGATTGTATTCAAGGGTTTTGGCAGGTGGTTCTCTGGCTTTGGGAGAGTCTTACATGGATGGCTGGTGGGGTTGTAAAAAGCTTGACCAGTTCTTCACCAAGATACTCAGAGCAGGTTTGGACAGGAAGGTGAACATACATATTATTTGGAGATTCATAAAAGCCAAGTTAACAAACGCCCAAAGATCAAAAGCTTATAATATTGGGAAAAGACATTATGATAAAGGCAATGAACTCTATAAGAGGATGCTGGATAAGGGTATGAACTACAGCTGCGGCTACTGGAAAAACGCAAAAACCCTTTATCAGGCTCAGAAAGCAAAGTTAAAATTAATATGTAAGAAGATAGGGTTAAAGCATGGCATGACTGTTCTGGATATCGGAAGTGGATGGGGAGGATTTGCAAAATACGCTGCTGAAAAATACAAAGCCAGAGTGCTGGGAATAACTGTTTCTAAAGAACAGGCAGCGTTGAGCAAGGAGCTTTGCAAAGGACTGCCTGTTGAGATACGATTACAGGATTACCGTACTCTGAATGAAAAATTTGATCGTATTGTCTCGATTGGAATGGTTGAGCATGTCGGTTACAAGAATTACAGGACTTTTATGAGAGTGGTCAACCGCTGCTTAAAACCTGACGGAATATTCCTGCTGCACACTATAGCAAGCAATCTTTCAAGAACAACAGGGGATCCCTGGATGGACAAGTATATTTTTCCGGATGGAATGATTCCTTCGATAAAACAGTTTGGGAAAGCGACTGAGGGCTTGTTTGTGATGGAAGACTGGCACAATTTCGGAGCTGATTACGATAAGACATTGATGGCCTGGCATAAAAACTTCACAAAGAACTGGGATAAGATAAAAGATGAATATGATAAACGCTTTTACAGGATGTGGACATACTACCTTCTCAGCTGCGCAGGTGCCTCCAGGGCAAGAAGAAACCAGTTATGGCAAATAGTATTCTCAAAGAAAGGTGTGGAAGGCGGATACAAGAGCGTACGGTGAAGGTTATTCTGTCGTCACAAACACATTTCTATCCAGTTGAAAAGGTCTCTTTCCTTCTTTTTTAAAATCTGCATTGACAACCTCGCCGATAAACACAGTGTGGTCGCCAGTGACAAAACTATCTATTATCCTGCACTCAACAAAAGCTAATGCTTCTTTTATCCTGCAGCAATCTATCTTCTCTGCTTCCTCTTTGTGCAAGCCTGTCTCTTTGAATTTGTCCACACCTTTCCCGCTACTCTTGCCGCAATACAGAATCTCTTTAGAAAGCTCGAAAGGCATGAAGTTAATCACAAAGCACTTGCTTTTAGAAATCATTTCATGAGAATGCCTTATATGTCCGACAGATATCAAATACAAATTCGGCTGGAAAGAGGTCTTGGTCCACCAAGTCATTGTGATAATGTTATCCTTTCCTTTATATCTGCCTGTTACAAGAACTATCTGGTTTGGATTATTGATTTTTCCCATAAACAATTAAATCTTTTTTCTTTTTTTAATGTTTAATAGGGCTTTATTATAATTTAAATAATTTTTGAAAAAAAAGAAATGCTGCTATTTAGCAGCACTCTTTGCACATTTCCCTACATAGTTCTTTTCCTTCCTCTGTACATTTTACAGTAAATCCTCCTTCTGTACAGGTGAGAGTTGCGATCTCTTTGCCGTCGCAAACTATTTTACATTCTTTTGGTTCCATTTTTCCACCTCTATATCGTATGTCCGATATCGGTTACCCAATACCTATATATAAATATATCGGTTGTCCGATACATACTTTCAAATATAGAAACTTTTTTATATAGGTTATCCGATACTATAAGTATGCGATACTACGATATGAAAGGGTTTCTAACTTATCTAATACTATGGATATTAAGCAAGAAGAAGATGAACGGAGCAGAGATAGCCAAAGAACTCCAGAAAAGACGGGGAACAAAGCCGAGCCCAGGCACAATATACCCTGTTTTGAAAGAATTAAAGGAGAAAGGGCTCATAACCGCTGGCAAGGATAAGGTTTATTCATTGACAAGGAAAGGGGAGAAAGAACTGATGTCAGCATGTGAGTTTTTTTGCAAAACATTCTATGACATGAAGGAAATGTTCCGATGCTGCAGATAATCTATTTCTTCATCATTTTATAGATAAAAACTGCCAGGAATCCATCTCCAAAACATTTTTATAGAATTCTTTATTCCTGTTTTCAATGAATGACAATCCTGAAGTACTGAAAGCCAAGAACATGACAGGGAATAATTCTGCAAGCAGAATCACTAACAATTATTCTGTTGACCCAACAGACCCACGTGCACAGAACACTCAAAGTGTTGTGACACGGGATGGAGAAATGGTTATAGTCCCAAAAGACCCTCCCCAGACTCTGGACGAATACTATGCTTTTATGGATGGCTCTCTAGAAAGAGATTGCTGTTATGATCCAATGAACGAGTAAAGGACTTCAAATGTTTACAAGATTAAGATTTGGATATAATGCATTGGTCTTAGAAGATTATTCTGAAATGTTAAAAACAGCATTTAACATAAGCGATGTCAGAGGTGTTCAATACATCACTGAGAAAATGATAAAGTTCGGAGCAAGAGCAGTAGAGTTAGGTAAAAAATTAGGCAAAACAGAATCTGTTGAGGCAATTGAACAAACTGTAGTTGAAGCAGTTTCTGAAGCATCTTCTATAGAGGATAACGTGATAGAACAACACACACCAACATATTCTAGCATAAGATATATGTTTAGAAATTTATAAAAAGTGTTCTTGAACAAACAATTTTCTCGTATTAAACAGCATTAATTCTTATAACATCATATTTCTTTGCAAGCAGTTTATACGCGTCTTTCAAAGCACCGTTAGGCACAAACTCAACAACAGCTGTTATGGGAATTGTTCCATCTATTCCATTTCTGAAGTCAGATATCAAATCAGAGATATCTTCAGCATTATAAGGTAAAGTCCCTTGAATCCCTCCTCCTTGTATGGTCTCAGCATATACAAACACATCATTATCAAGAACAGCAAAAATAGGAATGTCAAAACCCTGATAACGCCTCCTAATAGTAGTTATAAATGCCAGAAACATCTTTTCCTGAAACTCAGAAGGTTCTTCATGCAAAAACCAAGGTTCAATATTTGTCTTTACGATGTACAACTCTTCCCTTCCATCCATGAAAAAGCACCGCTGTCAATATGCTATTACTGATATAATTAATATTTAAAGATTATTATACTCTAGAACTAATTATTATACCTCCAAGGCTTTCCTTACTTCAACTCTTTAACAACATATCTCAGTATCTCCACAACATGCCTGTCCTTGTTCTTTGTCTTCCTAAGCTTCTTAGCTAATTCAGGCTCTTCAAACACGAACTCCACCCAGTTAGCAAAGTCATTCTTCATCTCGTTCACATGATGCTTGAACATGTCATTAGCGAGCTTGTCGATAGTCTCTGAGAGCTCGAACAAGTCCTTGCATAAACTACCGTCACAAACATAGAAACCTACGTCAGGAGAAACCTTTTTCAAACCTTTCTTTTTAGCAGCAGGTTTTTTCTTTGCTGCCTTCTTAGAAGTTTTTTTGGCTGCCAAGTCCCCTCACCTCTAACACATAGTATGTCACTAAGTAGTATTTAAATCTTGTCTTTTTCTAAAATTCTCTCACAAATTCATCGATTTTTTTCTTAATGGCTTCAACAAGTTTTAGCTGCCCTGCTTCATCACTTTCATCTTCGTCTTTAAATTCCCAAACTGTTATTTTTCTGTTAATAATCTCCTTTTCATCAAAAATATATGGAGGAACGTCATCAGCTGTTATTATTATCTCATCAGCCCATCTCAACAATTCCAAATCAAGGCCAACAGGTGTAGAAGTAATATTCAAACCAGCCTTCTTAGTGATATCAAATATCTCCTTGCTTATAGGAAGGTTGTAGATAAACCCAGCGCTCTTGGCTTTATGAGCAGAACCTTTTATCCTCTCATTAAAATAAGCCTCTGCAACCTTGCTCCTGAACCTGTTCCACTTGCAGATAAACAACACATTCATTTAGAGCCCTCCTTCAGATAACTCTTCAACGCTTCTATGAAAGGCGTTGCATACTTCTCAGGATTATCCTTTACGTCTTTCTTCACCCAGTCTATTGTGACCCATTTAAGTTTTTCAATCTCGCTAGGATCTGGTTTAAAGCCACCTTCTGCTTTTCCTACAAATAACTCGTGAAAAACAGTGTAGCCATAGAGTTCATTTAGATAGGTGTATTTGCTGTGCTTCTTCAGATCAACTCTTACACCTAACTCCTCCTTCATTTCGCGATAGGCTGCATCTTCATAGCTATCACCATCATCAACCTTCCCACCAGCGCCAGAACTCCACTTGTTGGGAAATCTCCTTTTGAAAGGCGGTCTCTTGCCTATCAATAGCTCTCCCTTCTTATTAAACAAGAATATATGCACACATCTGTAGTTCCACTTGTTCTTCACAATATCCTTTTTATAAGCGCTTCCAAAAGGCACGTCATTGTCATCCACAATCGTTAGTTTCTTCTCTTTCATGCTAATAACGCGTGCAGGTTCTTTATAAAAAGTTTTTCCTTATAAGAGATTGAAAAGTTTAAAGATGAAGAATAAATAAATCAACAACATAACAACTCCTTCCCATTTCCCAACCTTATTATTCCTAACAAAGAAGAGGAACAGGAAAGTAGCCAAGACCATGACTATCATACCAAGCGACGCCATCATGTGAGTAACTGGCAAAGAGACGAGGAATCCTGATATACTAACAACAACCAAAGTGTTGAATATATTGGAACCAAGGATGTTTCCAACCGCAATTCCGTGTTTTCCTTTCCTAACAGCTGTTACCGATACAACCAACTCAGGAAGAGAAGTGCCAAAAGCAATCACGCTGGCAGCTATGATCTCCTTCCCGAGACCAATCAATCCACTTATATTTATAACTGACTTAACAGCGAGCTCAGCGCTCGTATAGAGCACCAAACCACTGAAGATCAGCAAAATAAACGGTTGCAACCTAAGACTTGATTTCTTAATCTTGTTTTGCTTATGACTAATAACTATTGATGCTATATAAATCACATACAGCAATAATAGGATACCTGACTCAAATGAACCGATAGAGCCATCAATCCCAAAGAACAAAAGCAGGAGCGCAGATGCAGCCAGTAACATCTTGTCAAACTTGTTGAATTTGAACTTTAGATGAATTCTTCCGGCTATCAATACTGCAATCCCGAGAACTAACAGGATATTAGCGATGTTTGAACCAATCACATTTCCAAGCACGATCTCTGGTGAATTTCTGAACACAGATGCTATTGATGTGGCCAACTCAGGAGCAGACGTCCCGAATGCAACAATTGTAAGTCCTATAAGAAATGGCGACATTCCAATTAACAACCCTATCTTCTCTGCAAACTCAGTGAAATAATCAGCAGACTTTATCAGGATGTATAAAGCGATTACCAGAACAAGAATCCAAAGCAGCAAAGGCTCCATTTTCTCAGATTTATGGATAGCTAATTTAAAACATTTTCTAAATATTTTCATCACCAACAAATGACAAATAATAGAAATATTTAAATACTAACACTGTTATTTCTAACTAATATGAAGAGAAAAGACGTGGGTTTGAAACAACTTAAACTATTCTATATAGATGACAAATCAGATTATTCTGCTAGACTATATCATACACATTCAGATAGACTATCATGTTTTCTAGTTCATGAAGGTGATAAAGCAGTAGTTTCAGCCTATAGAAATAAAATAATGGAGTTTGAAGCAGACAATATAGGTGATGCAGTGAGACAGCTAAGAGAGAACGAAGCAGGCATAGTGGATAAAATGAGAGAATACCATGTAGAATTTATTGATTGGTCGAAACAACTTCATATAGCAAACAAAACAATAGAAAACACAATTCGAATGATAAAAGTAGGAGACTATAGTTCACCATACCTCCAAAATCCTAACTAAATATTTTTAAACAGATTCTTTTTCTAACAAACCAATGACAATAACCCTTGGCATAGAAAGCACAGCGCACACATTTGGAGTGGCTGTATTGAAGGATATGAAAATATTCTGCAATATAAAGGATTCATACACAACCAAGAGCGGAGGCATGATACCTGCAAAGACAGCAGAGCATCATGTAGAGGTGTGTGATAAAGTGCTAAAACAAGCACTAGAAACAGCGAAAGTCGAGCTCAAAGATATAGATATTATAGCATTCTCTCAAGGGCCTGGCATAGGTCACTGTCTAAGGATAGGAGCAACCTTTGCAAGAAGCCTCTCACTACTACTAAAAAAACCGTTGGTGGGTGTGAATCACTGCATAGCACACCTAGAGATCGGACGTTTAGAAGGTGCAAAAGACCCTATATTGTTGTATGTAAGCGGTGCAAACACACAAGTGATAGCCTATGACGGCGGAAAATATCGCATATTCGGAGAAACATTGGATATTGGTATTGGAAACCTATTAGATAGTTTTGGCAGAGAGTTAGGACTAGGATTCCCAGCAGGGCCACAGATAGAGAAACTAGCTAAAAAATCAAAGAGATACATCGAACTGCCGTACGTGGTCAAAGGAATGGATGTGTCATTCGGAGGCTTGCAGACAAACCTAAAACAGAAGATACAGTCAAAGAAGAACTCAAAAGAGGATTTATGCTACTCTATCCAGGAAACAACCTTTGCAATGCTGATAGAGGTTGCAGAGAGAGCAATGGCACACTGCGAAAAAAAAGAATTAGTTCTTGGCGGAGGTGTAGCCTGCAACTCAAGATTGAAAGAAATGGCAAGGATAATGTGCAAAGAACGAGGAGCAAAATGCTTTATCCCAGAGAACCACTATTTGGTAGACAACGCTGCAATGATTGGTTTGACAGGATACTTGATGTTCAATGTTGGGAGTCAGCTCTCAATATCTGAGAGTCAGATTCTTCCCTATGAGCGGACTGATGACGTGGTTGTGAATTGGAGATAGTTGATTTTCTCAATATTTCTTCATAAGGTAAGTCAACTATCTTCTCAATTGGTGTGTACTCTGCATGAATTAGCTCATCCTCCTCAAGAGTATCGATATCTAAGCCAAATGCAGGTGCTATTTCATCTGGTACAATACCTACTTTAAAATGTTTTCCTCTACCTTTGTAATCATTCCTTGGAATCACACATCTCTCAAGAACATCCATGAATTCTTCCAATGTTAGTTGTTTTTTGGCAAACTTAGATACTTTGGGTATCGCTCTTGCTAATACATTCTTATGGTTTATATCGGGTGATCTCACAACATATCTGGCTATATCAACAAATTGTCTATAAATTCCTTTTCCTCGCTGACTATAGAACACTTCAATCATCGTATGAATCATTTTGTTGTCAGCCACTCTTGTTCTACTGATATTTAAAGGTCCATGTATTACTCTTGTAGCCTTCTCAGCACTCTCATTTTCTTTCAACCAGTATGAAGGTTTGTCATATCCTTTATCAACACCTTTAAGAGCATCTCTTCTCACAGCCTGGAATATTATATCTATCCCTAGATGCTGCTCAATGCTCTCAAGATAAGCGTCTATATGGTCAGTCTCGAAAAGCACGTCTATTGGTGAGACACCAACTATGTTTTCGTTCAACGATCTCATGCCTGCAATAACATTCTCTGCTAGTCCAACATTGTAATCGATGAAAAAGCAATCTTTTATCCTGTCTTCGTATAACCATTTCGGTCCAATCACAAAGATGTTGTTTACATACCTTGAGTTCCTATAAGCATTAATCGTTCTCTGGAGAAGGTAATCACCATCTATCTTGATGCATATCCCTTTAGGTTGTCCTTCCAGATAATGAACATGATGATTGGTTAGAAAGCGTTGTTTTCTTCTTTCTATCTTATCAATATCTGTCTCAAATCCTGCAGGCAATAATATGTCGAACTTTCTCATAACCACCAAGAAGTGACTAATTATATATAAACCTTGTGCTAGATTTAAGAAAAAATCTTTTTATAGAACTACTAAGCATCGATCATCTCTATTTCGATGCTCAAACCTTCAGGGATAGGGACTCTCATAACAAGTCTCAAAGCACGTTCATCAAGGCCCATATCAATTAGTCTTTTATGAACTCTCATCTCATAACGATCCCAAGAAGCAGAACCGTCCCCACAGGGACTTTTTCTCGTGGTAACCTTGAGCTTTTTAGTAGGCAGAGGAATAGGACCTCTCATAACGACGCCCGTCTTTTCAGCGACCCCTTTTATATACTCACAAGTCTGATTAATCTTGTTTATATCCGTGCTTGCAAGTTTTATTCTCGCTTTCTGCATTTTCTACCTCTGTGGTCGCTGCAACCTACATCATGATAAAGCTCGCGTTCACCATGAAAAAATCAAAAAAATGAACAAATTATTTCTTGGTTAAGTTGATACACATACCCGCGGCAACAGTTGCGCCAGAGTCTCTGACAGCAAACCTGGATAGCTGCGGAATGTCTTTTTGCTTCTCAATAACCAACGGTTGAACGGGTTTTATCTTCACAATGGCTGCATCGCCGTTCTTGATGAAATCGGGGTTCTCCTTCAACACTTCTCCTGTTGCAGGATTCAATTTCTTCTCAATAGCAATTATTTGGCAGGCTACCTGTGTAGTGTGTATGTGGAACACTGGTGTGTAGCCAGCAGTGATAACGCTTGGGTGGTTCAACACGACAATCTGAGCTGTGAATTCAGTTGCGACTGTTGGAGCTTTATCGGCTGGGCCGACGACATCTCCTCTCGTTATATCATTCTTTCCAAATCCTCTAACGTTGAAACCAACATTGTCTCCTGGCACTGCCTGTTTCATCTGCTCATGGTGCATCTCTATGCTCTTGACTTCACCAGGGACGCCTTTACCCTCTCTTCCTGGCATTGCAGTGACTTTTTGGCCAACTTTCATAACACCTGTCTCTACTCTTCCAACAGGTACGACACCAATACCAGTGATGTTATAGACATCCTGTATTGGAAGTCTCAATGGAAGTTGAGTTGGTTTCTCAGGCTCTTTGAGATTGTCTATTTCTTCCAGGAGAGTTCCTCCTTTCCACCATGACAAATTGTCTGATTTCTTGAAGACATTGTCTCCTGGTAAAGATGCGAGTGGTACAAACTGAATCTCATCAGGATTGTAACCAACAGTCTTCAATAGTGTTGAAACCTCTGTTTTTATCTTGTTAAACACTGATTCGTCATATTTTTTCATATCCATCTTGTTCACTGCTACGATTAGCTGTCCAACACCGAGTGTTCTTGCTAGGAATACGTGCTCCTTTGTCTGAGCCATGACTCCGTCGTTAGCTGCTACAACCAAGACTGCTGCGTCAGCTTGACTTGCACCTGTAATCATGTTCTTAATGAAATCTTTATGTCCTGGCGCATCAATTATGGTGAAGTAGTACTTGTCAGTCTCGAACTTCTTATGAGCCAGGTCGATTGTAAGACCTCTTTCCCTCTCTTCTTTCAGGTTATCCATCACGAATGCAAACTCAAATCCACTCTTTCCAAGCTCTTTAGCTTTAATCTTAAGGTTTCTCAAGGTCTGCTCATCGATGTTTCCTGAATCGAATAGTAGCCTCCCAACTGTAGTAGACTTACCGTGATCTACGTGTCCGATGAACACGAGATTTATGTGTGTTTTTTCCTTTGCCATTTCTATCTTCCTCCTCTATTATTCTTTAATTAAGAGTGTTTTTGAGGAATAATAAACCCTTTATAAATCTTATTGTTTTAAAGTTGAGCCACAACTCTAAAGTTTTCCTCAAATCTACTCTGAATCATCCTCCTGGACTTTTAAGCCCTTTCTCTGTCTTATCTGGGCTATTACTTTATGCCGCAACTCATCAGGCATTCTCTCGAAATTCTGATCAACCAAGGATGAAATTCCTCTTCCGCCTGTTGCGCTTCTAAGTTCAGAGCTCAATCCGAACATCTCTGCTACAGGAAGCTTACCTATCACTATAACTGTCTCTCCTTCCTGCTTCATGTCTATCAGTTGTCCTCTCTTATTAGATATGATCTTGCTTATCTCACCCATGTACTCGTTAGGAGCCTCAAATCTTAGAGTCTGAACAGGCTCGAACAACAATGGATTTGCTTGGCTCATAGCTCCTCTTATACTCATCCTAACAGCGGGGTAGAACTGTGCAGGTCCTCTGTGGATAGCGTCTTCGTGGAGCTTCATATCCTTAATTATGACCTTCACTTTTGTACAAGGCTCTCCGGCTATAGGCCCTGCTTTCATGACATCCTCGAACATGTCCATAATCATCTCTATGACTTCTCCAATATGGACAACACCTCTTGTACCGTCGACAAGGATGTTTCCGTTGACTATGTCTCTTACCTTCCTCGACTCCTTAGAGTTCATACCTGCTGCTTCTAAAGCTTGCCATAACTCCATGTCCTTCTTCTTTTTTCTTCCTTCAGGGATTTTGCCTTCTTTCATGGCTTTTCCCATCTCATCGCTCAAAGGCTCGACTATGAAGAATATCTTGTTGTGCTTGTTAGGTGATTTTCCCTCGAAAGGCGCGCCGCTGTTCCTTGTGATAGTCTCTCTGTAGACAACTATGGGCTCGCTTGTCAGAATATCCAATCCTTTGTCCTGCACAATCCTATTCTCGATTATCTCTAAGTGCAATTCACCCATTCCGCTCATCAAGTTCTCTCCTGTCTCCTTATTAATCTCTATGACAAGCGATGGGTCTTCCTTTGAGACTTGAACAAGAATCTTTGCCAGTTCTGGAAGGTCTGCAGGGTTCTTAGCCTCTATAGACTTTGTTATAACAGGCTCGAAAATGTGAGATATCTTCTCGAAAGGCTCATCAGGCTCTTCAGTGATTGTCTCTCCTGGATAAGCATCTTTCAAACCTCCAAGACCTATGATGTTTCCTGCAGGCACATTGTCAACGATCTCCCTCTTAGCACCGTTATAGATGTATATTTGCTGAGTCCTTATGGACACATTCTTCCGGTTCATGTAGATACCAGCGCCTTTCTTCATAGTTCCTGAGAACAGTCTTCCGGCAGCAATCTCTCCTGCCTGTGGGTCGACAACAACCTTTGTCACTACAAAAGCTAGTTTTCCGCTAGAATCACAGTTCAAAAGACTCTTTCCAAGCGCTGATTCCTTGTCACCGTGCCATATCTTTGGAATCCTGTACTTCTGAGCATCTACTGGGTTGAGATGATGTTTTATGATAGCATTCAGCAAAACCTCGTGCAGAGGGGCTTTCTTCTTTAAATCCCCCCAATCACCCTTTTCATAAGCATCTATTATCTCCTTGAAACTTATGTTTTTCTTCTGCATGTAATCGAGTGACATAGCCCAGTTGTGGAAGGCTGAACCAAAGCAGACAGATCCGTCCTGGACATTAACCTGCCATTTAGGACCATATTCAGGCTCTGCAATATCTTTTATCAGCTTGTTAACATTAGCTATAATTTTCATAAAGCGTTCCTGCATGGATTCGGGAGTCAATTTAAGCTCTTTCATCAATCTGTCAACCTTGTTTATGAATAGTATCGGCTTGACTCTCTCTTTCAAAGCTTGTCTTAGTACGGTTTCTGTCTGAGGCATTACACCCTCAACAGCGCAGCACAAAACCACTGCTCCGTCGACAGCTCTCATAGCTCTAGTAACGTCACCGCCAAAATCGACGTGCCCAGGTGTGTCTAAGAGATTAATTAGATATTCATTGCCATCAACCTCGTGTACCATGCTGACAGCTGCTGTGTCGATAGTTATTCCTCTTTCTTGCTCGTCATCATGAAAATCCATTGCAAGCTGTTTACCTGCCAGCTCCTCGGACATCATTCCTGCTCCTGAAAGAAGGTTGTCTGTCAGAGTTGTCTTTCCATGATCTATATGAGCGCATATAGCTATATTCCTGATATTCTCAGGTTTATTCATAATCTTCGTGACCTTGTCAACCATCTTTTCTCCCATTTCAATTCACCTTCTACTTTATCTCTTCAATTTTGTTTATCTTGCCTTCCAAATAGGCTTTTATCTGTGAGATCAATCTTTCTTTAATCTCTATGATATGCTTATTGATCACAACCTCGACCAACAAGCCTTTATTAGTATAATGGTCAATCAAAGGCTGTGTCTTTTCTCTATACACATCCAGCCTCTTCTTGACTGATTCTGGCTTGTCATCCTCTCTCTGGAATAGTTCTCCACCACACTTATCGCATACACCTTCAATCTCAGGTTTTTTTCCGACCTTGTTGTAGATCATGTTGCATTTCTTGCAGGTGATTCTTCCAGACAGTCTTTGGATGATGACCTCGTCGTCTGCCTTGAAGTTCAGCACATGTGTGATGTCGACGAGGTTCTGCAAGTGGTTTGCCTGGACAAGGTTTCTTGGAAAACCGTCCAATATAAAGCCGTTCTTGCAGTCATCATGTGTGATTCTTTCCTCGATAAGCTTTAGCATTACATGATCAGGAACTAGCTCACCTTTCATCATTATTTCATTTATCTCCCTTCCTAGAGGAGTGTCTCTCTTTGCTTCCTCCCTCAAAAGATCTCCTGTGGAAATATGAGGGATTTCAAGCACCTCTGTCAATACTTGTGCATACGTTCCTTTTCCTACTCCTGGTGAGCCTAAAAACAACAGTATCATTTTTTCTGCTTTCTAAAATGTAGTTCCTCGTCAGGTTTCTTCCATTCTACAAGTTCGTCTTTCTTGAACCATAACTTTATCTCTTTCTCTGCTGTTTTCTTGCTGTCAGAGGCATGAACCAATGTTATCACAGGCCTGTTATAGGCGTTTGCAAGCACATATGTGTCGAATGAATAGTCTCCTCTGATGGTTCCTGGTGCAGAGTTCTCTGGTGACTGCTCTCCAACCATCTTTCTCACCAAATCGACTGTGTTATGTCCTTCAAGCACCATCGCAATCACAGGATATATTACTAGGTCTTGTGCTAATGTGTCACATATTCTTTGTCCATGCTTCATCGGATCTTCTTTCTTAGGATTCAAATTCTGATTCTTGATCAGCTTCTTGCCGACTGACAGTAACCATTCATCGTCCTTCTGGTAGTGCTTCTGGGCTAGTTTCTTTGGCACTTTCATCATCTTCATAGCCACTATTTTCAAGCCAACCTTCTCGAATCTGCTTGTAATCTCTCCTATTAATCCTCTGGCGACGACGTCTGCTTTCAGTATTATTAAGCTTTTCTCGATCATATTTATCACCTTTATGCTTTCTTTCCTTCTTTTACCCTGTGAAACTCGTTTGTCCACTTTGTTGTTCTGGGTTTTCTTCTTAGTT
>JACKQG010004091.1_pt1 | contig 17165 bp, 12 predicted proteins | sample 8237621 | NCBI WGS metagenome assembly JACKQG01 (sample SAMN15677084, study PRJNA649215) | marine metagenome | biome: marine; feature: Black Sea; material: saline water; isolation source: suspended particulate matter (SPM) from the Black Sea western gyre | collected 2013-06-09/2013-06-10 | depth...
TCACATTTTTACATCTCAGCTTCAGGCCATCTTCGGCTGCTGCTCAATCGTGAAGCCCTCGAAATAGTTCACTATTCCTGTGGCTTCACTCAATCGCAGCAACCCAATCTGACCTAAATCTGAGCGTTAATTCTGCGAACTTATTTTTGAGTGAGCCCTACGAATATCAAACGATTATACTGAACTCCCGGCCGGCGGTCTCCGACGATCCCCCTGAAAACCGGGAATGCACCCGTTATCAGGAAAACGGGTTTTCTACCTGAGTCGTTGAGTCCTGAAGATAGCGCTTTGGCACATCCATTGCTAACTATCAACGGCATGAAACCTTATCATGACAACAGGTGTTATACGGGAGGGAGTGAAAAGGGAAAACCGCTCTCCAATCTGATCAAAATCAGGGGGATTGTTATCCCCACAGATTGGGATGGAAGAGGGAATGTGGTGGCCGTAGCCTTGTCAGCTTACAACGAACATGAATACCTTATTGACACGGATGAAAAAGGGTCTGAACTGAGGGCGTTCATGAGGAAAGAGGTGGAAGTCAGCGGAAGCCTTAGAAAGGAAAAAAACAGGCAGATAATTACGGTCAAAGAAATAGAGCCCTGCACCAAAGTACGATCAGACAAGAAAATAAAATGACATAACAGATTTTTTAGCTGATTACGTCCCCCTTCCATGAAATTATCCCGGAATACCGCCTCAAACCGTCAGCCGTCTCGATACCGTGGGGAAGGGTGGCCCTTAACCAGGCATTTCTTCCCTTTTATTTTTTAGATCAAACGTAACTCCATCTATGATTTGACATGAAAGACAAAATCCTTTTATGTATTCAATGTGAAGAGCCTTTTGTTTTTAGTTCCGAAGACCAGGCTCGGTTTCTCACTTTAGGTTTTGCCAGTCCAAGACGTTGCCCGGAATGCCGGAAAAAGAAATCTAAAGGAATTGAACACCATGAAAAGTGGGAAAAAAAAGATGACAGGAAAAAACATGCCCTCCGGCGTAATAAGTGGCACGAACCATATCTTGATGAGTGATCCGGTGCAACCTGTTTCCGTTCTTTCCACGGAACGTTACAACATCTCTGAAATTCACCTTCGAGGCTGCCATTAGCGTTCACCCGAGCTAATGACACATGCAGCCAGACAAATACCGTATCCGGCACGAAAGGCTGCCCGGCTTGACCCCATTGAAGCGCTGCGCTATGAATAGGACATAGCAGCATTATACCACTTATTTAGGAGGTGACACATGACTGCCAAGAAAAAGCATCCTCAGAAATCGAGGCAAAGGACCTTAACGGACGGCTCTTTTGCGGCAATGCGCTTTGCCATCGGCCGGGAGATCGAGAGCGCCAGTTTCTATAACAAATACCAGAGCCTCGCCATTGCCGTGCGTACGCGTCTCATGGATCGCTGGCTGGAGACCGAAAAAAGATACCGTGAAACCGATGCAAAACGGGTCTACTATCTCTCTCTCGAGTTTCTGATGGGAAGGACGCTTCAGAACTCGATTCTAAACCTGGACATCGAAGAAGAAGCGAGAGAGGCGGTCCGTCAAATGGGCATGGTGTTAGAGGATGTTTATGAGGAGGAGCACGATGCAGGTCTTGGAAACGGGGGTCTGGGAAGGCTGGCTGCCTGTTTCCTCGATTCCATGGCAACGTTGAACATACCGGCCAAAGGTTATGGCATACGATACGAGTATGGGATCTTCAATCAATTGATCAAAGACGGTTTTCAGGTAGAAAAACCTGATTACTGGTTATTCCGGGGCAACCCCTGGGAGACCCCACGTGTAGAAAGAATGCAACGGGTAAGATTCTATGGCCATACAAGGCCCTATACGGATGAAGACGGAAAATACAGGGTAGACTGGGTGGAAACGGACGAGATCTATGCCCTCCCCCATGAAATCCCGATCCCCGGGTACCACACTGAAACGGTCAATCTGCTCACATTGTGGTCTGTGAGGGCTGGAGATGAATTTAATCTCGAATATTTTAACCACGGTGATTATCTGAAGGCCGTGGAGCAGCAGACGGCCGACGAAAATATATCCAAAGTCCTCTATCCAAACGATAACATTGCGGCCGGGAAGGAACTGCGCCTGAAACAGGAGTACTTTTTCGCCTCGGCCTCCCTCCAGGAAATCCTTGACAGCTATCTTCGGGAACACAATGATGTTTCGCACTTACCGGACCATGTGGCCATTCAGTTGAATGACACCCATCCCGCCATTGCAATCCCTGAAATGATGCACCTCCTCATGGATGAACACAACTTTACATGGGAAACGGCATGGGATCTCACTATACGCACATTCGCTTACACGAATCATACCCTTCTCCCGGAGGCATTAGAGACCTGGGAAGTGGGCCTTTTGGAACGGCTGCTGCCCAGGCATCTGGAAATAATATATGAAATTAATCGACGCTTTCTGGCCGACGTTTCAAAGGCGTTTCCGAATGATACGGACATGGTACGTCGTTTATCCATTATCGAGGAAGGAACGCCAAGAAGAGTTCGCATGGCCCATCTGGCTGTGGTGGGCAGCCATTCTGTAAATGGGGTGGCCGCCCTGCACACCCGGCTTCTGAAAGAATCTCTGCTGAAAGACTTTTACCGCCTGTGGCCCGAAAAATTCAACAATAAGACAAACGGTGTTACCCAGCGCCGATGGTTGAAACAGGCCAACCCGGCACTTTCAAGGCTCATCTCCGAGCATATTGGTGATGGATGGGTTACGAACCTGGATGCATTACAGAAATTGCTCGAAAAGGCGGATGACAGCGCATTTCGGGATAACTGGCATACGGCCAAAGAGATGAATAAAATGGTCCTGGCCCAGGAGATAAAGGAGGCCCTGCAAATAGAGGTTGATTCGGCAAGCATGTTTGATGTGCAGGTCAAGCGGATTCACGAATACAAGCGCCAGTTATTGAATGCGCTCGGGGTAGCCGCCCGCTATTTTCGCATCAAATCCAACCCGGGCCGCGATTGCGTCGCCCGGACAGTGATCATCGGCGGCAAGGCGGCCCCCGGTTACTACATGGCCAAATTGATCATCAAGTTGATAAACGATATTGGAAAACTGATAAACAATGATCCGGACACCAGCCGCCTGCTAAAATTAATTTTTCTGCCCAATTACGGCGTTTCACTGGCGGAACGGATTTTTCCAGCAAGCGACCTTTCCGAACAGATATCTACTGCCGGGATGGAGGCTTCGGGAACCGGTAACATGAAATTTGCGCTGAACGGCGCCCTGACCATCGGCACACTGGATGGAGCCAATATCGAAATAAGAGACGCGGTGGGCGAAGAAAACATCTTTATTTTCGGGATGAACGACCGGGAAGTAATGGAAAAAAAGAGAGACGGCTATAACCCCTGGGATTATTACAATCAGAATTCCGAATTGCGCCGGACCCTGGACGCCATTCATGAAGGTATTTTTTCACCCGATGAACCGGAGAGGTTCAGTCCTGTCTTCGATTCACTCTTGCGAGGGGGTGATCCATACATGATATTGGCTGATTTCACTTCATATACGGAGTGTCAGGATCGTGTGGATGACTGCTATCGTAACACGAATGAATGGACCCGAAAATCGATCATCAATGTAGCCAAAATGGGCTATTTCTCAAGCGATCGCACCATCCGTGAATATGCGGAAGACATATGGAAGGTGAACCCGGTTGGACCTTAGATACCAAGCTAAAAAGCCACACCCGATCGGGTGTGGCTTTCGATGAAATACCATCTTCGTCAATGGTTCATCCGGGAATGCACGATGGGGCATTCCCGGGACAAACGCCCTTCTTAGTACATATCATCAGGGGGCATGGCCGGTTCCGGGGCCCTCTTCTTCGGTTTCTCAGCTACCATGGCCTCGGTAGTCATGAGTAGTCCGGCCACTGAGGCTGCATTTTGAAGCGCAAACCGGGTCACCTTTGTAGGGTCTATGATCCCCGCCTTCATAAGGTCCTCATATTCACCGGTCTCTGCATTGAAACCGAAATTGCCCTTCCCTTCCATGACCTTCTGAACAACCACCGACCCCTCAAAGCCGGCATTATTCGCAATCTGTCTGACAGGTTCTTCAAGCGCCCTTTTTATGAGATTTACGCCTAGCTGAGCCTCCCCGGGGAGTTGGGTTTTTTCCAGGGCCTTAAGGGTGCGGATATAGGCCACGCCACCACCCGCAACAATCCCTTCCTCTACTGCTGCCCGTGTCGCATTGAGGGCATCTTCAACCCGATCCTTCTTTTCCTTCATTTCCATCTCTGTGGCTGCCCCCACACTGATAACCGCTACACCGCCGATCAGTTTTGCCAGCCGCTCCTGGAGCTTTTCACGGTCATAATCACTGGTCGTTTCATCAATCTGGACCCTGATCTGTTTGACGCGCCCTTCGAGAGCGGACCGGGTGCCCCCGCCGTCCACGATGGTGGTATTGTCCTTGTCAACGGTGATACGTTTTGCAGTACCCAGATCGTTAAGCGTGATCTTCTCAAGCTTTATTCCCAGGTCTTCACTGATCACCTTGCCACCTGTCAGAATCGCCATATCCTCTAACATGGCCTTGCGCCGGTCGCCAAACCCAGGGGCTTTCACGGCCACGCACTGCAGGGTGCCACGAAGCCTGTTGACCACCAATGTGGCCAATGCCTCCCCCTCCACATCCTCTGCAAGGATCAGAAGCGGTTTGCGCATCTTTGCGATCTGCTCGAGGATCGGGAGCAGGTCCTTCATGTTGCTGATCTTCTTCTCATTCAACAGGATGAAAGGCTCCTCCAGGTAGACCTCCATCTTTTCAGCGTTGGTAACAAAGTAGGGGGATAGATATCCACGGTCAAACTGCATACCTTCTACGATTTCAAGGGATGTCTCCATCCCCTTGGCTTCTTCTACGGTGATAACGCCTTCTTTCCCCACCTTTTCCATGGCCTCAGCGATAATATCACCGATCGCCCGGTCATTATTGGCTGAAATAGTACCTACCTGAGAAATCTCCTTCTTTTCTTTTGTGGGACTTGATATCTTTTTCAGCTCCGCAACCACTATATCCACTGCCTTATCGATACCCCGCTTAACCGCCATGGGGTTGGAACCTGCCGCTACCAACTTTGAACCTTCCCGATAAATGGCCTGAGCCAGAATGGTGGCAGTTGTAGTTCCGTCTCCGGCCACATCCGAGGTCTTGGAGGCTACCTCCTTGACCATCTGGGCGCCCATGTTTTCGAACTTATCTTCAAGTTGGATCTCCTTGGCGACCGTAACACCGTCTTTTGTAGACTTGGGTGCTCCCCATGATTTTTCAATGAGCACATTCCGTCCCTTGGGACCCAGCGTCAGCTTTACGGCATTGGCCAGGGTGTCAATCCCTTTCATCATTTTTTCTCTTGCTCTCTCACTGTATTTGATCTCTTTAGCAGCCATCGTTTGATAACCTCCTCACCTATTCCACGATACCCAGGATATCGTCTTCTCGCATGATCAAGTGCTCTACACCATCAATCTTTATCTCATTACCCGCATACTTGGCAAAGAGAACCCTGTCTTTCTTCTTTACAATCAGAGGAACACGATCCCCTTTGTCATTTACCTTTCCGGGACCAACTGCGATCACCTTCCCCTCCTGGGGCTTTTCCTTCGCAGTATCAGGGATAATAATGCCGCCCGCTGTCTTCTCACCCTCGTTAATTCTGAGTACCAACACCCTGTCGTTCAGTGGTCTGATCTTCATCAATCACTACCTCCTTTTCTTCTTTCTTTTTGAAAAACAAATGACGCCCAAAAACACCGTATTTTTTAGCTAAAATATTGAAATCGTTATATTTACTATTTGTTTGCAGAAAAGATAAACATGCTTGACCGATTGTCAAGGCTATCTCACTATTTTTGCCACGCCGTTCTTCTGTCAGAAATGAGGTGATTGCTAATTTAAAAATGGGGATTGCACGCTTCGGGTCCAAGGTTCGATATCCGAAGACGCTTCAATGGCGCCAATTTTTATTTATTTGAAAAAAACAAGAAAAACCTACAGTGCGGCAATGAGATGGAACGTAGACGGATCAGGTTATTATTGTCTAATCCATCGCTATCTGGTATAGTCACCGCAAAATTTCAGAAGTTGTGACACGTTAGCGGTCTGAAAGAACGCCGGCTACCTACGAATGATTGTTTCATAAACGCTAAAATGTTATCAGAAGTTTTTCTACTCATGCTGCGGGCAACTGAATCTGTTTCAAGGAGGAACCCGATCCATGCCGATTTATGAATATATGTGCCAGAGCTGCCACAGAGAGCTTCAAGCCCTTGTAATGAAAGCGGAGGACGAGAAAAACCTTGTCTGTCCTGACTGCGGAAGCCACAATCTCACCAGGCTGATTTCAAGGGTTGCATATCATCAATCTGAAAAGGATCGCCTTCAGAGCTACAGTTCAGCCTCTCATCAGAGTGACAGTTTCTATAGGGACAGTCGAAACATCGGACTTCAAGCCAAGAAGCGTGCACAGGAGATGGGGGTGGACTTGGGCAGCAGCTTTGAGGCCAAATTGGAAAAACTGAGAACCGATCCCGGCTCTGTTTTTAAAGACAGCGAGTGAAGAAGAAAAGCCCCAACAAGTATTAATGTTAAGGGCTCACTCAAAAATAATTTCACATTTTTTTCATCTCAGCTTCAATTGTGCGAACTTATTTTTGAGTGCGCCTTAAGGAAAACACTGCTATGGCATTAGAAGGAGATGTTGTCCTGATTTATCATCAGGAACGGCCAACCGTTTTTGGACGCATAGAACATATCGAGCCCGATGTCAAAAAGGACTGGTATCAGGTCACCCTGCTGCTCCTCACCATACCCACCCAGGCCGTCACATGGATACTCAGGGGGTCATATATTGGAGGCGAGGGATTTACCATGGGCGGGGTGCCGATGAGACTTGAAGCGGTCAAGCGGATAACACCAAGGAACGATAAACCGGCCACGGGTCAGCAGCATGAAGAGAAAAAGGCCCACGGCAAGCCGGCGACAGTTATCCCTTTCAAAAAACCTTGAGGAAATGCTAAAACTTACCGGATTTGCTGAGGGCTCGCGCGAAAATGTGTTATTTTTGCGCGAGCCCTACCAAGTAAAGTATGATTGTTGATCCGTATAGGGCAACGATCTCGGCAGGTCTCATCGAACGTAATTTATATCGCAAGGTGTAATTCAATGAAAAAAACTCGAATCATTGTCATCCGTCTTATCCTTTCCGGCGTTTTTGCCCTTGTTATTTCCCGCCTTTTCTTTCAAGATCTCTCGGTGTCAAAAGTCTTGGGGTTAGGGATTGTTTTGTTTGGTTTCGCGTATTTATTTGAGTATGTCAGAAAAAGAAATAAGGAAGGAGGCGCGTGATGGAACCTAAGAAATATGTGTATTCGTTCAACGAGGGGGATGGCAGGAACAAGAAACTCCTTGGAGGAAAAGGTGCAAACCTCTGTGAGATGACCCGGATAGGACTTCCTGTACCACCAGGGTTTGTTATTACCACAGAGGCATGTCTGACCTATCTTGATCAAAAGAAAAAAGGGCTTGGGCCGGAACTGAAGAAAGAGTTGCGGGCCGCTATGATCCAGTTAGAGAAAGAAACAGGAAAAGGGTTTGGAGACCCTGAAAACCCTCTGTTGGTATCCGTCAGATCCGGGGCGGCCATGTCCATGCCCGGCATGATGGACACTATCCTGAACCTTGGTCTCAATGATAAGACCGTTGCAGGGCTTATCCGCCTTACCAAGAATGAACGATTTGTCTATGACCTTTATCGCAGGTTGATACAGCTTTTCGGCTCTGTTGCATTAAGCATCCATGATGACGATTTTGATAATATATTCAAACAAATAAAGAAACATAATAAAGTAGAACAAGATGTTCAACTGGATGCTGCGGCCCTCAAAGAAGCGTGCAACCAGTTTTTAGATCTTGTCAGAAAAAAAGGAGGCAATCCCTTTTCCCAGGACCCGTATGTCCAGTTGGAATTGGCCGTGGAATCGGTCTTCGGATCGTGGATGGGAAAACGGGCTGTTGATTACAGGAAGGAGTTCCATATCACCAAAGATATGGCAAACGGAACCGCAGTCAACATCTGCACCATGGTCTTTGGAAACATGGGGGATGACAGCGCCACCGGTGTTGCATTTACAAGAGACCCGGCCACCGGAGAAAACCGCTTTTTCGGGGAATATATGATCAATGCCCAGGGAGAAGATGTGGTCGCCGGTATCCGGACCCCCAAACCGATCCGCGATCTCAGGAGGGAGATGCCCGATATCTATCCCGAATTGGAAGACCTCCGGCATACCCTGGAAAACCACTACCGCGAAGTCCAGGACCTTGAGTTCACGATTGAAAATAAAAAATTATACTGCCTCCAGACGAGAAACGCCAAAATGAATGCGTCAGCCTTCATCAAGACCTCCGTTGATATGGTGAACGAGGGTCTCATCTCTGAAGAAGAGGCCATACTCCGGATCCAACCCGATATGCTGGAGCAACTCCTCCATCCCCGTCTGGATCCGGATGCCAAAGTCGAGGTCCTGGCCCAGGGGTTGGCGGCATCCCCAGGAGCGGCATCGGGCAAGCTGGTCTTTGACGCGGACAGGGCTGAAAGCAAGGCCAAATTGGGTGAAAAGGTGATCCTGGTAAGGGAAGAAACCAAACCCGATGATATTCACGGGTTTTTTGCCGCCCAGGGGATCCTCACAAGCAGAGGCGGCAAGACATCCCACGCGGCAGTGGTCGCAAGGAGCATGGGGAAGCCCTGTGTTTCCGGATGCGAGGCGATTGTGATCAATAACGCAAATCGGGAAGCGATTATCTCCGGCGTCACACTCAAGGAAGGTGACGTGATTACAATTGACGGGACAACCGGCAATGTGTACCTGGGAAAGGTCCCAACCATCGAACCGGAGTTTGTTGAAGACCTGCTGGTAATGCTGGAGTGGGCGGACGAGATCAGCGATCTTCAGATAATGGCCAATGCGGACACCCCGGAGGCGGTTTCGAAGGCCAAGAAATATGGTGCGGTGGGAATAGGGCTCTGCAGAACGGAAAGGATGTTCAACCAACCGGAGAGGTTACCCATAGTGCAGGAAATGATCTTGGCAGACACCACTGAAGAGAGAGAGGCAGCCTTGGACCGTCTCCTCCCGTTCCAGAAAGAGGATTTCAAGGAGATCTTCCGGATCATGGACGGTTATCCTGTTACCGTCCGCCTGTTAGATCCCCCCATTCACGAGTTCCTTCCCTCTGCAGAGGAACTCTCGGATGAGATCGATAAGCTGGGGGAGCTGAAACAAACAATAGACGGCATGGCAGATCTCCCTGTTACCCTGAAGATTCTTGACCCTGAACTGAGCGAACGCTATGCAACAAACCTGGAGGTGATCATAAACGGTCTGGAGGAACTCAAAGCGAAACATTTGGCCGAGCCGATGATTGCGTCCAAGGAGACGATGCTCAAGAAGGTGAGGTCCTTGGCCGAGATCAACCCGATGTTGGGGCACCGGGGGGTAAGACTCGGGATCACCTATCCTGAAATCTATGCCATGCAGATCAGGGCCATACTTGAAGCCGCAGCCGAACATCTCAAGGAGGGTGGACAGGTTTCACCCGAAATCATGATTCCCCAGGTGTGTACCCTGGAAGAGCTAAAATGGGTCCACGGCTATGTAACCAAGATAAACAGGGACGTAGAAAAAAAATTCGATATCAAGGTCCCCTACAAATTCGGGACCATGGTAGAAGTGGTAAGGGCCTGTATGCGGGCGGGGAGGATAGCCGAATTAGCAGAATTCATATCATTTGGGACAAATGACCTTACCCAGGCGACATTTTCTTTCTCCAGGGAAGATGCTGAAAATAAATTCCTCCCCCTTTATGAGGAACGGGGGATACTGCAGCACAACCCGTTTGACGTTCTGGACGTCAAGGGGGTTGGCCGGTTGATGAGAATTACCATGGAGTGGGCACGCAAGACAAATCCGGACCTGAAGGTCGGGATCTGTGGCGAGCAGGGAGGAGAACCGGAATCGATCAGGTTCTGCCACCATATCAACATGACCTACGTCTCGTGCTCACCCCCCAGGGTTCCCATTGCCAGATTAGCGGCCGCCCAGGCCAAACTCAGGGAGAAAGAGTACGTGCTGGATTGACGCCCCGGTTAAATACGCTGCGCTGTCCTTCGGAATTGAACGGGGTAAAATTGATGATTAGGGATGATTAGGATTGAAGGGATGTCTTCTTATGACTGAAGCAAGGCCTCTGGCAATCTCTCTTAACCCGGAAGATAACGTCCTGGTCGCACTGACAGATCTTGCGCCCGGAGATGCCATCGGCAATGGCGTAGTGATCAGGGAAGCGCTGGTTCCTGCCGGCCACAAGGTCGCCACGACAAGGATAAGGGCAGAAGCCCCGGTCAGGAAATACGGCCAGACCATCGGGTTTGCCTCCACCACCATCGAACCGGGCGACCATGTTCATACCCATAACCTGGTGATGGGAGATTTTTTCAGGGACCATGCCATCGGCCTGGATATCCGGCCCACCCGGATGGTGCCAAACGACGCCCGGGCCTCCTTTCGCGGAATCATAAGAAATAATGGAAATGTGGGTACACGCAACTACATCGGGGTTCTGTCCACTGTTACCTGCTCTGCGAGCGTGGCCCGTTTCATCGCCGGCTCCTTTTCCCGCGAAGGATTGTCAGGTTTTTCCAACGTGGACGGCGTTCTTTCCCTGACACATGGGACCGGCTGCAGTATGATCCCTCAAGGGGAAGGGTTTTCCTTTCTCCAGCGGGCCGTAGGCGGGTACGCCCGTAACCCCAACTTTGCGGGCATCTTTCTGGTGGGTCTGGGATGTGAAGTAAACCAAATCTCCTCCCTGATTGAGAACATGGATCTTGAGGAAGGCCCCATGTTTCAGACCCTCAACATTCAGGAGGCGGGCGGGACAAGGGAAGCCGTACGTCGGGGCATCGCTGCAGTACAGGGGATGGTATCAGCGGCCAACCGGGCAGAACGTGTCCCTGTTACCGCAGAGCATATCATACTTGGCCTTGAATGCGGCGGCTCTGACGCATTCTCCGGTATAACAGCCAACCCTGCCTTGGGGGTGGCAGTCGATCACCTGATCTCCAACGGCGGAACCGCCATTTTGAGCGAGACCCCTGAGATCTACGGGGCGGAGCACCTGCTCACCAGGAGGGCCGTAAGCAAGGAGGTGGGGAGAAAAATGGTAGAAAGGGTACAGTGGTGGGAGGACTATACTTCCAGGTCAGGCGGAGAAATAAACAACAATCCCACACCGGGAAACATAGCCGGAGGGCTTACCACTATTCTCGAGAAGTCGCTCGGGGCATCGGCAAAGGGCGGCACAACCAACCTGATGGAGGTCTACAACTATGCGGAACAGGTCACGGCTAAAGGCCTGGTCTTCATGGACACCCCCGGTTACGACCCTGCTTCTGTCACGGGAATGGTGGCAGGAGGCGCAAACATGCTCTGTTTTACCACCGGTCGTGGATCGGTATCCGGATTCAAACCGGTACCGACCATCAAGCTGGCGTCCAATACAGTAATGTACCGATCCCTGATGGACGATATGGACGTCAACTGCGGCCTCATTGTAGACGGTAAGGCTACCGTAGATGAGATGGGGGAAGAAATATTTCGCCTGATCTTAGAGACCGCATCCGGCCAAAGGACCAGAAGCGAGCTTCTTGGCTTTGGGGACAACGAGTTCGTGCCCTGGCAGATCGGACCGGTCATGTAAGAAACCTGCGGGCTGGCATCGATTTTCAATCTTCAGTTCTCAATCTTATCCCGTTAGCTCCCTCTGGGCCGTTTAACCGGCGCGTCAATCGCCAATCGTCAATAATCAATCCCGATCACGCCATCCAGACGGATGCTAAATAGGAATTGGAGAAGTCCACCATCAGTAGGGGCCGGTTAGACTTCATGTCCCACGAAACAAAACAGGTCAGCAGGTCATTCAAGGCGGGCTCTTCCACACCCATTTGTTCAGAAACCATCCGGTTGGCCTCGCGCACGGTCCCGAGTATCATCCTGTGCAGTTTCAAGGAATGGTCGAGACGCTTCAGGGCGTCGGATCGGTGGATCTGTTCCACAGCTTCCTCCCAGTGAATTCCGCCCACCTTACGGCGTAAGATGTAAGCATTTCCTCTGTCCCGAATCGTAAGGAGGGGAGGATTGACTTTCAACAATGCGTTCTCAACCCTCAAACCGAGCATCTTTGATTCCATGCTCTTTAGGAGCACCTTTTTTCTTTCCAGATCCGGCAATTGCTTGGCTTGAATCCGTTCGAAAATAAACTCCTCGCCATCAATCGTCATCTCCTTCAAACGGGTGGGATCAAACCCTAAATCCAGGAGATCACCGATGGTCAGAACATAGTCTGCATGAACGCCCCGTTCTTTGAGCCAGGTAACGAGGTTCGGTCTCTGATAGTTGGGAAGAGCCTCAATAATACGTGCTGGCTGCCTTTTCAGCGCATCAGGGAGCCGCGACCACAACTCCAGATCACCGGTCAGGAGGTTGGGGCTGTCTTTGAGATCAAAAGGGGGATAAGACTGTGCAGGCAGCCCGGCGATTTCAGCTGACAGCGTGATCTGTTCAAGGGAGTCGCCACCTGTATAGCCGATCAATGCTTCTATTCGTCGTCTAAAGGCAATAAACTTTGTGACGAAACGAGTAAACATAAACCGCATAAGGGGGGACGACTCCCCTCTATTGATCTCGTCTTGAAAGTAGGTGAGCAGCGCTGAATGAAGCTCCCTGAACTCGGTAATGGTTCGATGGACCATGATCTGATTGTCCCGCATATCGATGGCTGTCCGTTTCCTCTTGATGTGGTGCATCAACTTTAGAACAGGCCCTCGGAGATCCTTTCCTTCTAATCTGGGAGGGATAAAGACCATATAATAGCGCTGGTCCCGCGGAACAGAATGACCTATAATGTCCTTAACCGGTTTCCACGACTGCTTCAAATAGATATCGTAGGTCGGATCTTCCCTGGGAATGATGTTATCCAGGATCCCGACCGCCGACTTCCTGATCAGAAATTGTCTGAAGTGCTCCAGTATTTGCGTGCCTAACCCTTTTCTCCTGAAGGGAGCCGCCACCTCAACATAGACCAGATAATAACAGGAAATCGGTTTCTTCATGTATAACATGTTCAGGCGACCCAGGCTTTCACCTGTCTCCGCGTTGACCTCGATCACCCGGAAACCGTTGTGGGAATCTTCGGGCTTGAGGCGGTTAACCCTGCTTCCGGATATGGTTTCGTTCACAAGATCCCATAGATCATTAAACAGGTCTGCCATAACCGGGGATTCAGGAGAACCCCGGCGCATCCCATCATCTATCAGGCCAATAAGTCCAAGTCTTTCATTGAGTCCAAGACCTTTCCGTGTAACGGCATGATGCCCAGATAAAACGGCTGTTAGAGATCTGTTTCTCATTATTTATTTCCTCTCGAAAACCCCTCTTGAAAACCGGAAGCCTAACAGACGGGAAGCATTACCGATCCCACCCGTGTACAAGGCCCAGCTCCCTGGTAGAAAGAAACCGGCAATGCCCACACCAAAACCGAATTTCGTGCAAAAAAAAACGGAGCATGTGCTCCGCTTTTTGTCCATGGATATGTCGAACGCACACACTACGGCATTCCGGACCTCCGGCTAAAAAAATAATAATAAACGCCCTTGAAAGTGTGTGCCACGCTCATCGTTTTACTCCTTGTACTCCTTGAATTCATCTATAGCACCTCCTACAAATTTTGTCAACTCAAAACTCGATTTTTTTCTCCGTGTCCCTCCAACCTTTCTCAGGTTACAATTTGCCTCCCGAAAGCACCTGAACCTCAATCATATCTCCTGCTGCTAATCTGTCCATGCCTTCCGGCACCTTGATCAGTGCCTCGGCTCGAGCCTGGGACTGGAGGCGGCTTTTCATCAGTTGAGGTACCGCCCACCACTCGTTTTCACGCTTCTCCAACGTGGCCTGGAAAAGCTGGGTCCATGTGGGGTCACCTCCTACGGTCGCGGCCAGACGGACCTTTTTCACTTTAAACGGTACCGGCGCTCTGCCAGCAATTTGAAGGAGTCCGGGTAATGTGAGCTGGAGAAAGGCCATTTCATTGGAAGGGGGACCACCCGGGAGGCAGAACACAGGTTTATGATGGATCATCCCCAGGGCCACTGCCTTCCCCGGACCGATACGGACCCTGTGGAAGACCATCTCCCACCCCATTTCATTCAATATCTTAACGGTAAGATCACGCTCGCTTTTCCATGCCCCCCCGCTGGTCAGAAGGACATCCGCATCGGAGAGCATTGACGTCAAGGCGCTGCGGATATCCTCCGGATGATCTCTTACCACCGCACTTTTTACCTGCATGCCGAAATATCGCAACCAGGAACTGAGGGTTACAAGATTGCTCGCATAAACCTGGCCGGCCTTTATGGGTCGGCCCGGGGCCACCACTTCATCGCCGGTGGCAATGATCGCCACACGCGGCATTGGAAATACACGCACCTCATGAATCCCTCCAGCAGCCAGCAGGCCCGTCAATGCAGGCGTAAACATCTGTCCCTTACTAACGACACATTCGCCTGCCACCACATCGGTGCCACGGTAGAGCACGTTCCGTCCCGGCCGTGCATTCCGATAACAGAGTATGAAGTCTCCCTCCTCACGGGTGAACTCAACAGAGATAACTGCATCTGCGTCTTTAGGGAGAAGTGCACCGGTCAGGACTTTTACGGCAGACCCCTGTTCCACATCCCTTTCGGTGTCATCGCCGGCAACCGACACCCCGGCCACCCTGAGCCTGACAGGCCTGGTCTTTGATGCGTCCTGTATATCCTTTGAGACCACTGCATAACCATCCTTGAGCGAGGCGGTCGCAGAGGGACAGTCTGTAACTGCAAAGATATCTTCTGCGGCAACCAGACCACTGATTTTGTCCACCGGCAGAACCACAGGAGAGAGGCACTTCAGAGAGCCGAGCGTCATGGAAAGCGCCTCTTCCAGCCCGATGTCGTATCTATTCATGTTCCCTCATGCAGGCCTTCAGCCGCAACCAAACCAGTAACCAGATTTCAGGTTTCAGAAAACCCTAAATCCTGACCCCCGAAACCTTAGTGTTCATGAATCAAACAGGTTGACTTCAACAAAACATCTTCACATCGTGTTACGGAATTTTTATGCGCTCGCTGTTCAGTTCAACCCAGTTGAAGGTCCTTTCAACCGCCTTTTTCCATCCAATGTATCCCCTTTCCCTCTCTTCCGAGGTCATGGTCGGTTGCCAGGTCTTATCAGCGCTCCAGTTCTCATGCAGCGCCTCTAATCCGGACCAGAAGCCGACGGCCAGACCGGCAGCATACGCCGCTCCCAGGGCGGTGGTCTCTGCCACCTTGGGCCGGATGACCGGTACTGCGAGGGTATCTGCCTGAAACTGCATCAGAAGATCGTTGTAGACCATGCCGCCATCTACCTTGAGGTGGGTCAGGCTGACACCGGAATCTTTGTTCATGGCCTCAACAATATCACGGGTCTGAAAGGCACAGGCCTCCAACACCGCCCGGGCAATGTGGCCTTTATTGGCGTATCGGGTCAGACCGACCATGACCCCTCGCGCGTCAGAACGCCAGTACGGGGCAAAGAGCCCGGAAAATGCGGGCACAATGTAGACGCCCCCGCTGTCCTCAACCTTACGCGCCAATTCTTCCACTTCAGGGGCCTTTGAAATCATCCCCAAATTGTCACGCAGCCACTGAACCAGAGCCCCCGCAATGGCGATGGATCCTTCAAGGGCATACACCGGCCGCTGGCCTCTCAGTTGATAGGACAACGTAGTAATCAGCCCATGCTTTGACGTCATCGGCTCGGTTCCGGTATTCAGCAGCAGAAAACATCCGGTGCCGTAAGTATTCTTGGCCTGGCCTTTATCGAAACAGTGCTGACCCACCAGGGCTGCTTGCTGGTCTCCCAGCGCACCGCACACGGGGATTCGAGCGCCGACCGGACCGTCTTCAGCGGTCATCCCCCAGAAATCCGTATCGATGGAAGGGACGATTTCAGGAAGGATCTGTTTCGGGATACCCAAAATCCGCAATATGTCATCATCCCATTTTAGAGAGCGCAGGTCCATAAGCAGGGTGCGGCTCGCATTGGTTACATCAGTCACATGGGAACCGCCTTCCGGACCACCGGTCAACCACCAGATGATCCATGTCTCCATGGTCCCGAAGTATACATCCCCTCTATCGGCGGCGGCCCTGACATCTGAATGGTTGTCCAAGATCCACTTGATTTTGGGACCGGAGAAATAGGTGGCAATCGGGAGACCGGTCTTGTCCCTGAAACCGTCTATCCCCCGGCCTCGAATAAGATCATTACAGATCCTATCTGTCCGGGTGCACTGCCAGACAATGGCATTTCCATAAGGTTTCCCTGTATGTCTGTCCCAGAGCACGGTGGTCTCGCGCTGATTGGTTATCCCGATAGCGGCCAGGTCAGATCCCCGAATCCCTGTCTTGGACAAGGCACCCAAGATAACGTCCTGCGTGTTTTTCCATATCTCAGAAGGGTTGTGCTCCACCCATCCCGGTTTTGGGAAAATCTGTTCGTGCTCTTTCTGATCCAGACCCACTATCTGGCCGGCACGGTCAAAGATAATAAACCGGGTGCTGGTCGTGCCCTGATCTACAGCCCCCACATATTTAGCCATTCTCTTCCCCCCTCATTGAGACCTTTGAAAAACGCCCCTTTCGCCCCTCGAGGCGTAGGCTTGACCTTAAACAAAATTGAGCGTTTTTTAAAGGTCTCAATTATATTGTTCACGCTCCCCCAAGGATTTTAACCAACATCCGGAAAAACCGGAAGTTTTTTTTCTCCAAAAAAATGGGCCGGCCTAAATGGCCGGCCCGGATTAGCTGTTCTATGAACAGGGTTGTAAATTTATGCCTATTTCACCCTTCCTTCACGCCAGGCCTGAATGAGTTTATCATAGTCAACGGTCTGACCTTTCGGCTTCTCATCGACCTTCGCCTTTGGCGAGCCGGGCTTATTCAGCCAGACATTCGGGTCGATACATGGATT
>JACKQG010004092.1_pt1 | contig 17163 bp, 16 predicted proteins | sample 8237621 | NCBI WGS metagenome assembly JACKQG01 (sample SAMN15677084, study PRJNA649215) | marine metagenome | biome: marine; feature: Black Sea; material: saline water; isolation source: suspended particulate matter (SPM) from the Black Sea western gyre | collected 2013-06-09/2013-06-10 | depth...
AGCGACTTTCTCTCTTTCCTTTTCTCCTTTTTGGTTCCGGCTCGTCCGGGTTAGGAGTTACGCAGTTCGATGAAGTGCTACAGACGGGTTATTCTATTTCAACTGCGTATTTCCTAAACACGTTAAATCCGTCAGATTGCTTGTTTGGATTTAGCTAGGATTATTGACTCATTGTCTCCAGAAACTCGATGATCCCTTCCAACAGAGCTGTGTTCAGTCCTAAACCAGCGCCTCTTGTGCCACCTCGTTCCGCAATAGCGGTCTGGCGCGCCTCGGCGCTGAGTTCCTGTCCACCACCGGGACCCTGTCCACCTCCAGGAATATCTCCGCCGGGTCGTCCACCAGTAGGAAACTCACCGCTCTCACGAGCAGCTTCCATGGTGGCTTGCATCTCTGGGGTGATATCGCCAAAACCGCCTTCAATGCCAAGGGTTTCCCTGACATCGGCAAAATCAGACATACTGAGTTCCATGGCTTCGATCGCTTCGATTTGCTCTGAGGTCATAGAGTCCTGGATTTGGTTGACCAGAGCCTCAACTTCTGCAGATGCTGCGGTTTCGCTTTCGCTCAAACTGCGCAAGGCTTTCCATAAAGGCAGCAGTTCAGCAGCTTGTTCTGCATCAATAGCGTTTTCTGATTCATCGAGTTTGACAGTGCCTATTAACAACTGCATATCCAAGGGTAATGTGAATTCTTGATTATCATTTTCGTTTGAGCCAACCTCGGATGTAGAACTTCCACAAGCGGCGAGGATCAACACAAAGGTGAGTAAAGTTAGGGTGAATATTGTTTTTTTCATAGTGCTCTCCTATATTTGTTTCTGAAACTTTCAAGGTTTTGAAAACCTTGAAGGTTCGGATGATTATTCATGTCTTAATGCTTCAATGGGATCAAGCTGTGCGGCCTTGTCAGCCGGGTAGTAACCGAAGAAAATACCCACTGCGGCAGCTGAAGAAAATGCCAGCATGATCGAACTGGGGACGACGACGGTGCGCATCTCTCCCAAGGCTCCAAAGAGCCAGGAACCACCAACGCCAGTGATTACGCCGATGAGGCCGCCAACCAAGCTGAGCAATAGCGCTTCTGTGAGAAACTGCCAACGGATGTCATTGGGGCTTGCCCCGACCGATTGCCGGATGCCGATCTCGCGGGTGCGTTCGGTGACACTGACCATCATGATATTCATGATGCCAATACCGCCAACGAGCAAAGAGACCGCTGCTACCCAAGCGAGCAAGTTTCGGAATGCCTCTGTCGTCGCTTCTTGGGTGTTGATCAGATCTTGTTGGGTGGTGATGATGAAATCGGGTTCTTCCAGGCTGACATCGTGGAGTTTGGCTAATAGCAGCTCGATTTGTAAAATGACATCTCCCTGAACTACATCGGGCTCCAGTTCTACGTAGATCAAGCGTACCCGGTCGCCCATGATTCTGGCGAATTGAGAGGGGGTGTATTTTTGGAAGACGACGGTGATTGGCATGTAGACACGAGCGTCATAATCGACTTCACCAACAAGGCCTTTCTCTTCAAAGACGCCGATAACGGTAAATTTGGTCGTGCCTATGGTCACGGTCTGACCGACGGGAGGCTGATCTTCAAATAGCTCTTCTGCCAAACTGGAACCCAAGACGACCACTTTTTGGTTGCGGTCGATCTCAGCCTGGTTGAAATAGCGACCTTCTGCTATTTCCATATCTCGTACGGAGGGAAAACCTTCGGTGGTTCCCAAAATGGAAATGCTGTCCAGGGAGATATTCCCAGCTTTGACTGTTTCGCTGCTTTGTTGTTCGACGACTACTGCCTGGACACCACTCACGCCATCAGCGATAGCGAAGGCATCATCGTAAACCAAGCCGCCTGAATTTGCTTCACCCCCAAATCCGCCTCGGCTGAAATTTGCCTGGACAAAAACCAGGTTCGTTCCCAAACTTGTGATTTGATCGGAGATCATGGCTTCGGTGCCGGCGCTGATGGCAATCATGATGATCACCGCCGATACACCGATGATAACGCCTAGCATGGTGAGTAGAGAGCGCAGCTTGTTGCGCACTAATCCTTGCGAGGCGATTTTGATAATTTTTTCAAGTTTCATGATTTTTTCCCAGTTGTCAGTTTCCAGTAATCAGTGGTCAGTATTCAGTATCCAGATTAAAACTGCTAACTGGACACTGTTCACTGTCTACTGGTAACTGTTTCCATTCAGTTTGTCCGTATCAATACGCCCATCCAAAAAGCGGATCACGCGCTGGGCAAATTCGGCAATTTCATCTTCATGGGTCACCATCACGATGGTACTGCCTTGTTGATGAAGCTCGGTGAGCAGCGCCATGATCTCTTCGCCGGATTTCGAATCTAGGTTGCCAGTTGGTTCGTCAGCCAGGATAAGAACCGGATTGTTGACCAATGCCCGGGCAATAGCTACTCTTTGAGCCTGTCCGCCGGATAACTCTTGAGGCTGGTGATGAATTCGGTCCGCTAAGCCAACTGCTTTGAGGGCATTGAGAGCCTTCTCATGTTGTTCGTATTCATTCAGATCTCCATTGCGGCTGTACAACAAAGGCAGCATCACATTCTCTAGCGCGGGTGTGCGCGGCAGAAGGTTGTAGCTCTGAAAGACAAACCCTATGCGTTGGTTACGGATGATGGCAAGCTGGACCTTGTCTAAATAACTGACATCTTGCTCGGCCAGGACATATTGGCCGGATGTGGGTCGATCCAGGCATCCGAGGATATTCATCATTGTGCTTTTCCCAGAACCGGACGGTCCCATGATAGCGACGAATTCGTTCTCTTTGATCTCCAGGCTGACACCATCCAGCGCTCTGACCTGGGCGTCGCCCATGCCGTATATTTTGGTGAGTTCTTTGGTTTTGATGATAGGTTGATCCATAATGTTTTCCTGTTCGACTGTCATGGCCATAGGCCCGCCTTCGGCGTGAGCCCCTTGGGGCGAAGAATCTCTCAAGGCTAAGACCCAGATCCTTCGCTCCGCTCAGGATGACACGCAATAACGAAATACCTGCACTCGGAGTTAACTACTGACTACTGATAACTCACTCAGTATCCACAATCCCAGTGGTTACAATCTCCCCGGCTTCGAGGCCAGAGATGATTTCTGCGGAAGTGAAATCTACCAAACCAACTTCTACGATGCGCAGCTTGGGTTCATCATTTTCCATAACGAAGACAGCAAACTCTCCGGGGCTCAGTTCACGCAGCGCCTCTACGGGAACAAGCACTACATCTTCTGCACGGCCGCCAACCACATCTACAGAAGCATTCAACCCAATGGGCAGAGTTTGTGGTTTAGCAAAAGAGGCTGAATCCAGAGCGACCAAAGCTTTCACAGCAGTCACATTCGATGACTCATATAAACTAGGATCAACTTCGGTAATATGGCCCAAGAAAACATCATTGGGAAAGGCATCGAAGATGACTTCAACTTCGAAACCAACTGCAACTTTGTCCAGATCAGTCTCGTCCAGATAAACTTCCAGGAGAGGTTGACTCAAATCCGCCAGGGTTACGAAGGCGTTCGTGCTCAGCGCTTCCCCAACATCGGCGCTGATATCCAGCACAGTTCCATCCAATGGAGCGAGCAGCTCTAGGTAGGCTTGTTTCTGCTGATCAAGCACCAGTTGCAGTTGAGCGTTTTCTAATTGCGCTTCAACCAGTGTGATCTCATCGGCGTCAGGGCCGTCTTTGATGCGCTCATATGCTCGTTGGGCATCTGCTAGTTGGGCATTGGCCAATGCCAGATCAGCCTCGGCAACCGCTTGTTCAGTTTCGTCTGAAGTGCTGATGGCAGCGTTGTAATTGGCAACGGCATTATCGTAGGCCTGTTGTGCTGTGGATAGCTCGCTCTGCAGCCGGGCGCGTTCCAGATCTTCTTCCGGCCGACCCGCGACAGGCTCAAAATTTTCTTCAGCTTTTTCTAGAGCAGCTTGTGACATGATCATGTCAGCATATTCTGTGTCGATGGTTGATTGGCTGGCTGTAAGCCCGGTGCGCCGAAAGGCTACCTCTGCGTCTTCCAGAGTTTGCTGTGCATTGGCAATTGCTTGCAATGCGATAGCGACATCCGTTTCCCAAGTTTCATGGATTTCGTCTAAAGCATTTTGGGCATTGAGAACTGAGATCTCAGAATTGGAAATCGCCAGGGCAATTTCTTCTTCACTGTTATACGTTTTCAATAGTGCAATTGCCTGATCTGTTTCGACTAGATCGCCTACCCGTATGGAGAGATCTGCTAAAACACCACTCTCCTCAAAACCGATGCTTATTTCTGCAGGCGCGACAATGTTTCCTGTACCGCTAGCAAAGATGACCAGGTCGCCTTGGCGAGCCACCGCAGTTTGGATCTCTGATTCATTTGTGGCTTCCACTTCGGGTGCAGCAAGCAGTGGATAAGCGTAATATCCCCCGATCACCAGCACGCCGAGAATGACTGTTGTGATCCAAAATCCCCTTCGATTGAACAACGATTTCTTCTTTTGCATTTTTTGACACCTCTTTGTAATTTTTGTTTGCACCCAAACGATAGCAAACTGACCTACATCCCGGTAGTGAGCGGGGTCAGAACCTGTCGGAATCGATTATGACTGGGGTCATATCATCTCAGTGACCCCGGTGAATGGCAAAGAATTTGATATTTATGCTATGATGAGGCTATGCAGAAAGCAAAGATCGAACCGGGACTGGTCAACGTATTCCGCTGGTATGTGGTTTTGCGTTTCGTGTTTTCGATTAGCATGCCCCTGGTTAGCACGCAGATAGGTAAAAGAGGTGAGTGGGGAAGAGAAATCGATACCACTGCCCTCTTTATTGCCACCGCAGTGGAAATGTTGTTGTTATTTGGTTATCTTGTCTGGCCGTGGCTGCGAAAGAAAATGGGAAAATTCTTTTTACCAGTAGGTCTGATATTGGCCACAATTGGCTTGCTCCTCGAGCAGCATTTTTTCTCTGGATCGGCGCGTTTTGGTCAGCCATTCCCATTTTTGTATGTCTTATTGATCCTGGTGGCCTGGCAGTATCGCTTCCGAGAGGTGCTGATCTTCATCCTTGGAGCGGCGTTGTTGGAGATAGCGCTATTGCAGGTATTCCCCCAAACAAGTGATTTTATTTTCCGGGATCCTGAAACCTATCAGATGGTCACCTATGGGCGTATTGTGGCCAGTTCGTTCTCTTACCTTCTGTTGGGATATATCGTCACCAGTTTGATGAAAGCACAGCGCAAGCAGCGCCAAAAGCTGACCAACGCTAATCTGAAATTGGTACAACACGCTGCTACTGTCGAACAATTAAGCATCAGCCGCGAGCGGGTTCGCCTTTCTCGAGAGATGCACGATACACTGGCACACACTCTCAGCGCCCTGGCAGTTCAATTTGATGCCCTAGCAACGGTTTGGGAATCGATCCCTGATAAAGCCCGCCAGATGATCGAGCAGATGCAAGCGACCACGCGCTCTGGCCTCGATGAAACCCGGCGAGCTTTGCGTGATTTACGCGCCTCGCCGCTCGAAGAATTTGGACTGGTATTGTCGCTCCAGGGTTTAGCCGAAGATTTTGCGGCGCGTCAAAATTTGTCTTTGGAGCTTGAATTGGCCGAGAGCGTGGATGACCTACCTCATGAAGTGGAGCAGTGCTATTACCGCGTTGCCCAGGAGTCGTTGGAAAATATCGCCCGTCACGCGGCGGCAGATTCGCTGAAAATTCAGATGATGAACGATATCCTCGGCTTGGCGATGACTATCTCAGATAATGGACGGGGGTTTGATGTTTCGGATGATGTGACCAAGGAGCATCTAGGTCTTCAGGGGATGCGGGAAAGAGCAGGGCTGATCGGGGCTGACCTTGAGGTGGATAGCAGCCCCGGAGAGGGTACGACCGTTCGACTCTATCTGGAGAATGGCGCATGATCCGGGTGTTGGTTTGTGACGATCAGGCCGTGGTGGCCGAAGGATTAGAGATGATCCTAAACGCCGACACTGAGATCGAAGTTGTTGGTTTGGCCTATGGTGGTGCAGAAGCTATAGATAAAGCCGACCAATCCCAACCCGATGTAATTCTGATGGATTTGAAGATGCCCGGGGTCAACGGCATCCAGGCGACGCGCGAAATTCATAAGGTTCACCCCGACATCAAGATTTTGGTTCTAACCACTTTTGGGGATGACGAATGGGTCTTTGACGCTGTGCGCAGCGGTGCAGCGGGATATCTGCTCAAGGGTACGCCTCGCGATGAGTTGATCAAAGCCGTCAAGGGCACGGCAGCCGGGGAAGCTTTTATCGATCCAGCAGTTGGGAGTAAAATTTTGGCACAAGTCGCCCGCAGCGCTTCTCCCCAAGAAACCACTGTCGCCAACGATCTCAGCGAACGCGAGATGGACGTACTGCGCTTGTTAGCCCAGGGATTCTTAAACGCTGAAATCGCCGAGAAACTCTATCTCACCAAGGGGACGGTGCGCAATTACGTCAGTTCGATTTTGACAAAATTAGAAGTCGAAGACCGCACGCAGGCGGCAATTTTGGCTATCCGTCACGGTTTGGTGGAGTCGCGATAAGGAATTAGTAAATTCACCACTGCTATTATGGAGATATGGGTTTGGATAACAAGTCGACAGGTATTGGGACATTAAACGAAAAACCGCTGCACGCTGCCTTGAAAACTTGGTGCGCTCGCCCAGGAGATCGTCTTGAATTTCAACTTGATGGTTATGTAATCGATATCGTTCGCGATGATATCTTAATTGAAATCCAAACCGCAAATTTCTCTGGGATCAAACGGAAGTTGAACGACTTGACAACCAACCACAAATTGAGACTTGTTCATCCTATCGCTGTTGATCTTTGGATTTTGAAGTTGCCTAGAGAAGGGGACAATAAACCAACTCGCCGGAAATCTCCGAAACGAGGCAAAATCACTGATCTCTTCAAGGAATTAGTTAGTTTTCCCGAGTTGGCATGTAATCCCAATTTTTCCCTAGATATTGTGCTGATCCAGGAAGAGGTTGTTCGACTTTTTGCCGGGAAGCCCCACTGGCGCCGACGAGGTTGGGTGACTCAAGAAAGGCGATTGTTGAAAGTGGTAGACCATCATTTGTTCTCCGAACCAATGGATTACATCGAATTGATCCCGACTGGATTGCCTGAGAGGTTTACGACCGCTGACCTTGCCTCCCAATTAGCGATTCCACGCCGACTAGCTCAACAAATGGCTTATTGTTTGCGAAAAATGAAGGTGTTTGAAAAAGTGGGGACACGAAAAAGATCGAATTTATACATTATCGGAGATGCGTTTACTGATGTACAAAGTACTTCATAAATCAAGCGGTCAAGAGATCACCATCTTGGATTCGCGTTGGAGGGCGCAGGTTGATTACCTGAAATCACTCGATAAACAGGATGACTTGATTTGTCCAGGCTGCGAACAGCCAGTAAGAGTGCGTGCCGGGAAAGTTTACCGCTGGCATTTTGCCCATAAACACCTTCAGAATTGTCCCTTTGAGCGTGAATCGCTGCTATTACTTCAAACTCGGGCGGTTCTATATAAACACTTAGCCAGTAAATTTGGTGATGAAAATGTTGCAGTTGAAAAGAAGTTAGACTCGCCAGAATTCCCGCGCCACATCGATTGTTGGGTGGAAAAAGATGATCAGTGTTTTGCCTATTGGATATTCGACCAGCGTATGCCCCCAGATGAACGATCGAACCTGAAAAGTTGTTTCGGAAAGTTGGATTCAGTGGTGAATTGGGTGTTGGCTGCCGAAATGTTGCGAGTGGATTTAATCCACTCAAATCGCGTCCACTTAACCACAACCGAAAGGGCTTTCATCAACCGGACCGATTACGATCTGGCCTGGCAGACTCATATCACACAGTTGGGCGGATCGCTGCATTATTTGGATGCTGATTGTGAGAGTTTTATCACCTATCGGAACTTAGAACTGAGTCATGCTCCCCAGCTTTATGCTGGGAAAAGAATCGAGACCAAATTGTCCGATATGCTGGTATCTCTCAATAACGGCGAGTTTGTCCACCCTGGTGAAGGTGAGAAATTGAGACAGCGTCAAAACGAAATATCTACTGAAAAGAAAATGGCCGATCAACGGCTTCACCAGGCGGCAGAATTTCTCCGCAAGATATCAAGTAAACATCCAAAATCATATTCGAAAAAAAGCGCTAGTTCTACTCGGGGGGATAATCCACGGATTTTGGATACCAGTCGACCTTTTGCGCGTGAGGGGGCCTGCAAATTCTGTGGAACAATCACATCGGATTGGGTGACTTATAATGGTAAAACTAAAAGGTGCATTTGTCGTCAATGCAAAGATCGAACTGATCAATGAGCAGGCAAGGGGATTACATAAATACTGCGGATTACTGATCAGGGAAACATGGTTGTTGGCGATACTTCATCCACGTAGATTACGGCATCAAAATTGTTGATTAGATCGACTTCGATAAAATAATCTTCGGCCAGTGTGGGGGCGTACTGGCTGCCAATCAGGCGCGTAAGGACGGATTCAGCCAACCATTCAGCACCCATCTCTTGGGGGTTGATTCGGTCAAGAAAAAGTATGGAGGCAGGATAACCTGCATAATGGGCAACCCACTCAAAACTTTGGTTTGGGAATGGCAATACGTTTGTCGGCCCAAATTGTGGGGGTTCAACACAAATGTTAGTAGTGACAATCTGACCTGACCCAAAACTGAATCCAATTGTAAAGGGTTCTTCACCTAAGATGGGACGCATCAACCTGCCCAAAAGGAACCGATAGGCATACATTTGGATTTGTGTGTTTGTAGAGCCTGCGGTCAAATTTTGCCCAATCAAAATATATTTGGCCCCATCTGCACGTTGTTCCACGACCCAGCGGATATTCTCCTCGATGAAGGTTAATTCGGCATTCATTGCTCGGAAGGCTTCTTCTGCCTGTTGAACGCTGCGCATGGCGTGAAGTGCATTGACAAATTCCTGCACCGAAGATGCTGCCGCATTGCTTTCTTGGCGGTTGTTAATATAATCGTAAGCATGCCCCAAATTGTCACGACATTTACCTGTGAGTTCAGATAGGCATAGTAGTACTCGTTCCAATCATCCTCGAAAGCTCGGAAACAGGCGAAGAGTTTTTCAACGTGTTCTTTTTGCTCTGGATCGATGGTTTCTAAATATGCAAGCACGATATCCATTGTGAGGGTTGGATTTGGTATTCTCACACCATATGCTCGCAGCCTTTGCTCATCCCCAAAATTATGATTGTGATCTCGCAACTTTTCGATAAATTCAAGCGCCTCACTGCTATGCCAACGGGGATCAGGAAAATCAGCCAGGATTTGAGCTGGATCGCCCTCCCCGGAGTGGATGTAGGCATCTAACGCCACTCCTTTTAGCCAATCGATGTCGAAGATCAGGGTGTCAAAACCTGTTTGTGTGATCAGATACTCGATGATTTCTTTTTCGATTTGAAGGGCTTCTTGAACCCCTGGGTATGGATTAGCGAGATCAACAGTGCGCGCATCTCCGATGTGTTTGCTCAGTGTATCGAATGCAGCTTCGTTAGATGTGGTTTGGTTGAGATTCAAAGGTATGGCATGCTTTTTTATCCAAGAAACAACTGCAGGATCAGGGGCGGGCAAATACCCGCCTTCATCTGGCTCGAAGGATATCGAAATGGAAGATGAATCAAATTCGGTTGGCTGCCAGGCTGGGAAACCATCAAAATTGTAGTGATCGGTCAGTTGTGTAATTTCGGAACCGTCCGCATTCATCACAAATACTTCATAGTTGCCTTCTCTCATCGAGTAAAAAGCAATCCGTTTACCATCTGGTGACCAGGTGGGGTAAGTATCTTTTTCGAAATGATTTGTCAGGCGTTGGAGATTTTTACCATCGGCATCCATGATGTAGATTTCTTCATTGCCATCACGATCCGATACGAACGTGATTTGAGATCCATCTGGTGACCAGGCTGGATCGACATCGCTGGCAGAGTGCTGGGTGAGATTGCGCTGTTTTGTGCCATCCCCGTTCATGATGAAAATTTCGTTGTTTTGGCCGAGGTCGGAGCGAAAAAGGATCTTGCTTCCATCAGGAGACCACTTTGGTGAGCTGTTCCAAATAGAGCCGCCATTGTTGTGATCCTGCGTTAATTGCGATCTCTTAGAACCATTTGCCATCATTACCCAGATATGCATATTTCCAGAGCGTGTTGAAGTAAAGGCGATTTGTGAACCGTCTGGGGACCAATCGGGTTCAACATCCAGGGCCCGCGAGTGAGTCAGGCGGACCATGGAGAGATTTGGATTCTCCCCATCAAGAGCATCAAACGGCATCGCCATTATCTCTGAGTTGAACCCATCAAAGCGCTTCACGAAAGCGATCCACCGTCCATCTGGAGACCAGGTTGGTTGGTTAGCCCTGTCTTTACTAGCTGTTAGACGCGTGAGATTTGAACCATCAGCGTTCATGGTATAGAGTTCCGATTCGCCATCTCGATAGGATGAAAACAAGATCAAATTAATTTGAGTAAGTTCGGAAGTTGGTGATGCGGTTGGTGATAGAGTAGATTCAATAGATGGAACAGTCGCGGTCGCAGTCGTCTGGGGTTGGCAAGCGCCCATCACCAGGGCTGCGAAACACATGCAAACTATGAAAACAGGTTTATTGGATCTCCAGTACATTTTCTTCCTTGAGATGATAATTCAGACACCTTTTATACTACACTTTGAACACTGGGGATGTTCATAGGATGCACCAATTTAGAGAATTACCCTTGTTGGGTCTCTAGGAATCGCCGTGGTAAGGGCCCTTGGAAGGGGCCACATTTGGGGGTAGGGAGCGTGCTCCGCACGCCCCCTACCCCCAAATGTGAGGTCTCTCACGGCAATTCCCATAGAACCCCCTTGTTCAGTATTTAGGAACCTGGGGAGATATGGTATATTCTAAACGACAGCGAGAATAGTACTTAAGGATTATCAAAGAGCTATGAGTGGAATTGAAGCAAGGATCGAAAAGGCTGCCCAAAGCATATTAGAAAACGAAAAACTAACTGCCGATTTGGACGATGATGCCGCACAGATTCTCCTTGATTGGGGTATTGACAGTGCGAAGCAGATTGTTCAGAGCACACTGGGTTTGGATGATATGGAAGCAGAAGATGCAATGTATCAACCCATGCGGGCCAACCGCCGACTGATGCGTGGTGTCAATAAGTTTGTATCTCGGTATGCAATCCTCGGGGAAGAGGGACAAGTTGAAGCGTTGGAAAAAATTGTCTCTCAAGCAGGTGTAATCTATGGCTCCGAGTATGTGCCTCCGTCATCCGATCAGCAGAGTGCTTTCCTGACTGAAACAAAAGAATTGATCGCTGATATTCCGCAATTGATTGCAAGATTGCGTAGTTATGTCGAAGGCGAAAAACCATCAGCTCCAAGTTCATTATTCTCATAGGGTAAAGGAGAACACATGGCAAAGCGAAAGAGTTCACAAAAATCGAGTGCTGCATTTCGCATCATCATGATCCTATTAGTGATTGCTGCGGGGGCTCTTTATTTATTCACAGGGAATGATCCGCTTGAATTGTTTACTGAATTGGAGGAAATTCCCATTGGAGAAGAGCAAGTCGTTGAAGAACCTGTGGTTGAGGAACCTGTAGTTGAACCGGCTGAACCCGTTGAGGCAGCAGGCGGTGGCGGCGACTGGTGGCAGGTATATTTCACCGATCCGGCGACGATTAACGACTCTGAAAATCTGGCTGGATCGATTCCCGAGAAGCTAATCGCGCTCATTGATAGTGCTCAACAATCGATTCACATTGCTTCATTTGAATTCAATCTTACCCCTGTTGCCGAGGCGCTAATCAGGGCTCATGAGCGCGGCGTTGACGTGCGCTGGGTCACTGATGACGAACATGGTATCGAGGCCGATGAAGAAGATGATCACGGCCAATTCGAGATGCTGGAGCACGCAGGTATCGAAGTCAAGGATGACCAACGCGGCGCTCTGATGCACAACAAATTCTGGATCTTTGACGGCCATACAACCTGGACAGGATCCACAAATATCACGCAGAACGGCAACTTCCGCAACAATAATAATGTACTCGTGATCCAGTCTACGCGAGTGGCGGCCATCTATGAACGCGAATTTGAAGAAATGTGGGCAGGGGAGTTTGGGCCGCGTTCAACATCTACGCTTAGTCAGCAAGCAACAACGATCAATGAGACTCCTATTCAAATCCTTTTCTCTGCTGAGGATGAAGTGGTTTCACAATTGGTCCCCATCATCGAGAGTGCAGAAAAGAGCATTCGCTTTATGGCTTTTTCGTTTACTCATGATGATCTGGGGGACGCTGTAGAAAATAGAGCGAATGCGGGTATAGATGTGATGGGAATCTTCGAAAAGCGCGGCAGCGAAACAGAGTACAGTGAATTGCCAGCGCTTTATTGTATGGGGGTTTCAGTACGCCAAGATGGTAATCCGAGAACTTTCCATCACAAGGTTTTCATTATTGATGATGAGATTGTGATCACTGGCTCGCTGAATTTCTCCAATAATGCTAATGATAGTAATGATGAAAACGTGGTCATATTAGCCAACACAGAGATTGCGTCTTTATATCTGGCCGAGTTCGAGCGCCGTTGGGCAGAAGCTGAAGACCCTGACCCTGCTGACATGGCATGCAAGTAGTGCGATCAATCTCCCGCAGGCGCCATTCACAACCTGCGAGTGATTTGTGTTGGCAATGACAAACGTCAATTGACGCAGATTTTTGGGGTGTGTATAATCCCCATATCAATAAAATATTACCTTCGGGGCAGGGTGCAATTCCCGACCGGCGGTTAGAGCCCGCGAGTGCTGAGAGTAGTCGAAGCACATGATCCGGTGGAAACCCGGAGCCGACGGTATAGTCCGGATGATAGAAGGTATAAAGAACTAGCCTGCAAGGGCTGGTATTGTCATCTGCCCCGAAAACTTTTGTTTTCGGGGTTTTGAGTCAAGGAGTGCGTTCCTATCACTCTTTGACTACTCCAGTGCTCATGCATTGGATGTGCATGACAAAAACTCTTGACCCCTTTGCTTGATTTTATAATGCCCCGATTTGCTTTGCATCGGGGTATTTGTTTTTCAATTTCATCGGAAACTCCGAAGTTTCCGGGAAAATTACGGCTAATGATGCGTTCACGAAGGATCATTCTCTTCTTTGTATCTATGACGGCATTGCTGATTGGCTGGCAGATGCTGGTCAATTTCGGCAATTTTCCGCGCTTCATTCTGCCTTCGCCCGGAGATGTGCTCAAGCGCTTTTTTGAAGTTGTACAGGATGGCAGCTTGATGCGTCATATTGCCACAACCTTGAAAGAAGTTATTTCGGGGTTAGCCTTAGGGGTGAGTTTTGCGACAGTATTAGGTTATCTGATCGCCAAATCGCGTTCGATCGAGCGCCTTCTGGCGCCCTACATTGTTGCCAGTCAATCGGTGCCCTTGGTGGCCATTGCTCCATTATTAGTGATTTGGTTTGGTCCCGGGCTGATCTCGAAAGTGTTGATAGCCGCGCTGATTGTGTTTTTCCCCGTCCTGGTGAACACTGTGGTGGGCGTGCGTGCTGTACCTGAGGATCTACATGCCCTGATGCGTTCTCTGCAAGCTACCCGCTGGCAAACTCTACGAATGTTGGAGATCCCTGCCGCCTTACCAGTCTTCTTTGGTGGTTTGCGCGTCGGAGCCACCCTGGCTGTGATCGGTGCAGTAGTGGGTGAATTCGTTGGGGCTGATAGCGGCCTGGGGTTTTTGATCAATGTGGGGCGGGGCTTGTATGATACCGCCCTGGTATTTGTGGCAGTATTTGTTTTGATCAGCATAGCCTTGATTCTGTACGGCCTTGTCGTTGGTTTGGAAGTGCGCCTGCTGGCTTGGCAGCGTCGCGCAGAGGATTGAAGAGTTTGTAGTATGGCACGAGAGTGCCCCTTCCCAAGGTGCGCAACTACGAACCCCTCCAATCGTGCTCGGAGACAGTATCCGCTTGATCAACAGGATCACCCGGGAGGTCATCTAGAGCAACCTGGTACCTTATTTTGAAAAACCGAAAGGAAGTAATTCATGTCGAAACTCCGCATATTATTTATCGCCATCCTTCTAGCCTTATTTGGGACTGCTTGTAGTGGTGCGGGTAGTGAAGCACCCCTCGTGGTTGAAGAAGAACTCGTCCATATCCGTTTGCCGATGGGATATATCCCCAATGTGCAATACACACCCTTTTATGCCGCGGTCGATTTGGGTGAGTACCAGGATGCGGGCATCGAGATCGAGTTCGATTACAGCTTCGAGACAGATGGTGTCGCCTTGGTCGGGGCCAATGATTTGCAGTTTGCTGTTGCATCGGGCGAGCAGGTATTGTTAGCACGGGAGCAGGGGCTTCCCGTGGTTTATGTGATGGCCTGGTATAACGACTTTCCGGTTGGGGTTGTGGCCAAGTCGGAACAGGGCATTACTTCACCCGAAGATCTTGCTGGCAAGAAAATCGGGATACCGGGCATGTTTGGGGCTAGCTATATTGGCTTACGGGCTTTACTCGATGCTGGTGGTCTAACTGAAGCTGATGTTACCCTGGATTCGATTGGTTTCAACCAGGTGGAAGCCCTGGCAACTGATCAGGAGGAAGCGGCAGTCATTTATGTAGCCAATGAGCCGGTGCAATTGCGTTCATTGGGCTATGATGTTGATGTGGTGTCTGTATCTGATTATTTGCAGCTTGTCTCCAATGGTTTGATCACCAATGAGCAGACCATCAAGGAAAATCCCGAACTGGTTCGCCGCATGGTGCAGGCAACCTTGAGTGGAATTCGATACACCGTGGCGCATCGCGCCGCTGCATTTGAGATTGCCACGAAATTCGTCGAAGGTCTAACCGATGCCGATACACACGTTCAGAAGGAAGTGTTAGATGCCTCGATTTTGCTTTACCAGCGCGAAAATTTGGGCTATTCTGATATTGATGCTTGGAAAAACATGCAGGATGTTTTGTTAGATATGGGAATGCTAACCGGACCATTGGATTTAGACGCCGCTTTTTCTAATGAATTTATTGAAGAGTGAACCGATTCTGAGCGTCCAAAACCTGAGCGCCGTTTTCTCTGATGGCAACGGTGACCTGCAGGCTTTGGATGAACTATCGTTTTCGGTTCAGCGGCAGGAATTTGTATGTGTTATAGGCCCCTCGGGCTGTGGAAAAAGCACCCTGTTGCGGATTTTGGGGGGCTTGCTACAGCCTACGCGGGGCAGCGTAACTTTTCGGGGGGAACTATTGACCGGCCCGCGTCGCGGTGTTGGGTTCGTCTTTCAGAATTCGAATCTCATGCCCTGGCGTTCTGTCTTCGATAATATCTGTCTCCCTCTGGAAGTGCAGAATGCATCGGTGAGCGAGATAGGTTCTCGGGTTCAAGAGTTGGTCGATTTGGTAGGTTTGGATGGCTTTGAGAATTGGTTACCGCGCGATCTATCAGGCGGGATGGCCCAAAGAGTTGCGATTGCGCGAGCCCTGGTGCATGACCCAGATGTGTTGCTCCTCGATGAGCCCTTCGGTGCACTGGACGCACTGACCCGTGAGCAAATGGGCGATGAATTATTGCGCGTTGCCATGCACGCCTCTGGTGATGGTATACCCCGGAAAACGATTATTATGGTGACTCACGCAATCTCAGAAGCAATTTTCCTGGCTGACCGAGTACTGGTTCTGAGCCCACGGCCTGGAACAATCCGTATGGATGTGCCTATTGATCTGCCGCGCCCGCGCCAGGAGCAAATGCGCTACACACAGAAGTTTGGCGATTTAGCGAAACGATTGCGAGAAGCTATTGGTTGAACGTTCAATCCTTCGACAAGCTCAGGACGGGCCGTGAAACCTTTGAGCGTTTTTTCGTGGTAATATTTGTCGCTAAATTCAGTCAATCGCGCTGTCATTCTGAACGAAGTGAAGAATCTCCGTTTAAAAAGCGGGAGACCATACTTCTGTTCAGAGAAGCCAGAGTTGCGATTTGATGAAATTCTTTGATTGAGGAAGAAGATATGACTAAGCGTTTCTTATTATTGGTTTTCTTGTTAGTTTTAGTAATCCCCATGGGTGTGCAAGCCCAGGATGAGATTCGGCTGGCCTATTTGCAAGTTGATCTCTGGCCGGAATATGACCGCCCGGAGATGTTAGTTATTTTCCGGGCAAGTTTGGCTGCTGATGTCTCTCTCCCCGTTGATGTGACTTTTCGCATTCCTGCGGCAGTAGGAGATCCCAACGCAGTCGCCGTTCGTCAACCTGATGGAGCGCTGTTGAATGCTATGTACGAGAGTCAGACTGAGGCCCAGTGGACATATGTAACTGTCTCGGCCACGTCGCCAGATATCCAGTTGGAGTATTACGATCCCCAATTGGAGAAGAGTGATGATGACAGACGGTTCGAATTCGTTTGGTTGGCCGAATATGATGTCGACTCCATGCTAGTTATAGTTCAGCAACCTTTAGGGTCAAGCCAGATGAGCATCGAACCAGATTTGGGAGAATTTCAACCTGGATCTGATGGCATGCAATATTACAGTATGGAGATCGGTGCACCTTCGGCTGGGGATGAGGTTTCGGTCAAGGTGGATTATCAGAAATCTTCCGATTCTTTGAGCATCGAGAGTTTTCAGGTTCAACCCAGCGCGCCCATCACTGATGGGGGCACACAGCGCAGCGCAGATTTTGATTTGCTGTCGCTGCTCCCTTGGCTCTTAGGAGGTCTTGGAGTGCTCTTGGTGGTTGGTGGAATCTTCTGGTACTGGCGCTCTGGTCGGGATGTGACCGAAACCAAACCAACCAATCGCGGACGAAGAGCTGCATCTACTCCCGAAGATCGGATGGACGAAGGCGCAGATGGGGGAATATATTGTCACCAATGTGGCAAGCGAGCTGCTTCAAATGATCGTTTCTGCCGTACTTGCGGGACGCGAATGCGCAAAGAATGACATTAGTATCAGGATTTACGCAGTTCAAGAATAAAAATTGCCGGGGAATAGGGGGGTGGGGCTTCGTCCCACCCCCCCTATTTCCCGGCCAAACTCGCTTCAAGTGCGTAACTCCTAACCCGGACGAGCCGGAACCAAAAAGGAGAAAAGGAAAGAGAGAAAGTCGCT
>JACKQG010004093.1_pt1 | contig 17163 bp, 15 predicted proteins | sample 8237621 | NCBI WGS metagenome assembly JACKQG01 (sample SAMN15677084, study PRJNA649215) | marine metagenome | biome: marine; feature: Black Sea; material: saline water; isolation source: suspended particulate matter (SPM) from the Black Sea western gyre | collected 2013-06-09/2013-06-10 | depth...
AATTCTGGATAAGGAAGCTGCGAGAGAAAATAAACCATGACAAAGATCGCTGTTGTAAGGGCTGATATCACAAAACTTGAAGTTGATTGCGTAGTGAATGCAGCCAATAACTCTTTGTTGGGGGGCGGTGGAGTGGATGGGGCCATTCATGCTGCTGCCGGCTCCGGTCTTCTTGAAGAATGCAGAGGGTTGGGCGGATGTGAGACAGGCAGGGCGAAGATTACCGGTGGGTATAACCTGCCGGCGAAATATGTTATTCATACTGTCGGTCCGGTCTGGCAGGGGGGACAGGCGGGAGAGGCAGACCTGCTTGCTTCATGCTACAGGGAGTGTTTCAGGCTGGCTGTTGAAAATCGAATTGCATCAATTGCTTTTCCGGCTATAAGCTGCGGGGTGTATGGGTTTCCTGTCGATAAGGCGTGTGAGATTGCAATGAGGGAAACAGTATCGTTCCTCTCGGCAAAGAATAACGTCAATAAGGTAATCTTTGCCTGTTTTAATGAAACCGTAGAAAAAGAGCTGCGGGAAAATCTTCCGTGAACATTTTTGGCGGTAAGAAAAATAAACAGGCTGAAAAGACTACCGGACCCAAATAAAAGTGCACTCCTCCTTTTCCCGCCTGCAGCTGGCTGTATTCGCTCTTGTTTCAGCATCCTTTGCCAATATTTATATTACCCAGCCGGTACTGCCCGTTCTGCAGGATGAATTTTCGGTTGACCTGGTCATTGTTTCACTTACTGTTTCCGTAGTTATTCTTGGCATAGCATTGTCGACTCTTCCTTTTGGCGTCTTGGTAGACAGGGTGTCAATCAGGCCGATTATCTTTGTCGGCGGGATTGTGGTGGCACTTGGCGGTATTATTTGTGCCATGACGGGGAATATATGGCTGTTGATTGGTGCCCGTTTTCTTCAAGGGCTTTTTCTGCCTGCCCTCACAACATGCATAGCTGCTTTCCTTGCCAAATCTTTGCCGGTGGACAGGCTCAAGGTCGTGATGGGGTCTTATGTCTCTGCCCAGGTATTCGGAGGGTTGAGCGGCCGCCTGCTTGGTGGATGGATCCATCCGCCGCTTCACTGGCGTTATGCTTTTGTATCGGCAGCAGTCATTGTTCTTGTTGCCATGTTCATTGCCCTCAAAAACCTGCCCGCTTCTCCAGTTTCGGTAAGAAAAGAGGCGGGTACGGTCAGTTTTGTCAGTCTGATGAGACGGTGGGAGCTTGTTCGCATTTATCTGTGTGCTGCCGGAGGTTTTTTTGTTTTTTCATCGGTGTTTAATTATCTGCCGTTTCGGCTCGCTTCTGCGCCATTTTTGTTTTCTACAGAAGTTGTAACGCTTCTGTATCTTGTTTTTATTCTCGGTGTCATAATGGGTCCCATCGCCGGTCGGATCAGCAACCGTTTCGGCAGCGGCTTTACATTAATTGGCGGCGGTATCGTTCTCGTGTTTTCAATGGTTCTCATCCTAATGCCTTCAATTAGTGCGGTAGTCGTTGGCCTCCTGGGGATGTGTGCCGGGTTTTTCACCATCCATACCTCCGCTGTTGGACTTTTGAATTCAAGACTTGTCAGCGGCCAGGGCTGTGCTAATGCCCTGTATGTTCTTTTTTATTATGCCGGAGGGTGGGTAGGAATCACATGCTGCGGATTTGCGTATAAATATGGCGGATGGAATACAGTTGTGTATCTTTGTTGCTGTGTTCTGCTTATCCCTTTGAGTGTTGGATTCGGTGAGTTTAAGCGGGAGCGCCGGGATAATTGATTTGTAATCAAAGGTGATGGCGTCGTAAAAAGTCTCGGGATGGCTAAGGAAAAAGTTTGATATACAAGGCGTATCAATTTTTCAGGTGCGAGGCCATACATGTGGTATGCCGAGTGCTTGAAAAATTGGTACAACGCAGTAGATCGGACTTTTTACGACGCCATCAAAGGTATCTTGAAACAAATCTGCATGAAATGTGTCGATATGAGTACAATATAATGAAAAAAGAGGTGAATTATGAGTGGTTGAGGACAGAAAAACCCATTATCTCCGGATGAGATAACTAATATTTGGGATATCGTGAAGCCTATTGTCATTGCCATTGCAGCCCTGGCGCTGGTAACCTGGCTTGTGACCATGCTGTAAATAGGTTGTTTAATATGATGCCGCCCCGGAAAGGAGAGAACTATGCTTCAGGGATCATCTTTTTCCTGACGTGTGTTCTGTTGGCGGCATCCATTTCCATTGTGCCTGGTTGCGGCAGAAAAAGTGATACTCCAGAACAGCAGGTGCGCCGTTTTGTGGCTCAGGTAGAAGAAGCTGCTGAGCAACGGGATACCTCTGCCATTAAAAAACTGATAGCTGATGGCTATTCAGACGACCGCAAGCAAATAAAACAGGATCTCGTCCGGGTGGCAGCCGGTTATTTTCTTCGCAATAAAAACGTTCATGTCTTCACCTATATAGGAGGCATCCAGTTTCCTGACCCCAACAAGGCCGAACTGCAGGTTTATGCAGCCATGTCCGGTCTGCCTATTCCAGGAGCAGAGAGCCTGCTTGATATTCGAGCCGATCTCTACAGATTTGATATGACCCTGGCCAGAAGTGACAAGAAATGGCTTCTTGTTCGTTCAGCCTGGCGTCCTGCCGAAATTGAAGATTTCTTCCCAGCCGACTGATTTGGTGTGCCTTCTTTTGTATTCAATTCCAATCTGAAGTATCTCGTAATGCCGAATTCTCAAGAATATTTAGTGTATTCGTTAAGAATTATTTGACACAGCCCGGGTAGTTTCCGTACCATCCACACTAAAAAAAACACTGGTAGGACGTTATATGTCCAACCAGTGTTGCTATTCTGTCCATAAGTTCACAGATTAATTTAACTTATGGGAGGATGTCATGGTTAAGAACATTACGGTCTATCTGGATAATGACCAGCTCGAGTTTATGGACAGAGTGCGCTGCGGGTTTATTGTCGCAGAAGGTGAAGACGGCAGGGAGACTTTTCACCACGATTTGATTGATCAGGCAGAGTATCCCTCTATTAAAGATCTTGTTGAGGATATTGTCGGAATTTTCCGTGTACATAAAGACAGTGTCCTGGTGGCAGTATGATGGGGCGGGGACTGAATGTTGTGAAAAGGTTGGTTTCCTGGCTTGGTACACACGGGAAACACGTATGGCTGCTGGTCTGGTCCCTGGCCAATATCGGCTGGAGTATCTCTTTTGTATATAAGGAAATACCTGGGGAGGAGTATCTGTTTCCGGGATATCTGTTCCTGTCTCTCTATGTATGGGTCAGATGGTATTGGGATGATATTGGGGCGCTTACTCTACGGCAGGCTGCGAGGTAACGCCCCCTGTCGGGGATCAAATGAGTTTGATGAGGCAGGCGGGTTTTTCAGAAGTAGAATATCTGAGGGCAACAGGGACCAGGACTTCTAAGTATACGATTGGCGCTTTATTCAGGGCTGTTAAATAAATAATTTAAAAAACACCTTGCTTTATTATCGATATGGGGTATCATGACGGTTTCTTAGTAGAGTGTTATCTGTTTTATTGTGAGAGACCGCTATATCAAACCGCGCAATCCTCTAGTATCGGATTGGGCGGTTTTTTTTTGAAGTTGTCTCTGGATAATGCTCTTGTTTATTAAATGGCTCTGAAAAAGGGTCGCATTAAAGGAGTAGTACGAAGTGAATAAAGGTATCGTAAAATGGTTTAACGCGTCTAAGGGTTTTGGTTTTATTGAGCAGGAAAGTGGAGCAGATATTTTTGTTCACCATTCCGCAATTCAGTGTGATGGATACAAAACACTTGACGAAGGTGCATCTGTTAGCTTTGAAGTTGTCGATGGCCCTAAAGGCCCTGCTGCAGCTAATGTAACTCAGCTGTAAGCAACTCTCAAGATAGTATCTCAAATGCCCTGCACATTGCAGGGCATTTTTTTTCGCATTACTGCACCTTAGTCGTTAAAACGATTCCACAGTGCAATTCCTCAACTCACTCCTCAGCTCTAAAGAACACATAACATTATGAATACATTTACAGATATTGGCATTAGCGGCGATGTCCTTAAGGGCCTGTCAGCCCTGGGATTTGAAGAACCAACCCCGGTTCAGGAACAGGTCATTCCATTGATGCTGGAACGACAGGTAGATCTGGTAAGCCTGGCCCAGACCGGAACAGGGAAGACGGCAGCTTTTGGCCTTCCATTAATACAGTTGACAAACGCTCAAAGCAGGCAGACTCAAGGATTGATTCTCTGTCCTACCCGAGAGCTTTGCGTTCAGGTGTCCAAAGATCTTGAAGCTTTCTCCAGATATGTTGATGGCTTGAAAATATTAGCAGTTTACGGTGGCGCAAGTATTGAGCCTCAGATTAAGGCCCTGCGAAAAGGTGTCCAGATCATTGTTGCTACCCCTGGTCGTTTGAATGACTTGATCAGGCGCAATACTGTTGACATCTCAGGTGTCCGTTATGTTGTGTTTGATGAAGCCGATGAAATGCTGCAAATGGGTTTTCAGGATGAATTAAACGCCATACTGGCCAAGACACCCGCAGAAAAAAACACATGGCTGTTTTCGGCTACTATGTCCAGGGAAGTTACTGCCATAGCCAGCAAATACATGACTGACCCTGTTGAGCTTACAATCGGTAAGCGTAATGCCGGTGCCGAAAATGTCAGCCATGAGTATTACATGGTTCATGCCAGGGACCGGTATCTTGCTTTGAAGCGAATTGTAGATAATTGCCCTAATAATTATTCAATTATTTTCTGCCGTACCAGGGCGGAAACTAATGATGTAGCCAGTAAGCTGATACAGGACGGCTACAATGCCGATGCGCTCCATGGAGATTTATCCCAGGTCCAGCGTGATCAGGTTATGAAAAAATTTCGATCAAAGACTCTGCAGATACTTGTGGCGACAGATGTTGCTGCCCGCGGTCTTGATGTGAATGACCTGACCCATGTAATCAATTACAATCTTCCTGATGATAATTCAGGGTATACCCATAGAAGCGGGCGTACTGGCCGGGCCGGACGTGCCGGGACATCGATTGCTATCATTCATATGAAGGAACACTTTAAGATCCGGGAAATTGAAAGAAAACTCAATAAGAAATTCAAACAGTGCCGGATTCCTTCAGGAGTTGAGATTTGCAAAAATCAGCTGGTCAGCATGGTTGATGCCATTGCAAAAGTGAAGGTAGACCACGAACAGATCGATCCTCTGTATGCGGAAATTTCAGAAAAGCTTGGTTCTTTTGATCGTGAAGAGCTTATCAAGAGAATTGTTTCCATGGAGTTTAACAGGTTCCTGGAATATTACAAAAATGCTCCTGATCTCAATGTGAGCAATACAAGAGATACAGCGGCAAAACGACCCGGTAAGAGAGATCGACCACAGCGTGGGGAGTCTGCCGGCGGTGGTTTCAGTAGTAACCATAAATTTACCCGTTTTTTCCTTAATGTTGGCAAGCGTGACGGGGTTCTGCCCCAGGGGCTGATTGGAAAGATTAATGGTGTTCCTGGAGTTGGACGCATTAAAGTCGGAAAGATTGAAATTAACAGAAATTCGGCTCTGCTTGAAGCAGATAGCCGATATGCCCCCCAGATACTTGACGCTTTTCAGCATTTCAAAATCAATGGAAAATCAGTTTCCATTGAAGTTGCCAAAGAGAATCAGGGCAGCACAAGTCGGCCGCCTAAGCCTGCTGCAACACGCCATCGTAAAGGCCGTAAGCCTAAAACTGCATGAATGTCACGTTAAAAGCCAGCGCTACCCATCAAGAGGGCACTGATTAAAAGAAGTGCCCCGGATGGGATGCTGGCCTGATCGCCTGCAGTTGCAGGATTATGTGATGGTTATGGAAATCTGAGGAGAGTCGCGATGAATATTTATGTAGGTCAATTACCTTACGATGTAAATGAAAGTGAATTGAAAGAACTCTTCTCAGAATTTGGCGAGATCGCCAGTGTCAATTTAATCATGGATCATTTCTCTGGAAAATCCAAAGGCTTTGCTTTTATTGACATGCCTAATAATTCAGAAGCAGATACCGCAGTGAAAGCCTTGAATAAAAGTAAGTTCAAGGCCAGAGAAATCAAAGTCAACCAGGTTCAGAAGCAGCGCCGTAATAAACGTACGAAGCGTCGTTCCGGATACTAGTCCAGTCCTTTCCCCCTTCTTGCCGTTGTCTGGTAATCTTTGCCAGTTTCTTTGCATCAACCGTTTTTATATAAAAAATCCTCAATACCCATATTGTCAGGGTCATGCATTCGTTTACTGCGGATTTGTTGACTGTGATAAGTTTCAGATAACATGATCTGCCATTCAGTGAACTCACAATGCATCGGTACTGTGTCAGGTTTAACGAGTTGACAGAAAATCAGGTTCTTCAATTACAGTCTTTTGTGAAAAAACACGAAAAAGAACAGGTAAATGTTGTTTGATGCCTTTCAGGTCTTTGGATAGGTCAGCTTTTGGTTTCAGGCTGTCTCCAGGCCGGGGAAAAAAGATACACCACAATTGGACCGGCGGCGGCTCCCAGTGGTGTGAAAGCATAGGCCAACCCCCCTCCGAGAACAAGCGCTGCAGTAATCTCAAAAACAGTCATATTGGGCAATGCCCGATTGAAATGAATCCAGTGTATTTTGAAGAGACACATGAGGGCAGCTGCAATGACCAGTACTGTCAAGCATATAACCGCTTGGCCAAGTACAACTGAGGAGGCAACCAGCCATGCCGCGGCCGGACTCGGAAATCCCCTGAAAAACCCTACTGGAGTTATATCCTTGGAGCGGCCATAATCATAGAGCCTTATGCATGTGGCAATAAAATAAAGAGCCCCAAGGCCCATGGACATGGGAGAAAAGTCATTTACAGCAACCACCAGAAATGCAGGGCCGGCACCGAAACTGATCAGGTCGGCGGCAGTGTCAAAATATTTGCCAAAAGTACTGGTAACCCCAAGTTTCCTCGCGACCGCACCATCTGTTAAGTCAAAGGCCATGGCTGTAAAATTCAATAATACGCCAATCCCTATCATATTGTTCAACGCACACCAGATTGTTCCAATTCCGGCTGCCAAGTTACTCAGGGTCAGGATCTGGGGGAGAATAACGGAGATGCTGTTTTTTACTTTTGGAGGGAAAATCCGAATGCCAACAGAAATAGTTGCCAGGATAACCGCCAACCAGATGAGACCGTTGCCGACAGTGTTTAGCCAGGGGGTTGCAATTAATACCGCTGTGGCAAAAAAGAATTTTGAAATATTTTGCGAAAGGGCTTTTTTCTTGCCGAACTGATTGGCTCCTGCCACCTGCACACCACGCAGAAAGGTCGAGGTTATGTCCAGGGCAAATAAAACAAGAAGGCCTATCTTGTTAATCGCCGACCAGAATAAAATCAGAGTGCTGTAGGTAATGAATTTATCGACAAGGGGATCAAGAATCTTGCCGTGGGCGCTGACCTGTCCGGTTTCCCTGGCCAGGGCACCGTCAACAATATCAAAAATAATAACAATAGTGACAACAACCATGGCAGCAGTACCAAATAACTGCCATGGCATTGCTGTCCACTGGGCTAATTCGTTTTTATATATCCACGTCAACCAGCCAGGGATAAAAATAATCAGTCGTCCCCAGGTAATCTGGTTTGGTGTAATTCCAAGACTGTAGCCTATCCATTGAATAAAACGGTGGAAAAATTTCTTTGGCAAATGAACTCTCCAGTAAAAGTAAAAAGGGGACAGAACTATTTTTTCTTGCGCGGGCGTCCGGGCCCACGAAGCTCCATTCGACGCCCTAGCTTTATTGACATCTCTTTCTCAAATTTTTTATCAGCAGTCAATTGACCACGCAGCACAGCCTCACGGATCAATTTCCATTCCGAATCGGGAACAGTTTCTTTAAGCCATGCCCCATACTTTTCTGCTCTTTCGACAGGGCTGTTTCCTAAACTCAGATAAAAAGGGTCGAAATCCAGCCAGGGTTGTTTTTTAAGGCCTACTTTTGCTGGTAAACTTGACCAGCGATACTGACCTGGATCTTCAACCATTCCTGCATGAAATGGATTTAATTCCACATAGCGGCAACAGGCAAGAAGATATTTGTTAGCATATATTGGACTCGACTTATATCTGCCTTCCCATAGAGAGCCGGTTCGTTTTTTCATTTTGTTGACATAGCGTGTTTGTCTGCCGGCAACGCGTTTCATCAACAGCCCGAGATTTTCAGGATTGTCTCCGGGATTAATCACAAGATGGACATGGTTAGTCATCAGGCAATATGCATAAACCTTACATCCCAACTCAGTTTTCCATTCCTTGAGATTGTCGAGGTAGTAGAGGAAGTCGTCATCTCCAGCAAAAACAACCTGTCGGTTATGGCCACGCTGAATAATATGGTGTGGGCAATTAGGAAGAACTATACGGGGTTGACGAGGCATGGCAATCTCTTACCATGAGGGTAGGCTGGTGTCAAAAAAATAGTTCTGTCCCCTTTTTAATTTATTCCTGTTTGACTAAAGGGGCAATTTCGTGCATATCTACAGTAATAAAGTTCCGTGACATCCTATCAACAAAAAAAATAGATCTGTCCCCTTTATTCTTGCAAGAGGCAATTAAAGAGAATATTCCCTTATGATTCACACATCTTTCATTGGACTCCTCAACAACGCGGCCTATCTTCTTGCCATCGTCCTCCTTTATGACTCCTTTGCCCGGAAGAGCAGCGATGCCACCATGAAGAGCCTTTTGCTTCAGGGGGGTCTGCTTGGGGGTGTTGGTATTGCAGTCATGAGTACCCCCTGGGTGCTTCAAGCTGGTGCTATTTTTGATACCCGTTCAGTTGTCCTGAGTATTGGTGGGTTGTTTTTTGGGCTTATTCCGACGGTCACAGCCGTTATTATAACTGGACTCTTTCGTTTTTTTCAGGGGGGCATAGGCGCCTTTACCGGGATATCTGTTATCATTACGTCTGGGCTCATTGGCCTTCTCTGGCAGAAAAAGCGAAAAAAAAGCCTGGAAAGGATATCGGGCATCGAGCTGTATCTCTTTGGCGTTGTTGTCGGTGTTAATATGCTTCTGTGGATGTTGACATTGCCGCCTGATATTGCCCGGAAGGTCCTGAAGAATATCAGCCTGCCGGTCATGTTTATTTATCCTCTGGCAACGCTTTCCATGGGAAGTCTTCTCAGGATGCGACTCATCCGAAAACAGGAGAATATGGCTCTTCAACAAAGTGAGGACCGTTTTCGCGCTTTTTATGAACTCAACCTGGTCGGTCTTGCCCTTACTTCCCCGGAGAAAGGTTGGCTGAGCGTTAACCAGGGCCTCTGCACCATGCTGGGCTACCAGGAAGAAGAATTGAAAAAGATGACCTGGGCCGAGTTGACGCATCCCGAGGATATTGAGGTCGATGTTCTACAGTTTGAAAAAATGCTTGCAGGAACAATTAATGGCTATGAAATGGAAAAACGATTTATCTCCAAGGATGGCGCTGTTGTTTTTGCCAAGCTGGTTGTGCGTTGCGTCCGTAAAGAGGGAGGGGCGGTCGATTATGTTGTGGCCATGGTGGAGGATATTACCCACCGGAAAAACCTTGAAAATGAGCTGGTCAACAAGGAAAAACTGTTTCGCTCCCTGATTGAAAACCAGCGGGAACTTATTGTCAGTTTCGATGGGGACTTCCATCTTCTCTATGCCAATCCCGCCTATTGCCAAACTTTTGGAAAAACAGAAGAAGAACTTGTAGGGTCAAGTTTCATGCCGATCATCCATGAAGATGACCAGCAAAGGGTGAAGTCATCCCTTGAACGATTGAAAAAACCTCCCCATAATTCTCGCCACGAGGAACGGGCCAGGACCGTACTGGGCTGGCGCTGGTTTGAGTGGCAGGTGGAGGCAATGCTTGACGAAGCAGGTGCAATAACGGGTACGGTTGCAGTCGGTCGCGATATTACTGCCCAGAAGGCGGCGGAGCAGGCCTTGGAAAAATCCACAGATGAATGGAACTATGCTATGGATTTTTTTGAGGATGCCATTTATCTTATTGATTTGGACGATAAGATCTTGCGGGCCAACCAGGCCTTTTACACCCTGACCGGTCTTTCGTCGACAGAAGCGATTGGTCGGGATATTACCACCATAATTCATCCCCAGGGAGAACCGGATCCCTGTCCGGTCTGCCAGGCTCGCATTAACCGTGAGGACGCTTTTGTTTCTATGGAGCATGACCATCCGGATAATCCTATTGGGAAACCAATTGAGGTCATGGTGAAGATGATCCGTAATGAAGGGGGGGAGGTCGTCTCCGTTCTCATGGGCATCCACGATCTTTCCCGCCAGCGGCATCTTGAGCAGGAAATTATCAAACATCGGGACCATCTGGAAGAGCTTGTAAAAGAGCGCACAGCCCAGCTTCAAGAAAAAAATATTCAATTGCATGAGTTAAATAAACATTTTACCGGCCGGGAACTGCGTATGGCAGAGTTAAAGGAGGAGATTGAGTTGTTGAAGAAAAAGGCAGAACAGTAAAAAGGGGACAGAACTATTTTTTGTTTTGATTCTCAAAAAATAGTTCTGTCCCCTTTTTACTGTTCCCTTTTTACCGTTAAAGAAAGGAGCCCTGAAATGAAAAAAGCATCACTGACGCTCATTACGCTGGCAAGCATACTGATACTCCTCATCTTCTGTCAACGTCAGAATGAACCGATCAAGATTGGTCTCGCTGTTAATCTCAGCGGCCCGGGGGGCTCGGCCGGTGAACATATCCGGGACGGGGCCATGCAGGCAGTGGAGGACATCAATGCCAAGGGCGGTGTTAAGGGCAGGCCACTGCTTCTCCTGGTCCGAGATGATCTGAATACTGCGGCAGGTGTCCTCCAGGCCGATGAAGCGCTGATGGAGGAAGGGGTGCCGGTCATTATCGGTCATAGTCAATCAACAAATACCCTTACGGCGTATCCTCTGGTTACCTCTCGAAATACACTGCTCATGACAGCCTATACTTCCACAAAGCAGCTCTCAGGCCGAGATGATCTCTTTGTGCGTACGGCAGTGGAAAGCAACCTTTATGGCCTGAAGACCGCAGCTCTGCTCAAAAACAAGGGAATGAAATCGGTTGCCTTCCTCATCGATGATGTCAATGCCGTCTTTGGCAATGATTGGTTGGCAGAGACCCGCCGCCATTTCCAGGGGGCGTTGAGTGAGGTTCATTTTAACTCTAAAGAGGAACCTCACTGGCCCAAGATTATTACAGAGCTGTTGGCGTCCGATCCAGAGGCCGTTATCCTGATGACCAGTTCATCCATATCGGCTGTGGCGGCTCAATTTGTCCGCCAGCAGAATCAGGCTGTGCTCCTCATAGCCAGCCTGTGGTCCCAGTCGCCTGAGTTAGTCACCGTCGGTGGCAAGTCTGTGGAAGGAATGACCATTATTACCTTCATTCCCTCGGAAAATACGCGGCCTGACTACCTGGCCTTTTCCCAGAGGCTGGAAGCAAATTTTAATAAAAAGGCTACGCCTCGATCCGCGCGGGCCCATGAGTTGATCACGATCCTGGCCGATGCCATGGGGCGCTGTAAGATCATCAATGCCTTGGAATTAAAGGCGGCTCTGCTGGCCGGGGAGTATGAGTCCATTCTCGGCGGGGTCAAATTCGATCGTTTCGGTGACACCGTCAGGCCGGTTTATGAGGAGAGAATTATAAACGGCGTCTTTAAAACAATCGGCGAGATCCAATGAAATCATTCCGGTCTCTGAAACTGCAGATCAATCTGATTCTCCTTGTGGTGACCGTGCTCGCCTTTTTTGTTGTCGGCGGTTTGACGGGTATGCGGCAGTATACGCTAAGGATGGATGAAGCCACAGAGGTGATGAGCCGTCAGTCCAGCATCGTCAAAAATTTTATCGGAACCCATCTCGCCATTGAGCATGAACGATTTGAAGCACTTGGTCGGGAACTGCAGGGCCATACCCTTCAGGAGATAGTCGAGCAGTTGCGTCAGCGGCTCTATCCTGTCATCATGGGGAATATCATCTATGTTCTGGATTCCCACAGCCAGGTTGTTCTGATCAATCCGGAGCTGGATCAATTCCTGGGTTTTGATCTCGCTCACATGCCCTACAGGAAAGATAATCAAGCGGTTTCCAATGCCTATCAATCGGTTTTTTCTAACCGTTCTGTCGTTGCTCTGGTCTATCCCCTGACAGCCGGTCTTTCTCTGGTGGTTGAACGTGATGTGCGGTCGATCCTTTCGGAAATGGGTACTTTCAGTGATGAGTTTGCTATCCACGGAGTCACCCTGGTTGTTATGGATCAGGAGGGCAAGGCCATTTATCATCCAGATCAGGAACTGGTTCGCAGCAGGCATAACCTGGCCTTTGACCTCAAGACCGGGGCAGAGAAGGGTAATGGTCTGGTTCCTGCAGTCTATCTGAATCAGTCCTATTATGTCTACGGGGTGGATTTGGATATGCCTGCCGGCTGGCGTGCCGTATTACTTCTGCCTTTCAGTCATTTAATGAATGAGCTGACCAAGGTCGTTCTTTTTCAGCTTTTTGCTGTCTTTCTGCTCTGTGTCTTCCTGGCCCTGGCCCTGGGGTTTTTCCTCAACCGCTTTTTCAGCATGCCGGTGCAAAACATTGTCACCCATCTGGAGGCCTATGGGGCAGAGCCGAAGGGGGAATCTGTCCCGGCAGATATTGTTGAAGGTATTGTTGAATTTCAGCAGATTGGAGCTGCCATTAACCGGATGGCCGAGTCTGTCAATCAATCACGGACGCAGCTGGCAAGTATCCTGGACAGTATGGATGCTCTGGTTTATGTGGCCGATATGGAGACTTACGAAATTCTCTTTATCAATGATTGCGGTCGCAGAATATGGGGAGACATCCAGGGAAAGGTCTGCTGGCAGACCATCCAGGACGGCCAGACAGGGCCTTGTCCCTTCTGTACCAATTCCCGCCTGCTTGATGCTGATGGCCAGCCAACCGGCGTCTATGCCTGGGAGGTTCAAAACACCAAGACCGAGACCTGGTATGACTGCCGGGACCAGGCTATCCTTTGGAGTGACGGTCGTCTGGTTCGAATGGAGATCGCCACCGATATCAGCGAAAAGAAGGAGGCCAGCAAGCACCTCCAGGAAAGCAGGGAGTTGCTCCATTCCATTTTCCAGACCGCACCCATCGGCATCGGCATTGTTGTTGACAGGGTGTTTACCCTTGTCAATCTTGAGCTTGTCAGGATTACAGGCTTCAGGGAAGAAGAACTTCTCGGTGAAAAATCTCGGATGATCTACCCCAGTGATGAGGAGTTTGAGCGGGTTGGACGGGAAAAATATGCCCAAATACAAAAAGGTGGGACCGGTGCTGTAGAGACAAGGTTCCAGCGAAAAGACGGGGGAATTATTGATGTTCTTCTCAGCTCCACCCCCCTGGATCCTGATGATCTTGGCAGGGGGGTGCTCTTTACTGTGCTGGACATAACGACACGTAAGCACGCTGAGCAATCCTTACAGGAGCAGCACATCTTGTTGGAAAAGCTCGTGAAGGAGAGAACACGAGAACTTAAGAAAAAAAATGAAGAACTTGAGAGACTGAATACCTATTATGTGGATCGTGAGTTCCGTATCAAGGAGTTAAAGATGACAATAGACCGCCTCAAAGGAAAGAGAAAATGAGTTGTCGCCGATCTATTGTTTTGTCAGCGTTTCTCATGATGATGCTAGTGTTTGTTGGAACTCCAACGCTTTGGGCTGAGGAGCCATTGCGAGTAGGTCTGTTTCAGAATAAACCTATTGTCTATGACGAAGATGGTCCTAAAGGCCTGTTCGTTGAAATTCTGGACTACGTTGCCCAAAAAGAGAAGTGGCAAATCGAATATGTAAGCTGTGAACTGGAGCACTGCCTCGATCAGATCAGGGAAAACAAACTTGACTTGATGACATCTTTGGGCCAGAGCAGTGAAAGGCTGGAGTATTTGGTCTTTTCTGAAGAACCGGTCTGGACCTTCTGGGGAACGCTGTTGGCCAACGATCTGAGTATTAAGAATGTCTTTGATTTGACAGGTAAGAAAATAGGGGTCAGAAAGGGGAATAAGATCACAGTAGACTTGCAGGATTTACTAAAAAACTTTGAAATTTCTGTCCAGTATATTGAGTTTGATAACTACGAGTTGGCCTTTGATGCCCTGCAGAATAAGGATCTTGATGCGGTGGCGGTAAATAACACCTATGGCTTCCGCGAACAGATACAAAAGAGTGTCTTCAAGACCCCGATCGTCTTTAATCCCTTCTCCGCTTATTATGCAATCCCCAGGCATGGCGGAAACCGAAAGCTACTGGATACCATCGATCAATACGTCAAAGAATTGAAGATGGATAAGTCTTCACTCTACCATGCTTTTGAAAAGAAGTGGTTTGGGGGAGGAGCACCCTCTTATTCTTTGAAGAAGATTGGTGTTGTTGTGGGCATTTTGCTTTCTCTGCTTTTCTCTGTCATGGCGTTCTGGCGATATCGTTCCCTGGTTTCCATTAACAGGGAACTTTCCAGAAATATCAGCCTGCGTATGCAAACACAAAGGGAGCTCGAGGAATCGGAAAAACGTTTTCGACTCATTGCCGACTCCATGCCTCAATTCATCTGGACGGCAGATCCGGACGGAGTTGTGGACTACCAGAACAAGCGACTGCTGGAGGTCATGACTGTTGTTTCCAACAGCTCTTACGTCATTCACCCCGATGATCGGCAACAGACTGTCAGGGACTGGTCCCAGGCGATTAAAACAGGAAAGAACTACCGTATGGAACACCGGCTTCTTTATCAGTCCGGGACTTTCCACTGGCACCTCAGCCTTGGTGTGCCGGTGCGGGACAGACAGGGGAATATTATCAAGTGGTACGGTTCATCAACCGATATTGAAGAAGTGCGGGAGGCCAGGGGAAAACTGGCCTCCCAGCAGAGACTGCTGAGCCAGACCCAAGAGACCAGCAGGGTAGGCGGCTGGGAATATGATCTTGCCACGGGACTCATGACCTGGACCAGGGAAACCTACCGGCTCCATGAGGTTGATGAAAAGTTTGACCCCAATCTAATCCCTGAAAATATTTCTTTTTATAGCCCTGAGGCCCGAAAAATAATCGACAACGCCTTCTTTGCCGCTGTTGAAAAAGGGAAAGAGTATGACCTTGAACTTCCATTTATTACGGCTAAAGGCCGTCACCTCTGGGTTCGCACCATAGGAAGGGTTGAACGACTTGATGGCAGCATTAGCCGGGTGTTTGGGGTGATCATGGACATCACTGAAAGGAAAGAACGTGAACAAGTCATCCTGCAAATGAAGAACGATCAGGAAGCAATCAATCGTATCGTTACTACTACTACTACTACTACTACTACTACTACTACTACTACTACTGGAGTCCAGGAGATTCTGGAGAAAGTTCTTGACGAGGCCCTTTCACTCTCTGAACTGGAAGGGGGGACGGTCTGCCTCATCGACCCAGTAGACAATATGCTTCACCTTGTCGCCCATCGCCAGAGATCCGGGGAGACTCGAACTGGTCTTCCAACCACGGGGGTGGCGATTGGTGCCTGTCTCTGCGGAGATTGCGTCACGACCAGGAAACCCCTGATCCTCAGAAACAGGCAGGAAGTGTTGGCCCTTGCAGTCAGTGAGGCCTCGCTCCGAGAACACATTGGTTTCCAGGCCTCTTTTCCGTTGAACATCGGCACCCAGTGTCTTGGAGTCCTCTGTCTCTACAGCAGCAATGACGCCGCAATACGAGAGCGGAGCCTGGAACTTCTGGAGACCGTTTCTTGCCAGGTTGCCATTGCCGTGGACAATGCTCAGATGTTTGAGAAGATATCCAACCAGGCTGAAATCCTTGAGAGCAAGGTTAGAGAGAGAACCGTTGAACTGACAAAGTCGCAACAGGCCATGCAGCTTCTGCTGGAGGATATGGAGGAGTCCCGAAATAAACTGGCACGATTGAACAAGCAGTTTGTCGGCCGGGAACTGCGGATGCGGGAGCTAAAGGCGGAGATAGCTGAATTAAAAAGTACAAGGGCTAAAGAGGCGGAGATGAGGAGGAAAGGCGAAGGGTGAATCTTGATTTCTGCAACCTGTTTTAGAAAAAACAAAGGAGAGAGCATCATGAGTATTTTTTTTAGAAAACGTGGAAACACCATGCTCCTGTTTTTTCTGTTGTTTGTGCTTATAGTTGACGTTTTTCGGCTTCAGGCGGCGGAGGAGGTCGTGCCTAAATCTGCTGCAGAGGAATACAGTTTCGGTTGCTTTCCTTTTCTTGCTCCCCCGACCCTGGAGGGGATTTTCAGTCCCATGGCGGCTGAGCTGTCCACGGCCCTTAATAGGACAATCCGCTATCAAAGTGCTGATAGTTTTGACAAATTCATGGACAACCTGAAGGCCCAGCAATACGATATTGCCCATATACAACCCTTTGATTACGTGCGTATCGCAGGCAAAGCTGGCTACCTGCCGTCGGCAGAAGAAAAAGGAGCCTACTTCCTCCCGGTGACGGACCAGGAATACGATATCGTCCGCCACTACGTGGAAATGATTGGCGATAAATGATTTTTTTTCGTTCACAACGACATCAACTGACGGCAATTATCTTTGGCCTGATCACTCTCCTTGTTTCCATGCTTTTGTGGGGAGTCCTCACTGTTTCACAGTCCGGGCAGGAACAGCGGCTGCAGGCCAGGGAAGAGGTTTTACTTGCGTTTGTTGCCACCATCTGCCGCGGTGGCCTGCTTACTAACGAATATGCCGATTCGCAACTCCTTGCCGAGGATCTGCTCGGCGATCCCCAGATTGAAAAAATCATGCTGGCAGATTACCGGGGCAGAATTCTGATCAGTACGTCTTCTGTCGATATTGGTGAACCTTTCCAGCGGGAAAAACTTACGGAGCCGACCTGGCGTTTTCAAATTATCGATAATCCGACAGGGACACTGGGGACCCTGGCAATTCTCTTTTCCCGTGTAGCGTTAGAGGATGCGGCCAGGGAATTGCGCCAGACCTCCTTACTTCTGGCATTACCTCTTTTATTAGTTGTTGCCGGGATTTCCTGGCTGCTTGGCTCCCTACTTTCCAGGCGCCTTGAGATGCTGACAGCTGCCATGCGACAGGTGGCAGATGGGAAGCTGGAGAC
>JACKQG010004094.1_pt1 | contig 17160 bp, 10 predicted proteins | sample 8237621 | NCBI WGS metagenome assembly JACKQG01 (sample SAMN15677084, study PRJNA649215) | marine metagenome | biome: marine; feature: Black Sea; material: saline water; isolation source: suspended particulate matter (SPM) from the Black Sea western gyre | collected 2013-06-09/2013-06-10 | depth...
GCCTGGCGGCGCTTTCCTGGCTAGATGATCTGCGTGGCCTGCCGCCTTTGGCGCGCTTGCTGGCACAAATAGTCGCCGTTGCCGCTATTTTAGCCTTAAGGCCTGAATCGACACCCTATTTTCAAGAACTGCTACCGGGTGTTCTTGACCCGGTCGCGGCGGCCATATTGTGGGTGTGGTTCATTAATCTTTTCAATTTTATGGATGGCATAGACGGCATCACCGCAATCGAAACTCTGGTTATTGGACTTGGCCTCGCCCTGCTCGGAAGTACTACTTCGGCTATTCTCGGGCTCATCATTGCCGGAGCTGCATTGGGCTTCCTGAAATGGAACTGGCATCCGGCGAAAATTTTCCTGGGTGATGTGGGCAGCGTTCCATTGGGCTTTTTGCTCGGCTGGCTATTGCTGGATTTGTCCGCCGCCGGGCACTGGGCGGCGGCGCTGATCCTGCCCGCCTCCTATCTGGCAGACGCCACGATCACCCTGATCCGCCGGGCTATTAAAGGAGAGAAGGTCTGGCAGGCCCATCGACAGCACTTTTACCAGCAGGCCGTCCAGCGCGGACTTTCTCACGCAACGGTCTCCTGTGCGGTCTTTGGTGTTGGCGTTGTTCTCGTCGGATTGGCGTGGGCGGCTGAAAATGGCTGGGCTCTGTACGCCCTAATCGCTGCTATCGTTTTTGTTCTCGGTTTTCTGCGCTTTCTCGCTGGTGCCAAGCGATGAAAATCCTCTTTCTCACTGAAAACTTCCCCCCCGAAAGCAATGCGGCGGCGACCCGGGTTTACGAGCGCGCCTGTTACTGGGCCGACTGGGGACATCAGGTAACGGTGATCACCTCGGCCCCTAATTTTCCCGAAGGGAAACTATTTCAGGGTTTTGAGAATAAATGGAAACAAACCGAAACCATGTCGGGGATCCGTGTCGTGCGGGTGAAAACCTACATCGCCGCCAACCGAGGCGTCCTCCATCGTACCCTGGATTTTCTGAGCTTTATGGCAACCGGGTTTTTCGCCGCCCTTAAGGAAGACCGCCCCGATGTGATCGCCGCCACCTCGCCGCAATTTTTCACCGCCGTTGCCGGATGGGCGGCAGGCGCCGCTCGCGGCGTCCCCTTCGTTTTCGAGCTGGGTGATCTTTGGCCTGCCTCCATCGCCGCCGTCGGGGCAATGAAAAAAAGCTTTGCCCTTGGTTTGATCGAGAAGCTGGAGTTGTTCCTTTACCGGCGTTCCACCGCCATCGCCGCACTGACCGGCTCGTTCAAAGACAACCTCGTCAGCCGTGGTATTGATGCTGATAAAATTTCTGTCGTCATCAACGGCGTTGATCTGTCCCGATACGCACCTCGGTCCCGGGATAAGGCGCTCGCGGATGAATGGGGGCTTGCGGGAAAATTTGTCGCAGGTTACATCGGCACCCACGGCATGGCCCACGCCCTGGGCAATGTTCTGGATGCCGCCGAGCGCCTGAAAGACGATGACGGCGTCCGCTTCCTGCTGGCCGGGGCCGGGGCAGAGCGCGACGCCCTGATTGCGGAGGCCGCAGGGCGCGGCCTGAATAATGTTGTTTTCATGCCGCGTCAACCGAAAGAGAGAATGCCCGCTGTTTGGAGCCTTTGTGACGTGGCCCTTGTTCACTTGAAAGATTCCCCGGTTTTCGCCGGTGTCATTCCGTCAAAAATATTTGAGGCCGAGGCCATGGGCCTGCCCCTGTTGCTTGCCGCCCCCGAGGGCGAGGCATCAGCCATCGTGTTGAACGACAAGGCGGGCCTTCATGTTGCCGCCGAAGATCCGGACGCCCTGGCCGCTGCGGTCACACACCTAAGTGGTGACAAGGCTCTCTGCCAAACATTTGCCACCGCCGCCCTGGCAGCGGCACCTGATCACAGCCGCGAGACCCAGGCCCGTGAGATGCTTGATGTCCTGCAAATGGCCGCAGGCGGCGAAGGCAGGAGAGCGCCCTCATGAAGGTTCTGGTCACCGGCGGCAGCGGTTTTATCGGCCGCGCCCTGATCCCCCAACTGAACATGGCCGGGCACGATGTTATTGTCAGCTCCCGTGATGAAGGGATGGTGCTGCCCGGTGCGGTGATCAGGCTCGTCGGCGAGCTTGGCCCTGAAACGGACTGGAGCGCGGCATTGGAAGACATTGAAGCCGTCATCCACCTGGCCGCACGAGTGCATGTGATGAATGAAACCGCAACCGACCCGGTCGCTGAAAACAGGCGCATCAACACAGAAGGCACAGTGCGTCTGGCAAGACAGGCGGCTGTGAGCGGCGTTAAGCATTTTATTTTCCTGAGCACCATCAAGGTTAACGGGGAGGCTACTGGTGATATGCCATTTCACGCCGCTGATAGGCCCGCGCCGCAAGACCCCTACGCCATCGCCAAGCTTGAGGCCGAGCAAGCACTGTTGGGCATTACCGATAAAAGCGCCATGCGGGCAGATATTATCCGCCCGCCACTGGTATACGGACCGGGGGTGCGTGGAAACTTCGCCTCACTTCTGGGTCTATGCGCCAAGGGATTGCCGTTACCATTGTCGAGCATCGATAACCGCCGCAGCTTGATTTACGTCGGCAATCTTGTCTCCCTTGTTGGCCATATTCTGGATCACCCCAAAGCAGACGGCGGAATCTATCTGGTCCGGGATGGCGAGGATGTATCGACGCCGGAACTGATTAAGCGTGTCTCCGCAGCACTTGGCATTACGCCACGGATTTTCCCGTTTCCTCAATTTTTGCTCGCTATTGCGGGCGCTCTTGGCGGCAAATCCGCCGCCGTTTCCAGATTAATCGAATCGCTTGTTGCTGATGACAGCCTGACCCGAAGCGATCTCGACTGGACGCCACCGTTCAGCATGGTACAAGGACTGCAGGAAACCGCAGACTGGTTCAAGAACAAGCGGTAATACGAGAGAAAATATATGCCCGTGCGCATACCCCATCGCGGCTACCTTGTTTACGCCCACGACATCTCCATGACGGTGATATCGTTTTATGCTTCCATCTACCTGCGCCTAGGCGAAAGATTCGACACCTTCTTCCCCGCCGATACCCTGCTTATGGCCGGGGCCCTGTTCGGTGCCATCGCCGCCGGGGTTTACATGTATCTCGACCTGTACAGGGGCGTCTGGCGTTACGCCTCGATCAATGACCTTTTCGCCATCACCCGGGCTGTAACCCTGGTCATCCTGATTTTCCTGCTCGCCATGTTCTTGTGGTCAAGGCTTCACAATTTGCCCAGATCCTATCTGGCCATCAACTGGTTCGTACTGATGGCCTTGCTTGGGGGGCCGCGGTTTCTGTACCGGCTGGTCAAGGACCGCCGCCTTGACTTACGCCTGGAAGATGTAGGAGCGCCGCGCATTCCGGTGTTGCTGGTTGGCGCCGGTGACGCCGCCGAAGAATTCATCCGTTCATTAGGCCGCGCTGCGGACGCCAACTACCGGATTGTCGGTATTCTATCGGAATCTGCGGGTCGGGTCGGACGTAATATTCACGGCATCCCCGTACTGGGAACACTGGATAATGCCAGCGATGTCATCGCCGCCCTGGATAAGAGAGGTGAGCAACCGCAGCGCTTGATCTTGTCGAAGGAAAATCTTGATGGCGCAAAGGTCAGGGCCTTGCTTGACGCCGCCACCGAAGCTGGTATGACCCTCGCCCGGCTACCCCGCCTGACCGAATTCAAAAGCGGTCCGGTTGATGCCACCAAAGTCCAACCGGTCGCCATTGAAGACTTGCTGGGCCGTCCGCAACATCCCCTGGACCGGCCCGCCATGGCGGGCCTTATCAAGGGCAAGCGCGTATTAATTACAGGGTCAGGCGGTTCTATCGGTTCTGAGCTTGTGCGTCAGGTTTCAAACCTGGAGCCGCAAGAACTAACCCTTGTCGATCATTCGGAATTCAATCTTTACACCATCGACATGGAAACCGGGGACCGCCACCCAGGCCTTACCTGCCGCGCCGTCATTACTGATGTTCGCGACGCCGGGGCGATCAAGCGCTTGTTTGAGGCGACCAGACCGGAACTGGTTTTCCACGCCGCCGCCCTTAAACATGTACCGCTGGTCGAGGCCAATCCATGCGAAGGCGTTCTGACAAACGTCATTGGCACCGCCAACGTTGCCGATGCCTGTGAGCAAGCGGGCGTCGCCACCATGGTCATGATTTCCACCGACAAGGCCGTCAACCCGACCAACGTCATGGGTGCCTCCAAGCGCATCGCCGAGCGCTATTGTCAGGGTCTTGATTTAAAGCGCGGCAAGAGTGCCGGAACACGTTTCGTTACGGTCCGCTTTGGCAATGTTCTGGGATCGACCGGGTCGGTGGTGCCATTGTTCCAGAAACAACTTGCCCAAGGTGGGCCGCTAACAGTTACCGACGCGCAGATGAAGCGTTATTTCATGACCGTTGGCGAGGCCGTCGAGCTGATCTTGCAAGCCTCCGCCATGGATGATGACGAGCATCTGCACGCCGGAAAGATTTTCGTCCTCGATATGGGCGAGCCGGTCCTGATTATGGATTTGGCCCGACAAATGGTCCGTCTGGCCGGCCTTGTTCCGGATGAAGATGTTGAAATCAAAATTACAGGACTTCGTCCCGGCGAAAAATTGTTCGAGGAAATGTTCCACGGCGGTGAGCCATTGGTCGAAACCGGACAGGCAGGCATTCTGCTGGCAGCACCGCGCGCCGCCGATGCCGCCATGATTTCCCTGGCCATCGAAAACCTGACTGTCGCCGCCCGTCAAAACGACACCCCGCGGGTGATGACACTGATTGGCGACCTTGTTCCCGAATATCAACCCGCACCCCCAGACCCTTAAATAATTGGAGAGACACTCGATGCAAGCCCAGATCCGCCGCGCCCTGATTTCCGTTTCCGATAAAACCGGACTCGTCGAATTCGGCAAATTTCTCAGCCAAAGCGGTGTTGAAATTCTTTCCACCGGTGGCTCGGCTGCCGCTTTACGTGACGCTGGTGTTGATGTCGTAGAAGTTTCCGAACACACCGGTTTTCCTGAAATCATGGACGGCCGGGTTAAAACCCTGCAACCGACAATTCACGGTGGCCTGCTTGCCGTGCGCGGTAATCCAGAGCACGAAGCGGCGATGGAAAAACACAAGATCGCCCCCATTGATTTACTGGTCGTCAATTTGTATCCGTTTGAGGAAACTGTGGCGGGGGGTGCCGCCTTTGATGGCTGCATTGAAAATATCGATATTGGTGGCCCGGCCCTGATCCGGGCGGCCGCCAAGAACCACGCCTTCGTCTCCGTCGTCGTCGACCCGGATGATTACGGCCGGGTGATGGAAGAAATGAAAGCCGGCGACAACGCCACCACACCCGCGTTTCGCAAGCAATTGGCGGCAACCGCCTACGCCCGCACCGGTGCTTATGACGCCGCCATAAGCGGCTGGTTTGCAGGCCAGCTTGGTGACACCCTGCCCCAGCGCATCGCCTTTGGCGGAACCCGCAAACAGATCATGCGTTACGGCGAGAACCCGCACCAGGAAGCTGCCTTTTATGGCAACGGTGACAACCGGCCAGGGGTCGCAACCGCCCGGCAACTGCAAGGCAAGGAGCTCAGCTTCAACAATTTAAACGACACCGATGCCGCTTTTGAACTGGTCGCCGAATTCACTGACACCGCCTGCGCCATCATTAAACACGCAAACCCCTGCGGTGTTGCCCATGGCGCAACACTGAAAGAGGCCTATCAAAAAGCCTTGGCTTGTGACACCGAAAGCGCCTTTGGAGGTATCATCGCCCTGAACCGGGCCCTTGACGGGGAGACCGCTGAACTGATCGCCGACCTGTTCGCCGAGGTCATCATCGCCCCTGAAATCGACGATGCCGCACGCCAGATTCTTGGCCAGAAAAAGAACCTGCGGGTACTCGCCACAGGGGCTATGCCGGACCCCGCCGCACCAGGTATGACCATACGTTCTTTATCCGGCGGCTACCTGTTGCAGAGTCGCGATAACCAGGTTCTTGAAAGCCTGACCGTGGTCACCAAGCGGCAGCCAAGCGAGCAAGAAATGATCGACCTGAAATTTGCCTTCACCGTTGCCAAGCATGTTAAGTCTAACGCCATAATCTACGCCAAGAACGGGGCCACTGTTGGCGTCGGCGCCGGGCAGATGAGCCGCGTCAATTCCTCGCGCATCGCCGCCTGGAAAGCCGCCGACGCGGCGAAAGTTGCGGGTGACGAGACAAGCTGGGCGATCGGTTCGGTCGTTGCCTCCGACGCTTTTTTCCCGTTCGCCGATGGCCTGCTGGCCGCCGCTGAAGCCGGCGCAACGGCGATAATCCAGCCGGGCGGCTCCATGCGCGACGATGAAGTCATCGCCGCCGCCGACGAGGCAGGGCTTGCCATGGTAATGACCGGTATGCGCCACTTTCGCCATTAATCACCAATCGAGAACGACGCATCAGGAGAAATCATGTTGCAACCATCGCCAAATAATTTTGCTTTCAAGACGATCCGGCTGAAGTTGGTTGTTTATGTTGGCCTTATTCTGTTTGGCGGATTTCTGGCCACAAATATTCTTAGTTACCAGATATCAAAAAACACCATCCGCAATACGGTTCTGGAAAATGAACTGCCCCTGTCCTCCAACACCATTTATTCGGAGATTCAGACCGACCTATTAAGACCGATCTTTATCTCCTCGTTGATGGCCAATGACACGTTCCTGCGCGATTGGGTGATTAATGGTGAACAGGATCCGGATTTGATGGTCCGTTATCTTGAATCCATTCGCGATAAGTACAATGCCTTCACCAGCTATTTCATTTCGGCCCAAACCCATAACTATTATCACTTTTCAGGCCTTGCCCGGACTCTCGTCGTTGGCGCCCCAAAGGACGAGTGGTTTTTCCGCGCCGCCAAGATGGACGAGGACTATGAAATCAATATCGACTTCAATGATGAACAAGATAACGCCTTGACCATCTATATCAATTACCGGGTCCTTGATTTCAAAAATAATTTTATTGGCATCGCTGGCGTCGGTCTTGGCCTTGAGTCCGTCGCCAAAATGATTAGCTCGTATCAGGAAAATTTCAGACGCACGATTTATTTCGTCGGCAAGGAAGGTGACATACATCTCGATTCAGGGGCCGCAGCGCACAGAGCCGGGAACATATACAAAATTTCGGGTCTTATGGATTTAGCCGCGAAAATTCTTTCTACCAATCGCGGTGCCTTTACCTACAAGCGTGGAAATGACACGATTCTGCTAACCACACGCTATATTCCCGAACTAAAGTGGCACTTGCTGGTTGAGTTGAGTGAATCCCAGGCGACGCAGGATTTATGGGAAAGTTTCCTCACCAACCTTGCCATAGGGCTGGCCGTCATCATCCTGACTATTGTGCTGATCAGCTATACGGTTAACTTGTTCCAGTCACGGCTGGAGGAAATGGCCAGCACCGACAAACTGACCGGGCTTGGCAATCGTCAGACATTCGAGATTGTTATCAATCAGGCGCTTTCCCAGTTCGCCCGCAGCCCAACGCCTTTTTCACTGATTTTATTCGATGTCGACAATTTCAAATTCATTAACGACACCTACGGCCATCTTGTCGGTGACCATGTCCTGCAGATGATGGCCGACCTTGCCCGCGAGAAAACCCGTCAGTCTGACATTATTTGCCGCTGGGGCGGCGAGGAATTCATTGTCCTGGCCCCCAACTGCGCCTTGGCCGATGCCAATCGCCTTGCTGAAAATATTCGCACGTCGATCATGGAAAGCCGCTTCGTTACCAAAAACCCGAACCAGCAAATCACCATCAGTGCCGGGGTCGCGGAAATTCTGGAAAATGAAATGGTCGATCAAATCGTTGGCCGCGCCGACAGGGCTCTCTACGCCGCCAAGCAGAATGGCCGCAACCGGGTCGAAAATGCCTAGAATTTGCGATTGGCGATCAAGCCCGCGGACATCTGTTTTAAGCGAATAAACTGAGCCAATAAATGCATCAATGACTGGTGGACATCCTCGATAACACCGTAATTATCGGCCTGCACATGCAGGTGCACGGTGGCGAGGTCGGCCGTGCGGCCACCTTCAAAGCCGGTAAAGGCAATCACTTCCATTTTGTTCTCGCGCGCCCAAGTTGCCGCCTTGACGACGTTTTCGGAATCGCCCGAGGCGCTGATCGTTAGCAGCACATCGCCGAAATTGGCCAGGGTTTGCAGCTGGTAGAGGAAAATGTCGTCATAGCTGAGATCATTGGCGATAGCGGTGATCATCGACATATTGTCGGCCAGGCTGACGACCCTGGCGGTCAGATTGGTGTCGGTTTGAACCAGTTTCGAGTGATCACAAACGAAGGTTCCAGAAATTGCCGCCGAACCACCGTTGCCACAAACGAACAGGGTTTTTTCTTCCCGGTAGGTTTGTTCAATAAGATCGGCAGCCTGAACAAGTTTGCCACGGTCAACCGACGCCGCTGCCTTTGAAACTTGTTCAAAATAGGCATCGGAAAAGGTGCCGATGTCTTGATATTTTTCATCTGGAAACGTCATTTTTCGGATATCCCTGAAGCCTGCCGTAATGTGGGGGATTCTTCGCCCAATCGCAACGCTTTAAGATTCTGGCACCCTGAGAAGCAAAATCATACCGACGGCGAAAAAAACCAGAATGGTCGCCATACCTGCGCGTTGACTATCAAAGGCCGCAGCCACCGCGCCAAGCAGGGCCGGGCCCAAAAACGCCGTCGCCTTGCCCGAAAAGGCGAACAGGCCGAACATTTCCGTTCTTAAGTGCTCAGGCGCGAGGCGCGCCATCATCGAGCGGCTGGCCGCCTGGGCCGGGCCAACAAACAGCCCCAATGGCAATCCAAAAATCCAGAACAAGGTTTTGCCTTCAACAATCAACAACGCCGTGCTGAGTGCCGTTAACCCAATGAGGGCGATCATGATCGTCTTTTTTGGCCCGATCGCATCATCGACCCAACCGAAAGCGGCGGCGCCGATGCCCGCCGTTACGTTCATGCCAATGGCGAAAATGATAATTTCATTTAATTCCATGCCGAAGGACCCGGCGGCATAAATGCCGCCAAAGGCAAAAAGCGTGTTCAGACCGTCCGTATAAATCATCCGGGCGATGAGAAACCTGACGATGTCGCCATAACCACGTACCTGTCGCAAGGTCGCCATCAGTTCATTCAATCCCGTTTTCACGGCATTCAGAAATGATCCGCCGCCCTTCGCCTTGTCCGGCGTGAAAAGAAACAACGGAATAGAGAAAACCGCGTACCACACGGCGACCAGTATCGCCGCCGCCCGCACATGTTCAGCCGTTTCCTTATCCAGCCCGAACAAGGGCGTTTCGGGTTGAACAAACCCGACCAGGGTTAAGGCGAGGCAGAGCAGGCCGCCAAAATAGCCCAGCCCCCAGCCCCAACCTGAAATCCGGCCGATATGACTTTGTGGACCCAGACCAGGCAACATGGCGTTGTAGAAAACCATGCCGGTTTCAAAAGCGAAATTGGCGAGGCCGGCAACAATCAGCGCCAACAAGGCGTAAGACGGGTTCGGCTCAACCATCCACAGCGCCGCACTGAGAATAACACAAAGGGCGGTGAAAAAACCGAGCCATGGCTTGCGCCCACTGCCTTTATCGGCAATCGCCCCGAAGACCGGCGCGGCAAAGGCCACAGTCAGGGCCGACAGACTCATGGCGTAACCCCAGTGGGCGGTGCCGATGACTTTGTCGGCGGCGACCGAACTTGTGTAATAGGTGGCGAAAACGAAGGTGATGATCACCGTCGGAAAAGCCGAGTTAGCCCAGTCGTACAGGCACCATGAAATCAGGGCACGGCGGCTAACCACTAGCCGCCGGCTGGCATTTCAGCCAAGGTCCTGAGCTGACGACTGGCAACGGCGATCATTGACAGGTCATTGATTTCCGTTGCCGACAACTCCGCGATCAACTGCTCGGTACGCTCAACGGCAATCCTGGTTTTACTTGCCCAGTCCGAAATTATTTCAGCCGTATCGAAATTCTTTTTCCGCCGCTTGCTGGCATCCATAACCTGCGAGGCCAGGGCCAGTTGATGGCTATAAATTTCCTCGATCAAGGCAGCGACCGCCAGTTTTTGCCAATGGCTCCTGGTTTCCAGTTTGTCAGCTGCGGCCCTGAGCGACCCCAGATGAAAGCGGGTGCCAATGGCAAAGTAAATCTGCGCAGCATCACTGACGCTGACGTTTCTACTGCTCGCCAGACGAATGATATCGCAGCCCGAGAACATGTTGACCAGACCGGCAACCCGCTTGGCCAGTGCCTTTGGCACCCCGGCTTCGACGTAGGGTTTGCCGCGATTAATAATATCTTTCTGATAGTGTTTGGGCAGGCAGCTTCCGAGACAGTCATAAAGGGCACCGAATCCATCGGCAAATTCCACAACGTGACTGGCGATATCAAGCGGTCTGCGGCCATTGCGCAAGAACCAGAGTGTCACCCATTCGATCAGGCGGTTGGTATCAAGACGCATGCGTGTCTGAATGGCCGCAGGTACTTTGTTGTCCAGCGCGTCAATTTCATTCCAGATCGTCCGCATCCCCAAACAACGTCTGGCAATGATGTAAGACTTGACCACATCGCTTGGCGGCATGCCGGTACGTTCAACAAGCTGATGAATAAACGAACCGCCAGCCCGGTTAATGATCGAGTTGGTTGCCTGGGTAGCAATAATTTCACGATTTAGCCGGTGATTTATAATTTCTTTTTTGTAGGTCTCGCGAAGCGGGGTTGGAAAATAGGTAATCAGGTCATCCAGCAACGCCTTGTCATCGGGTAGGTCTGACGCCAAAAGCTCCTCATTAACCCAGATTTTCGCGTAAGACATCAAGACCGCAATCTCCGGCCCGGTCAGGCCGGTTTTTGTCGCCCCGCGCTCAATCAGGGTTTCATCATCAGGCAGGAATTCAACCTCGCGGTTTAGCCGTCCGCTTCTTTCCAACATCCGCATCAAACGCACCTGGTTGTCGAAAACGCCCATACCCTCAAACAGGATCATATTGATCGCCTGGGTCTGGCCGTAGTTATCGACAAGCACCTGCAGACCGATCTCGTTGGTCATTCTGGCAAGCAGGGGATTACGTTGTTTAACCGGCAAATCACCACGAGCCACCACCTTGTCGATCAGGATCTTGATGTTGACCTCGTGATCCGAACAATCAACACCTGCCGAATTATCAATGGAATCCGCGTACAGTCTGACCCCTCCTAATGCCGCCTCGATCCGGGCCCGCTGGGTAACACCCAGATTTGCGCCCTCGCCAATGATCTTGCAATTCAACTCAGACGCGTTGATGCGGATGGCATCGTTGGCCCTATCTCCAACATCAAGATGGGATTCACCGCTTTCCTTGATGTAAGTGCCAATACCGCCGAACCACAACAGGTCTGTTTTGGCGGTCAGCAAAATGCGGATCAACTCATTGGGCGTAACGCTGGTTTTGACAATGTCAAAACGTTTCCTGATTTCATCAGAAAGCGCGATGGATTTGGCCGAGCGGTCAAAAATTCCGCCGCCCTTCGATATCAGTTTGGCGTCGAAATCTGTCCAGGACGAGCGCGGCAGTTTGAACATGCGCTTGCGCTCGACAATAGTCTTCGCCGCATCGGGATCGGGGTCGACAAATATATGCATGTGGTTGAAAGCGCCAATCAACCTGATGTGTGGTGAGAGCAACATGCCGTTGCCAAAAACATCACCGGACATATCGCCGACACCAATGACGTTGAAATCCTGCTTCTGGCAGTCGAAGTCCATCTCGCGGAAATGCCGTTTCACTGATTCCCAGCCACCGCGCGCGGTTATACCCATTTTCTTGTGGTCGTAGCCCGCCGAACCGCCAGAGGCAAAGGCATCACCGAGCCAGAAGCCATATTCGATAGAAACCGAATTGGCGATATCAGAAAACGTCGCCGTCCCCTTGTCGGCGGCAACCACAAGATAAGGATCGTCACCATCGATACGCACCGTATTTTCCGGCGGCACGACCTTGTTACCGTCCAGATTATCGGTGATATCGAGAAGACCCGAAATAAATGCCTTGTAGCAAGCAATGCCTTCGGCCTGGAAGGCCTCCCGGTCGGACATGTCCGGCGCCTTTTTGAGCACAAAACCGCCTTTCGAGCCAACCGGAATAATGACCGTATTCTTGACTTGCTGGGCCTTGACCAGGCCGAGAATCTCAGTCCTGAAATCCTCACGCCGGTCTGACCAGCGCAGGCCGCCACGGGCGACCATACCGAAGCGCAGGTGGATGCCTTCTACCCTGGGGCTATAAACAAAAATTTCCCGAAATGGGCGGGGAAGCGGCAACTCGTCAACCATCTGGCTGTCAAGCTTGAACGACAGGGAGGGTTTGGGCGCACCGTCAACGGTTTGATAAAAATTGGTCCGCAGCATCGCCATCACCAGATTGATGTAGCGTCTTAAAATCCGGTCTTCGTCGGCGCTTTGAACTTTTTCCAACTCCCCGTCCAGACGGTTTTGCAGGACTTTTACCTTGCCCTTGCTGGCTGGATCAAAACGAGCCTTGAACAGCTCAACAATCTGGCGCGCCATGTGCGGATTGTTAGCCAGGGTTTGCTCCATGTAATCTTGCGAGAACGCAATGCCCGCCTGACGCAGGTACTTGCAACACGCGCGCAGCACCATGACATCACGCCAGCCCAGACCGCCAAGCAGAACAAGGGCGTTAAAGCCGTCACTCTCAACCTCGCCGGCCCAAATACGGGCAAAGGCATCCTGAAATTTATTCCTGATCGCGGCCATGTTGACCTGCGAGCCATCACGTGTTTGAAGACCAAAGTCGTGGATCATCACCAGCCGCCCGCCATCCGTGTCGGGGCGCACTTCATAGGGAAGCTCGTTAAGAACCCTCAATCCCATATCCTCCAGCATCGGCAGGACATCGGACAGGGGAATGGCTTTATCAGGCTGATATACCTTGAACCAGACCCGGTCTTCTTCCGCCGCAACCGGGCGGTAAAGGCTCATGCTCAGGTTGCCGGTTTCCAAGGTCTCTTCAATACGCTCAATATCTTCAACAGCCTGGGTGGCGTTGAACTGATCCTGATAGGCCGACATAAATGCCTGCCGATAACGCATGTAATAATGCTGACCCTCCTCCTCGCTATAAGTCGTTGTCAGCTTTTGTTGCAATCTGTCGTTCCAGGAATGGGCAACTTCAACAAGCTTGGCTTCGATTTTCTCGGCGTTGTATTCGGGAATTTCACCTGGCGTTGTCTGGATATTGATATGCAACCGGGCCAGTGATGAATCGCCAAGCTGAATATAATAGGACAGTTGCGCGCCACCTAGGGCGCGCTCCAGGATTTGTTGAATTTGCAGGCGCAGTGCCGTGGAGAAACGATCCCGGGGGACATACACAAGGCACGAGATAAAGCGTTCAAAATCATCACGGCGCAGGAACAGGGCAACCCGCTGGCGTTCCTGTAAATGCAAAATACCCAGCGACGTTTCAAGCAATTGATCGTCAGAGACCTGAAACAGCTCATCGCGGGGATACGTCTCGATAATATTAAGCAGGGCTTTGCCATCGTGACTGGCTGGTGCGAAACCGGCGCGATCAAAGGTTTTTTGCAGCTTCAGTCGCAGCAGCGGAATATCTCGCGGGCTGCGATTGTAGGCGCTTGATGTAAACAGGCCGACAAAAACCCGCTGGCCAATAACTTTGCCTTTGGCGTTATAGCGTTTGACGGCGATGGAATCCATGTGCACCGGACGGTGAACAGTTGAAATGGCGTCGGCCTTGTTGACGATCAGAAGATCGCCCTTGCTGACAAAGGCGCGTACTTCGGGCGGCATGGAGGCAAGGTTTTGCAGTTCCCTGAACAACACAACTGACGATTTCCTGAGCACACCCTTGCCACTCTGACGGTTGACGATGACCGAGGCTGCCTTGCCATTGCCAATGAAATCATATTCGCGGTAGCCGAGAAACGTGAAGTGGTCGTCGTGCGCCCAACGCAGAAAATCCTGCGCTTCGGAAACATCTTCGCAGGCAACACCCTTGGGAGCCGTATCCAGCTCGTCAATAAGCGCCCACATAACCTGGCGCATGTCCATCCAGTCTTCGACCGCGGCGCGAACATCATTAATGACCTTATCAAGGCCCTTTTGAATTTCCTTCAACCGCTTGCCCGATTGTTGCGTAACCTGCAAGTGCATGTATGACTCGCTGAGCGCGCCCTTTGATGGTTTATCCAGGGAAACCAGCCCCGTCGCCTTGTCGTTTTTGGCACGCGTAACACCGATCACCGGATGGACAACCAGATGCACAGTCAGTTCCTGACGGTTTAATTCGGATGTTACGGAATCAACCAGGAACGGCATGTCGTCGTTGACGATTTCAATAACCGTGTGCTCACAATCCCAGCCGTCGCTTTTCTTGCTGGGGTTATAAACGCGCAACAGCGTCTTGCCGGGCTTGCGAACCGCCGCCAGTTTCCAATGCGCCAATGCGGCGTAGAACAGGCTGTCGGGGGGCGTGTCGGCCAGATCGCTCAGCGACACATTGTCATAGTAGTTGTGAATAAATTTGCTAACGGTTTTGGCGTTCGTCGCAGACAATCGAGACTTGGCTGCCTTAACCACTTGCGCAATCAACTGGCTTTTATGTTTTTCAGTCGCGTCTAGCATAGAACAAGCACTCCCCATCGGACGGATTTTATCCTGTTACTTTAGTATCGCCATCCTTACTAAAACATTACAACCAAAAAGAACCTTGCGGCTCGCGCCCTATCCCTTTTGTGCTGAAAGAATACAGTAAAGGTTTGCTCCCCAATGGGGCGGCGGGGTGAGCAGGGCCCAACTTAGAAACCGGTGAACTATGGCGTCTGTTATCATCCTTCTGGAAGAACCGCGGCGCTGATCGTAAAGAGCCTCAATCTGCAATCCGCAAGCGCTCGCCAGTTGCCGTAGACTCTCCCCGTTGTACGCGGTTTTATGGGTCAGGTCGCCGAACTGATAATTAATCCCCCAGGGTGAAGACCCGTTGGGAACCTTAAGGACGATCTTGCCTTCACTGGCGAGCACTCCCTTGATCTGCGATAACAGATGAAACCCTTCCTCCGGGGTGAAGTGTTCCAGCACATCGAGCAGAACGACCCGGTCAAATGAAGGCGGGCCAGGGCTTTGCAAATACTCCCAAACGTCGGCGCACTCGAAGTGCGCCGCCACCTGCGACGGCTGCACTGCCTTTAAGGCCGGGTCATGATCAATGCCCTGAAAAGTGATCATGTCTTTGCTCGCCAGATAAGCCAGAAAGGCGCCCTCGCCTGAACCGATTTCAAGGCAACTCATGGAACTGCTAAAGCTGGCCGGGTTCCAGATTTCGGCATCGAAGCGAGCACTATCCTTGGCCGCCAGCCTTGGCGTTTGATAGTTCTTGTAAGCGCGGTAGCTGGAGTAGAAATCTATCGACATAAATGCTTCTTCCGTTGCCATCGGTGCAAACCTTATCCTTTCTTTATGTACAATAACCTGAAGGCTGGCAAAAGGGGTTAGCGATTTCTTCAATCGTCCTTATGGCCGCTCGTTTCAGCCATCAGAAAGTCGATCAGCATTTCGAGATCCCGGGGGTCGTTGACTTTCTGGATCGGCATTTTGGTTCCCGGTACGAATTTATCGGGACCCCGGGAAAACAGCTGGCGTACGGTTTCTGGCGTCCAGGTGATGTTCAGGGAACGAAGCGCCCTGGAATAATTGTAGGTAACAACCGATCCGGAGGGCCGCCCGAAAAGGCCCTCAAGATGGGGGCCGGAACGATATTTGCCCTTCGAGGTAAGGGCGTGACAAATGGCGCACTTTCGAAATAATCGGGCTCCCGGATGGTCACTCTGCAGCCACGGCTCTGGTTCTTTCATGGCAATCTCATCCGTCGTTGGTCCAATTCTGTCTCCGGTTTCCAGGTGCCAGATACGCACCGTTTCGTCCGAACCCGATGAAATGGCAAAACGCCCGTCGGCAGAGAACGCCACCGCCCAGACCGGCCCGTCATGGGCCTTAATGGATCTCAGCAATTTGCCGGTGCGTAAGTCCCATACATTGAGCAAGCCATCACGGCCACCAGAGAGAGCCTGCTGGCCATCGGCGGCGAAGGCGGTCGAAAAGACAGGCCCGTCGTGACCGTTGAGGGTTAACATGGTATTTCTGTCCGGCGGGAACCACAGCCGAACGCTACCGTCGATACCTGCCGATAGCAGGCGTGATCCGTCGCTTGAGACGACAAGGCGGGTCACCGCCATTTCGTGGCCGATAAACTCATCAATATAGTCACCGGTGTCGGCCACCCACATGCGCACCCTGCCGTCCTTGTGGCCGGTAAAAAGCACATCGCCGTCAAGCCCGTAAGCCAGGGTGTTGACGTCCGACTGCGATTTCAGGCGCGAACGCTCACGACCGTCAGCAAGGCTCCACTGCCTGACGGTTCCGTCCCAACTGGCCGATGCGAAGGTCTTGCCGTCCGGGCGCAGGGCCAAAGCCATGACATGCATGGTGTGGCCAGTGAACGTGCGCACGACCCGGGCTGTCTTAAGGTCCCACATCAATACCGCGCCGTCCTTGCCAGCGCTTAAGGCCTTATCGTCACCAGGCATGAAAACAACGACATTGACCGGGCCGATATGGGCATCGAGGCGTTTGAGACTTTCCTGGGTTCCGAAATTCCACAGCCGGACAGTGTAATCGAAGCTCGCTGTCAGCACGCGTGCACCATCGGCGGAAACAGAAATGTCACGGACCATGCCGCCGTGACCAATCAGGTCGGCTTTTGCGGGGCTTGATAAAAATAGACAAACGGCGATCAAGGCGAGGCGGAGGCGGGGACATGTTGCCATGGTCTGTTCCCTGTTGATTATCCCGGAAGCAGAAAGTAATAATCATTCTAAACAGGATGTAACGGTCGCCTCAACCTTGAAACCCAAAAACAATGCCCCCGGAGGATGTCTCCCGAGGGCTTTGATTGGAGCGGGCACTGGGATCGTGCCATTTTCCGTTATTTGGCACTTAGCGGGCCGAGTTTAAGTGAAGAAATTTGGACCGCATTCGACCCTGAGCGGACTTCGGGCCTGACCCGATTTTCCAACTCTCAACTACCACCCCTGGCGCT
>JACKQG010004095.1_pt1 | contig 17160 bp, 8 predicted proteins | sample 8237621 | NCBI WGS metagenome assembly JACKQG01 (sample SAMN15677084, study PRJNA649215) | marine metagenome | biome: marine; feature: Black Sea; material: saline water; isolation source: suspended particulate matter (SPM) from the Black Sea western gyre | collected 2013-06-09/2013-06-10 | depth...
CACCGACCTGCTGCCAGCCATCCGGCGGGTGGCGCAAGGCGACCGACCCCGACAAGGGCCGGCTGACAAGACTGCTACTTAAAACTACGGGGCTTTTTGGCATTAATTACGTAGGTTTACGGATAGACAGGCCCGGCAAAAGCGTGTAAAATATATGTAGGAGTAGAAGTCACTATGCAGTCATCGTACCGCAACAAACGGTAGAGATCGTGAGCGAAAAGGCAAACCCATCGAAAGGTGGGGACGCAAAGCCACGGGTCCTAAGCTAAGCGAGGAGCAAGGACAGCCGGGTTGCCGACTCAGCTATTAGAGTCAGCAACCCGGTTTGTCTTTTTGGGAAGGGGATCAAGAGGTAACGGAGGATGAGATGATCAAGAAAAAAAGTTGCACATCCACGATTCACTAAGTGGAACGGGGTAGTGTGGATCTCGATTACGAGACTCAGTTACAAAGGAGGATTGAATAATGAGGAAGCTCGTTGCACATTCACGATTGATCAGTTTGGACAGGGTTCTCCTAAGGATCCTGGTGGTAGTAGGTTTGCTGGTAGTGGCGCTGCTTCTGATCGGGATGCTGTTGTGGTCATTCGAGGGACCAGAGCAGGCTGGTGCGTGCTGGCCGGACATCGGAAGCACGGCGGAGAGCACCAACACCGGCATCGAAGCCAGTCGGCTTTCCCAGAAGGGCACTGACCCTATCCAGTTGTGCAGCGCCAACTGGAACTAAGGAGTTGTCCGAAAACAACCTTGGGTTGTCATCGGTTTTTCCCAGTGCAAAGTCCGAGGTGAATACGGACAACTCCTAAGTGAATTGGCCGAGTGGGCACTGAGACAACCTAGATGGAGGATCTGATGATGAAGACACTGATAGCACGGTCAAAACCAATTCTCTATGGTAGGGCCTCCATTCTTTTGGCGGTGGCCCTACTGTTGCCGTTCATGGTGATGGCGCCGGTGCTCGACGCAGCTCCCCGGGCCCAGCCGGTGTTGCTGGCGATGGCGGCGGAGCGCCCCGAGGAAATGATAGGCGTCATCGTTCAGAAGCTCGTCAAGGACACCAGCCCTTCGACGAGCTCAGGACACGGCGTTGAGGAGTTGGTGGCCCGGTTAGGCGGTGTGGTCACCAAGGACCTACGCATCATCAATGCCTTTGCAGCCGAGTTGCCGGGGAAATCCGTGCCGGAGCTGGCCCGGGCGGCGGGCGTGCGCTGGGTTAGCCTGGATGCTCCGATGGTCCAGGCCGGCTGGAACGCCAGCGGTGGCGTCTGGAGGGTTCGCGATGAATTCAGCACCGTATCCTATGGCAACAACGACGGTATCGTCAACTGGACCGGCAATTGGATCGAGATTGAGGAAAGTGACGGCCCTGAGGTTGGTGACGTAAGAGTCACGACCTTCCTGGGTGGCACTAAACAGGGGCTCCGCATCCAAAACGCAAGCAAGGGTGCACAGCGCGAGGCCGATCTATCCAGTGCGACGTCGGCTGAATTGAGCTTCGAATATCGCCGCAAAGGTTTTGATGGTTCCTCTGATTGTGTCGTCATCGAAATATCGGCCGATGGCGGCGCTTCGTGGGCAGAACTGGACCGCTTCCAGGGGCCGGGTACCGACCCTGACGTGCAGCTCGCAAGCTACGACATTTCAAGCTACATGTCCAGCAACACCATGGTGCGGTTTGTCAGCTCTTCGTCCCTAAGCAACCAGGACAAGCTCTACATAGACAACATTCAGATCGAGTATACACTCGCCGGTGGCAGCGATGATGGCTTTGACGCTGTTGAGGGCGAATCTGCACTCGCCGGTGACGGCTTTTACGCTGGCAAGAGAGAGTCTATGCTGGCCGGCGGTGGCGGTGAGACCGTTCGGGATGAATTCAATGTTGTTTCCTATAGCAACAATGATGGGACGCAGAGCTGGGCCGGCGATTGGATAGAGACTGGCGATGAAGGCAACCCCTACTTTGGGGACGTGAGAATCATCAGTGGTTACCTTCGGGTTAAGGATGATGATAGAGCTATTCAGCGCCAGGTCAATCTAGCCGGTGCGGTGTCGGCTGTGCTGACCCTCAAGTATAGCCGGAGTGAGCTGGATGAAGCGTCTGATTACGTCGCTGTCGAGGTGTCGGCCGATGGCGGCGCCTCATGGACGGAACTGGACCGCTTCGCGGGACCAGCCACGGACTCCTACTTGCAGACCACCAGTTACGACATTTCCAGCTTCGCAAGCAGCAACACCACCATCCGGTTTGTCACTTCTTCGTCCCTCGGCGATTGGGACAAGGTGTATTTCGACAACGTCCAGGTCGCGTATACAGTCGGCTGCGATGCGTGCATTGACACGTCGAATCTGGCCAACGCCTATATCCGTACCATCGGCGCTGATCAACTGTGGAACGACCCGCCCTACGTCCAGGGCCAGGGTATCACCGTGGCCGTTGTGGATAGCGGCATCGCCCCACATGGCGACCTGCTGGACGGCGCCGAGAATTCCCGCGTGGTGGCGCAGGTGGATTTCAGCGGCGGCCAGAGTCCGCCCGACGACTATAACGGTCACGGCAGCCACGTTGCCGGGACCATTGCTGGTAGTGGTGCCAAATCCGGCGGCACCTACATCGGCGTGGCTCCCAAGGTCAATCTGGTAGATGTCAAGGTCACCGACGACCAGGGCGCAAGCACAACTTCCGATGTGGTCGCCGGCCTGCAGTGGATCTACGACAACAAAGACGTATACAACATCCGCGTGGTCAATATCTCCCTCAACAGCAGCGTGCCGGAATCCTATCACACCAGCCCACTGGACGCGGCGGTGGAGATCCTGTGGTTCAACCGCATCGTCGTCGTGGTCTCCGCCGGCAACAACGGCGCTGGCACCGACGACGGGATTCTGTACCCGCCGGCCAACGATCCCTTTGTGATCACTGTCGGCGCAACGGACGACATGGACACCGCCGACACGGGCGATGATGTGCTGGCGTCCTTCTCGGGGTATGGCACGACGGAGGCCGGCTTCGCCAAGCCAGACCTGGTGGCGCCGGGCACGGACATTATCAGCTTGCTGGCGAGTGATGACTGCAACTTGGTTATCGCACACCCAGCTCATGCCGTCGGTGGCCCTGCCGGGAACTACTACTTCCGCATGTCCGGCACCTCGATGGCCTCGTCGGTAACGGCGGGTGCCGTGGCGCTGTTGTTGCAGGATGAGCCAGACCTGACGCCCGATCAGGTGAAGTACCGCCTGATGGCGACGGCGGGGCCTTTCGACGGCACCGAGCCCGGCTCGACCGGCGCGGGGTACCTGGACATCTACGCCGCCGTTCACGGCACCACGACGGCGAGTGCCAACATTGCCAAGATCACCTTCACCTCCCATAGAGCCGGCAACTACGAGATATACGTGATGAATGCCGACGGCTCTTACCAGACCCGCCTCACCAACAATGCAGCCTCTGATGACAGACCAGCGTGGTCACCAGACGGCTCCCAGATCGCCTTTGCCTCCGACCGGGACGGCAACTGGGAGATCTACGTCATGGACGCCGATGGCTCCAATCCGATCAACCTAACCAACAACGCAAGCAATGACCGCTATCCGGTGTGGTCACCAGACGGCTCCCAGATCGCCTTCTACAGGTACTATCCCGATAACTGGGAGATCTACGTGATGGACGCCGACGGCGCCAATCAGACCCGCCTTACCTTCAACACAGTCTCTGACTCTTACCCGGCCTGGTCACCAGACGGCTCCCAGATCGCCTTCCACTCTGACCGGGACGGCAACTATGAGATCTACGTCATGGGCGCCGACGGCTCCAATCAGACCAACGTCACCAACAACGGGGCCGAGGACGGAGCTCCAGCCTGGTCACCAGACGGCTCCCAGATCGTCTTCCGTTCTATGCGGGACGGCAACAAGGAGATCTACGTGATGGGTGCCGACGGCTCCAACCCAACCCGCCTCACCAACATCGGAGCCACCGACAATGACCCAGCGTGGTCCCCGGATGGCTCCCAGATCGCCTTCCACTCTGACCGCGACGGCAACTATGAGATCTACGTGATGAACGCTGACGGCACCAACCCGACCCGTCTCAGCAACAGCGCTGCCAATGATCTTGAGCCAGCCTGGTCCCCCGGCATCGCGGCCAGCCAATTGCTGTGGACAGGCCCCGACCCCGTGGCCTGGGACAGCGTGAACTGGAACTCTGTCAACTGGAACAGTGTCAACTGGAACTCGGTGAATTGGAATAGCGTGAACTGGAATTCGGTCAACTGGAATAGTGTACACTGGGACGACTGAAGAACGATCCGATGATTAAGACAGTGGTTGCACGTTCGTCATTCAACACAGAAAGGACGAACAAGATGATCAAGAAACTGATAGCGCGATCACGATTCATTCATTGGAACAGGATCCTCAGTATACTGTTGGCAGTAGCACTGCTGACGCCGTTGGTGGTGATGGCGCCGGCGCCGCAGGTGGCATCCCGGGTTCAGCCGATCCTGCTGCAGATGGTGGCGGAGCGCCCCGAGACGACGGCGCGCGTCATCGTGCAGAAGTCTGTGGACGACACTAGCGTAGAGGACCTGGTGGCCCGCTTGGGCGGTGAGGTCACCAAAGACCTCCACATCATCAATGCCTTCGCCGCCGAGTTGCCGGCGAAGGCGGTGCCGGAGCTGGCCAGGGCGGCCGGTGTGCGCTGGGTGTCTCTGGACGCGCCTGTGACGCCCTCACAAGCAGGTGATACTGTCGTTTTCACTACCTGGGCCACGGAGTTCGGCACGGTGGGCCCCGCGTCGAATGCGGTTGCGTTCGAGTTCAACGACGCTCCCATTGCCGCGGGCAACACCATCTGGTTTAGCAGCATCATCAAAGCAGACCATCTGGGTTCTGATCCAGTCACGATTCGCTTTGAGGGTGCGAAGATTCAGTTCACGGCCAATGGCTCGGACTTCGAACTGGAGGTGCCGGATGGGGTTATCATCTTCTCTCCCACGGCCACGCTGGCCACGACCATCTTTGATGTGGAGAGTAGCACCTGGGTCACGACCGTTCCGCCGGCGGTCTATGACAAGGAGACTTTCCTGGCTGGTCTCGCATTCCCTGTCACAAGCGATTTGCCCGCCAGAATCAAGCCCGTTACGTGGTCTGGTCATTTCGAGACCGACACGCCCGGTGTCACGGTCGAGTGGAAATGGGCGGCGGCCGTTTACTCGGACTGCAGCACCGACTACAGTGTGCTGGGTGTCAAGCCGGTCAAAAGCGACAAGGTGAACCCGTACCTCAATTCTGACAACGCCGGCACACCGGAGAACTTCAAGCCCTACCTGATCAAGGGTGCGAGCGGCAAAGGCGGGTCGGAGTACACGGGCAGCTATTGCTCGTGGCAGAAGGGCGTCTATGGTTTTACTAACGCCCGCGCCATGATTGACGAGGTCGGGCTCGGGCCCGATGGTGTCTTGGGCTACGCCAGCGGGGTCCAGGACAGCTTCGCCGGCTTTGACGAGGAGATCACTCCAGGGTATGCCATCAGCCAGGTGGAAGCGGTGCTGCCCTCCTACGTGCTCACGAGTTTCGACAAGGAAGTCAAGTTCAAGGTCTACGTGGGCGGCAGCAAGGTCGGCGAGGTCAAGGTGCGCTCGACGATCTTCAGTGACGTGATCGGGCCGGAGAACGCCGGGACCGTGGTGGTGGATCTAACCAACAGTCACAACTGGCAGTGGTCTGACTTTGCCAATGACCTGGAGCTGTTGATCGAACATAGGGACTTCAAGGCGGATCAGGATCACTTCGTCTACTACGACGCCATCGGCCTGCGGGTGACCAGCGCCCCCGGCACAGACCCCAGTGGTGATGGCACGTCGGCGCCGGAGGATCTGCCCAATGAAGCCATTGACACCGGCCAGCTTGTTACTGTTTTCCCCTTCGCCATCCGGGCGACCGATGTGTGGAACGAGGGTCCAGAGTACCTGCAGGGTGAGGGGGTGACGGTCGTCGTGTTGGATAGCGGCATCGGCAAGAGCAAGGACCTGGGGAAGCGCAACCTCAAGAGCATCAACTTCAACCAGGGCTATCACGATTCCAAAGATCGTTACGGCCATGGCACTTTCGTCGCGTCAGTTATCGCTGGCGACGGTACACACTCGCGGGGCGAGTACATCGGCATTGCGCCCAAGAGCAACCTGCTCAACGTTCGCGTTAGCGACGATGAGGGGATGTCTTACGAGTCGGACTTGGTCGCTGCCTTGCAGTGGGTGTGCGAGAACAAGGATGAGTACGACATCCGGGCAATCAACCTGTCGCTGAACTCGAGCGTGGCGCAGTCGTACCATACTAGCCCGCTGTGCGTAGCGGTCGAGATCCTGTGGTTCAATGGCATCGTGGTGGTGGTCCCGGCTGGGAACAACGGCACAGACGACCTCTACCCACCGGCCAATGATCCCTATGTGATCACTGTGGGGGCGACGGATGACGGCGGGACACTCGATCTGGCGGACGACGTTGTGGCCTCCTTCTCGGCCTACGGGATGACGGAGAGCGGCTTGGTGAAGCCCGAACTGGTGGCACCAGGCAAGGACATTGCCGCCTATCTACCGAGAAACAACAAGCTGAACATGGTCAGGGATCATAAATCCAATCAGATAGACAACAATTACTTCCGGATGTCCGGCACGTCGGTGTCGGCGCCGATGGTCAGCGGGGCGGTGGCTCTGCTGCTGCAGGACGAGCCTGACCTAACGCCGGACCAGGTGAAGTACCGCTTGACGGCGACGGCTAACCGGAACTGGCCGGGGTACGACGCCGAGAAAGCAGGCGCCGGTTACCTGGACATCTACGCCGCGGTTCACGGAAACACGACGGATAGCGCCAACACGGGCACCATGCCCAACCTGTTGCTGGCCAAGATGGCACTGATGGCGTATTGGACTAGTGAAAACGGGGGAGACTTTATTGATTGGGACTCGGTAAACTGGAACAGCGTCAACTGGAACTCGGTGAACTGGAATAGCATCAACTGGAATTCGGTGAACTGGAATAGCGTGAACTGGAGCTCGGTGGGCTGGGATGCCATCAACTGGGGCACGGTGGATTGGGATTCAGTGAACTGGGACTCGGTAAACTGGAACAGCGTCAACTGGAACAGTGTCAACTGGAACTCGGTCAACTGGAACGCCGTAAACTGGAACAGTGACCACTGGGACGACTGATGAATGAGCAATTGAATACGAGTGGATAAGAGGTGGCTCATGCACGCAAAACTGAATCTCACTCTTGTGCTGATCACTGTTATCTCGTTCCTTGGCGGGGCAGCCTTACCCTTGGCACCAGCGGCAATGTCGGAGATGGCCTACGTCGAGCCGGGCCTGTTCTCGCCGGGGGCGGAGACCCTGTCGGTGATCGTGACGGCCGGCGACTCACAAGCGGCGGCTCGTGCGGTGGAGCGCGTTGGGGGGCAGGTGACCAGTGACCTGTGGCTGATTGGCGCGGTGGCCGCGACGGTCCCCGCTGAGCAACTGGAGGTCTTGGCGACTTACCCCGGCGTTCGCTCCATCGTGAACAACAAAGGGGTCAAGACGGCTGAGGAGCCTGGCTGGGACGGCTATGTGACCGACATCCGCGTGGTGAAAGGCTCTTACGTACTTGAGGGAACACAGAGTACCCCAGTCGCATACCTGCGGGATGGCGGCTTTGTATCGGTTGCCGAGAACGGCAGAGTCCTGATCGTGAATGCTGACGGCAATGAGCGCGCCCGGGCTAGCTTGGCCGGCAGCCCGTACAATACTGCGCCGGTGGTGGGGACCGACGGCACGATCTTTATCGCTGGCGAATCACAGCGCGTGTATGCGCTTAACCCGGATGGCTCTGTGCGTTGGGAGTTCAATCCTAGCGGCGCTGGCAAGTTCCTGGGCGGCGTTACACTCGGCCCGGATGGTACGGTCTACGCGGCCACGGATGCCCGCTGGGTGTATGGACTCGACCCGGCCACTGGCCAGGAATTGTGGCGGTTCAAGACCGAAGGCGACAAACCAGGCCAGGTGGTCGCCACCCCGGTGGTGGGGCCCGACGGCACGATTTACGTCGTTTCCAAGGGCGAAGGCAGCGACCCCAAAGGCCACCTGTTCGCCCTGGACCCGGCCGGCAGCTTGAAGTGGACCTTCATTGCCGACAAGAAGAAGCCCTTTGCCCTAAGCCCAATCGTCGGTGCTAACGACCTGGTCTACGTGGCCAGTACAGAGAAAACAGTCTATGCTGTTAAGGCTGCCGACGGCTCGTTGCAGTATCGCTTCGACACCGCCAGCAAAATCCTGGCGCAGCCGGCGCTGGCGGCCGACGGCAGCCTGTACGTGGCGGCCGAGGATCGCAGTTTGTACGCTCTGAACCCGGACGGCACGCAGCGCTTCCTGTTCCGGCCCGCGGGCGGCAAGTTCAAGACCTCCCCCGTGCTCTCGGACGACGGAACGACCGTATACGTCGCCGTGGAAGAAAAGAACCTATTCGCAGTGGACACCGCCAGCGGCACGGAACGGTGGCGGTACACTACGCTAGACATGATCAAAGGCAGCCTGGCACTCGACGCGAACGGGAACGTGATCGTTGGCAGCGAGGGCAAGGACCTGATGATTCTCAACCCGGATGGTCGTGTTGTGTTGAAGAGGTCTATGGCTGACAAGATCGAGCAGTCCGCCAGTGCTGCCGCATCAGGTGACGTAACCGTGCGGGTTGGTACGGCCAGTGTGATGACCCTGGGTCGCCTGCCCGATCACTGGGACGGCCGGCCAGATGTTCAGCCCACGGAAAACAAGAAAGTGTGGAAACTGGTCAATCCGGTGGCTATTGATGTGGGGGCAGACGTGATGCACGATACCGTCCTGCCCGATGGCTCGCGCATCACCGGAAAGGATATCACCGTCGCTCTGGTAGATACCGGGGTGTACTTCGACAAAGAGGTCAAAGACGAATTAGGTTCGCATGTCCAAAAGCAGTTCCTGGGCCAGGCGGACTTCGTGGACTCGGTCTGCGAGACCTATAGCGATAAGAAAAAGACCTATGTGCTCGGGACGCAATATGACGACCACTGCTTCTCGACATGGGAGTACAGCAAGGATGGCTTTGGCCACGGCACACACGTAGCTGGTGTCGTCTGGAACCAGTTCCGCGACTACGCCACCGAGGTAACGATGGGCATCGCTCCGGACGCCTATGTGCTCAGTGTCCGCGTGCTGGGAGACGACGGCACCGGCACCTATGCGGACGTCATCAAGGGCATCCAGTACGTGGTGGACCACAGAGCCGAATTCAACATCCGCGTCCTGAACATGAGCTTGAGTGCCTACGCCACTACACCCTACTTCGTGGACCCACTGAACCGCGCCGCTGAAGAGGCGTGGGCGGCTGGCATCGTGGTCGTGGCTGCGGCCGGCAATGCGGGGCCAGCGGCGGAGACCATCACTGTCCCCGGCAACGACCCCTACGTGATCACTGTCGGCGCGTTGGACAGCGAGCGTACGCCGGGCTACTGGACCCAAGACCACTTGACTGCGTGGTCGGCCACTGGCCCGACACTGGACGGTTTTATCAAACCGGATGTGCTGGCTCCGGGCACACAGATCGTCTCCTTCATGTACGAGAACCCCGACGACCCGGAGAACTCAGCCTACCTGGCCCTGGCACACCCGGACTACTCCGAGACGACAAGCTTGTTCCGCATGAGCGGCACGAGCCAGGCCACGGCCATCGCCTCCGGCGTGGTGGCGCTGATGCTGCAGGCACACCCGGAACTGACGCCTGCCGAGGTGAAGTTCCGGCTGATGTACTCAGCGCGAATAGCGGCAACGAGCCAGGGGGACCCGCTGTACAACATCTTCCAGCAGGGCAATGGGCGCATCTGGGCTCCCGACGCCGTTCTGGGTGACTTCCCAGCCGACGGCCAGGTTAACGTTGGCATGGACGTCAACGCCGACCTGGCCCACGGCTGGGAGACGGATGACGACTTGGCCCACCATTACCAGGGCCCGGTTCGCAGAGCGCTGAGCGACGACGGCCAGACGTATCTGTATTACATTGTTGCTGACGATGGAACTGTAGTGGGCATGGGCGCCGCCCGGTCAGACGACAAGACGTGGATTGACCGCAACACGCTCGATGTCATGGCGATGGACGGTGTGGAGCTATCCTGGGACGAGGGAGCCCTGACGTACCCGGATGGTTTCTCATGGAACGGTGGCTTTTCGTGGAATGGTGGCTTCTCCTGGAACGGCGGGTTCTCGTGGAATGGCGGGTTCTCGTGGAACGGTGGCTTCTCCTGGAACGGCGGGTTCTCGTGGAATGGTGGCTTCTCATGGAATGGTGGGTTCTCGTGGAACGGTGGCTTGGACCCCAACACGACAACCATTTCCGTCACCCGATGGGTTGATGAGTGGTAGGCGAGCAACCAGTGTCTCCAGCTTGAGACCGATGGGAGCAAATAGCGTGGCCTGTGTGCAGCTTGGTATCCTCAGGAAGGAAAAGGACCGCGCTCAATGGGTGCGGGTCTATACCGGCGCTATCACCCTGTTAGGGATGACGATCATCGTGGCGGCTCTCATCAACTTTGCGGGTGATCTGCGCGGGTTGATTCTCTTCTCAGCTATGGCCGCTGTGGCGGAGCTATTCAGTGTCGAGCTTTTCACGAGCAGCCGAAGCCGTGTCTCTGTGTCATCGGTTGTCGCTATCGCCGGTATCCTTGTCTTCGGGCCTCTGGCCGGCGCTCTCGTTCACATGGTCAGTGGGATAATGACAGTCGTGACGACCACCCTGCGAAGTGAGCAACCTGAGAGCACGCGAGTCTCGCCCCTTCGGCGCTCAACCTTCAACACGGGCATGTGGGTGACTGCGGCGGCTATCGCAGGGTGGGTGTACGTGCTGGCGGGTGGGACACCGGGAACCGTATCGCAGCCATCGAACGTTCTCCCACTTCTGGTGGCGGGCACGGCTGACACGTTGGCAAATCTAATGATCTTGATTGGGGTCATAGCTTTGCAGACGGGGCGACGCCCTTTGCACATCTGGAAACAGGATTTCCAGTGGGCAGCTCCCGTTGCCATTGCTGTAGGTGCCCTCGGCGGCGGCGTTTTGGCCTTAGCGTATGAGATGTTCCAGATACTGGGATTAGCGGTTTTCTTCCTTCCCATCCTGTCAATAACCTACTCCTTGCGGCTCTACGTGGCTAATATGAAAGTCTACGTAGACAAACTCGAGCAAGCGAATCTTGTTTTGGAAGAGGCCAACCTGGGGCTCCTAGAAACACTAGGCGCTGTCATAGATGCCTATGACGTCTACACCTACGGACATTCTACTCAGGTTGCCGTCTATGCTGCAGCAATCGCTGAGAAGATGGATCTGCTTCCAGAGGGCGAGTTAGTGGTGGTCAGAGCAGCCCTCGTACATGACATCGGAAAAGTGGGCATCATGGATAGCATCACCAGCAAGCTAGGGCTGCTGACAGATGAGGAGTACAATTTGATGAAACGCCACCCCATCATCGGCGCCGAAATCGTGGGGCAGATGAGAGGGTTGCAGGAGCTCGTCCCCTTGGTGAGGCATCATCACGAGCGCTGGGATGGCGGGGGCTATCCTGACGGGCTGAAGGGGGAGAAAATACCCCTGGGAGCCCGTATTCTGACCTTGGCGGATAGCTTGGACGCCATGTTCTCCGACCGCCCGTATCGCCGCACTCGGGGCTTCAAGGAGGTCATGGAGGAGATAGTTGAATGTTCTTGGGCGCAGTTTGACCCGAACGTGGTGAAGGCTTTCTTTGCCGTGGCGGAGGAGAAGGGTAAAGATTTCTTTAAGAATTCGGCGGCCACTGTGGATAGAACGGTACGGGTGGGCAGAGTGGCAAACTTTACCGAAGGCGTCACGTTTTTCTTGAAGAAGAGCATGGTAGCTGATTTGACAAGCTGATTTGTGCAATGTTGCTCTGTTGGAGGTAAGACTATGTCAAAACGTACTTTGTCCTATGTCTGGATTGTCATCTGCACGGGAGCGATCCTGACCCTGGTGGCTCCATTCCGCTACTACTTGTGCAAACTAGGATTCTATGTGAACCAGATCGAGGAGGCGAATCTGATTTTGAAAGAGGAGAACCAGGAGTTCCTGGAGCTCCTGGAGACAATGAGCGCTGTCATAGACGTCTATGATGTCTACACCTACGGCCAGTCTGCACAGGTTGCCGAGTACGCTGCAGCCATCGCCGAGAAGATGAATCTGTCCCCTGAGGAACAGGCAGTGGTGGCCAGAGCAGCTCTGGTATATGACATCGGAAAAGTGGGTATCTCGGATAGCACCTCCGCCGAGCTAGGGATTCTGACGGATGAGGAGCATAATGGGATGGAGCGATACCCCGTCATTGGCGCCCAAATGGTGGCCCAGAAGGGGTTGCAGGAACTGGTCCCCTTGGTGAGGCATCAGCACGAGCGCTGGGACGGAAGCGGCTATCCTGACGGATTGAAGGGAGAGGAGATACCCGTGGGGGCTCGTATTCTGGCCTTGGCAGACACCTTGGATGCCATGTTCTCCGACCATCCGTATGGCTCTACTCGCAGTTTCAGAGAGGCCATGGCGGAGGTGGCCCGATCCTCAGGGAAGCAGTTCGACCCAGATGTAGTGGCGGCTTTCTTGGCCGTGGCAAAGGAGAAGGCCGGGAATTTCTTCGTGGATTCCGCGGCCACTGTGGATAGATCAATATACAAGTGACCCGGATGGCAGATTTGGGTGAAGGTGTGAGGTGTTTCTTGAAGAAGAGCATGGCATCTGATTTGGCAAGTTGATCTGTGGATAGTGGTTTCTTGGAGGTAAGGCGATGTCAAAACATGCTTGGGTCTATATCTGGACTGTCCTCTTGATGGGAGCTGTGCTAAGCGGGGTGGCCCTGTCTGGTCTAGCGCCTTCTACGTCCCAGTGGCAGACTTTTTTAGCCCTGATGGTGCTGGCTACTTTCGCCCAACTCTTTGAGGCGGAGGCGCCTAAACGTCAGTCCTACTATCCTCACCTGGTCTTCTTCTTCGCCGGCATGCTCCTTCTGCCCCCGTCCTTCTTTGTGCTCCTGGTAGCCATTCCCCACCTGGTTGAATGGGCGAAGAAACGTTTGGAGAAGAGCCCGCTCCTGCGTGCCTGGTACATCCAGCCCTTCAACATGGCCACGCATATCATTGCCGGGTCTGCCGCCCGCTGGTTGCTCACTGCTCTGAACGCCGATGTGGCGATGGTCCTCAGCCCGTCATCAGTGTTAGCTGTCATTATAGCCGCGCTCACCTACGTGGCCCTCAACCACCTCCTCGTCGGGCTGGCCCTGGTCCTGGCGCGGGGGGTGTCGTGGAGCGAATCGGGCATCCTGGAGATCGAGAACCTGCTGACCGACTTCGTCATGTTGTGCCTCGGGTCCGTCGTAGCCGTGCTATGGCAACTGAACCCCTGGCTGAGCCTGCTGGCGCTGTCGCCGTTGGCTCTCATCTACCGGGCACTCATGGTCCCCCAACTCAAGGAACAAGCCCGGGTCGATGCCAAGACCGGCTTGTGGAACGCCCGCCACTTCGTCGAGTTGTTCACTGCCGAGATGGAACGGGCCAAGCGCTTCGACCGGCCCCTGGCGCTCATCATGACTGACCTCGACCTGCTGCGCAACATCAACAACACCTACGGCCATCTGGCCGGCGACGCCGTCCTGGCAGGTGTTGGCCAGATCATCCGCGAGAATATACGCGACTATGACATCGCCGGACGCTTTGGGGGCGAGGAGTTCTGCATTGCCCTGCCGGAGACGGACCTGGCTGAGGCGCGGTCTCTCGCCGAGCGAATGCGCAAGGCAGTGGCGGCCGCTAGCTTTGAAGTACAGACCAGCCCCACACCCATCGGCGCCACGATAAGTCTTGGTGTAGCCTGCTTTCCCTCGAATGCCGCCACGCCCATCGACTTGATTCATGCGGCCGATGTGGCTGTGTACCAGGCCAAGCTCAAAGGTCGCAACTGCTTAGTGTGTGCCTCAGATGTACCCCACTTCGTCAAGCTGGAGAGGGCACTCGTAGATGATCGCTTGACGGCACCATATGCCGCGGCATTCGCCACCAGGCCGGAGCCTGCGGGCGGCGGCCCGAGGCCCGATACTGACGCATCGGCTCTGCCTGTCAAGGGCGAGGGGCCAGCCAGCTCTGCGACAGTGGTGAGGAGCTATCCCAAAGCATTGGTGTGGTTGTTCGTGGGCGGGGTAATTGCGGCCGGGGCAGTATTGACAGTGCTGGGCTTGGTCTCGGGTCCCCAGCCTGACTTGGTCGCCATTGGGCTGCTCACCCTCGTAGCGGTGATTGCAGAAATGTTTCAGATAAATGTGTACGAGGCGAGCACGATCTCGGTCTCGATGGCGATCAACTTCGCCGCTGCACTGATTGCCGGCATTCCTGGCGCGGCCTGCGTTAGCGCCGCGATCGTCTTTGTCCACTACTTTCGGATGCGGCCTTTCCTATACAAAACAGCATTCAACTGGGCCACGCATGTGCTGGCCAGCTTGGCGCCTGTGCTTGCTATGATTGCTCTGGCCATCCCGTTGCAAGTGTCGAACCTGCTCTTGCTGGCAATTCCCCTTCCCATTGCAGCCCTGGCCTACTACATCATCGAGACCGGCCTCATCTCCATCGCCATCAGCCTGTCGAAGGGAGTGAGCCCCATAATCACATGGCGTGAGCAGTTCCAGTGGCTGGCTGGGCACTATCTGGTGCTGGGCATCATGGGGCTGTTCCTGGGCGTGGCCTATACTATTCTGGGCCCGGCGAGTGCCATTGTGTTCACGCTGCCCGTGCTCATGATGCACTATGCACAAAAGCAATATGTCGAGCGGACAGAGGACAGTGTGCGGGAACTGAGGCGCATGAACCAAGAACTCACTCTTGCAAACTGTGAGGTCGTCCAGGCCAGCCAGGCCATCCGACAGCTCAATGAAGAGCTTTTCATGACCCTGGCCAAGATCACTGACGCCCGGGACGCCTATGTTTTCGGCCATACTGTCCAGGTAACTAACTACGCGATCGCCCTGGCCAATGAACTGAACCTGCCGGCTGAGCGTGTGGAGCAAGTCCGCCAGGCGGCCTTTCTCCACGATATCGGCAAGATTGGCATCCCGGAGCATGTCATCCAGAAGCCGGGCAAGCTAACCGACAAGCAGTATGAACGCATGAAAACCCATGCCACTTTGGGGGCGGAGTTCCTGGAGACGTGCCATGGCCTGCGACACCTGACACCCTTCGTCAGGCACCACCACGAGTGGTGGGACGGCCGTGGGTATCCCGATGGGCTGCGAGGAGAACAGATCCCTCTGGAAGCGCGCATCCTGGCCCTCTGCGACACTGTCGAGGCCATGGCTTCGGACCGACCGTACCGCCGAGCGATGTCGCTGGGCGAAATCCTCTCCGAGCTCAAGCGCTGCGCCGGGACGCAGTTCGACCCCGTCGTGATCGAGGCATTTGTCCGAGTTGCCGAACGGGATGGAGATCACCTGATCGTTAACTCGGCCCAGGAGGTAGAGCGTAATCACGTTGGTAACGGGGATCCTGCGCACCACAGCAACGGGTGGTTCGTTTTCCAGCAGGTTGCGAGGAGCAGTTGCCCTGCAGTTTGAAAAAGAGGGCTAGCCCTCGGTATTTGAGAGGTGATCCGACATGTGGACCGAATCTCCCGTAGAAAGCGCCAAGCAGACGAGCAGGGTACAGTTTGCTCAGCCTGTTCCCTCTGAGGTGTCACCCAGTGTAGGTGGACTTATAAGAGCCGCGGGGCATGAGCTCAGGAACAAGCTGGGGGTGATTAATAACTCCGTTTACTATCTCAACATGAAGCTAGGCCACGGAGATGAGAGGCTGCAAAAGCACCTCCGGATGATCGGGGGTGAGATTGCTGACGCAAATAGGATTATTGCCGATCTAGAGTACTCTACCTTGGTGGACAAGCCCGTGCTTCGGAAAAGCGACATCAAGGCGATCCTTGCGGAGGCGCTATCCCGGGCCTCCCTGCCAGATCGTTGGGAAGCGACCATTTGTCTGGATGATGGCTTGCCACCGCCAATGGCTGACGCCATCCAATTGCAGACAGCCTTCACAAACATCATTCTGAGGATTGTGGAGGGGGTGCCGGAGGGTGGTAAGCTCCAGATCATCGCCAGGAAGCAAGATGGCTTTGTGGAAATAGGTTTCGGAGCCACTGGCTTGGTCGTCTCCGAGGAGAACCTAGCCGCGATAGTTGATCCCTTCGTATCAGCAGGTGGGCCCAGCAACCTGGGGATGTTTGTGAGCAAGAGGCTTGTCGAGAGGCATGGAGGGACCATTGGGGTAAGAAGCCTGGCACGGGAAAGGACAATGCTCACCGTCAGGTTGCCCCTGCCAAGCGAAGGAACGACGAAACACGAACAAGAAACGGAACCACAGTAAACCTACCTGCAAGTGACTACTACCTGCGGCTGCGGAGGACTTCGACTGGCAAGTACACTTGGGACGATGAGGGCCTTGTGAGGCGGGTTTCATACCAGCACAACCAGCCCTATGGTTGCCCGGTAGGGACAGTGATAACAGAATAGAGGTCGCGAGCGAAAAGGCAAACCCATCGAGAGGTGGGGGCGCAAAGCCACGGGTCCTCCGCTCAACGGAGCAAGGATAGCCGGGTTGCCGACTCAACGAGAGTTGTGTTAGCAACCCGGCTTTGTGTTTTGGGAAGGTACACTAGACACAAGACAGAGGTGTAATGATTAGGAACAAGTTTTGGATTAAGGTGATTGCTGTATTGTTAGCTGTACTGATATGGTTTTCGCCGCTGCTTCCGGGTGGCGTCGAGACCGCCTATGCTTTCACCCCACCGACGCTTGACGGCCGACTGGACGACGTCTACCTCCAGTACGGCGCCATCACCCGTTATAAGGATACTAACACCCACACGCCCACGAGCCAGCCCGACGTGGCGGGTGCCTACCTCTACATCCTGGAAGATGAAGACTACGTCTACGTCTTCTATCACCAGGACATGTACTATGCCAACGACAACTCGTATGGAGTGAACTCCATTCACTGGGAGGCCAAGGGGAACGGGATACGCAACTTCGGGGACATCGAGGAGAGTGACATGGGCGAGTTCACCTTCGAGGATGCCCAGG
>JACKQG010004096.1_pt1 | contig 17157 bp, 15 predicted proteins | sample 8237621 | NCBI WGS metagenome assembly JACKQG01 (sample SAMN15677084, study PRJNA649215) | marine metagenome | biome: marine; feature: Black Sea; material: saline water; isolation source: suspended particulate matter (SPM) from the Black Sea western gyre | collected 2013-06-09/2013-06-10 | depth...
AATATCTCCATCGCCACGAAACCAAAGACCTGCTGCGGTTTCTGACCTGCGGGTCAGTGGATGACGGCAAATCGACTCTGATCGGGCGGCTGCTTTACGACAGCCACATGATTTATGAGGACCAGCTCGAAAAAGTAATGAAAGATTCGAAGGTGTACGGCACCACGGATGAAAGTTTCGACCCGGCGCTGCTGACAGACGGGCTGAAGGCCGAGCGTGAGCAGGGAATCACCATTGATGTGGCCTACCGCTATTTCTCAACCGATAAGCGCAAGTTCATCATCGCAGATTGCCCCGGTCACGAGCAGTACACCCGTAATATGGCGACCGGTGCATCGAACTGTAACCTTGCGGTGATCCTGATTGACGCGCGTTACGGGGTCATCAAACAGACCAAGCGGCACAGCTTCATCTGCTCGCTGCTCGGCATCAAGCACGTCATTGTGGCAGTCAACAAAATGGACCTCATGGGCTGGTCGCAGAAACGCTACGACAAAATCGTCGACGAGTACAACGGGTTCGTTTCGCGGTTGAACTTCTCCGACATTCATTTTATTCCGATGTCCGCCCTCAAAGGCGATAACGTGGTTGATCACAGCAAAAACCTGGACTGGTACGACGGGCCGACTTTCCTGCACCATTTGGAAAACGTCAATATTTCGACCGACCGCAACCTGATCGATATGCGCCTGCCGGTGCAGTATGTCTTGCGTCCGAATCTGGACTTCCGCGGGTTCAGTGGAACGATGGCTTCCGGCGTGGTGCGCGTCGGCGACAAAGTCGCCAGCCTGCCGTCGCGTCAGGAATCCAAAATTAAAGCGATCTATGGCCCGGACGGTGCGCTTGATGAGGCCTTCGCTCCGATGGCTGTCACGGTGACGCTTGAAGATGAGATTGATGTGTCGCGCGGCAACATGCTGGTTCCGGTTAAAAACATCCCGCATGTCGGCAACGAATTTGAAGCCATGGTGGTTTGGATGCATGAGGATGCGGCCAAGGCTGGTCGGAGCTATCTGATCAAACACACCTCCAGCATGGTGCCGGGCGTTCTCTCCAGCGTTCGCTACAAGGTGGACGTCAACACGATGCGGCGGGCTGATGCCGCCGATGTGGAAGGCAGAACGTTGGATGTAGAAAGTGAAACATCTCACATCCCACATCCCACATCCCACAACAATTCAGATGAAGCTTCGCTTCAACTGAATGAGATTGGTCGCTGCCACATCATATTGCACCGTCCGATTGCCTTTGATCCCTATGATAAGAACCGCACCACCGGTGCGTTTATCATTGTTGACCGCATGAGCAATATCACAATCGGTGCCGGCATGATTGTCGACCGGATTGTGGCAAAAGATAAATCCGCCGCACCGGTCAGCAAAAACATTGTCAAAAGCGATAGTTTCGTCAGCGATGAGGAGCGTCACGAGTTGCTGAATCAGCAGGGTGCGACGCTTTGGCTAACCGGCCTGAGCGGCTCTGGAAAATCCACCATTGCCCGCCAGCTTGAGCGCGAGCTGATTGATATGGGCCACGCCTGCTACATTCTGGATGGGGACAATGTGCGCCACGGCCTCAACCGCGACCTCGGCTTCTCCGTCGAAGACCGGACTGAAAACATCCGCCGCATCGCAGAGGTGGCGCATCTGTTTAACGATGCCGGCATCATTGTGATCACCGCGTTTATTTCGCCAACCATTCAGGACCGTGCGAGTGCACGCGAGGTGATTGGTGACGGATTTGTAGAGGTGTTTGTCGACACGCCGCTGGATGTCTGTGAACAACGCGACCCCAAAGGGCTCTACAAAAAAGCGCGGGCCGGAGAAATTCAGCAGTTTACCGGCATCACAGCCCCTTACGAGGCGCCGGCAACCCCGGAGATCGTCTTGACGACCGCTGATATGCCGGTGGAAGTTTCGGTGGACGTAATTGTCGCCAAGTTGCGGGAAGACGGAATCATAGGATAGGGGCCGTTTAAATTTATCCCGCTGTAAGCGGGATCGTTGAAACCGTTCAAGACGTTGGAAATCGGAACGGCTTGATGAGACTATACAACGTTATCTGTTTTTAATGTTTAACGACTTTAACGAGGCGCAATGCGCCATTTTAACGAGCCCGTAGGGCGTTTTAACGGAGATCATTATGAAAAAAGCACTTATTACCGGGATTACCGGACAGGATGGATCGTACCTTGCCGAGCTGTTGCTCGATAAAGGGTATGAAGTGCACGGCATTATTCGCCGTGCGAGCTCATTTAATACCGACCGCATTGACCATCTTTATAAAGATCGGCACGAATCCGGTGTAAAAATGTTCCTGCATTACGGGGATCTGACCGATTCCAGTAACCTCAATCGGCTGATCGAAAAAATCCATCCGTCGGAAATCTACAACCTCGGTGCGCAGTCGCATGTGCAGGTTTCGTTTGAGGTTCCGGAATACACCGCCGAAGTGGACGGCATTGGAACGCTTCGCCTGCTCGACGCCATTCGTGAAACCGGTGTGGATTGCCGCTTCTATCAGGCCTCCACATCGGAGCTGTACGGAAAAGTGCAGGAAGTGCCGCAGACGGAAACCACACCTTTTTATCCTCGTTCGCCGTATGGTGTCGCAAAGCAGTACGCCTATTGGATTGTGAAGAATTATCGCGAGTCGTACGGCCTGCATGCCAGCAACGGGATTCTTTTTAATCACGAATCACCTCGCCGCGGCGAAACCTTCGTGACGCGGAAAATCACGATGGCGGTCGCCCGCATCTCGCGCGGACTGCAGGACTGCCTCTACATGGGGAATATCGAGGCGTTTCGCGACTGGGGCTACGCCCCCGATTACGTGCAGATGATGTGGATGATGCTTCAGCAGGACACACCGGACGATTACGTCGTTGCCACCAACGAAATGCACACGGTTCGTGAATTCATCGAAAAATCATTTGGGCATGCCGGCATCGAAATCGCCTGGGAAGGCGAGGGCGTTGACGAGGTCGGCAAAAACAGCGCGACCGGCGATGTGGTTGTGCGAATGGATGAACGCTACTACCGCCCCTGCGAAGTGGAACAGCTGCTCGGCAATCCTGCTAAAGCCAAGGCGCAGCTCGGCTGGGAGCCGACCGTCAAATTTGAAGAACTCGTCAAAATTATGACCGATGGTGACCTGAAAATTCTGGACGGCGCCCCTTATTCCAAAGGATTCTAACATGAACAAAGATTCCAAAATTTATGTGGCCGGACATCTGGGCCTGGTCGGAGGCGGCATCTGGCGCGCGTTTGAGCGGCATGGATATACTAACTTGATCGGACGATCTATCGACGAGATGGATCTGATGAATCAACAGCAGGTCGAAGAGTTTTTCGCCAGTGAAAAACCGGAAGTTGTCGTGCTGGTGGCCGCTAAAGTCGGCGGCATTTATGCCAACGACACCTACCGCGGACAGTTCATTTACGAAAACATCATGATCGAAATGAATGTCATTCACGCAGCGTACAAACATGGCGTGAAGAAACTGCTCTTTCTCGGATCAAGCTGCATCTATCCCAAGCTGGCGGAACAACCGCTTAAGGAAGAATCGTTGCTGACCGGGCCGCTCGAGCCGACTAATGAACCGTATGCCATTGCAAAAATCGCCGGGATTCGGTTGTGCGATGCCTACAACCGCCAGTACGGCACCAATTTCATCTCCGCCATGCCGACTAACATGTATGGCCCCGGCGACAACTACCACCCGGAGAACTCGCACGTCCTGCCTGCATTGATCCGCAAGATGCACCTCGCGAAATTGCTGGAGCGCGGCGATTTCGAAGAACTCACCCGCATCTGCAAGCACGAGCAGAGGTCAGAAGTCAAAGGTCAGATGTCAGAAGACGAGATAGTGGAGTGGCTTGGTAAAAGCGGTGTCTCTGTGACCTCTGATCTCCGGTCTCTGATCTCTGATTCCTGTCCTCCGACCTCTGGGACGCGCAGCGTCACCCTCGCGTGCTGGGGAACCGGTTCGCCGCTGCGCGAATTTCTCTATAGCGATGATCTGGCTGAGGCCTGTGTATTCCTTGTCGAGAACGGAGAGTACAAAGACATGGCCTTTACGGATGAGTCCGGCACCGTGCAGTCGCACATCAATGTTGGTTCAGGCCGCGAAGTCACCATTAAAGAATTGGCGGAAACCGTCAAAGAGGTGATCGGATTCAACGGCGAGATTGAGTGGGACAGCACCAAGCCCGACGGCACACCGCGCAAGCTGATGGACTCCTCCCGCATCAATGCGCTCGGCTGGAAACCTCAGGTTGAGCTGCGCGAAGGAATCGCGCGGGCTTATCAGGATTTTCTCTCTAGGGTGGGATAATTTTTTTACAACCGCTCACGCTAGAGGGAGACAGAGGGATAGAGAGTTGAGAGCTTTTCGATTGCAATGAAAAGACCAGTAGGATTTGAAATAAACGGTGTGATCACAGACCACAGCCCTGTTAAAAGAGGGCATGATTGGGAGTTGGCTCTTCATTTTTAAACACGGTTAAAAATAACGGACTTGCTCTAAATCTGTCGGTTTGTTTCCTCTTACTCGGAGGTTGCTCTGACGGATTCTAGTGAGCTTGCGAGCGGGTGTGGAAAATCTAATGGAGATGAATATGGATGCAGAAAGAGCTCTGCCGGAGAAAATTATCGGTGCAGCCATGGAAGTGCATAATTACTGGGGACCCGGTTTGATCGAGAGCATCTACGAAAAAAGCTTGGCTCATGAACTGAGCCTTCAGGATGTTGAGGTGAGGCGGCAGGTCCGATTGGATTTGAAATACAAAGATCTGGTGCTGGATGACGAATTTGTCCTTGATCTGATCGTTGACGGGAAGGTGATTGTTGAGTTGAAGGCGGTTAAGGAACTCGCCCCGATCCATGAAGCCCAGCTGATGACCTATATGAAGCTGACGAGCTGCAAGCTGGGATTGCTCATCAATTTTAATGTCTTGAAGTTGAAAGACGGGATTCGGCGGCTTTCTCTGTCGTAGTTTTTACAACCGCTCACGCTAGAGGGGCCCCGAGGGGGTGAAAAATCGGTTCGTCTGTTTTCCCCGGAGGTTCTCTGTTTTCCTCGGATGTTTGCTCAAGTGAGCTTGCGAACGGTTGTGGAAAAGGGATGTTCAAACATTTCTCGAAATTCTTCTCCGTCTCCTTCATGTTCTCTGTGTGAAAAAAATGAAAAAAACAATCATCATCGGCTGTAACGGCCAACTCGGTACGGACTGCATGCAGGTGCTGGATGGGGCGGACGGAATTGATTTCCCGGAAATTGATATTGCTGACCGGTTCCAATGTTTGGAAAAACTGGATGCGTTGCGCCCAGCGGTTATTGTGAACTGCGCGGCGTATACGGCGGTGGACGCCTGCGAAAGTGATCCGGCCTGCTGGAAAGTGAATGCGGATGGGCCGAAGCATCTGGCGGAATGGGCGGCGGCTAATCAGGCTTTTTTAGTCCATGTTTCGACGGATTATGTATTCAGTGGAGACAAGCCGCTGTTCGAGGCGTCTGTTGAAACTGATGTGACGGGCCCGGTTTCCGAATATGGGAAATCGAAGCTGGCGGGCGAACAGGCGGTTTTGGAAAGCGGCGCATCGGCAGCGATTCTACGCACGGCCTGGCTTTACGGAGCCAACGGGAAAAACTTTTTAAAAACGATGCTGCGGCTGACGCTGCAGAACCCGGGCAGGGAGTTCAAGGTGGTGAATGATCAGTTTGGCTCGCCGACCTGGTCGCATACGCTGGCGCGGCAGATTGCGGCGGTGAGTGAAGCGCGAGCAACCGGCATTTTTCACGCAACCTCAGAGGGACATTGCAGCTGGTATGACTTGGCCTGTGCATTTCTGGAAGAGATGGGCGTTGAGCATCACTTCGCCCCATGTTTATCTAAGGAATATCCAACACCCGCTAAACGTCCGGTCAACTCGATTTTAGAAAACGCCCGCGCGAAACAGCTGGGGATGAATCAGTTCGCCGATTGGAAAAAGGAGCTCCAGATGTTTGTGACACAGTGCGGAGATTTTGTTTTAAAGGAGGTTGAGGTTATATGAAAAAAGTACTCGTAACAGGCGGTGCAGGTTTTATTGGTTCCGCAGTATGTCGTTATCTGGTGAAGGAGAAGGGCGTTAGCGTTCTCAATGTGGACAAGCTGACCTACGCGGGGAATACCGAATCACTTAAAGAGATTGCAGACAGTCCTCTCTACCAGTTTGTACAAGCGGATATCTGTGACCGGCAGACAATGTCTGCACTTTTTAATGACTATACGCCCGATGCGGTCATGCACCTTGCTGCGGAATCCCATGTGGATCGGTCGATTGATGGACCATCCGCATTTATCGAAACCAATATCGTCGGCACCTACATTATGCTCGAAGCGGCGAGAGAGTATTGGTCGTCGCTACCGTCTTCCACATCCGACATCCCACATTCTACATCCCACACCAGAAGTCAGTTGCCACTAGCAACTGACTTCCGCTTCCACCACATTTCGACCGATGAAGTCTATGGTTCGCTCGGTGAGACCGGCTTGTTTGAAGAAACCACTCCGTACGATCCTCGTTCTCCGTATTCTGCCAGTAAAGCTTCCAGCGATCATCTGGTGATGGCATGGCATCATACCTACGGCCTGCCGGTCGTGATCACCAACTGCTCAAATAACTACGGACCGTACCATTTCCCGGAAAAACTGATTCCGCTGGTCATTTTGAACGCACTGGATCAAAAGCCGCTTCCGATTTATGGAAAGGGCGATCAGATTCGCGACTGGCTTTATGTGGATGATCACGCCCGCGCTCTGGTGACTGCTGTTGAAAAAGGAGTGCCCGGTGAGACGTACAACGTCGGCGGGCGCAATGAGAAGACCAACCTCGAAGTCGTCGAGACAATCTGCGCGATTTTGGATGAGCTTCGGCCGCTGGGCGAAAGTTGTAGAAAGCCGGAAGTCGGAAGTGGGACGTGTGAACAGCCACATTCTACATCCAACATTCAACATCCTACATCGACGAAGGGGATTAAATCCTACCAGGATTTGATCACCTTCGTCACCGACCGCCCGGGTCACGACATGCGTTATGCAATTGACGCGACGAAGTTAGAGACAGAGCTCGGATGGAAGGCTCAGGAGAACTTTGACACCGGCATCCGCAAAACCGTTCAGTGGTACCTAGACAATGCGTGGTGGTGGAAGCCCATCCGTGAAGGTCGCTATTCGGGGGAGCGATTAGGCAAAGCCTAATCCAGAGGTCCGAGATTAAATGTTAGAGGACGGCGGGCAGAGGGAAAAGAATTTTTACCACCCGCTGCGCTAGAGGAAGTCAGAGGGGGTCAGAGAATCAAGAGAAGCGGCTGTTCCGGAATAAACGGAGCTCTGTTGCACAGAGCGGCCCTGCGCGCAGGGCTTGGTTGAACGGGCAGAGTTTGACAGCAAGCGCGTTTGCGTAAGAACTCTTCCCATTAAACCCGACCCGTTTATTCCCTTTCCCAACGGCGGAGGAGAGATTTGCGATTAGAAAATATTCCGTTGTTCTCTGACTTACTCGGCTGTCGCTCTAGTGAACGCAGTGAACGGGTGGTCAAAAAATATTTTGTGACTTTTGGTGTTTCTTGTGGCCATAAATCTCTTCCGTTTGTTCCTTTTAACACAGTGAGTCGGTGGCTTTGATTAGAGAGAATTAGTGAAGATCAGTGGTTAAAATATCTCCGTTGACTTTGTTTTCTCTGTGTAAGAAATCAGTATCGACTTCAACGATTTTAACGAGCTCGGCAGGGCGGTTTAACGAGCGAAAGCGGTTGAACGATTGTTTTGCTGAAAGCAAAGAAAGTGAGGAATGAAATGACGAAACGTAAGGGCATAATTCTAGCGGGCGGATCTGGAACGCGGCTGCATCCGTTGACCAAAGTGGTCAGCAAGCAGATGCTTCCGGTTTACGATAAACCGATGATCTATTATCCGCTCTCCGTCCTCATGCTGGCGGGGATTCGCGAAATTTTGATCATCAGCACGCCGCATGACCTGCCGCTGTTCCGGCAGTTGCTCGGAACCGGCGAGCAGTGGGGCGTTTCGTTCAGCTATGCGGAGCAACCCAAGCCCGACGGGCTGGCGCAGGCCTTCCTGATCGGCGAAGAATTCATCAACGGCGACCCGAGCTGTCTGATTCTGGGCGACAATATTTTTTATGGCCATGGGTTTACGAAAACCCTGAAAAGTGCCGATGAGCGAACAAGCGGCGGAACCGTCTTCGCCTATCCGGTGCTCGATCCTGAGCGCTATGGGGTTGTGGAATTCGATGAAACCGGGAAGGTGCTCTCGATCGAAGAAAAACCCGCCAAGCCGAAATCGAACTATGCCGTTCCGGGGCTCTATTTTTACGACAACCGTGTTGTCGACTTGGTTAAAGAGCAGAGGCCTTCAGCGCGCGGCGAGTTGGAAATCACCTGCTTGAACCAGCGCTATCTGGAAATGGGCGAGCTACAGGTGGAGACGCTCGGGCGCGGATTCGCCTGGCTCGACACCGGCACCCATGATTCGCTGCTCGAAGCGGGGTCGTTTGTGGAAACTCTCGAAAAACGGCAGGGGCTCAAAATTGCCTGTGTTGAAGAGATTGCCTGGAACAAAGGGTTTATCGACTCCGAGCAAATGGAAAAACTGGGTCAGGAATTGTCGAAAAACGGGTATGGGGAGTATCTGCTTCGGCTCTTAGCCGAGCAGTAAATTGTGAGTTGTAAACTGTAGAATGTGAGATGTGATTTTCACCACCCACTCGCAGGCTCGTTAGAGGAAACAGCCGAGGGGCTCCGAGGGGAGAGTTCTTGACCGGATTACAGGATCCTCAGGATGTTAATAAACGGCGCCCCGGCTCGCTGGGGCAGCCCTTCATGGAAGGGCTTGATTTTAAGTGGAGAACTCAACCGAAAATAGATTTTCATATGAACTCTCTGCTTCAAATCGATTCCTTTTATTCTTCTTTTCTTAATCATTTTGCTCCTAATTATTTTACCAGTATTTCCCGTTATTCTCTGACATCCTCTGAAGTCTGCTCTAGTGAATGGAATGAACGGGTGGTGAAAAAACATTTTGTGTCTTTTTGTGTTTCTTGTGGCTAAAGGAAAGTGGTTCTAGATATGGAAGTTATCTCTCTCGAAATACCTGACGTAAAACTCGTGAAACCCCGCGTCTTTAAAGACGACCGTGGGTTCTTCACGCAGACCTACCACTATGACCAGTACCGCGAAGCGGGCATACCTGTGCGCTTTGTGCAGGACAACTGGTCGCGCTCGACGAAGGGCGTTTTGCGTGGACTGCATTATCAGCTCGAACATGCGCAGGACAAACTCGTCTCCGTCATTCGCGGCGAGGTGTTTGATGTTGCTGTCGATATCCGCAAAGGCTCTCCAACCTTTGGAAAATGGGTCGGAGCAATCCTGTCAGAAGAGAACAAACATCAGCTCTTTGTTCCCAAAGGCTTTGCGCATGGATTTTGTGTACTGAGCGACGAAGTCGACTTCGTCTACAAGTGCAGCGACTTCTTCACCCCCGGCGATGAATACGGTATTCGGTGGAATGATCCGGACATCGGAATCGACTGGCCAATGAAAAACGTGATCCTTGCCGACAAGGATCTTAAGGCTCCGCACCTGAAAGATGTTCCGACAGAGCACCTGCCGACTTATGTAAGATGGTTGCGCGATTGACGATTTACACAAATTGACGTGATCGTATTCACGTAGATTCATATAAAAACGTGAATGTCTGGATTGCTTCTGTTGGGTTGAAGATTGCTTCCAGGATAACTCAGCAGTAGATTGAACCCATGAATTCATCAGAGACACAACCTGCTTCCGAGATTGCGGCCCGAGCCAAAGCAGCCCTCTGCGATGAGCCGGGATTGAAGTTGGCGATCCTTTATGGTTCCGCTGCGACCGGAAAAATGCGGGCGGATAGTGATGTGGACATCGCGCTTCTTTTTGACCAGCCGTTGAATGCGGAGAAAAAAATGGAGCTGATGTCGCGACTGGAGAGCGAGTTGCAGCGAGATGTGGATTTGGTCGACTTATTTAATCTGAGCGGAACGATTTTGAAGCAGGTTTTGAGTAAGGGCCGGGTGCTGATTCAAACGAAGCCGAGAGCGCTGGCCAAGCTGACTCAGAGAATGATTTATAATCAGGCGGATATGATGCCTTATGTTTCGCGAACTCTGATCGAAAGACAGCGGAGGTTTATCCATGGATAAAGATGTCGTGTTGAACAAACTGGAAAGTCTCCGGCGCTGTCTCCAGCGAATACAGGATAAAACACCGGCGTCCGCTGAACTTTTAAGCGAAGATTATGATTTGCAGGACATCATTGCGCTCAATCTGGAACGCGCCATACAGACCTGTGTTGATATCGGGTTGCACATTATTAGCGATTTGGAAGTTCCGGTTCCCGAAACGATGGCGCAGACCTTTGATGTTTTGAAGAAGGCCGGGTGTCTGGATGCCGCAACCGCCGAACGAATGGCTAAGTCGGTTGGATTCAGGAACACCGCCGTACATGCTTATCAGGAGATCGATTGGGACATTGTCTATTGCATCATCACAGAGCATCAGGACGACTTCCGCGAGTTTGCGCGGCAAATTATGAAGATGGACGGCTGAGGTCTGACTCGGGAGGATTGGGATCGGAGCCATCCTGTCAGAAGAGAACAAACATCAGCTCTTTGTTCCCAAAGGCTTTGCGCATGGATTTTGTGTACTGAGCGACGAAGTCGACTTCGTCTACAAATGCAGCGACTTTTTCACCCCCGGCGACGAATACGGCATTTATTGGAACGACCCGGACGTCGGAATCGACTGGCCCGGCACCGATTTTTGTGTCGCCGAAAAAGACTGGAAGGCCCCGCTCCTGAAAAATGTACCCGTGAATTGCCTGTCAGTCTTCTGATCTTCAGACTCCAGCTGTTCCGACATTGCAAAAAGTTCTAAAAGATTGTCCCGCAGAAAGTTTTGTTCAATGGACTTGGGGGAATAGTTCCGGTCAATTTTTAACTTTTATCGATACACCAGATTTTTTATGCATAAAACAGTAATCCAGATTTTGAAAAATATGCTCACTGGCTGGGGCGCGGTAGGGCTTCAGGCCGCGATTGGGCTGTTTATGGTCCCTTTCTTGCTCGGGCAACTGGGCAGGGACGGCTATGGGGTTATCGGGATACTGATGTCCGTGATCGGCTTTGCTGAAATAGCTGATCTGGGATTACGCTCGGCCTTGAACCGGGAGTTGTCTGAAATGGTGGCTCTTCAAGATAAGGCGGGGTTTCAGCGCTTATCTTCGTCGGCACTGGTTTTGTATATTGGAATTGCCTTATTGATTGGCGGGGTGGGGGCCGCCTTCGCACCCGCCTTGTGTTCCCTGTTTAACGTGAATGACGAGTATGTGGGGCTTATGACGCTCCTGTTGCGCACCTATGCGCCATTGACGGTGCTGATTTCTTTTGTGACGCCCGTATTTACGGCGGGTATCAGCAGTTTTATGCGCTACGATGTGCAGAACAACATTTCGATGTTTGCGCAGCTTTGCATCAGCTTGATGCTGTTTATCTGCCTGACGGTGTTCGATGTAAATCCGCTGATTATTTGGTGTGCGGTGATGGTGCTGGGTGCGGTGATTCGGCTGGGCGTGATGGGATTGTTTTATCGCAAGATTTGTTATGGCGGGGTTTTGGGGATGCGCCATATTTATTGGGGGAGTCTGCTTCCGCTTTTTAAGTTGGGCGGAAGCATGTATGTGCTGCAGCTGACGCAGATGCTGGCGCAGCGGATGGATCCTCTGATTATTTCCCGCTATCTGGGGCTGGGCGGAGTGGCGCTGTATCAGGCGGGCTCCCGGTTGCCGCAGATGGTTAGCCCGATTGTGTTGGCAGCGGTGAATCAATTGACGCCATTGACCACCAAATATCATGTGGGTGATAACTGGGATCGCGAACAGCAGATCCTTATTCTGGGCACCAAGTATACACTGTATTTGGGTGCGTTTTTCTCGGCGGCAATGATTCTTTTTGCCGATTCGTTCTGTCGTCTCTGGCTGTTCGACAAGTTGGGAGAGGACGTCAAAACAGTGTCGCTGGTGCTCAAAATGTGGGCGGTTGCCAACCTGTTTAATTATGCTGGGGGCGCACATTGGCCCATTCTGTTGGGTAAGAAGAGGATGAAGTTCGCGGTTTGGTTGAATGTACCAACGGCGATATTTAATGTCATTCTTTCTGTTTTTCTCGTGGGTTATACGGAGCTCGGAATAGTGGGTGTATTAGTTGGAACGGTGATTTCTGAGTGTATACGTCGTCCGATCGCGGCAGTTTACGTATCCAAGTTGGTAGGGGTTCCTTTTTGGAGATATGTTGCGAAGGCGTACATGTTTCCTGTGAGTTATGCTGCTCTGCTTTTGGTAACAGGATGGTGGTCGGTCGGTCAGCATCAGGTAGTTAGCTGGAGTCAGTTGCTAGCGTATGGAGCTGTGTATTGCTTGCTGGCACTTGGGGCAATTTTATTCTTCGAGCACAAAATAGTTTTAAGCAGTCTTAATGCTGGGTTTAGGAGAAGTGCATGATGGAGAAAAGTACGGTAATGAAGCTCAATAACAGGGTTGAGATGCCTTCCTTGGGGCTGGGGACTTGGCCAATGAAACGGGTGTTGTATAAAGTTGTTCCTTTGGCGTTTTTGGCAGGATACCGAGCCTTTGATACTTCATCTGCATATGGCAATGAGCATTATTTAGGGCGAGTGCTCAAATTTTTCCCGCGGAAATCGGTTTTTATGACTAGCAAATTAAGCAATTCGGCCCAGCGCACCGGGGATGTAAGAAGGGCGTTAATACAATCACTAACGGCGTTAAAAACGGACTATCTCGATTTGTATTTGATGCACTGGCCCAATCCAGACACTTATTTGGGCTCATGGCGGCAAATGGAGGCGTTGTATAAAGAGGGGCTGGTAAAGGCGATAGGCGTCTGTAACTTCCATGAGCATCATTTCGAGAAATTATTTGAAATTGCGTCGGTTGTCCCTGTGATCAATCAGGTGGAGTTGCACCCTCTTTTGACGCAGAAGCCGTTGGTGGATTATTGCTCGAAAAAAGGAATCGCAATGGAGGCGTATAGTCCGCTTGCGAGAATGGACCCACGGTTAATCAATCATCCTGTGTTGGTTAAGCTCGGTGTGAAATACAAAAAAACCGTTCCGCAAGTGGTGCTCCGATGGATTGTTCAGTCGGGTTATTGTACCTGCCCGAAAAGTTCCAGCTTCAAGCGAATTCGCCAAAACATGGATATTTTTGATTTTGAGTTAACTGATGATGACATGCGAAAGATCGCTGGGATAAATGAAAATTATCGCGTTCGGCACAATCCGGATACCGCGGATTTCAGTAAGCTGTAAAAAGGAATGGGTATGAAACGGTTTTTGCGAAGAGGTTGTTGCTTCAGGATCAATTGGTTTCAGTTTGTCTGGTTGAATTTTTTTACCAAAACGGTTGAGCGCAAAAAAGGCGCATATGTGGTGCCGTATTGGGGGGCGCGTATAAAAATTGACCGCACTGCGCGGATTCGACTGGAAGGGGATCTGGTTCTAAATTTTTCCCCGCTAACGGGAGGCGAAACGTATCTTTTGCTGGAAGCGGGGGCAACGTTGAGTGTCTTGAGTCACTTCAAGGCTTACTATAACTGCGATATTGCTGTTTACAAGAATGCGACAATGGTTCTGGGCGGCGGCTATATGAATGCCGGCAGTCAGCTCCGCTGCTCAAAATCAATTACGGTTGGTAAGGGCGCAACAATTGCTCGGCAGGTCATCGTGATAGACAGCGATTCTCATCAGCTCCTTGATAATAAGCATGTTGTGGATCAGATGGTCTCTGTCGGGGACCATGTTTGGTTAGGAACTCGAACAATGGTGCTTAAAGGCGTGACGATCGGCGAGGGGGCCATTGTGGCGGCTGGGGCAGTCGTGACCAAAGACGTCGCGGCAAAAACCATTGTTGCCGGAATTCCCGCAAAGTGCGTCCGCGAAAATGTTGAGTGGAAATAGAATGAATCGTTTGGTTATTACAGATAAGGCGAATTGCACAGGGTGCGGCGCTTGTCAGAATATCTGCCCGTGTGACGCGATTTCAATGCAGTGGGATGAGGAAGGATTTCCTTATCCGCTGATAAATGAGCGATGCATTGATTGCGGACAATGCATACAGGTATGTCCGTTAATTAATCCGTTGCCGACATATGGGGAGTCGCTCGAAGACGCGACTGTGTATGCGGCGTGGAGTAATGATGAAGAGCGCCGTATTCAGAGTACATCCGGCGGACTGTTCAGTGAGCTGGCTCTTTCGGTATATGAGACGGGCGGTGTGGTGGTCGGCGCGGTTTATGATGAAGCGTTTATGATTCATCACATGGTCTCGGAGAGAGCGGAGGATTTAGGTCGCTTGCGCCAATCGAAGTATGCACAGAGTGATATTCGCTTGGTGTTCCGTGAAATTAAACAGTTTTTGGCGCAAGACCGATCCGTGTTGTTTTGCGGTACGCCTTGTCAGGCGGCCGGGTTGCGGGCGTATTTGGGCGGGGTGCCTGAAAAGCTTCTGCTCTGCGACTTTATCTGCCGTGGAATTAATTCTCCCAAGGCTTATGCCGCCTATTTGAAGATGCTTGAACAGCGACACGGGGCGAAGGTCGTTAAGGTACAGTTTAAAAACAAGGACAAGGGCTGGAACCAATTTCACACCAAGGTGACGTTTGGGAATGGTTCAGTGCATCATCAGGATCGCAACACCGATCCTTTTATGCAGGCGTATCTGCGGTATAACCTTGTTATTCGTCCATGCTGTCACATTTGTAAATTTAAAGAAGACCACCGCAATGTGGATTTGAGCCTCGGCGATTTTTGGGGTGTTGGAAAACACGCTTCTGAGCTGGATGAGAACAAGGGCACTTCCGTTGTTCTTGCCAATACGAAAAAAGGAAAGCGAGCCGTTGAGGCACTTGATGCCCGCGTAACGTCGAGGGTGATGAGTATCGAACAGGTTTACGGCGGGAATATCTGTTTGCGGCAAAGTGTTGTCGCCGGAAATAACCGAGGCAGGTTTTTGGCCGAGCTGGATCAGGCAGGATTTAAAAAAGCGATGCAGCGTTATGGTCGCCCTCCCTTCATCACGCATTGTTTCAGTTTGGTGAAACAGGCAGCGAAGAAGGTTTGTTGTTGGATAGGGAAATCATGAAGATCGGCATCTTAAATTTACAGTATACGCGGTTTAATTATGGCGCGGTGCTTCAGGCTGCGGCTCTGGAAGATTTCATTCGTAAGAACGTTGCATGTGAAGTGGAGCATATTAACTACATACCGCCGAAGGCTCCGCAACCAAAGATAAGTTTAATGACTCGCTTGCGATGGAAGGGCATCGGGTTGCTGAGACGTCTCTCGATAATAAAAGAAACTCGTCCGCAGGTTTGTGTGATGGCTGTGAAAAATGCGGAGGTGTTTGAGATATTTCGTCAAGAGTGGCTCACGCGGACAAAGGCCTTGTGCGGCTTGAGTGAGTTGGAAGAGGCTTCAAAGCATTATGATGCGGTTGTCGTCGGTAGTGATCAGGTGTGGCGTTTGGCTTATACTTCCCACACATTTCCCGCATTTTTTCTCTCATTTTTACCGGATCGGTGCCGACGAATTGCCTATGCCGCGAGTTTCGGAACAGATCAGTGGGAGGGGGATGATGTCGTGACGGCGGTCGCTGCCGCTTGTCTGAAGAAATTCAGAGCGGTCTCCGTACGTGAAAAAAGCGGAATGGATATATGCCGGGATAAGTTCGGGATAGCGGCCACGCATGTTCTGGATCCAGCCCTATTGGTTGGCCGCAGTTTTTTCGACTCGATTATCGATAAGGCTGACCCTGAAATTAAAGCATCAGATTTTGTTTATTATAAATTGCGTGGCGGGATGTGCGGGTTTAATGACGTGCAAAAGCTGATTGCGGGGTTGGGGCATTCAATCGAGGACATTTATTATGGCAGCGCAACCTCGTCTTCAGGAGAAACAACGCATTACTATCACCCTGTGGCTTCGTGGTTAGGCAAGCTTCGGGCGTGTAAAAAGATGTTGGTGACCGATTCGTTTCATGGGATTTGCTTCGCAATACTGTTTGAAAAAGATTTCATTTGGATTCCGAATCCAGGTGCCGGTACCAGTCGTTTAGAGAGTTTGCTGGGATTGTTGGGGTTAGAGGATCGCAAGTGCACAAATTTTGCGAAGATGCAACGCATGGTCAAGTCTGAAAGTCGCATTGACTATGTGCAAGTAAGTGCGCAATTGGCCACATTGCGCAACGATTCAGAGCGCTTCTTGTTGAGCGCTCTAAAAAAACAAGGGATTTATGAAAATAGCGTTTGTAACGACGGCTGACCCGTTTGATGTTTTTGCGTGGTCGGGTACGGTTTCGTATATGTACCAAGCGCTGAAAGCGGCTGGGCATGAGATGATCCCGGTTGGGAATCTGAAGAACCCGTATGTGTTACCAATAAAAATTATTCGGAAGTTAATTAAGATATTCTCGGGGAAAGTATATTTAGGTGAACGAGAGTCATTAGTTTTAAAAAGTTACGCGCGCCAGATTAAGCGTCGGTTAAGGGGGGGAGATTATGATATTATATTCTCTCATTTGCCGATCCCCATTGCTGAGCTAAGAACATCCAAGCCCATCTTCTTTTTTGCGGATGCAAATTTTGCTGAAATGATTGGTTTTTATGATAGTTTTTCTGGGTTGAGCAAGAGGACTATTTCTTTAGGAATCAGGCATGATAAGCTAGCGCTTGCTCGCTCGAAATTGGGGATTTATTCGTCAGAATGGGCGGCCGAGACTGCCTGTGCAAATTATGGAGTTGGGAATGATCGCGTAGCAGTCGTGCCTCTTGGTGCAAATATTGAGTGTAATCGGACCCAGAAGGATATTGATGAGATTATCCGCAATAAAAGTCGTGGTTCTTGTGAGTTGTTGTTGCTTGGAGTCAATTGGGTGCGCAAAGGGGGCGATCTAGCGGTTGCTGTCGCAGAGGAGTTGAACCGTCGAGGGATTGAAACGATTTTGCATGTGGTAGGTTGTCAGCCGAACAAGCCGGTGCCGGATTTCGTAA
>JACKQG010004098.1_pt1 | contig 17149 bp, 9 predicted proteins | sample 8237621 | NCBI WGS metagenome assembly JACKQG01 (sample SAMN15677084, study PRJNA649215) | marine metagenome | biome: marine; feature: Black Sea; material: saline water; isolation source: suspended particulate matter (SPM) from the Black Sea western gyre | collected 2013-06-09/2013-06-10 | depth...
CACGATTCGCGCCTTGAATCTGACGATTTCCACTCGCAGTCTCACTCGCCCGAATTAATCAGAGCTTCCTTAAAAAGGTAATCGCCCAATTGATTCATAGTGTGATACCTTCGAGGCATGCTGCTTTTGTCCGTCGCCTTGCTTATTGCACAACAAGAGAACTCACATTTGCGCCAGATTGAGGTGGGGGTGCCAATAGTCGGTGCTGTTTCCAGCGAATCACTGGTCGTGCATACAGATATTTTGGATAAATCGTACACCGATCATCCAACCAAAGCTCAAGCCTTTTCATTTCTAGTTTCTGACTCTGGACCATATTACATAGAGCTACGCTCTTACTATTTTGATGCTTATTTGGTAATCCAGGATTCTGATGGCCTCGTCGGCGAAGATGACGACGGACTAATGAATGCCCATTCGCGACTAGAAGTCGAATTGCAGGATGGGCGTGAATATCAAATTCTTGCGTGCGCACTACATGGGAAAGTAGGAGAGTTCTCTATCCAAGTTCATCGCGGAAAGCCGGATCCTTGGACGACTCAATCGAAGCTTGCTGCGGAAGCCGGAGATTTTGAACGAGTGCTAGAAGTCCTGTCAGAAGCAAACGGAGAAGTTTCCCAGGAAGTTTTCGACGCTTTGAATACTCGTGGCATTGGATTTTACAACCAACGGCGCTACAACGAAGCGCTGTCGTTAATCAAAAGAGCGCATTCTATTTCCGAAAAATTACTGGGTGAGGAGCATCAAGTGACTTTACAGGCGGCGGGCAACGTTGCCACTATTTTGGAATCACTGGGAAGGTACGAAGAGGCGCGCGAACAATACGAAATTGTAATTGCTGCGGCTGAAAGGACCATAGGCCCCGAGCATGCCCAGACGGTTCGAAGTTTGAGCAATCTCGCCTACCTACTGGAGCAAATCGGTGAATTTGAACAGGCCCTTGCCATCCATGAAAAAGTATTAAAAGTTCGGCAACAGACTTTGGGCGCAGACGCCGTGTTAACTGGACTGACCTTAGTGAATCTTGGTTCAGTCCATCGCAGCCTTGGTGCTTTTGATGAGGCCAGAATTTATTTTGAGCGAGCGATTAAGGTATTTCGAGCAGTTCTTGGACCAGTCCATATGAACGTCGCGATTGCATTGAATAACTTGTCGATTGTGCATAGCGCCCAGGGACGTCTTGCCGATGCCATGGAATTATCAAAGGAATCGCTTGAAATTCGAACTGCGGTTTTAGATCCAGAGGATCCGGGTTTGGCTACGGCGATGGATAATCATGCTCAGTTGCTACACCGTTTGGGCAAACTTGACGAAGCCATGCTTTTGACCAAGCAAGCGCTAGCAATACGTCGAAATGCTTTTGGCGATATCCATCCGCGCATTGCGCTGAGTTTGAACAACTATGGAATCATGCTGATGGCTGCCGAAAAGCCGAGCGAGGGGCTGGAGCAATTTCAACTTGCTTATTCCATGCGCCAAAAGATGTTTGGTTTGGAACATCCCAATACTGTCAACTGCTTGCACAATATTGCCAATGCTTTGGAAAAATTGGGTCAATTTGAGGAGGCGGAAAAGTCATTCATTCTGTCGCTTGAAATTCATAAAAAGGTGCATGGCCAGCGCCACATTGAGGTGGCACAAGCCTGTAATAATTTGGCGAATCTATATCAGCGACAAGGGAAATACGAATTGTCGACGCCACTTTATACTGAGGCGCTTGAAATTGGATCGGCTTATTTAGATGGTCAGTTCCCCACCCTGAATAATGCCGAGCGTTTCCAACTTCTGGCGCGAATTGCAAGCCCGACCTATCTATTTGAATCCCTTGCAAGAACTGCTGAACCCAACTTAGCGCCGGTATTTCAGGCTTATCAAAGTTGGAAGGGAAAAGCCACGCGCATGCAAGCAGCTACTTTACATGTGCTCAATCAAGAAATCAGTGGGGATGCGCTGGCGCGAAAGAAGGAAATTCAGGAATTGGACCGCCAGCTGTCGTCGCGGATACTGGTTCCAACTTCCCGTCAGCTCGCAAATCATTTTGAGCAGATGCGAGAGTTGCGGAAACGGCGGCTGGTGATGGAAACTGAATTGAATCGGGCTTTGGGCGTGGCGGAAATTTTTGCGTTTCCTGGGTTGAAGGAAATTCAAAGTTGTATCCCAGATAGAGCGGCGTTGGTCGACTTTTTTGTTGGCCGCAACGTTTTTGCGTGGGTATTGCGAAAAGACTCGGAACTTACCTTTTATCACCTTGGCACTCAAGCCGAATTGCGTGATTTAGTGAAGGGATTTTTAGAGCCGGTGGCGCTGCGAGAAGGAGGCCGCGCCTTTGATTCCAGTGCATCCTCTGCGAACGCCCAGCTGCTCGAGTTTGTATGGGAGCCACTTTGTCAAGCTCTAGGCGATGCTGACCACATTTTGATTAGTCCAGACGGAACTCTATGTGAACTGCCATTCGGTATCCTGCAAAAAAGCGATGGGGAATACTTATTGGAAGGACTTAAGTTTAGCTATTTGTCGGATTCATCCAGCTTGATCAAATTCAAAAATGGAGGGCAAGGTGGTGAGGGAGAAATTTTGGCTGTGGGTGATATCAATTTTTTCAAACGGGGCAGCGCTGTTGCCAAAGGTGCAACCGCCGAACTTGGCAATAACAAGCTGGAGGATCTGCGCGGGCGTTTAGGCGATACTTGGAGTCAGCTTCCCCATACTGGCAATGAATTACAAGCCATTCGTGATTTGCATAAATTTGTTTTGGAGTGGGACAGTGAATTGACTTTGTTGTCTAAGGAGAATGCAACAGAGGAACAAGTTCGATCCGAAGTGGTCGGGAAAAAATATTTGCACTTTGCAACGCATGGATATTTTGAACCAGATCATCTTCCGTCCTTGATGGCGAGCGCGGAAGAGGCGTCAGATGAATTTGGGGAACAAGTTAAGGCCGCAGGTTTGTTGCCAGGCTTGCTTTCTGGCTTAGTCTTCGCAGGTGCCAATGTTGCCCCCACCTCGGGTCGAGACGATGGCTATTTGACCGCCGAAGATATCGGCTATTTGGATTTGTCTGCCTGCGAGTTGGCAGTGCTTTCTGCTTGCCAAACCTCGTTGGGGAGCGAGCGCGCTGGCGAAGGCTTGATGAGTGTGCGTCGCAGCTTTGAGGTCGCTGGCGCTGATACGGTGATTAGTTCACTATGGTCAGTCTTTGATGATTCAACCGCTGTCCTTATGCGTCATTTTTACGAAAACATGCTGCAAAAAGGTATGAGCAAAAGCGACGCCCTGCATCAGGCAAAACTGCGCATGCTCAATCAAAATCGCGCCGATTTCAAAGGCGACGCCCAGCCGTCCACATGGGGACCGTTTGTCCTGTCAGGGAATTGGAACTAGCGGATTTCCGGTGGCGAAAGCTCGCCTTGGCTAAGCCCGGTGCTGCAGCCACGCCTCTGCAATTTGAATGGCGTTGGTTGCGGCGCCTTTGCGTAGGTTGTCACCTACTTGCCATAACCAGATTTGGTGCGGATCGTTGACGTCAATTCGCACGCGGCCGACGAAAATATTGTCGTTGTCGGCGGCGTCGTCGGAGATGGGATAGAGGTCGGTGGAAGGATCGTCCATGACCACGGTTCCTGGGTGGGCGTCGATGGCAGCGTGAATTTGTGCCACGCTTACGGGGCGTTCAGTTTGCAGATAGAGCGAGGCAGAGTGACCGACCTCGACGGGTACGCGCACGCATGTTGCTGCTACTTTTAGGTCGGGCAGCGACATGATTTTTTGGGTTTCGTTTACCAGTTTTAATTCTTCGTCGGTGGATCCACCGCCGACAAAAACTCCACATTGCGGAATCACATTGTTGTGCAATTTCCGCGGGAAAACATGCGTTGCGTTGGCGGTGGTCGGGTGACCGCCGGCGAAAGAAAGCGCTTCAGCGTCGGCAATCACCTGCGCACGCAACTCAGCCAAACCGGGCGCGCCGGAACCGCTCGCGGCCTGCATGGTGGTAACGACCATCGACTTCAATCCGGCCAATTGATGCACCGGCCATAACGCTTGCACGACTCCAATCGTTGAGCAGTTCGGACAGGCAAGAATCGCCGGCAGGTCCGGGATGGCGTCGGCGTTGATTTCGGGCACGATTAAGGGCACCGCTGGATCCATGCGCCAAGTCGACGATTTATCGATCACGGTCGCGCCGCGTTTTACCGCTTCGGGGGCCAGAGTTTTGGAGAGTGCGCCTGTGGCTGCGAAAAATACTAGGTCGACACTTTCGAAGGCCTCAGGCGTGGCTTCGGCTACCACTACATCCTCCCCGCGGAATCGTACCTTACTGCCAGCCGAGCGCGCACTGGCCAGCGCTAGCAGTTCCGAACACGGGAATTTGCGCTGCTCCAGCAGTCGCAGCAAAGTTTCGCCGACGACGCCGGTCGCGCCAACCACAGCTATACGAGGGGACATGATTCAGGCTCTCTGGGTTGGCGGAATCTACCACACTCCGCGCGGAATCCCGCCCCTACAATTCAGCCATGGCCAGCGACCAGCAAACCCCGGCATGGGTCGTGCACAAGTTCGGCGGCACCAGTCTGGCCGACGCCGAGCACTATCTAAGAGTCACCTCAATTTTGGCGGCGCGCGGGGACCGTTTGCAAGCAGTGGTGGTTTCGGCGATGGCTGGGATTACCGATCGCCTGCTGGGTTTGGTGGATTTGGCCAGTACAAAGCAGTCGTTCGAGGCGGAGTTGAACCAGCTGCATCAGATTCAGCACGCCGCCACCCGCGAGTTGGGAAACGAGCAATTGCTAGTCGAGCTGCAGACCGACATTTCCGACATCGGCGACATCCTCCATTCCACCAGTTTGATCGGCCACGCCGGCGAGTTGGTGCACGACCGCATCGCCGGTTATGGAGAGCTGTGGTCGGCTCGGCAGCTGGCTGCGTTTTTGCAAAAGCAGGGCGGCAACGTCCATTTTGTGGATACTCGGCGGTTTTTGACCACTGAAAACGGCGAAATGGGACCGAGTGTGCATTGGCAGACCTCGGCGTTGCGCTTGCAGCAGGTTTTGGCTGAGGAAGGGGTCTACGACGGGGCAAATTCCCTGCCCGGCGCAGCGTCCGCCGAGGTGGCAAATCCCACCACCTTGGTGATGACCGGCTTTATCGCCGCCGATCCCAAAGGCCACACCACTACCCTCGGCCGCAACGGCAGTGATTATTCGGCGTCCATCGTCGGCAAGCTGCTACAGGCCAGCGCGATCAACATTTGGACCGACGTCGATGGCGTAATGAGCGCCGATCCGCGCTTGGTGCCGAACGCGCAGGTGTTGGAATCGCTGTCGTTTGACGAAGCATTGGAACTGGCTTATTTCGGCGCCAGCGTACTGCACCCACAAGCCATGATGCCGGCGATCCAAGCGCAGATTCCGGTATACATTCGCAATACATTCAACCCCGACGGCTGCGCCACCCGCATCGGCCAGCACTCCAGCGATGGCTTCCGCATCAAAGGCATCAGCGCGACGTCGGGTTTGGCGCTGATCAACTTGGAAGGTACTGGCATGATTGGTGTGCCCGGCACCGCACGACGTGTTTTTGGCGCAATCAAACGGCGCAGGATTTCCGTGGTGATGATTTCGCAGGCTAATTCGGAGCATTCGATCTGCTTCGTGGTGCGCCAAACCGACGCCGACCTCACCGAGCTCGCCCTCAGAGAAGAATTTGCGCGCGAGCTGCAAGACGGCATGGTGCAAGCCATTTCAGTTAATGCCAATTGCAGCATTTTGGCAGTAGTCGGCGATGCCATGGTCGGTCAAGTTGGCGTGGCCGCGCAATTTTTCACCGCGCTGGCGGGAGCGGGGATCAGCATACGCGCGATTGCGCAGGGTTCGTCCGAACGCAACATTTCGACCGTCATTGATTCCAGCGAGGTGCAGCGTGCCGTGCGGACCGTGCATGCGGCTTTTTATCTTTCGCCGCAAACACTATCCATAGGACTAGTCGGTGCTGGCAAGGTCGGCGCGGAATTTTTGCTGCAGCTCCATCAAGAGCAAGAGCGCCTGAAGGCTGATTCGAATATTGATCTGCGAATTCGGGCCATTGCCACCTCAAGGCGCATGCTGCTTAGCGAAAAAAACATCGACTTGAAAACCTGGCGCGAGCAGTTGGACGACGTCGGCGTGGCGACCGATTTGAGCGCTTTGCAAATGCACATCAAGGCCGATCATATTCCGCACGCAGTGCTGGTGGATTGCACCGCCAGTGAAATGGTTGCCGATTTGCACCAACAGTGGTTGCGCGCCGGCATTCATGTGATGACGGCCAACAAAAAAGCCAATGCCGCCAGCATGGAGAGTTGGCGCCAGATACGCCGTGGCGCAACTGCCGGCAACGCGCGCTACTTTTATGAAGCCACTGTGGGCGCGGGCTTGCCGGTAATTAAGGTGCTGGAGGACCTGCAGGAAACCGGCGATCGCGTGCATTCCATCGAAGGTGTTTTTTCCGGCACCCTGGCATATTTGTTCAACAGTTACGACGGCGAAATTGCGTTTTCCGAATTGGTGCGGCGGGCTTGGAAATTGGGCTATACCGAACCCGATCCGCGCGAGGATTTGTCCGGTACTGACGTCGCACGCAAGTTGGTGATTTTGGCGCGCGAGATGGGCATGGAGCTGAACTTGGAGGACATGCAGCTTGATAGTTTGGTGCCAACTGAGTTGGAGAATGGCTCGGCATCGGTACTCCAAAACCCGGTGGATTCTATCGGCGAATTTTTTGTCGGTTTGGCCAAGCACGATGTAACCATGCAGCAAAAATTTCAATCGGCCCGTGAGCGCGGCATGGTACTGCGTTTCACCGGGCGGTTGCACAAGGATGGAACGGCGACCGTCGGCCTTAGTGAATTACCCGACGACCACTCGTTTGCGCATACGAATCTGACCGACAACGTGATTCAGTTCACTACCGATCGTTATTGCGATAACCCGCTAGTGGTGCGGGGACCGGGAGCGGGTTCGGCGGTGACGGCGGCCGGGGTGTTTGCTGACTTGCTGCGCTTGTGCGGAGATTTGGGAGCCCATGTTTAGATCCGACCGAAAATTTGCAACTGCGCTGGCTCCGGCTAGTGTGGGCAATGTCGCGGTTGGCTTCGATTTGCTCGGGCACGCGCTGCGAGGTGCTGGCGATTGGGTGACGGCGCGGCTGAGCGAGCAGCCAGGAGTTCGCATTTTGGAAGTCACTGGTTGCGTGACTGAGCTACCCAATGACGTTGCCAAAAACACTGCAGGTGCGGCGGTAATCGCAATGCTCGCGGGGTTGTTAGACGGACCTGCATCGGACTCAAGTGGGGTTGGCTGCAAGACAGAGGTCGGGGTTGAGTTAAGCATCCACAAAGGTATTCCGATGTCCTCAGGTATGGGTGGATCGGCGGCGTCGGCGGTTGCTGCGGTGGTGGCATTGAACGCTTTGCTGGCGGAACCTTTGCCGATATTAAAGCTCTATCCTTACGCTTTAGCTGGAGAAGTGGTAGCCAGTGGGGGATGGCATGGGGATAACGTCGCCGCTTCGCTGTTGGGTGGGCTGACCCTGTGCCACCAGAACCCGAAGAAGTTACCGTTGCGCTTGGCAGTGCCCGGGCAACTGCGTTGTGTGCTTATCCATCCCGATATTCAAATCCGCACCGCCGAGGCCCGCGCGATTTTGCCGCGCGAAGTCCCGCTGAGCACAGCCGTCGGTCAAAACGCCAATTTGGCCTGGCTGCTAGCCGGCTGCCAAAGTGGACGCCTGGATTGGATCCGCGGCGCGTTGGTGGATTTGATGATCGAACCGCATCGTCGGGCTTTGATTCCCGGATTCGAAGACGTCAAACAGGCCGCGTTGGATCACGGTGCTTTGGGCTGTTCGATTTCGGGCGCAGGTCCGTCGGTTTTCGCCTGGTTTGCTGCCGACTCGCAGCCGCTTGCCACGATCCCGGAGCAAGCCACAATCCCGGAGCAAGGCACGCTCCCGGGCCAGGCCCCAATTCCGGAGCGGGCGGCCGACGCCATGGTTGCCGCTTTCGGGCGCCATCAAGTAACCGCCACCGCCCTCATTAGCCCGGTAGACTGCCCAGGAGTGCAAGTTCTGCCAGCATGACCGCTATGCGATTCCTCAGCACACGCCGTAAAACACAGGCCGTTGGCCTTGTCAGGGCCATTCATGACGGCTTGGCACCTGACGGTGGGCTTTATATTCCGGAAAGCTTCCCAAGATTCACGCCAGCTTGTTTTGATCGTCACGAATCCATGGCCGACATCGGTGTGCATTTACTGACGCCGTTTTTTGAGGGCAGCGAGCTGGAGTCGGCGCTGCCGAAAATCTGCAATCACGCTTTTGCTTTCCCGATTCCGCTGCGTGCGTGTCCGGATCCGCAGGTTAAGATCCTCGAGCTTTTTCACGGACCCACCGCGGCTTTCAAAGACGTCGGCGCGCGTTTTTTGGCGAGTTGTTTGGAATACGCAAAACAACCTGGCGACACGCCATTAACCGTTTTGGTTGCCACTTCCGGCGATACCGGTGGGGCAGTTGCGGGTGCTTTTGTAGACTATCCATCCACCCAAGTTGCCATTCTTTATCCGGCCGGCATGGTCAGCGCGCGCCAAGAGCATCAGCTTTGTTGTTGGCCGCCGCATATCCGCAGCTTCAAAGTCGGCGGCAACTTCGACGATTGCCAGCGCATGGTTAAGGAAGCTTTTGCGGACCCGTCTATCACCCAAAAACTGCGCTTGACGTCGGCCAATAGCATCAGCATTGCACGGTTGCTGCCGCAGATGGTTTACTACGCCGCTAGTAGCTTGCAGTATTGGCGCGAAACAGGTGGCACGGCCAACTACATCATTCCCGCTGGCAACTTAGGCAATTCTTTAGCATGTATTTGGGCGCGCCACATGGGTTTGCCGATCGGGCACATCGCGCTGGCCACAAATGCCAACCCGGTTTTATCTACCTATTTCCAAACCGGGGTTTGGCAGCCAGGCCAAACCACGGCCACTTTGGCGTCGGCGATGGACGTCGGTAATCCGAGCAATGCAGAGCGTTTGTTCGACCTGCTTCCGGCCGCCAACCGCAGCGATTTTCGTCTGAGTGCAAGTAGGGTGAAGGATTCGCAAATACGCGATTCCATTGCAGACGCGTGGCAGCGGCTGCAACTGGAGCTATGTCCGCACACCGCTACCGCGTGGCAGGTGCGGCGCTGGATGGACCAAGATCAACCCGACCGTGATTGGATTTTGGTGGCCACCGCTCACCCCGCGAAGTTTGAGCAAATCGTTGAGCCTTTGCTCGGACACAGCGTGGCCATTCCGCCAGCTTTCTCTAGCCTCTTGCAACGTCCCGTCGCGTGGCTTGAGATTAAACCTACCCTTGAAAGTTTTCGTAAGGCTTTGTTGGAGGAATCGGTTTGAAGACGAGCGAGATTGAAACGGGAACGAAACAAAGAATACGGTTTCTGATAGTTGCAACTTACGTTTGGCTGGTCATAGCATACGTGGCCCTAATCGGCTTTTTCGGCATTGACAGTGATTTGAGACCGGGCGAGTTCCGCAACTTTGCAATGGAAAATTGGCGCGAAATGCTTATCTGGGCATCGTTCCTTTTGGTCAGTGGGGTAAGCGGCAGTTTTGCTATTCGCGAATTGCGATTATTGGTCCGACGTTTCAAGGCGAGTAATTTTTAAGACCAGCGGGGAATGCACATTGCGTGTATTCAATTAGGGGTTATCGAGTGATTGCTAAGCAGGAGTCAGAGTCTCCGCGCAGGGCCATGCATGAGCTGCCCTCGGTTTTTTGAGACCGAACTCCTCTCGCAAAAAACGCCAGACTTACACCAAAATGAGTGTCAAAACCAAGCACCTGATCCTCGCCACTATTGGCGCGGTCGTCTTGGCGCCCACAGCTTTTGCTCAGCAGAATGAAGCCGTCATTACTGCTCCAAAAGCAAGCGCCGCCGATTGTGTGGAGTGCCATGAGGACGAATCACCGGGGATCGTCGACCATTGGCGAAGCTCTACCCACGCATCCCAGGACATCACCTGTATTGATTGCCACACGGCAAGTCCCAAGGACGCCGATGGCTGGATGCACGAAGGCAATTTGATTGCCACCGTCGTGACGCCGCGCGATTGCGCCGAGTGCCACGAAGACGAAGCCGACGAATTCCTGCATAGCCACCATGCAGATGCCGCACGCATTTTGCATTCGCTGGATAACCGCCTCGCTGAGGTCGTCGAAGGCAACCGCATTCCTTTTAACCCGCACGGCATCACGCCAGGCCGCGAAGGATTTGGAATGGTCAATGGTTTGGCCTCTGCCGCAAGTGGTTGCTGGCAATGCCATGGTTCAAAGGTTTCGTTTGTCGGAATTGACGGAAGCGAAGTCAACGTCGATAGCTTGAAGCCAGATGAAAATGGTCATCCGACCAACCTGGAAGCCGTCGCCAACATTAAGAAGGATGCTGCTGGCAAGCCAATTTTTGTATATAGCACTTGGCCGAATACCGGCATCGGCCGTAAGAACATGGACGGCACCGATGGCGCCTGCACCGCATGCCATAGTCGTCACGATTTTTCGCCACGGCGTGCTCGTCAACCTGAAAACTGTGGCAAGTGTCACCTCGGTCCTGACCACCCGCAGAAAGAGATTTACGAAGAGTCCAAGCACGGTATTGCCTACCGTGACATGAAGGATAAATTGAATCTTGATTCCATCGATTGGATTTTGGGTGTGGATTACAACGCCGCTCCAACTTGCGCGTCATGTCACATGTCTGGCAACAAGAACAACGATGGCACGATTACCCACGACCCAGGCCGTCGCATTTCTTGGAATAACCGTCCTCCAGTTTCGTTGGTCATGGACACCATTAAGGGTAAGGCGATTAAAGAATCGAACCCAGCCAAGCGTCGTGAGATCATTGAGGCTGCTGGTGACGATTTTGATTCATGGGAAGCCAAGCGCGACCGCATGAAGACCGCTTGCTTGAACTGCCACTCGAATAGCTACGTCGATGGTTTCTACTCTCAGTACGACGATTACATTGACAACTACAACCAGAAGTTTGCTACGCCTGGTTTGAAGTTGATGGCTGCGTTGAAGGAGCACAAGGTGCGCACCGGCCCGATGTTCGATGAAGAAATTGAATGGGTTTGGTTCTATCTTTGGCACCATGAAGGTCGTCGCGGTAGGCACGGTGCATCGATGATGGCGCCAGACTATGCACACTGGCATGGCATGTACGAAGTCGCCGAGCGATTCTACCTTGAGCTACTTCCGATCTCGTTGGAGATGGCGGATGAAGCCGAGCACCACGGCAACAAAGCCGGTGCCGACGCCATCCGCAAGATGGTCGCCGAAATCAAAGCCCGCCCCGAACATCAGTGGGTGGACATCGAGAAGAACAAAATGAAGGAAGGCCAAAAATTCGATTTCGACAAGTAATCGAAGCCTTTTCTGGAAATGACCCCATCTCGGTTCGCCGCGGTGGGGTTTTTCATTTTTCAGATTGGAATCAGAGTTTCCTTAGGATGGAAGCCTCTCCATTCTCCTCAAAATAGTTCGATTTTCATGAAAATCAAAATACCTGTAATGCTGGCGATCTTTGGCAGCGGCTTCATTTCTTCCGTTAGTGCGCAACTTGGCGACCCTGCTGATCGCGGTGGGCGGGCTTTTCTAGGCACGAAAATTTTTGGTGAGACGGATTGGAAAATTACGGTGTCTAAAAACGTCGGCGATCTTGATGGCGACGGTTGCGATGACATCATGGTGGGTACGAATCGATCGCTGCCGGATGGCCATGTCGATATTTACAGCGGTCAAACTATGACGGTGATGCGCTCACACGTCGGCCTATCTGCGGGCAATGACTTTGCGCGCGCCTACGGTCCGCTTGGCGATTGGAATGGCGATGGCATCAATGAATACTTTATTTCTGCTCCCGGAACGGATGGCTTTTTAAGCAAAGTGGTGGATGACGACGTCGGCGTGCTGACGATTTACGATGGCGCCACCGGTGTTTTGATGCGCATGATCGGTGGCGATTCCGTCGGCGGTTTTTTTGGTGCCAATGCTTTTGGCGAAACTGATTTGAATGGTGACGGCATTACCGACCTAGTGGTGATGTCTGAAAACACGAGTGAGGTGGGGCCAAGTACTGAAGTTTCTATTTATTCTGGAGCGGATTGGTCCAGCTTTACTTGGGCGCCGTATTTTGTGCAGCCGATGTCGCCGATTGGTACTTACCTGAATACCGTTTTCGACGTGGACGGCGACGGACTAGATGAAATCGTAATTCATTGGGGTGACCGCCACCGCTTCATGTCATCGGCAACGGGTTCCATTTTGTGGACGCCGCCTTACGTTTCCAAAGCCTATGCTCGTACTGGCGACATGACAGGTGATGGCATTGACGATTTTCTGGTCGGTGATAAAAACAGTGGCGGGTCTTTTTCCGACGGCAACGTGCGTGCCCATTCTGGCGCTGATCGATCCTTGGTACACTTCCTTTTTGGGCTCGGTTACCTCGGCGAAATGTTGGGCGCTTCGGTTTCCGGCGTTGGCGATGTTGACGGTGATGGCTACGTCGACTTTGCAGCTGGTGCGCCGAGCTATGCGCTTGGGTCCTATTACGACCACGGCATGGCCAAGCTTTACTCCGGTCAAAGTGGTGTAGAGTTGTACACCTATCATTCCTATCCGCAAGCGGAGATGTTTGGCTATCAGATGAGTTCCGCCGACATCAACGGAGATGGCCGCAAGGAGATTCTGGTTGGGGCGCAGGAAACCAATCACTTCGACGGCGTAAACAATTACATCGATGCCGGCATGATCACACCATTGGGTTTTGATCCACTGATGAGTGCAAGTGCACATGAATTCAGCTCCGCCGCGGGTGTCACGATTACTTTCGAACACGATCTACCTGGCAGCCATACCAATTTCATTCTGCTGGCGTCGCAAACCGGCACCAGCCCGGTAACGCTGCAAGCGGGAATCCCGGTACCGTTGGTTTACGACACAGCCACGACGCTGATGTACTACTCGCCGCCAGCATGGTTCACAAATTCTCAAGGCACAACCGACGCCGTCGGCATGGCAACCACAATTTTGACGTTGGCTGCAAATGCCGCGGTCAATTTGGTGGGAACGGATATCTGGTTTTCTGCTCTGGCCTATGGTGGCAGCGAAGGTGCGGGGATTCACTGGGCTAGTTGCGTGCAGAAGATTTCGGTGCTGCCATAAGGTGCCACAGCCGCTCATCTAAAGAGTGGCAGCCATACCGATTAAGCAACAGAACGGAATTGCTTGAAGGCCTGCAAGACGCCGAGCGGCAAACCGTTTGGAATGATTTTGTTGGTCGCTATAGGCCGGCTATTAGCAGTGCTTTGACCAGATTCGTTTAGAAATTCCCGCCGACGTTTACCGCGCTTTTCATGCGGCAGTGGTGGAAGGGTTGAGGGTGCACGCCGCCGCTGAAAAACTTGGCTTATCGCCAGTCGAGGTACTGCGATCTAAGCGACGCGTCTTACGTCGGAATGTTCTGGCCGCGCGATTAGAAAAGGTTCAACAACATAGGTTGAGCGATGGAAGTGAATTTCGGCTTTAGGCCATTTGGATGTGCCACCGCGGCTAGCCAAAATGTCCTGCCCTGAAATGCTGAGTTTTCCGTGCATGTTGGAGTGGTTCGGGAACGGATAAATGCCGTAGGCACTTTTCAATGCCATGGTGTCGAATGTGAGTGGAATACTGACGCCATACTTGGTCGGACCGGTGCCGTGAGCGGAAAGCAGAATTTTGTAATTCATCCGACTGGCCATAGGTGGGAACTCCATTTCCATTTCAATCGTGCCTCCAAGAATGATGGAAACGGTATTTGAACTCAGGGTCAAGATTGGACCTAATCCAAGGATGGCGGCAGAGCCGAAATATGGGCGCTCATTGCGTCCTGGTGCGCCAGCGATGCAATTAGGGTGACCGTTGCCGTTCATGTCTCCGATGTAAGAGATGGACTTGCCGATGTTGTAATCGTCGGTGGGCTCAAGCATGTAGAGTTTGGACCCAGTGGCGCCGGAAAATAATTCAACCTTGCCATTCAGGCTGCTCAACATTCTTCCCGAACCTACCAAAAAATCGTCATAGCCGTCCTTGTTCCAATCACCAGCGCGGCTAATGGAATCGCCAAGGGCTTGGTTGGCGTGAGTGCCGTCAATGTTGTGAAGAACGCTTCCATCGAGGCCGGAATACACCCGTATGGACCCTGCGCCCCAAACGTTTGGATCACCAGGTGCAGCGACTAATAGGTCAGCATTGCCGTCGGCGTTTACATCTCCAGCGAAGCAAATGGCGCCGCCGAAATTGATGTTCGGTCCCGGTGCGGCAAACTCGTAGAGCAAGCTGCCGTCGGCGCCGGAGTAGGCGAAAACGATTCCATCAGGTGCGCCGGTTCCGCTTTGCAGTGGATGAGAAATTGCGAAGTCATCAAAACCGTCGCCGTTGAGGTCGCCACCGCCGGTAACGGTGTGGGCATTAATCCATGCATAGGGCGGCGTCGGGCTATAGATTAAGTTGCCGGTGGCGCCTGAATAAATGTACGCGTTATGAGTCAGAGTACCGACGATGATATCGGCGTAACCGTCGGCGTTAATATCGCCAGCTTCGGAAACCGACCGACCGAAATTCTCGTTGATTGCGCTTCCTTTGAAACGGTATAGCACGCTTCCATCCAAGCCCGAATAGATGGTGGCGGTTCCGGCATTGGCCTTGCCGCCAACCGTTGAGTACGGTGAGCCAATTACGATGTCATCCAAGCCATCGGCGTTGACGTCGCCCGCTCGGGAAAGGGTACTGCCGAGGAATTGGTTTACCTCGGTGCCGTCGATTTGGTGAATGATTCGACGTGAAAATCCGGAATAAATGAACACGGATCCTGCATTCTGAACGCCACCGGGCGCAGCGTTTGGTGCGCCAATCATGAATTCGTCATAGCCGTCATTATTGACGTCGCCAACTCCACTCACTTGCCCAAAGCCGACGTCTTGGCGTGGGCCATCGATCCAGTGATCGACGCCAAAACCAGTGGCTTGAGCACTATGTGCGGGTGCGGTCAGAGTTCCCCAGGCGAAAAAGGAGAGCGCGATTAGGGAAACACGGATTGCAGGGAAACGGGGTTCCATGGATTTGGAAAAGACAGGATTTTGCTGAGCTGGGCGTACGGGACAGGTAGAGCCATTTCAGCAATTCAATAGTAACCCGTGGGTGTAGGCGCAGTTGATTATAGTTTTTTGCAAAGTCGAAATTCTTTTGAAAAGCGTGGAACAAGTCTTGAACCTTCAGTTTTGGAGCTTTAGAGCTATGGCTTTGGCTTTTATGCTTAAATGTTTTGCTATTGAGATTAGTTCGCGTTTTACCCCAGCCAGGTGTCGGGAGGCTTTCCAAAGGCTAAGTGGTTCCACTTCCACTACCAGCATTTTGCCCTTCACTTTATGCGTCCAAATAGCGACGACGCGACCGCGATCGATGACGGTTGCGGCAACATAGGCACCGGAACGCCAAATGCGTTTGCGGTCGGTGTCGTTGGGAACGATCCATGATTTGTCGTGGTGACCCATCATCATGGAATCCCAAAGGGGTAATAAACGAATCGGCCACTTCGTTAACGTGGTAGGTGGTTTGCCTAGCAGTTCGTCGGCGTCGTTGGCCATGGCAAGCAAGCCTATGCGGTCGCCGCATTGCACATGGATGAGTTCATCATTTGCATGCAGGTCGGCAATCCATAGTTTGGCTTCACTCACTTTGCACCCGAAGAAGTGAGAGATGTCCTTAGTAGTCGCTGCGCCGTAAAGAGATAAATAGCGACGCGCTAATTGAGTGCCGATTTGAGCGATTTCCTTTTTCTTTTGCGCGGGCGGTGGTGGCGCAGGCCAGGCCAGCTCTGGGAACCATTGTTTGCGCGCAACATAAGATTGCTCGGCGCCGATTTTTTTGCCTAAAGAAGCGTCGCCGTTGAGGGTGATGACCCACAAGATGCGTCCGGCTGCAAAACGAAAAGAGGTGTGCGCCGCCATCTTATGCGCGACGACAAACTCTTTTGCATCTTTCAGATACTTGGCGGGGATCTTGCCTTCTAAGTTTGCACGCGTCCAAGGCTCGGCAGATTGCTCCATCAACTTGCGTACCTTATTGACCGTTGCGGTTGGCGGCATCAGGCCACGTCTGCTGCTGACGATCCAATCCGCTTGCACCAAATTGAAGTCGCGCCAATCGGCGGCCGCATGATAAATATGCAAAGTGCCGCGCTGTCCCCAAGTGCGAACCAGCGTGCGCGGGCCGTCGGCCAATTGAGCATGAATTGCCGACGCCGACGGCCGTCCGGCAGTGCGCTGACTTAATGCCAGTAGCGCAGGTGCAATTTGCTGAGCTTGCGCACCTAATAAATCCTGCGCTGCAGTTGCTGCATCCGCCGCGCCCGGTCCAGCCAAGTGACCGCGTCGGGCGCGGAAGTAGAGGACTTGCTCTTCGCTCAGCTGCAATGAAGAGGGGGCGGTAGACATTGAACTAATCTACCGCCCCCTCGGGTCAAATCACTTTGCTTAGCAAATGGATTTATGGGAAAGTAAAACCTCTCACATCCGATACCAAGCAACGCGTGGTATCCAAGGCTTGGTACATCACCGCCAATCCCGAAGCTGAGCTAGGGACGAATAGGGTGAACAACGCGGTACCGGTCGAACTTGCATTCGCTTGGCCGCCACTTTGGGCGTTTTGAATGCCGAAAGTGGTGCTTGGGCACCCAGGGATGGTGGTGGAGCCTGCGGAAGTTCCCCAAACCAAAATCACCGAGCCGTAGCCAGTTGCTCCATTCACTTGGAAAGTATTGTTTTGACCCGCGATACCAGGAACTGGATCGGTCGTGCGCAAGGTGGTCGCGTCTGGTCCGATGCTTTGTACTACTTGAACCACTTGGGCAATGGCTGACGTTGCGGTGTAAACCATTTCAAATCCATAGCCCAATGGGACGTCGCCTTGGAAAGTAACACTTGAGAAGGTTCCGGAAATGGTGCCAGCGGTCAGAACTGTGAATTGATCGCCAAATTTAGGTTCGAAACCATTGATGGTGCGAATTAAAATCTCCCCATCTA